>Ga0316601_100001566_pt1 | contig 11291 bp, 10 predicted proteins | sample OWC_soil_day5_no_FD_207663 | JGI IMG/M metagenome (GOLD analysis project Ga0316601, IMG submission 207663) | Wetland soil microbial communities from Old Woman Creek delta, Ohio, United States - OWC_soil_day5_noCT | ecosystem: Environmental > Terrestrial > Soil > Wetlands | place: USA: Ohio...
CACTGGGACGTCGCTGTACGCCGTCAGCCTCAAGTACCGGATCAACGCCTACACGCCTGCCGGCAAGCCCGTCGACTCGTGGACGTTCACCGGTTACGGCGCGCAGCCAGGCGGCGCGCTGCCGGGTCAGGGCATGGACGCGCTGCAGCAGGCGGCCAGCATTGCCATGCGTGATGCGGGAGCCAAGCTCGCCGTCGAGTTCCGCGAGCAGGCCATCGTGCGCGGCCTGATCGACGCAGCGCCGGCGTCGGCCCCGGCCACGGAGGAAGCTCAGCCGCCGCCCTGAGCGGGCGGGGCGGGCTGCGGCCGTGCCTCGGCCGGTTTGGTCTCCGCCGGGCTCGGGTCGGCCGGCTTTTCCTGCTCGCGCAGCACGAAGAATGGCTGGATGAAACGCACGCCGGTCGTCTCGACCGGCTCGCCATCGACCACGCGCGGACGATAGCGCGCAGTCTCCAGCGCGCGCAGCGCGTTCGAGACCAGCTTCGGCTCGGTCGCGCCGGACACCGCACGCGGGTTGCTCACGCCCCCCTGTGCGGTCACCGTCAGCTCGATCTCGACCTCGCGGCGCTCGACCTCGTCGGGCGGACGCCGGGCGTAGCGGTCCCAGCCGTCCGGCGCGATGTAGTGCAGCAGCACCGGCACGCCGAACAGCGAGTTCTGCAACGCGGCACCCTCCGGCGCCTTGCCGGCTGCCTGCCAGGCCTGCTTGTAGTACGGCAGCGCCCGTTCCGGTTGCAGCCGCACCCGGTACCAGTCGCCGAGCTGCACACGCACACCCACGGCCAGCGCCGGTGATGCATCGGGGTGGGCGTCAACGATCGCCACCGCCCGCTCGAGCGCCTTCTGCCCTTCGCTGGTGATCGTGCCTGGCGCCAGGTTCGGGGGTGTCGGCATCACCGCGTCGTGGAACATGGCACTCCTGTCCGGGTCCACGGCGGGCATCTCCTGGAACTGGGGATCCGCGACCCAGCGGCGCGCATTTTCCGCATAGGCCGTCAGCGGTCCGATCAGATGCATCGAGTCCGCGCCGTCCAGCGACGTGACCCGCTGCACGGCGTCCCGGAGCGTGGCGCGGCTTGCCTCGTAGGAGCGGACGCGCGTGTACCAGCGGCCGAGCGACTCGAGCTCGCGGGCGTACGGCAGGCTCCTGTCACCGTGCTTGCGGCTCACCAGGCGCAGTGCATAGCGTCGCGCGATCAGCGCCTCCTCGAAGCGGCCGAGTTCCGTGAGCGCGTCGGCCTGCTTCTCGAGCAGGGGCAACTGTCCTTCATTGAACAGTCCCTCGGCACGCCGGTTGAGGGCGATCGCGCGCTCCAGGCCGGCGGCCGCGAGGTCGTACCGCCGGGCTGCGTAGTAAGTGGTGGCCAGGCCGGCATGGGCGCGGGCGAGGCGGGGGCTGGTGAGCCGGCCGGACGTCTCGATCAGCTGGATGACGCGCAGGTAGTTCGCCTCGGCGGCCACGAAATCCCCCGCGCGCTGCTGCGCCAACGCCAGATTCATGAGCGCGACCTGCTGTTCCTCCGGGTGCGCGGGCTGCGCACTTTCGGTCAGCTCCACGACCTTGCGCGCCTGCTCGGCCGCCCCGCCGTAATCGCCGGCGTCGAACAGCCGCTTGAATTCCGAGTGCGCCTGCGCGCGCGCGTCAGGTGCGGGTGAGGCGGCGGCCGCTGCGTCCGTGGCAGGCGGGTCGGCCGCAGGCGCGGCCGGTGCCTCCGCCAGGGCCATGCCGGCGGTGGCGACCAGTGCGAGGCCCAGGGCCCCGCTCAGCCAGGTTGTCGGGAGGGTCGTCACGCCGCGCAACAGTGACACGGCGTGGTCGCGCCGTGCAATCGCGCCTGACCGCCTCAGGGACGCTCGAACAGGTAATGCGCCACGAGCCACTCGTGGCCGTCGCGATAGCCGAACAGCTCCGCGCACGACATGAAGAACACGCGCCAGTACACCCACCACCGGCGCGCCTCGCCGGCACCGTAGGTCGCCTCGAGCACGGGCATGACCTGTTCGCGGCGCCGGTCCATGTTGGCGAGCCACGCCTCGGCGGTCTTCTGGTAGTGCGTGCCACTCACCCGCCAGTGTCCCGTCAGGCGCAGGTCGCGCTGGAAATAGAGCAGCAGGTGGTCGCTCGGCATGATGCCGCCGGTGAAGAAGTGGCGCGCCATCCAGTCCGATTCGTCGCGCACCTCGAAGGGGTAGGCGAAGCGGCTGTGCGCGAAGATGTGCACGAACAGCGTGCCACCCGGCCGCAGCCAGCCGGCGATGCGCCCGAGCAACGTCTCGTAGTTGCGCATGTGCTCGAACATCTCGACCGAGACGACGCGGTCGAAGCGCCGTCCATCGGCGAAGTCGAGCGCGTTGGCGTCGCGCGTGATGACTTCGACGTTGCTCAGGGCCCGCTCGGCGGCGCGGGCCTCGATGCAAGCCTTCTGGCTGAGCGAGTTGGACACCGCGGTGATGCGCGCATTCGGATAGCGTTCGGCCATCCACAGCGTCAGCGAACCCCAGCCGCAGCCGAGCTCCAGGATCCGATCGCCGTCGGCAAGCCGGGCGCGCTCGCAGGTGAGGGCGAGCATGCGCGCCTCGGCAGCGTCGAGCGACGTGACGCCGGGATCGAAGTAGCACGACGAATACTTGAGGTGACGGCCGAGCACGAGCCGGAAGAACTCGCTGGGCACTTCGTAGTGCTGCTCGTTTGCGGCGTGCGTCTCGATCGCCACCGGGCTCTGTCGCAGCTGCTCGACGAGCCGCATCAGGTGCGCCTGTTGCGCCTCGGGATCGCCCCTGTCCTCTTCGCGCAGCCGCGCAGCCAGCAGCCGGCGGATGCCGGCGCGGATCAGCGGGTCCGGCAGCTGGTCGCGTTCGAGGAGCCTGAAAGGAAGTGAGGACATGCGGGCCGGTTCGCCGCGGCCCCGGGGGCTGGATTCGCTCAGGCGGCGGGCTCGGGCTCGAGTGCGGCCGGGTGTTCGGTGGCCATGATCTCGGTCTCGTAGCGCCAGACTTCAAGGTCGGCGGCCCAGAAGTCCGCCGGCCAGCCCGCCTTCTGCTTCAGGTGGCCCAGGAAGTCTCGCGGATCCACCAGGTGCTCCCACACCTTCGGCAGGAACGTCGCGCGCATGCCGCGCCAGGCGAGCACGAGCCCGTCACGCCCGGGGACGAGGCCGAGCAGCAGTTCCTGCTCGCTGGCGACGACGACTCGCTCGCACGGGGTGAGCACCGATACCTCGAGGTGCGAGCGCTGCCACTCACTGACGGTGAGCGGTGGGAAGCGTGGATCGCGGAACGCGCTCGCCCGGGCGTTGTGCCAGACGTCGAGCAGCAGCGGTCGTGCGGGCTCGAGCGTGCCGCAGCAGCCGCGCAATGCTCCCTCGATGGTGATGGTCACGAAGCTCGCGCGCGGTTCGCCGAGTTCGCGCGGCAGGTGCCTGGTTTCCGGTGCGGTGCCGGTGGCGCGACCCAGCCCGGCTGCGATCGCCGATGCCGCGGTCTGCAGCAGTGTGTGTCGAGCGGCGGGCTCAAGCCTCGTAGACGGCGTAGCTGCCATAGCCCACCACCCGCGAGCGGTCGCCGGCCGTGTCGCCCGAGTTGCGCTGGTCGAGCAGTTCCACCGTGAGGCCGCGCCGGCGTGCGACCTGCATCAGCCCGTTGATCCCGCGCGCGCCGCAAGCCTGCTCGTCCGGCAGGTCGCTGCGCAGCTCGAGGATCGCATGCGTCGATTGCGCGTCGAGCTGCCGTGCCTCGTCCGACGTGTGGTAGTGGCTCAGGTCGGAACTGATGACGATCAGCGTGTCCGTCCCGTTCCATGCGGCGTCGAGCGCGCGCGCCACCTGGTCGGGAGGCGAGAGGCCGATCGCGATCGGCACCAGGTCGAATTCGTCGAGCACGACCTGCAGAAATGGCAGCTGCACTTCGAGCGAGTGTTCTGCAGCGTGCGGCGCGTCGGAGACGCCGACGAGGCCGAGTTCACGCAACCGCTGGCGGGTGCTGACGTCCACCGGCACTTCGCCGAGCGGCGTGGCGAACGAATCGACCGACGGTACCGCGAGTCCGCGCATCGGCACCCGGTGGCTCGGCCCGAGCATCACGACGTGACGGATCGTCGCGCCTGAATCACGCAGCAGCCGGTAAGCGCAGCCGGCGACCGGTCCGGAATACGGGTAGCCTGCGTGCGGCACGATGAGCGCCTTCGGCAGCCGGGCCGTCCCTGTGCGCTGGCACGCGTCGACGTAGCCCTGGACCGCGCGGCGCAGGTCGCCGGGCTCCTGCGGGTAGAACAGTCCCGCCACCGCAGGTGGCCGCACCCTTGACATGTCCCGGCCGAGGCTCAACATCACAGTTCCATGGGAGTGCAGTCCTCCCTCATGCGGTCCCGCTCGAACGCAGGCCAATATCCCGCCCGGGTTCCGCCGGCGCCAATCGTATGAATACCGATTTTTCTGCCACACCTACGCGCCACTGGCGGCGTCTCGAGGACGGCCGCGTGCAGTGCGACGTCTGTCCGCGGCATTGCCGCCTGCATGAAGGGCAGCGCGGGCTGTGCTTCGTGCGTGGGCGAGACCGCAACGGCATAGAGCTTTATACCTATGGACGGTCCAGCGGCTTCTGCGTGGACCCGATCGAGAAGAAACCGCTGCATCATTTCCTGCCCGGATCGGCGGTACTGTCGTTCGGCACGGCGGGCTGCAACCTCGCCTGCAAGTTCTGCCAGAACTGGGACATGAGTAAATCGCGCGAGATGGACACGCTCGCCGATGCGGCTTCGCCGGAGGAGCTGGCGGCGACTGCGAGCCGCCTGGGGTGCGCCAGCGTGGCGTTCACCTACAACGATCCGACGGTGTTCATGGAGTACGCGATCGACGTTGCGCAGGCGTGCCATGCAGCCGACGTGCGCACGGTCGCCGTGACGGCGGGCTACATGTGCCCGGAACCGCGCGCCGAATTCTTCGCCGCCATGGACGCCGCGAACGTCGATCTGAAGGCGTTCACCGAGCAGTTCTATCGCAAGGTGTGCGGCGCGGAGCTTGCGCCGGTCCTCGACACGCTCGTGTACCTGAAGCGTGAAACCCGGACCTGGTTCGAGATCACCACGCTGCTCATTCCTGGCGAGAACGATTCAGACGCCGAACTCGACGCCATGACGCAGTGGATCGCGGCGCAGCTCGGACCCGACGTACCGCTGCACTTCTCGGCGTTCCATCCCGACTGGAAGATGACCGACCACGCACCGACGCCACCGGCGACGCTGGCGCGCGCGCGCGCGATCGCGCTGCGCAATGGCTTGCGCTACGTGTACACGGGCAACGTGCACGATCGCGTCGGCGGCAGCACCTGGTGCCATGGTTGCGGCGAGTTGCTGATCGAGCGGGATTGGTACGAGCTCGGCCGCTGGGGCCTCACGCCCGACGGCCGCTGCGTGTCCTGCGGCGAGCGGATTCCCGGCGTGTTTGCCGCGCGGCCCGGCACCTGGGGCGGCGGGCGGTTGCCGGTGCGGCTGCACCGCAATTAAGGACGCCTGCCTCGCGCGGGCACGTTCGCGCGCAGCTCGTCGAGCCAGACCGTCGCCGGCGAGTCGCTTGGCGCGCGCCAGTCGCTGCGCGGTGAGAGCGAACCGCCCGAACCCACCTTCGGCCCGTTCGGCATCGCCGAGCGCTTGAACTGGCTGCCCTGGAAGAAGCGCTGCACGAACACCTCGAGCCAGTGACGGATCGTGGCAAGGTCGTACTCGCGGCGCTCCGGCTCGGGCACCGTGTCGGGCCAAGCGCCGCTCGTGCGATTGCCCCAGGCGGCGTGCGCGAGGAAGGCCACCTTGCTCGGCCGGTAGCCGAAGCGGCTCAGGTAGTACAAGTTGAAGTCCTGCAGGTCGTACGGGCCGACCACGGCTTCGGACGAATGCTCGGGCTCCTCGCCCGAACCCGGCAGCAGTTCCGGCGAGATGCGCGTGTTGACGATGCGGTCGAGCACGGTAGTCGTGCGGTCGTCGAACTGCCCGGTGCGCACCAGCCAGCGGATCAGGTGCTGGATGAGCGTCTTCGGCACCGATGCGTTCACGTTGTAGTGCGACATGTGGTCGCCCACGCCGTACGTGGTGAAGCCGAGCGCGAGTTCCGACAGGTCGCCCGTGCCGAGCACGAGACCGCCCTGCAGGTTCGCCAGGCGGAAGAGATGCGACGTGCGTTCGCCGGCCTGCACGTTCTCGTAAGTGATGTCGTAGACGCGCTTGCCCCTGCCAGCCGGGTGACCGATGCGCTCGAGCATCAGCTGCGCCGCGGCCCGGATGTCGATCTCCTCGGCGGCGATGCCGAGTGCCTGCATGAGCGCGTGCGCGCTGTCGAACGTGTGCTGGCTCGTGCCGAAGCCGGGCAGGGTGTAGCCCAGGATGTTCTTGCGCGGCAGGCCGAGCCGGTCGAACGCGCGCACGGCGACGAGCGCGGCCTGGGTCGAGTCCAGCCCGCCCGAGATGCCGATCACGACCTTCTTCAGGCCCGTGGCCGCGAGGCGCTTCATGAGCCCCGCGACCTGGATGTCGTACACCTCGGCGCAGCGCTCGTCGCGCCGGGCCGGGTCCGACGGCACGTACGGGAAGCGCTCGATGCGGCGGTGCAGCGGCACGCGACCCGACGGCACGCCGAGGTCGAATTCGATGCGCTGGAATTCGCGCAGCTGGTCCGCATGTACCTGGGCGTTGTCGCCAAAGCTCGTCATGCGGGTGCGTTCCTGCCGCAGGTGGTCCAGGTCGAGGTCGGCCGTGACCAGTCCAGGCTCGGTTGGGAAGCGCGTCGACTCGGCCAGCCGCTCGCCATTCTCGTAGATCAGTGCGTGGCCGTCCCAGGCGAGGTCAGTAGTGGACTCGCCCGGGCCCGCCCCCGAATACAGGCACCCCGCGATGCATCGGGCGGAGTGCGAGGCGCCCAGCAGCCGCCGGTAATCGGCCTTGCCGACCGTGACGTCGCTCGCGGACAGGTTGGCGAGCACCGTCGCACCGGCCAGCGCGGCAAAAGTGCTCGGGGGCAGCGGTACCCAGAGGTCCTCGCAGACCTCGAAGTGCAGGACGAGGCCCGGCAGGTCCCGGGCCGCGAACAGCAGCCGCGTGCCGAACGGTACGTCCTGGCCGAGCAGCCGCAGTGACGTCGAGACCGCCTGCGTGGCCGGCGCGAACTGGCGGCGCTCGTAGAACTCGCGGTAGTTCGGCAGGTAGGTCTTGGGCACCGCGCCCAGCAGGCGGCCGCGATGGACCAGCACCGCGCAGTTGAACAGACGGTCGTCGGCGCGCAGCGGCAACCCGACGGCGATCGCCAGGGGCAGATCGCGGCTGGCCGCGACCAGGGTCTGCAGGGCGTCGAGCGACGCGTCGAGCAGGGCGTCCTGCTGGAAGAGATCCTCGTTGGAGTAGGCCGAGAGGCCAAGCTCGGGGAACACGACGAGGACCGCGCGCTCGCGGGCAGCGCGCCGGGCGAGCGCGATCGTCCCGGCCACGTTGGCCGCCGGCGAGGCGACGTCCACCCGGGGCGTCGCCACGGCCACCCGGACGAACCCTTGCCGGTAGATCGAGTCGAAGGGCGGCTGCGCTGCGGGACGGGACTTGGCCATGCGGGGCTCGAAACCGGGACGATACGGGCAGTTTCGGCCTCCCGGGGCGGACCGGCAAGGGTCGTCGGTCGCTGAGTTGCGATGCCCATCACACCGTCCCGGAACGGGATGGCGCTAGCCTCCGGCGGGAGTCAGGGTGAAATGACGCATGACAACCCAGATCCTGAAGCGGGCGCGGTCATTGTTCGGGCGGGACGAGCCTGAGCAGCCTGCGGTCGCGCCGCGCAAGCAGCCGAAGCGGTTCCACGCAGTGTCAGTCGTGGCGGGACGGCATGCTTGTGCCGCAGCGCGGGCACTGCGCGACCAGCGCTTCCTGTCGCGGGATGCGCCGCCCCTGCCGCTGAAGAACTGCGGCTCGCCGCAGTGCGAGTGCCGCTACGAGCATTACGACGACCGCCGCAAGGGCAATCGCCGCGCGCACGACCTGGGCGTGTCGATCGATGGCTACGACGGTCCGGAGCAGCGGCAGAAATCGAAGCGCGGGCGCCGCCAGACCGACAGATAGGAGGGGACAGACCCCTGTGGAGAACTTCTCCACAGGGGTCTGTCCCCTCCTATCTTCCGTCGCCGCAGAACGGGTTGCTGCGCCGCTCCTCGCCGAACGTGGACATGGGTCCGTGGCCGGGCACGAAGCGCACGTCATCGCCCAACGGAAACAGCTTCTCGCGAATCGCGCGGATCAGCGTGTCGTAGTCGCCGCCCGGGAAGTCGGTCCGGCCGATCGACCCGGCGAACAGCACGTCGCCCACGAACGCCACCCGGTCGGCGGCCGAGTAGAACACTACGTGGCCCGGCGTGTGGCCGGGACAATGCCGAACCTCGAACTCGACGTCGCCCACCTGCACCCGGTCGCCCTCGTCGAGCCAGCGATCGGGCGTGAAGCGCTCGCAGCGCGCGAAGCCGAACATGCGCGCCTGCTCCGGCATCTGGTCGATCCAGAACTGGTCGCCGCGATGCGGACCCTCGATCGGCAGCTTCAGGCTGCGGGCCAGCTCGGCCGTCCCGCCGGCGTGATCGATGTGGGCGTGCGTCAGCAGGATCTTCTCCAGCCGCACCTCGTTCTCGCGCGCCTCGGCCAGGATCTGCTCGAGGTCGCCGCCGGGGTCGATCACCGCGCCTGCGCCGGTGCGCTCGCACCAGACGACCGAGCAGTTCTGCGCGAACGGCGTGACCGGGATGACCGTGGCCTTGAGCATCTCAGGCCTCCCGCGCTGGCACCGCGCCCGGCGGCGGCACGCCCTGCACGCCGCCCATCAGCGCGATGCGCATGCCGGCCTCGACCGACAGGGAGGTGGGCTCGATCAGGTGGCGCGGCAGGAACACCGTGTAGCCGCCGACCATGTAGCTCATCGGCAGGTACACGGCCACCGCGTCGTCAGGCGAGCCGAAGCCGAGCGCCGCGCTCGACTCGGCCGTGACGAAGCCGAGGATCTTGCCCGGCCCGAACGGCACCAGCACCACGCGCTTCAGCTCGCTGCCCTTGCCGGCGGACGGGAAGAAGCGCATGAAGTCGCGGATCGCCACGTACAGCGTCTTGACTACCGGGATGCGCGCGAACAGATCGTCGCTCACGCGCAGCGCGCGGCGCACCACATAGGCGTTGACCGCGAGGCCAGCCAGGTACAGCACGAACAGGCCGGCGATCAGGCCGAGGCCCGGCCAGTAGGCGCTGTCCGGAATGACCAGCTTGAGCACGCGGGAGAACAGCCGCTCCGCCGCGACGGCCAGCCAGTACACCAGGTACACCGTGAGGCCGATGGGCAGCAGCGCCACCAGGCCTTTCAGCATCGTGTTCCAGATCTTGCGCATGGGGATCCTCGCTGCGGGCCGGAAGTATGCAGAGCGCCGTGCCGCGCCGCCACCGCGATGCAGTATCATTCGGCGGTCTCCCCGGACCGATGCCTGATGCACCTGCGACGAAGGCTCTTCGCCTGCCTGCTGCTCGTTTTCTGCGCGACCCCGCTCCTCGCGAGCGACCGGACCTACCTGCCGCCCGAGGTCGAGCGCGTGCTCACCGAGCGCCGCATCCCGGGCACGAGCCTGAGCGTGCTGGTGCGCGAGGTCGGCCGCGAAGAGCCGCTGGTGAGCTACAACTCGGAGGTGCCGCGCAATCCCGCCTCGACGATGAAGGTGCTCACTACCTACGCGGCGCTCGAGCTGCTCGGGCCCGCCTACACGTGGCGGACGCGGGCCTACGCGGCGGGCCTCGTGCGCGACCTGGCGCTCGAGGGCAACCTGATCCTCGAGGGCGGCGGCGACCCGTTCATGACCGCGGACCGCTGGTGGGGCTTCGTGAATGGCCTGCGCCAGGTGGGCATCGAGCGCGTCACCGGCGACGTCGTCATCGACAACAGCTACTTCGCGCATCAGGGCGACGACCGGGCCGCGTTCGACAACCGTCCGTACCGCGCGTACAACGTGCTGCCGGATGCGCTCATGGTCAACTTCCAGACCGTGAACGTGAGCGTCGTGCCCGATGCCGCCACGGGCTCGATACGTGCGCGCATCAATCCGTGGCCGGCCAACCTGGCGTTGGACAACGCCGTGCGGTTCGAGCAAGGTGCCTGCCGCCGCGGCTCGGGCGGCGTCGTCGTCGCCATGCCGGAGGGACCGTCCGGCAACCGGCTGAGCCTCGGCGGACACTACGCGTCGGGCTGCGGACCCTTGTCCGTCACGCGTGCCGTCATGCGGGCGCCGGACTTTGCATTCGGCACCTTCAAGACCTATTGGCAGCAGTCCGGCGGGACGCTCAAGGGCGGCATGCGCCTGGGCACGGTGCCCGCGGACGCGCGGCTCCTGTACACGCACGAGTCGCTGACGCTTGCCGAGGTGATCCGCCTCGTCAACAAGTTCTCGAGCAACGTCATGGCGCGGCACCTGTTGCTCACGCTGGCCGCCGAGAAGGCGGGCCGACCGGCCACCACTGCCGCGGGCTCCCAGGCGATCGTCGATTTCCTCGCCACGCGCGGTATCTCGATCCCGGACCTCGTGATCGAAAACGGCTCCGGGTTGTCACGCGCCGAGCGCATCAGCGCGGCAGGCCTTGCCGACGTCCTGCTCGACGCCTGGCGCAGCCCGTACAGCCCGGAGTTCCAGGCGTCACTGCCATTGTCGGCGGTGGACGGCACGTTGCGACGCCGCTTCCGCTCGCCGGACATGGAAGGACGCCTGCGGATGAAGACCGGCAGCCTGCAGGACGTTAGCGCCCTGGCCGGGTACGTGAACGCCGCGTCCGGCAAGACCTACGTTGCCGTGATCATCCTCAACCATCCGGGTGCCGAACTCGGCGCCGGCGAGGCCGTGCAGGCGGCGCTAGTGAACTGGATCTTTGGCCGCTAGCCTGCCGGCGGGCTAACCGCGCGCCCCCGGGGCACCCGCCGCGCGATCAGGGAGCCGGGTCGCCCTGGCGGAACAGCCACTCCCTGCCCCGGCAGGTCACGGTCCAGGCTCAGTGGCCATGGCCGCCGCGTCGGGCGGCAGAGCAAATCCGCGCTGTGCAGTCACCCCGCGCGGATGTCGCCCGTAAAATACTTCAATCTAAATGATTCTCGCTGCTATTATGAGCACAGGCCAAGGACTCGAAAAAAACCAGAACGGTCGGTCGGGGGCTACTCACTATCGAATGCCGGGCAGGGGAAAACGCCATGGATTCTCTTCGGAACAATTTCGTTTCTCGTGCCGTTGCCGCCATCGTACTCGCCGTTGCGTCG
>Ga0316601_100001569_pt1 | contig 11279 bp, 9 predicted proteins | sample OWC_soil_day5_no_FD_207663 | JGI IMG/M metagenome (GOLD analysis project Ga0316601, IMG submission 207663) | Wetland soil microbial communities from Old Woman Creek delta, Ohio, United States - OWC_soil_day5_noCT | ecosystem: Environmental > Terrestrial > Soil > Wetlands | place: USA: Ohio...
GGCTGCGAAGGCCGGGAGCCGCTCCCGCAGGGTCCTGGCGTGCCGGAGGGGTCAAGCATATTTCAGGCACCTCACGAAGTGGTTCTCGCCCGCCGGCACCATCGCGGGGGCTACCCGGCGGCAGTCGTCGAACACCTCCGGGCAGCGGTCGCTGAAGAGGCAGCCCTCCGGAAGCTGCAGCAGGGAAGGCACCACTCCGGGGATCGTCTTTAGCCGGCCGCCGTGGCTGTTTCTTCCCAGGACCGGGATCGACCCCAGCAGCCCCACGGTGTATGGATTTTTAGGGCTGGCGAAGAGGGTTTTAGCATCGGCATATTCCATCATCCGTCCGGCATACATCACGGCGACGTGCTGGGACATCTCGGCGATGACCCCGAGGTCGTGGGTGATGAAAAGGATCGCGGCCCCGGTTTCCGCCTTGAGCTTGTTCATGAGGTCCAGGATCTGGGCCTGGATGGTGACGTCGAGCGCCGTGGTGGGCTCGTCGGCGATCATCAGCTGAGGGCTGCAGGCGAGCGCCATGGCGATCATCACACGCTGGCGCATGCCGCCGCTCATCTGGTGCGGATAGTCGTTGATGCGTTTCTCAGCGGCGGGAATGCCCACCAGCTTGAACATCTCCAGCGATCGTTCGCGGGTCGCCGCGCGCGAGAGTTTTGCGTGTAGGCGGATGACTTCCCCGACCTGGTCGCCCACGGGGTAGGTCGGATTGAGCGAGGTCATGGGCTCCTGAAAGATCATGGAGATGCGGTTGCCGCGGATGCGGCGCATCTGGGCCTCGGACAACTTCACCAGGTCTCGGCCCTCGAAGAGGATCTCGCCTCCGGCGATCCGGCCCGGCGGGACGGGGATCAGGCGCATGACGGAGTGGGCGGTGACGCTCTTGCCGCAGCCGGACTCGCCCACCAGTCCTAAGGTCTGGCCGGGGAGGATGGACAGGCTCACGTCGTCGACCGCCTTGGCGGTGTGGCCGCGTACCGAGAAGTAGGTCCGCAGATTCTTGATCTCGAGGAGCGGGGCGGCGGCCATGGGGTCAATCTCTCAGCCGCGGGTCGAGGGCGTCTCGCAGCCCGTCGCCCAGGAGATTGAAGCCGAGCACCGCTCCGAGGATGGCGAGCCCGGGGAAGGTCATGACCCAGGAGGCGCGCAGGATCAGGGCGCGGCTGCGGGCGATGTCGGCGCCCCACTCGGGAGTCGGCGGCTGGGCGCCCAGCCCCAGAAAGCTCAGGGCTGCGGCGTCCAGGATGGCCGAGGCAAAGCTCAGCGTGGTCTGCACGATCAGCGGGCCCATGCAGTTGGGCAGGATGGCGAGGAAGATGATCCGCAGGTTCCGGGCGCCGATGGCCCGGGCGGCCATGACGTAGTCCTTCTCGCACTCTTCGAGCACGCTCGCGCGCACGATGCGCGCGAAGCGCGGCACATAGGTGATGGCGATGGCGAACATGGCGTTCTGCAGGCTCGGCCCGAGGTAGGCCACCACCACGATGGCAAGCAGGATATAGGGAAAGGACAGGATGATGTCGATCCCGCGCATGACGATGTCGTCGAGCCGGCCCTTGTAGTAGCCGGAGACGCTGCCGATGATGGTCCCGAAGCAGAAGGCCAGCCCCACGCTCACCACCGCTACCAGCAGCGACACCCGGGCGCCGTAGATGATGCGCGAGAGGATGTCGCGGCCGAGATCGTCGGTGCCGAGGAGGTTTTCCGTCGAGCCCTCGTCGTCCCAGGCCGGCGGCTTGAGCTGCTCGTAAAGGGCGACCTCGATGGGGTCGTGGGGGCTCAAGTAGGGGGCGAAGATCCCGCACAGGACGAAGGCCGTGATGATGAACAACCCCGCCACGGCGGTCTTGTTCCGCCACAGCTGTGCGAGCTGGTCGAGCATGGGGTGGCGGTCTTCGGGGTGTTTCGGATTCATTTCACACTAATCCTCGGATTGATCACCGCATACAACACGTCCACCCCTAAATTGATGATGACGAACAGCCCGGCGATGAACATGGTCCCGTTCTGGATCACCATGTAGTCGCGCTGCATCACGGCGTCGTACATCCACTTGCCCACGCCCGGCCAGGCGAAGATGGTCTCGGTCAGAATGGCGCCGCCGAGCAGCACGCCGAACTGCAGCCCGATGGTGGTGACCACCGGGATCAGGGCGTTTCTCAGTGCATGCTTGAAGATCACCTTGAACTGGGAGAGGCCCTTGGCCTTGGCGGTCTTGATGTAGTCCTGGCGCAGCACCTCCAGCATGGCGGAGCGCGTCATGCGTGCCACGATGGCGGTCGGGATGGTGGAGAGCGTGAAGGCCGGCATGATGAGGTGCCACACGGCATCCCGGAACGCTTCCCAGTTCTGCGTCAGGATGGCGTCCAGAATGTAGAAATTGGTGACGACCTCGAGGTCCACCCCCACGCTCAGGCGGCCGGAGATGGGCAGCCAGCCCAGGTTGACCGCAAAGATCAGCATGAACACCAGCCCCAGCCAGAAGATGGGCATGCTCACCCCCGCCAGGGCCCCCAGCATGCTCAGGTAGTCGAAAATCGAATACTGCTTGGTGGCCGAGATGATGCCGAAAATCATTCCGAGGGTGCAGCTGATCATCAGCGCCGCGACGGACAACTCGATGGTGGCGGGGAAGCGCTGCTTGATCTCGATCCAGACGCTCTGGCGCGTCCAGATGGTCTCCCCCAGATCCAACGTCGCCAGGCGCTTGATGAACATCCCATACTGTATGTAAAATGGTTTGTTCAGCCCCAGGTGCTCGCGCAGCTCGTGCAGCGCTTCCTCCGAGGCGCGCTCCCCCAGCAGCAGCTCGGCCGGATCCCCGGGAGTGATGTGGAGCATGAAGAAAATGATGACGGAGACCCCCAGCAGGGTCGGGAAGAGGATCAGGATGCGGCGAATGATATAGGAGGCCATGGGATGACAAAGGGTTCCAGGGTTCAGGGGGTCGAGGGTTCAGAGGGAAGTGAAAAGAGACGATGGTGCTTTTCACCTGAACCCTTGACCCCTCGGCCCCTGGACCCCTTCAGTTCATTTTTCCAGCCACACGTTCTTCATCCGGATGGACGCCGTCGGATGCAGCTTGAAGTCCATGACCTTTTTCAGCATCGGCCAGGTGACCGTGGAGTGCGCGATGGGGATCACCGGCATCTCCTCGTACATGAGCATGTTGGCCTTCTTGTAGATCTCGGCGCGTTTGGCCTGGTCCGTGGTCTGGCGTCCCTGCTCCATAAGGTCGTGGTAGGCCTGGTTCTGCCACTGGGTGCGGATGGCGGAGGAGGCCATGCCGTCGAAGAGCACCGCCAGGAAGTTGTCCGGGTCGCCGTTGTCGCCGGTCCAGCCGAGCTGGAAGAGATCCATGTCGGGCGGCTGCTCGCGCTGGCGCTTCAGGTAGGTGCCCCACTCGTAGCTGACCACCCGGGCCCGGATCCCGACCTTGGCGAGGTCCGCCACCATGGCCACGCCGACCTTGAGCCCTTCCGGGTTGTAGGGGCGGGCCACGGGCATGGACCACAGGGTGATTTCATCCAGCCCCTTGCCCTCCGGGAACCCGGCCTCGGCCAGCATCGCCTTGGCCTTGTCGACGCTGTACTCGACCTGAGGAACGGCGTCGTTGTACCCCCACATGGTGGGCGGGATGTTGTTCTTGGCGAGTTGGCCCTGGCCCTGGTAGATGTTGTCCACGATGGCCTTGCGGTTGATGGCCATGGCCACGGCCTTGCGCAGCTTGACGTTGCTCTTCCAGGGCTCCTTGGTGTGGTTGAAGCCGAGGTAGCCGATGTTCATGCCGGGCTGGCTGATGAGCTTCATCTTGGGGTCTTTGCTCGCCAGCGCGATGTCGGCCGGGTTGGGGAACTGGCAGATGTGGACGTTGCCGGTCTTGAGTTCGAGGAAGCGCACCGAGTTCTCGGGGATGGCGCGGAAGACCACCTTGTCGAGATAGGGGCCGCCCTTCTTGTCCCAGTATTCCTTGTTCTTCTCCAGGATGATCTGGTCGTCCTTGACCCATTTGACGAACTTGAAGGGGCCGGTGCCCACGGGGTTGCGCACGAACTCCTTGGGATTCTTCATGAAGGCCGTGGGGCTGATGATGTCGGCGAAGTCCATGCCCAGGTTGGCGAGGAAAGGCGCCTCCACCCGCTTCAGCTTGTAGACCACGGTGTGCTCGTCGACCGCCTCGATGGAATCGACGGTCTTGTCCATCTCCATGGACACCCAGTATTCCGGGGTGCGCTCCTGGGCCGGGATCTCCCAGCCCTTGCCGAAGAACTTGATCTTGCGCTCTTTCATCTGGCGGCCGTGGGAAAAGACTACGGCGTCGGCGGTGAAGGGGGTGCCGTCGTGAAACTTGACGCCCTTGCGCAGCTTGAAGGTGTAGGTCAGGCCGTCCGGCGATATGGTCCAGGATTCGGCCAGGCCGGGCTCCAGATCGACCGACTCGTCCTCGTAGAAAATGAGGGCCTCGAGCACGTTGTCGCCGATCATGAAGGAGTTGCCGTCGGTCTCATAGGCCGGGTCCAGGCCCACGCTGTCGCCGCCGCGGCCGAAGACCAGCGTGCCCCCCGGCTTGGGGGCCGCCAGCGCCGCGCCGACGAATGCAAACGCCACTACCGTCAGAGTCAACAGAACCTTTTTCAGCATGTGTCCTCCTTTTTGGTTTTGGTTTTGTCAAAGTAATCCCGTCAGAAATCTGTCCAGGATTTTATGCAGCGCAAGCAGGCTGTCGATGTTGAGGTGTTCGTCGAGCGAATGGGCGCTGTTGTCGCCATCGGCGCCCCAGACGATGCCGGGGATGCCGAACTCGGAGAGGAAGCGCGCGTCGCTGGCGCCGTGCTCGCAGCCGATCTCAGGGGTACCGGCAACGTCCAGCAGCCGATCGAGGTAGGGGGTGGCGCCGCCTTGAAACAGCGGCTCCCGCTCCACCACTTCGACCTGGCCCTTGATCTCCTTGCGGATGGCGGCGACCACGGCTTCCATGTCGTCGTTTTCCGTGTAACGGATGTCGAAGAGCGCCTCGGCGTAGTCCGGGACCTGGTTGGTGGCCTTGCCGGCCTGGATGCGGCTGAAGTTGAGGGTGCGGTGCCAGTGGTCCGGGGCCGTGTGCTCGAAGTGGGGCTTGATCCTGAAATAATCGGCGATGAGGTTTTCGATGGCGTTCTCCCCCAGCCAGGGCCGCGCACCGTGGGCGGTCTTGCCTCGGGCGACGAGCTTGAGACGCAGGATGCCCTTCTCCTTGACCACGATCTTGCGCAGGTTGCCGCCGTCCAGGGCGATGGCGAAATCCGCCTTCACCTGGGCCAGCGCCGCCTGGGCGCCGTCATGGCCGCCGATCTCCTCGTCGCCGGAGATCAGCAGGCCGCAGGGCAGGTCGGCCTGGGTCCGGCCGCGGGTCTTGAGCTTTTGCAGCAGCTCCACGGCGAGCATCAGGGACAGGGCGGCCGCGTACTTGTCGTCGATGCTGCCCCGGCCGAAGAGCCTGCCGTTCTCCAGGCGGGGTTCAAACATTTCGTCCGGCGCGTCCACGACGTCGATGTGCGACATGAGCAAGACCGGGGCGGTGCCGTCCGGCCGCATGACCAGCAGGGTGGGGATTCCATTTTCTTCGATGCGGCGGTAGCCGACGCCGTGCCGCGCCAGATAATTTTCCATGAACGCCATGCACTTCTGGATTTCGTCGGGCCGCGAATGCATGGATCGGAAGCGGATGAGGTCTTGCGTAAGGTCGATGACATCGGGCATCTTATGGGTCCTTTCCGAGACCGATGAATGGGCGCAAACCAACCCACTCCCTCATTGAGTCTATTGCATAGCCGGCGGAATCAGCAGCGTGGGGAAAAGGGATTTTTCGGCGATTTCCTGAGGCGTGCTTCCCATGAAGCGCTCCACCCACCCCATCTTTGCGGAAGTGCCCATCACCACGATGGTTGCCTGACACTCCCGCGCCGCCTTGTCGATTTCGGACGCCGGGTTGCCCACGTAGACGTGGGCTCGGGCGGCAATTCCCTCGGCCTGAAACCGCGCGCAGAGGTCCTCCAGCCGGCTCTTGGTGTCTTTGCGGGTTTTTTGGGCCTGCATGGCGGAGGAGCCCTCGATGTCTTTTTGGTCGGCCACATGCACGAGCCGGATGTCCTGGATGAGCGCCTTCAGGTTGATGAGATAATCAATCGCCCGGAGGCTGGCCGGCGACCAGTCGGTAGCCAGCAGGGGTCGTTCAAACGGCTTGCCCATGGCAAAGGGGCTTTCGGGGATCGGCTTGTAGACCAGAACGGGGGCTGAGACGCGGCGAATGAGCTCGGTGACCGTGGAGCCGGAGTAAAACTGCTCCATGGCGGATTTGTGGGAGCGCCCGATCACCACGAGGTCGGCCTCCTCCTTCCGGACGGCCTTGGCCACTTCAGCGGCCAGGCTTCCGACCTGGATATAGACTCCCACCTCCATGCCCTGCTCGAAAAGCCGCTCCGCCCAATCGATGAAGCGGATGTTGGCCGCCTCCTTCAGGCGCACGGCTTCTTCTTTCTTGTACCCCACCCCACGCTGCATCGCCACCCTGTCGCGTTCGATGACATTCATGAAAACGATATGCTCCAGGGATGCCTTGCGCAGGCTCAACAGGGATTGGATGGCATCGTATCCCAGGTTTTCGAACTTGGTCACAAACATCAGCTTCTTGATCTTCATATAGTCCGTCACCTTTGATTCCGGCTTTCCGCGGCAGCCTTCAGCCGATGGCTTTCCTGATGGTTTCAGCCAGGACATCCGCATCGACCGGTTTTTCGAGATAGAAATCGGGCTCCGGCACGGGGCTTTCGCCGAATTCGGTCAGCGCCTGCTGTGAGCGCAGAAATGTTTTCTTGGCGATGCCGGAGAGGATGATGATCTTGACGCCCGCAAAGGCCTTGCTGGTTTTCAACTCGCGATAGAGTCTGATGCCGCTTTGCCTGGGCATGAGCACATCCAGAATGACCAAATCCGGATTTTCGGACGTGATCATCTGCAGACCCTCCTCGCCGTTGCCGGCCTCGACCGGCGTGTAGCCGTGTTCTTCCAGCACAGTGGTGGTGAACAGTCTCACGTCCGGATCGTCATCCACGGTGAGCACTTTCTTCCCCATGATCGCATCTCCTTCACAATAGTTAGGTCCGGCATTTTATACCGCGAAGACCGAAAAGTCACGTCGCTAAACCCTGGACGCGGCAGGGCAGTTGCATGCTGAAGGTGGTTCCTTCCCCTAATTTTGATTGAACCTCGATGCAGCCGCCATGCTCTTCGATCAGTTTGCGTGTAACCAAGAGTCCCAGACCGGTTCCCCGATGGCCCTTGGTGCTGAAAAACGAGGTGAAAAGTTTGTTTTTCACCTCGTCGCTCATCCCGGCGCCGTTGTCGGAAACCTCGAAACGGATCACGTTTCCGGGTTCGGCGATGGTGCGCACGCGGACCTGCCAGCGTTTGGCGGTATTTTCGTCGAAGAGACAGGCATCCAGGGCGTTGGAGACCAAGTTGAGCAGGGCGGTGTGGATGGTCTGGGGGTCCATGAACGCCTTGCCGATCGAGGCGTCGAACTCCCGAATCAGCTCGATCTGTTCCTGCTGCACGCGCTCCCGCATCAGGTCGCAAACCTCCGCGGCGATCTCGTTGGGCGAGCACTCCTGGATTTCGGGCTCCCTTTCCTTGGAATAGGAAAGCAGATCCAACACCAGGTTGGAGGTGCGCTGGATGTTGCGCTTGATCATGTCCCAGCCTTTTCGCAGCCTCTGGGAGTCATTCTTGTTGATGCCCACATCGACCAAGTAGCTGCCGCCTTTGAGCCCATGCAGAATGTTCTTGATCCCGTGGGCCAGCCCGGCCACTGTCTGGCCAATGGCGGCAAGGCGTTCGGAGCGCACCAGTTCGCGTTGCAGCCGCTTGATCTCCCGTAGATCCTGAAAAAACGCCACACTGCCCAGCTTGTTCGATCCCTCGACGAGGATGCTGCCTGAGAACATCACCGGGATACGCTCGCCGCTTTTGGATACGATGGTGGCTTCGCGCCAAGGCAGCTCCTTGAAGGCTCTCTCGGCGCTCATGGCGCGTTGAAAGGATTCCACCAGGTCTTTGGGAAGAAGGTCCGATAGATATCGGCTGTGGACGACATCATCTTGTAGAAAGCCGAAGATCCGCTCCGCGCCAGGGTTGAACACCACGATGCGGAGTTCTTCGTCCGTAGCGACAACCCCGTCGTTCGAACTGCGGATGAGTTTAGTCAAGAAATTTGACCTTCGGCGAAGTTCCCGGGTGGCTTTTTCAATCTTGCCTTCCAGATCGAGTGTGTATTCCTTCAGCCGCCGCCGGAGGTCGATTTTTTCCTCGGCCCGCCGGATGGCGATCGCCAGCGTCTCGCCGCGGAACGGCTTGGTGATGAAGTCCGAAGCCCCGAAATGCAAGGCTTCGACGGCGTTGTCCATGTCTCCGTGGCCGGTGATGATGATCACCTCGGCGTCCGGCTCGCGCTCCTTGATGCGCTTCAGAACCTCGATGCCGCTCATGCCGGGCATGCGGATGTCGGTGATCACGATGGCGGGACGCTGCCCTGCAAAGGCGGAAAGGCCCTCCGGACCGTTGAGGGCGGTGGCCACCTCATGGCCGTCGGCTTTCAGAGAGCGCGCCAGCACCCTCAGCAGGTCGGGCTCGTCATCGATGAGCAGGATGCGGGTCATGCGGGCTCCACCGCTTCAGCGCGCCTGGGGAAAGGTCAGCCGGAAGGTGGCGCCTTGGCCCGGCTGGCTCTCGATATCAATGGTTCCGTCATAGCCCCGGACGATGCCGTAGCTGATGCTGGTCCCCAGACCGGTCCCCTTGCCGACGCGCTTGGTGGTGAAAAACGGTTCGAAGAGTTTGTTTTTGACATTCTCCGGCATGCCCACGCCGGTGTCGGTCACCTCGGCCACCACGCGCTCACCGTCTCGGAAGGAACGGATGCGGATGTGGCGGCCGCCCTCCGCGGGCCCGCCGGGGAGCTCGCTCTTTTCATCGATGGCGTCGATGGCGTTGCTGACCAGGTTCACGAAGACCTGCTCCAGCCGGTTGTGGTCGGCCAGCACCGGCGGCAGATCGGGGGCGAGATCCAGCTCGACCGTTATTTGATGGACCTTCAATTGATGCCCCAAAATTTTGAACACGTCCCGGATGGGGTCGTTCAGGTTGACCCGGCTGCGTGCGAATTCGGCTTGCCGGGAAAAATCGCGGACATGGTTGATCACTGACGAGGCACGCTCGACGCTGGCGATGATGTCCTCGGCCACTCGCGTCAGTTCGACATCCTCCGGCGGTTGGCCGCGCCGGAGCATTTTCAGAATGTAATCCGCGGACACCTGGATTACGTTCAGGGGCTGGTTGATTTCGTGGGCCATCCCGGCCGCCATGACGCCCAGGGTAGTCATCTTGCCCGCCTGGATCAGCTGGGCCTCTTTCTCGATGGTCTCCGTAATGTCGGTGGTGGTCGCGATCAGCACATCGCGGCCGCCGTATTCGGCGCGGCTCACACTGAGGTTGACGAAAAAGGACCTGCGGCCTTTTTTGTAGTGGCGCCTTTTGGAAAACAGCACGAACTGGCCCTTTTCCAGCCGCTGCAGCCCGTTTTTCACCTCTTCATCGCCGTCGTCCTCCAATACAAAGAACGGCAGTTTCGCCATCTCAGCCTTGGAATAGCCGTAGCAATTCTCGGCCGTCTGGTTGGCGTCGAGGATCCGGAAGGTTTGCGGGCTGATGATGAAAATCGGGTTGGGGTCGTTGTTGAAGACGGAACGATATTTTTCCTCGGATTTGACGACCTGTTCCTGGAGCATGTCGTTCTCGATGGCCACGGCGATGCGGTTGCCGATCAACTCCAGCACGTTCTTCAACCGCGGGGGAAACTGCTGGGGGGCCCTGCAGCCGATGCGGATCACGCCGAAGGTCTGTTTTTCCTTTGAGCTAATTGGAATGTAGGCCAGCGTCTGCATCTTTTCTTCTTCGATCAGCCGGATTTCATCGGAGCAGTTCGGTGGAAGTTCCTCGAAAATGGTAAACCGCTGTCGCTTGCCCGCGTGGTAGACGGCGCTGTCCCTGCCGGCAATGGAAAGAATGCGGCAGGCCTTCTCGGAATCCCCGCAGCTGAATCTCAGCTGATACCTGCCGTCCTCAGCCAGCAAATACACGCAGATGCCATCCGCCGAGATCAAGCGCTGGAGCTCCCCCAGGGCCGTGCGGACCCGTTCGTCCAAATTCGCCGGCGAATTGAGTGCGGAATAGATGGACACCATGGAGCTCAGTTCCGCCGTGTGGCGTTCGCGCTCCTGTTCGGAGCGTTTGTCTTCCGTTCGGTCCCAGAGCGTTTCGATCGCCCCGATGATGCGGCCATCTGGAGACTTGATGGGGGCCGCCGTGAACCAGCACCACTTGCCGCTTGCGCCCAGGCTGGGGAAGAAAGCTTCCGCCTCGTAAGCGCTGTCGATGAGCGCGGACTTGCGCCAGCGGGAGCCATAAAGGCGCATAATTTCGTGTTGGTCGCTTTGACTGAGGATAACGTCGGCCATCGACGGCCGCGGGCTGTCATAAAACGGAAACCACTGCCGGTTGGTACCGATGGCCTGCTCGGCGGAAATGCCGGTGAGCTTCTCCATGGCCTTGTTCCAGTGGCTGATGATGTGCGCCTCGTTGATCACGAACGTCGGGATGGTGCTGCCCTGGATGATCTCATAAAGGGTGCGCTCCTTGCCGACGAGTTCGATTTCAATTTCGCGGGATCTTCGGCTTCGTCTTTCGATGATGGCGACGAAACGGTCCATCACCCGCCCCAGGAAACTCGCCATCGCTTCCGGATGGTTGTGGATTTGCTGCAGCTCTCGGCAGGACTCGATTTTGACCTGTTCGACCATCAGAAAGTCGCGGATGGCCCGGGCCTCGAAGTGGTCAATCAATCTCACCGCGGGCGGCTTGGTGTCCCGCAGGGTCTCGATGATCGCATGGCTGTTGGTGAGTTCCAGAAGGGTTTCCAGGCCGCTCAGCTTAAAGAACTCCGTGTAATCCGAGGAGGTCGGGATCCCGAGGGATCGGGCATATCGGATGCCATCGGCGTCCTGGTTGATGTCTGCCACGCCTAAAATCTCCGGACGCTGACCGTCGAAGACTTCATGCGTCAGGAATTCCAGAAACGCCTTGCAGGCTCGGCCGCCGCCGACGATGGCGATATTGGACCCTAAGAATTGGCGGATCATGTCTTACTCACTTTAAAAAAACACCAGGGTGACGACCGTGAAACTGGG
>Ga0316601_100001571_pt1 | contig 11275 bp, 12 predicted proteins | sample OWC_soil_day5_no_FD_207663 | JGI IMG/M metagenome (GOLD analysis project Ga0316601, IMG submission 207663) | Wetland soil microbial communities from Old Woman Creek delta, Ohio, United States - OWC_soil_day5_noCT | ecosystem: Environmental > Terrestrial > Soil > Wetlands | place: USA: Ohio...
TCGCGCTGCCCACCCAGTCCAGCAGGACATGGACTTTCACGCCCTGGCGGGCCCGCTCGGCCAGGGCGTCGGCAAACGCGGCCGATGTCGCCCGACCAGTAGATGTAGGTTTCGAAGTTGATCGAGACCCTGGCGCTGCGGATCGCCGCCAGCATCGGTGGGAAGATCTCGTCACCGTTCAGTAGGGCTCGAACCTGGGTGCCGTTCAGGAACGGCGGCCCGAGCAGCAAGCCCAGCTCTTGCATGAATCGAGGGTCGTCGAGCGCGTAGAGCCGCTCGATGTGGCGCTCGATCTTCTTTTCTCCGCCGATGAAGTTCGAGGCGAGCACGCCGCCGAGCAACGCCAGCTGTGGCTCAGCACCGCAAACCGCATGGCGGGATCGCTGCGCGGGCAGGCCACCGCCCAGGTCAAGCGGCGGGTGAACGCCGCAGTGAGCGAAGCGACCCGGGAGAACCTTCTTCGCGAAAAACAAGGAAGTCACAGCACGAGAATCTATGCTCAGCCCACCATGTCCCAGCGTTCCATGGCCCTGAGTTTGATCACCCTGTTGGCCGGTGTCGCCGCCGGCGCTGCGATGATGGCCGGCCACGGTGCGTCGCGGCCGCCACCGGCCGCGACTGCCGCGACTGCCGCGCTCGCCACGCCGGCGGTGGCACGGCCTGCCGCAGGTGCGCAGCCGCCATCCGCGACCGCCTGGCGCAGCGTGCCCGAGGTCTACCCTGTTATCGAGGGGGCGACCGAGGCCGATGTCCGCAACGAGAGCATCGATTCGCCGGGCAACCTCGGCGACGGCCCTTGAGCGTCACGCAGGTTGGCAGGTGCCGCGCCCGCCAACCGTTGCACCAGGGACTGGCCAGCGCCCTGGGCCACGCGCAGAATGTGCGCGCTTGCCCGGAGGGTGCCCATGGCCGAACTCACTTCTCTGCTCGCGGCCGCACGCCAGGGCGACGCCCGGTCCAAAGGGCAGGCCTTCAGCCTGCTCTACGCCGACCTGCGGCGCCTGGCCCGCACTCGGTTGCGCCAGCACCAGACGATGACGCTGCTGGACACCACCTCGCTGGTGCACGAGTCCTACCTGAAGCTGATGGGCGCGCAGGCGCTGCCGGTGGCAGACCGCCAGCACTTCTTCGCCTACGCCTCGCACGTCATGCGCTCGGTGATCGTGGATTTCGCGCGCGCCCGGCTGGCCGAACGCCGCGGCGGCGACGCCGAACACCTGGTGCTGGACACCGCGTTGGGCGAACGCCTGGCTGCGCCCGAGAACGACGTGCTGCGGGTGCACGAGGCGCTGGACGTGCTGGCGCAGGCCGACGAACGGCTGGCCCAGGTGGTCGAGATGCGCTACTTCGGCGGCCTCAGCGAGGCCGAGATCGCCGCGACGCTGGGCGTCTCCGAGCGCACCGTGCGGCGCGACTGGGAACGCGCGCGGCTGCTCCTGCTGGCGGCGCTGGAGTAGGCCGCAGGCGGCCGTGGTGGAGCCCGTCGTCGCGCCTTCGCCGGCCGTCCATCGCCGGGGGTGTCCGGTTCGGCTGCGCCACCGCGTACTTCCAGGTGGAGGGCCCCGCGGTGGTGGTCCTCGTGTCTGGAGGATGGCCCATGAACCCGACGTTGCTTCGCTGCGCGCTGGCCCTCTTGCTTGCCGGCAGCTTGTCCACGCCGGCCCTGTCCGCACGGGCGCAGGCCATGTCCGACGACGCCCAGACCTTCGCGGCCGCGACGGAGGCCTACGGCAACAGCCACTGGGCGCTCATCTATGCGCTGCTGGCGCCCCTGCCCGACCGTGGCCATGCCGGGGCGTCGCGCGTCGTGTTGCAGATGCACCGCTGGGGGCCGCGCCTTTACGGGCAGCGTTTCCCTGCCGATGCCGAACGTTTGGCGCGCTGGCAGCGGGACGCCCCCTGCGGCACCGTCGCCAGCGCACTGGCGACCTGCGCGCACACCACCAGGGCGCAGTGAGCCAAGAAGCCGCCGTGCGCCGCTGCGCGTCGCCGGCGCCGAGGCGCGCGTGTTAGCGCCGGCGCAGTTGCGTGCCTTGTCCGGGCTGCTGGAGCAGGGCCTCGAGCTGGCGCCACCGCAGCGCGAGGGCTGGCTGGCTTCCTTGCAGGGCGACGACGCGGCGCTCGGCCCGACGCTGCGGCGGCTGCTGGCGCGCCACGCCGCCAACGAGACGTCCGACCTGCTCGACCGCGGCCCGGTGTTCAGCGGCGTCGAAGCCGCGCAAGGGCTGCAGGCCGGTGGCACCGTCGGCCCCTACCGGCTGCAGCGTGAGCTGGGCAGCGGTGGCATGGGTGCGGTGTGGCTGGCCGAGCGCAGCGACGGTAGCCTGAAGCGCAAGGTGGCGCTGAAGCTGCCGCACCTGAGCTGGGCGCCGGGGCTGGTGGCGCGCTTCGAGCGCGAGCGCGAGATCCTGTCCGGCCTGGAGCACCCGCACATCGCCCGCCTCTACGATGCCGGTGTCGACGACGGCGGCCGCCCCTACATGGCGCTGGAGTACGTCAAGGGCGAACCCCTGGACGCCTACTGCCGCCAGCGCAGCCTGCCCGTGGCCGAGCGCCTGCGCCTGCTGCTGCAGGTGGCCGAGGCGGTGGCCTACGCGCACGGCCGGCTGGTGCTGCACCGCGACCTCAAACCCGGCAACATCCTCGTCACGGCGGCGGGCGAGGTGCGCCTGCTCGACTTCGGCATCGCCAAGCTGATGCAGGGAGACAGCGCCAGCGAGACGGCGCTGACGCAGGCCTCGGGCCGCGCGCTGACGCTCGACTACGCCAGCCCCGAGCAGATCCGCGGCGACGCCATCGGCACGGCCAGCGACGTCTATTCGCTGGGCGTCGTCGCCTTCGAACTGCTGGCCGGCGTGCGGCCTTACCGGCTCAAGCGCGGCAGCGCGGCCGAGCTGGAGGAGGCCATCACCGCGCAGGACCTGCCGCTGGCCAGCGCTGTGGCGACTGACGCCGCAACCCGCAAGGCGCTGCGCGGCGACCTCGACGCCGTGCTCAACCGCGCATTGAAGAAGCGCGTCGACGAGCGCTACCCGACCATCGACGCGATGGCCCAGGACTGGCGCCGCTGCCTCGCCGGCCAGGCCGTGATGGCGCGGCCCGACACCTGGGGCTACCGGCTGGCGCGCCTGGCACGGCGGCACCGCGTGGCGCTCGCTGCGGGCAGCATCGTCGGCGCGGCCTTCGTGCTGGCGCTGGGCTTCGGCGCCACGGCGCTGGTCGTGGGCGTGCTGCTGATGGGCCTCGGCGCGGCGCTGTGGCAGGCCCGGCGGGCCCAGGTGCAGGCGCGCCATGCCGATGCGCAGGCGCACAAGGCCGAGCAGGCATCGCGCCGCGCCCAGGCGGTGCAGCGCTTTCTGCTCGACCTCTTCCGCGCCAATGCCTCGCGGCAGAAGGACCCGCTGAAGGCGCGCGCGACCACGGCCCGTGAACTGCTGGACCTGGGCGCCGAGCGGCTGGCCACCGCGCTGCAGGATGCACCCGAGGCGCGCGCCGAGGTCATGCGCACGCTGGGCGAGATGTACTACGAGCTGGAGATGGACGAGCAGGCGGCCGACTTCGATCGCCAGCGCGTGGACCTGCTGCGCCAGATCGGCGGCCGTCACGACCTGCGCCTCGCCGAGGCCCTGTTGCGCCTGGCCGCCTCGTTGCATGCCACCGGCCACCGCGAGCAGATCCTGCCGGCGCTGCGGGAAGCCGAGGCCATACTCGATGCGGCGGGTGACACCGGCTCGGCCCTGCGCGGTGAGCTGCTGGTGCGGCTGGCACAGCGCTACCACAACCTGTCGATGGCGCAGTCGAAGGCTTACGGCCTGCAGGCGGTGGCGGTGCTGCGCGCGCAGCCCGTGGTCGACAGCGACATGCTCTCGACGGCGATGATCCTGACCGCCCGCGCAGGCGCTCAACTGGGCGACATCGGCGAGGCCGCGGCGCTGTTCCGCAGCGCCGTCACGCTGCTCGAAGGGCTCGAAGCGCTGCCGCACGTCGACCTGTTGCTGGCCCGCGGCGGACTGGCCGACGTGCTGATGCAGCAGCAGCAGACCGCCGCGGCGGTGGCGCTTGCCGCCGCCGCAGCCGAGGCCGCGGAGGCGGCACTGGGTGCCGATGCCCCGGCCCTGATCAGCTGGAACGCACGCCGCGCGGCACTGCTGCATGCCGCCGGTCAGCGCGCTCCTGCGCGCGACCTGTTGAACGCCGCCTTCGAAGCCGTGCTGCGCGTGAAGGGACCGCAAGACACCATGCACACCCCCATCGTGCGCATCAGCGCTGCGCGCATGGCGATGGCCGAAGGCCGGCTGTCCGACGCCGAGGCGCTGCTGCACGATGTCCTGACCGTCTACCGCGAGCACTATGGCGGCTCGGCGGTGCTGGGCAGCGCCTTGCGCATGCAGGCGAGCCTGGCCACGGCGCTGGGCCGCCTGGCCGAGGTGCCGCCCCTGCTGGCCGAGGCCGAAGTCCTTTGGCGCGCCGGCGCCTTGCGGCCGTGGCGGCTGAACCGGCTCTGCCTCGACCGGGCCAGGCTGGCGCTGGCCGAAGCGGATCCGGCGGCCGCGCTGCTGGCCCTCGACGGCGTGGTGGCCTGGCCGGAGGCCGACAGCCCGTCACCTCATCCCGACGGGGTCGAGCGCGACACCCTGTGCGCTGCCGCGTATCTGCGCCGCGGCGACTTGCCTGCGGCCGCGCAGGCGGCCACGCAGGCCGTGGCGGCGTTGCCTGCGCTGCAGGCGCGGGGCAGCCATCTTGCGGTGGCCGCCGAAGCCTGGCTGCGCCTGGCTCGGGTGCGCCAGGCCCAGGGCGATGCGGACGCCGCGCTTGCTGCGCTCGAACAGGCCGTGGCCCTGTGCCGCGAGTTCGAGGCCCCCGTGAGCCCGCTGCGCACCGAGGCCGAGGCCGCGCTGCTGCGCCTGCGCGGACCCAAGCCACCCCCCTAGAAAGCCGCGATCGGCATGGCCGCTCGATGCGGCGCACACCGTACTTCCGGACAAGGGCAGCGAGGGTCGCTGCCTGCAACCCCGGAGTGCTGCCATGAACACCCGCTATTCCCGCCCCTTCCACCGCAGCCAAGGCGCTTACGCCGGTGCCTGGTTCGCGCTGCCCGCGCTGCCCGCGCTGCTGGTGGTTGTCGGCCTTGGCCTGCTGGCGCTGCTGCACACGCCCGAAGCGCCACCGTCGCGGGCGCAGACCGCCACCGAACTGCCCAGTCTGCCGCCCGCCGCCTGAAGGCCCGGCCGTGCAGAACCTGCTGCTGCTGTTCGGCTGCCTCGCCGCCGGCCTGATGCTGCGCCGCGCCGGCCGCGTGGCCGACAACGCGCACACCGCGCTCAACGCCGTCACGTGCACCTGGCGTTGCCGGCGCTGACGCTGCGCACGCTGCACGACTTCGACTTCGAGGCCGACCACCTGTGGCCGGTGCTCATGCCCTGGCTGCTGTTCGGGCTGGGGGCGGCGGTGTTCTGGCTGGCCGGCCGCTGGCTCGGGCTGTCGCGCGCCAGCGTCGGCGCGCTGACACTGGTGGGCGGGCTGGGCAACACCTCCTTCGTCGGCCTGCCGATGATCAAGAGCCTGCACGGCCGCGACGGGCTGGGCCTGGGGCTGCTGATCGACCAGCTCGGCTCCTACCTGGCGCTCAGCACCGTCGGCGTGCTGCTGGCCACGGCCTATGCGGCCGAAGGGGCGCATCACATGGCGTGCGATGGCGCTGAAGGGGATCACTTTTCCGCCCTTCGTGGCACTGGTGGCGGCGCTGCTGTTGCGCCCGCTGCCGTTTCCGCCGGCACTGGACGGCGCGCTGGGCCGCCTGGGCGACCTGCTGGCCCCGCTGGCACTGATTTCGGTGGGTCTGCAGCTGCGCTTCGACGCCATCGTGAACCAGGCGCGGCTGCTCTGCCTCGGCTACAAGCTCGTGGCCTGCCCGGCGCTGGTGGTGGCGGTGCTGTGCCTGCAGGACGCCGCACCAGACATGGCCAGCCGCGTCAGCGTCATCGAAGCGGCGATGCCGCCGATGATCGGCGCCGGCATCGTGGCCGCCCAGGCGCGGCTGAACGCGCCGCTGGTGTCGACCCTGATCGGTGTCGGCATCCCGCTCCGGCTGGGCACGGCCACCGCCTGGCACTGCCTGTTCGGCTGGGTGGCGGGCTGAACTGCGTTCTTGGGGGAAGTGCAGCAGGGTCGGGTGAGGCCTGCTTTGCAAGCCGCTGCGGTCACTGACACTCCGCGTGCTCCAGCCCGGATGTCAGCGGGCGTCAGACCGGGCTGCCGCCGCACGACGGCAGCCCACGGAGCGGAGCAGGCCGACAACTTCACGCTCGCTCCGGGCCTGAGTTGGGACTTCACGCGCCTCTGCAGCGAGGGCGTGGTGGGCATCAGTGCGGCGCCAGTGCCCGAACCCGGCACCTGGGCGCTGCCGCTGGGCGGGCTGGCGGTGGTGGGCCGCCTGGCTGCGCGCAGGGCCGGGGGCGAGCTCAGGCGTTGATGCGCTGCACGCCCGTCAACTCGTAGGCCATCACCGCATTCCTCAGCGCTGCGATCGCTTCATAGCGCGTGAACCTGCGCCGCCAGGCCGGTATGCGGACGTGCTCGTCGAACGCGCTGTCGGTGGGGGCGCGGCCAAGCCGGGCCAGTGAGGCCTGCATGTCGGCAATGAGATGGTCAGCTGACCTTCAGTTACGACTGCTCACCGGCGGCCACCGACCCGTTCCGGCCTCTCGCCCCAGGGTGGCGAATGCGCGTTTTGTGCCGGCAAGCAGGCGAGCAACGCCGAGCGCCGACCTGCAGTTGCCGGGCTTCATCGATGGCCGACGGTGGAGTTCTCGGACGGCTCTCAGGCTCGATCCCCGTCGGGCGGCTCCGGTGGCACCAAGCCAGGAAGTATCGGGCTTGTACGTCAACTTCCGGGCGGACGAAGGCGGCTGCGCCAAGGCGATGGGCCCAGCCCCAGCCAATCCCGGCAGCGCCACGTATCCCGTCATGCCGGCTGCTCGCATCGCCATGCGCCGCCGCGTTGCTGCGTTGCCGCATTGCCGCATCGTGGCGCTGGCAGGAGCGCTATGCTTTTCGGCATGCTGGACCGCCCCGAACCGCCGCACACCCTTCGATTCGGCCGCTTCGAGTTGCAGCCCCATCAGCGACGATTGCTGGCGGACGGTCAGATGGCAGCCCTGGGCGCGCGGGCCTTCGATCTGCTGGTGACCTTGGCATCCCGGCCCGGGCAACTGGTCACCAAGGGAGAGTTGCTCGACGAGGTCTGGCCCGGGCTGGTCGTCGAGGAAGCCAACCTGTCGGTCCAGGTGTCGACGCTGCGCAAGGTGCTGGGCGGTGACCTGATCGCCACCATTCCAGGACGCGGCTACCGCTTCACGGGGCGTGTCGATGTGGTGTCGGCAGACGCATCGGCCGCTGCGTCGCCACCGTCCGCAGGAGCCGCGTCAGGCGCGGCCCACACCGATGCCACGCCGGCTGCCTCGACAGCATCGGCAGCGAGCGCGACGTCTGCCTTGATCGGCCGCGACGACGAGCTGGCGGCGGTACGGCAGGCGCTGTCCAGCCCGGGATGCGTCACGCTGGTCGGACCGGCGGGCGTGGGCAAGACGACACTGGCGCGCGCGCTGGCGGCCCACATGCCCGTTGGGGCGGTGTGGGTGGACCTGGCGCCGCTGACGGCAGGCGATCAGGTGATTGCGGCGGTGGCACGCGCCCTCGGCACAGACAGCGCCGAAGCCGACCGGGCCGAACGGCTGCGCGCCAAGCTGGGCGCACGCATGCTCGTGCTGGACAACGTCGAGCACGTGATCGACGCGGCCGCCGCCCTGGCGTCGCAGTGGCGCCAGGCCGACGCCAACGTGAGCGTGCTGGCGACCAGCCAGCTGCCGCTGGCGGTGGCCGGCGAACGCGTGCATCGCCTGGGACCCCTGGCCCTGCCCGTGGACAGCGACGCGCTCGACCTGCACCGCGGCGCGGTCGCGCTGTTCGTCGAGCGCGTGCGCGCCGCCGACCACCGCTTCGAAGCCACGACGGAGCAGCTGCCGCTGCTGCGCGAGATCTGTCGCCGCCTCGACGGGCTGCCGCTGGCGCTGGAGATGGCGGCCGCCCGCGTGCCGGTGCTCGGCCTGCGCGGGCTGGCGCAGGCGCTCGAACGCCGCCTGGCGCTGCTGACCGGCGGCCGGCGCGACGCCGCCGCGCGCCACCGCACGTTGCAGGCAGCGCTGGACTGGAGCCATGAGCTGCTGTCGCCCGAAGAGCAGCGCCTGTACCGGCTGTGCGGGGTGTTCACGGGCGGCTTCACGCTCGACCTGCTGGTGGACATGGCCACGAGCGGCGCCTCGGCGGAGCCGCGGTGGGTCGTCATCGAGACGCTGGCCCAGCTGGTCGACCGATCGCTCGTGGCCGTCGGCGAGGGCGACCCGCCGCGCTACCGTCTGCTGGAGACGATGCGAGAGGACGCATCTCAGCGCCTGGCCGCCGCCGGCGAGGCGCCGCAGGCGCGGACCCGGCTTCTGGCCGCACTGGCAAGGCTCGGCCGCCGCGTGATCGAAGCCGATCGCTCCAATCCGGCGCTTGGCGATGCGCTGTTGGCCGAGCACGACAACCTGCGCGAGTCGATCGCCTGGGGCCGGCAGCAAGCCGAGACGGCGGTGCGTGCCGACGCGGTGACGACCGCCATCGCGGCCGGGCGTGCAGCGATCTTCAGCCCCTGGCGGCTGGAGGCGATGCAGTGGCTGGAAGCTTGCGAGCCGCTGGTCGAGGGCCCGGGCATGGCACCGTCGTTGCGCGTGCGCTGGTGGGTCGAGCGGTCGCGCCAGTGGCTGATCAGCAAGCACAAGGACGCACGGGCGATGGCCGAGCGCGCCCTGGCGCTGGCGCGCGAGCATGGCGAGGAGCGGGAGGAGTTCACCGCGCTGTCGGTGATGGTGCGCGCGCCTGGCGCGGCCGATGCCGAGCTGCCGTCGCTGTGCCAGGCCATGCGCCACTTGTCAGGGCGGCACCCGGAGTGGGGTCCAACGGCGGCGCACGTGCTCGCCGGATCCGAAGCCCGCGCCTGCGACCGCCTGGGCGACAACGAGGGCCTGCTGCAGTGCCGTCTGCGCGAACTCGAGTGTGCGCGGCAGCTGGGCGATTCGAGCCTCGTCACCGCCGTCGAGACCAATCTGGTCTTCGCGCTGCAGGCGCTGAATCGCCACGAGGAGGCCCTGGCCCGCGCCCGTGAGCTCGTCGCGCGGCTGGGCGACAGCGACGCGGGCAATGCCGCCTACGCCTGGACCGGGCTCGTCGTCTCGCTGCAGGCACTGCGCCGGAGCGCGGAATTCCGCGCGGCAATGCCGCAGGCGGCGCGTGTGCTACGCAAGCATGGCCTGCCGCTGCTTGGCCCGCAGTGCGCCCTGCTGCTGGCCGCCGAAGGCTGCATGGTGGAGGCCCTGCGGGTGCTGGGCCACGCCCGGGCATGCTTCGCGGCCCGAGGCATGCGCATGACGGACGGGGAGCGGGAGGGCCTGGGCGCGCTGGAACGGCAGGCTCGCGCCGCCTTGGGCGACGCGGCGGTCGATCTATGCCTGACCGAAGGCGCCACGCTGGACGAGGCCGCCGTGGACGCCGTGATGCTCGGCACCCGAAGCCCGGCGGCTCCGGCGGGCACCGCGCCGACCATGGCACCGCCGCGCTGACGCCTGACTAGCACGTCCGGCGCGGCGCCAACAGGTCGGCGGCAACCCGTGCGGCCACAAGCGTTTTGGAACGTTTTGGATCGGGTTTGGGACGCCGCGAGGCGATCCCGGGACAGTGCGCCTGACCGCAGCGATGTCCCCTGGAGCCCGCGCCATGACCCCGACTGCCACGACGATCACCGACCTTCCCGGCGACCCCGTCGCAAAGGATCTGGCCGCGCCGAGCCCGACCCGCGCGCCGCTCCGGCAGCACTACCTGACCGTGCTCGGCTACCTGTTCGCGTTCTTCAGCACAGTGCGCGTGCTGGCCTACCTGCCCACCCTGTGGGCCGTCGTGCAATCCGGTGACTCGAGCCAGCACTCGCTCCTGACGTGGTTCACCTGGGCCGGTGCCAACCTGACGATGGCGGCCTGGCTCTACGAGCATCAGGGTCAGCGCTGGAACCGGGCCGTGGCCGTCAACCTCGTCAACGCCACGATGTGCGTCGCGACCTTCGTGGTCATCTGGGCGATGCGGGCTTGAGGAAGAGCTGGCCGATGACCGCCTTCGACGTGCAGACCCTGGGTTGGCTGGCTGCCGGCCTAAAGCTGGCGACCTTCGTCTGCCGCGACATGCGCCGGCTGCGCCTGCTGGCGCTCGCGGCCAACGCGGCCTTCATCGGCTACGGCACCGCCGACCGCGATCATGGCGCGCCACATCGGCCATCCCGCGCGGTGAGCGGGTCGGAGCGTCGACGCACAGGCGCCGCGAAAACGGCGGGCCGGCGTCTTCGAGCCACTGCGCCCGTGCGACGTCGAACGTCGCAATGACGGCGACGCACGCACCGGCGCAGGACACGCAACGCACGACCGACTCGACTGCGGCCATGGAGGTCACCTGGATCGCCTGCCCGGCGCCGGCGAGCCGCACCGAGCCGGCATCCGCCCCCATCGCAGTACGCAGCGCACGGCACTTCGCCCGCGGCCCCGGCGTGGACATGCCGACGCTGCCTCCCTTCCCGACCTTTCGGTTCCACGACCGCCACCCGCAGGAGACCCGATGACGAAGTTGCTCGCCCTCGTTGCCGCGCTGCCGATTCTGGCAACCCCGCTGCCGACGCCCGCCGCCGGCGCCCCCAGGAACCGGACCGGGCCTGCGCCCGAGTCCGCTCGAAGCCGCCCATGCGCGGGCCCTGGATCTGTTTCGCCGCGCACGCTTCTCCGAGGTCTACGGCCGCTTCATCGAGCTGGCCGCGGTTGGCCACCCGGCATCGCCGCGCTATGCAATGTCGATGTGCGAGAACGGCACCGCTCTCTTCGGCGTGCCGTGGGACTGCGCTCCCCACGAGCTTGAGGAGTGGCGTGCCGTCGCGAACGGCCCGGCAAGGCTTGGTAGTTCCCCAACGCCCGTGCGCTCCCGGTGACGTTAGGGACGCGCTGCCATGCGGCCGCTCTCACCGCAGCCGGGTCAGGAGAGCGGAGAACGTCTGCGCGGCGCAATGAGTCTCTCGCTACCTGGGCCTGCGCCTCGTGACGCAGGAAGCTCCCACCCCCGCCTGGTTTCGGCGCTGTAACAAGGCAGCCCCCGGTCATTCGCTGCCTCGGCTCGGCTGCACTTCCGCAGGCAGGCAGAGCTGCCA
>Ga0316601_100001573_pt1 | contig 11270 bp, 16 predicted proteins | sample OWC_soil_day5_no_FD_207663 | JGI IMG/M metagenome (GOLD analysis project Ga0316601, IMG submission 207663) | Wetland soil microbial communities from Old Woman Creek delta, Ohio, United States - OWC_soil_day5_noCT | ecosystem: Environmental > Terrestrial > Soil > Wetlands | place: USA: Ohio...
TGCGCCCAATCCAACTATAAGTCCAATAAGTAAGAATATGTCCATTTTTTCACCTCTGTACTATTCAATATATTATGAAACGCGCAAAATTTGTAGATTTATATACAACTTTGTAATTTCATATAATCATATTAACACAATACCTATCATTCGAAAACTATCTTTTGATATATTTATTCAGGTTTTTATTAGTAACTAATATACCTTAGCACCTAAATGATAAAAACCTTCATCTTTTACTCACTATTGGCAACATGTTTTAAAAAAGCACTTCAAAAATCCGTGTTCAACAAAAAATTAAAAAAGCCCCGAAAGGCTTTAAAAGCAACTGGCGGGAGTATGTGAGAATCGAACTCACCCGTCGTGGTCTTAGCACGGCAACACAGTTTTGAAGACGCAAATAATGCAACTATGCAAGTAAAACCGTTGAAATCACTTGGTTTGCTAAGATTTTCATATCTATCTGCATATAAGTTTACTCAATATTCATACCAAATATTATACTGTATCTTAATTAAGAATACTACAACGCAATTATGATATTTTTATTCTTTTTATGTGCTTCAATTAAAAACTCACATAATTTATTTATATCTTCATATAGTTTCTCATAAGTAGTTGCTAATTTTATTTCCTTTTTTTGCTCCCCCAATTTATATCCTACTACAACTTCATAATTCCCAGATTTGTTATACTTGTTTTTGCTAATATTCTTTATTTCTTTAACTATATCTGGTATTATTTCAGCATTTAATTCTTCTTCCTCTGCAAAATCAAATAAGGTATCATACTTTCTATTCAATTCGTCCCAAAATCCATCTGATAAAGTTATTTCTGCAAACGGCGGCTCGATAAAAAGTATTCCTTCATACTGATTGTAGTAGGATAAATTATCATCAATATCTTCATTAAACTTTTCTTCCCAATATATTGCACCCCAGCGTCGATTGTCCATAACTCTTCCTCCAAACAACTTAAAACTCTGCCACCCTATACTATATCAAACCTATTCATAAAATATTAATCACGGTTAGCTATTGGATTATACAATTTTCGTATTTCACTTAAACTTTATATGCTATTTTCTATTTCTAAAAATGATAATGAAACCTCATCAGCAACAATTCTGATTTCATTTAATGAATGCTCATTATTAGAATTATACTTGTGAAATATCCCTTGAAAATCAAATTTTCCTAATTAGATAAGTGAGTTTCATCCCACAGCCACCAGTTTCCTACGTACTCCTCATTCAACTCCGTAAATTTAACATTGTAAAATGTTAATATCGCTATGCCATCACTTGGCAAGTAACTGCCTTTACAATTTAACTTAATAACTATTTCGTTTTCACTAGTATATTCGAAGGATACTATCTGTGAATCGTGAAAGCTATACTGCTCATTTAAGTTTTTGATATCTGTTGGCAAAGACCCTTTTATATCTTGATAATACTTATCATATATTTTAAATACATTAGCTTTCGAATCATTAAAGAGTAAATTATTTAAAACTTTCATATACTTTTCAATTTCAATCATCAGATTTTTATTTAGCTTTTTACCATAAACGGAAAACTCATCATAAATCGCCACTCTTAACGCTTCTGGTAAATATTTTAATAATAGTGGCTTTATTTCGTTAAAACTCTGCTCATAACAACGTTTCTGTTCTGTATGATAATCTTTGCCTTCTTTTTGATAATATTCTATAATGTCTTCACTAACTTCCTCTTCATCTTCTTCATTTGTAAAGTTCATTAAGAAGCTCCATACTTGCATTTGTTCATATAATTGTTTTGTAAAGAATTTCAAACATTTCACCTTCTAAAAATCATTTTAATTTGAATTTTATATCAATACCCAAGGCAGGCTACATATAATGTCAAACTGAAATGTAGGTTTAGGGAAATACTTAGTACCGATGGGAGCAATCATCTTTTCTTCAAAATCCTCATTAAAAGCATATATCTATGATAATTAAACTATATCTATCATTTAAAACCTCTTAAAGTTATAAATATATATTATTCATCAATTGATACTGTGCTAATAACTGTTCCAATACCAACAATTTTTGCTCCTTCTACTATCTCGAACTCTTCACCTACTCGTAATTTTTCATATGATACATTTGGATAGTAAAGCAAACAAACTTTGGCAGAAACCCATTCTTTAGGATTAATAATCCTATCGGGTCCTTCAATAAATTGTATTCCAAGATATTCTGTATCACCAATCACGCGAAAATGTGGTCTATATCCAATTAAATAGATTAAACCTTTTCTTCCACCTTCATCTATTGATATAAATTGCACTAAGACATTAAGATACTGCTTCAAAAGAAACTATTCCTCCTATCTATGATATTTACAATAAAAAAAGTTGAGTTCTTCTGGTTTGAATTTCATAAAACTTAATTTTTAAAACTCACAATTAATTAATAACGTTTAATATATCATTTATCATCTCATCAGTTTGAAAGTCTTTCTTTAACTTTTTTCCAACTGCCACTATCGAATTAATAATGTTTTCTGTATATAACTTTCTCTTTACCTCATTATTTGCATTAATGAACTCATCATAGTTAATGCATAATTGAACATCTGCAAAGTTATATGATTTACTAATATAAACCTTTTCCTTCCACAACCCTTCATCTAATAACTTTTGAGGTGCAATTATAGGTACTATACCAATAGTATTAATCACATCACTATATGTCTTTTTTTCAACAGTCTTTGATAGCTGTTTGCCTAGAGCGTATAACTCACTATCAACTCCAAACTTTTGTGAATAGTACGCTGGTGAATTAATATTTAAAATCATTTTCTTATTCTCCCACTTTATAAATCAATTTAAAACTGATATTTTCATTATTCAAAGCTACGATTAATAAAAACACCGCCTTCAACCTTTTCAGAAATATAATTTGGCGGTATATTGGAATACATATTAGCGTATTCTTCTGGTATCAAGGCCATATCAAATAATAAAATTCCGTCCATATCAGTAGAAGTATATATATTGAGAGGTTTCATATCAGTTACCTCATCAGTTAAATAAATGCCAAAATCAAAAAAATACTTTTTGAATAATAACATAGCCTTATTTACAAGTGGCAAAAACCATTCTTTATAACTATTATTAAAATAATTATATATTTCTTCCGTGTAAAATACGACTTCAATAATTAATATATCATCAATTAATTCACTGTATATTGCTTTTGACATTCCAAGAACAGTAGGTCTGATATGTAACTCTATTCCATCATCAAAATTCATAACATTTGCATTTATATTGCAACCAGTATATACAAATCCATTATCTTCAACTTTCCAATTGATTTCTTTTATCCAGTTCTGCATTAATTCTTCTGCAAATCCTAATTCACAGAAGAACTCTTTTATCTTTTGAAGGTCTGTTTTTAAAGTATTGGGATTATATCTAATAAAAGTTTGAAGCTGTGAATACTCTGGCAATTTTATTCCCCCATCTCTTCAATTACTTATATGGTACAATTATTAGTGATTTGTCTGCTCTATTTTATGACTATCCTTGATTTTTTTCATACGTTCTTCTACTATCCTTCCTCCCAAACTTGCACCTAACCTATTTAACCTATCTCTTTCCTCTAAACTAAAGTTTTTTTCAACTTCAAAAACTGCTCCATTTTCCCTTAAAAGTCTTTTAAACTTCTGAACATTTCTCTTACCACTAGAGCCAACAAATTCAGTATATACTTCATTATTATTTGGGTCTGCCATTGGACATCTATAAAATCCTTCTACAAGGTAATAATTACCTTTAAGATATAAGTCAATCCAAGAAGTATCACCCTCTATGCTATAGAGGTATAATTTTCCATTTCTATTTCCTTGTATTTTATACTGATAAAGTTTATTCACATCCTCACCTCTAAATGCATTTATTTCAGTCCATTATATTATAGCTTAAATATCCATATCACATAAAACTGTTAATTTATTAGTATATGCTTTTCAATACTTATCCTCAAAGAATTTATCTATACATCAATTAAAACATTAAAATGAACCATAAAATAGGCAAAGAGAAAAAAACAAACAGCGTAAAAATATAAAATCTTTTATAATTTTCACTAAGCTTGTTTAATAGATTATCATTCAAGCTATTTTTTGATAAGAAAGATAGCAACGGTCTTACTTTATATATTCCAAAGTTATTCTTAAACTTATTAGTTTCAAGCGAAAAATTGTTTTTTAAATAATTAATAAGTCTTTTCGCTTCATATTCATTTAGAAACATAATTGGAATCCATAATACTACAGCATATATAATAAGAATTTCTACTGGAAAATCATTCATCTTACCTATATAAACAAATTTAGTATAGAAAATTATTGCTGTTAAAACGAACCAAGCAGTCCAATAGATACCTATATAAGATTTTATATTTTCATTACTATTTTTCATTTCTGTTTTTGACAATTCTTCTACAAGCTTAATTCCACAATCTGAACATACTTTATATCCCGCTCTATATTCACACTTACATTTTGGACAATACAATTAACTTCTCTCCTTATTGTTATATTTTTCATCTACAATTTTATAAATCTTAATAAATATATCCCATTATTAAACTGATACGCCCTCATCATTTGCTCCATCTATCGAATTACTTTAATTGTAAAATATTTTGTATTATATTTTCCTCCATACTTATCTCATACCTTCCAACCTAATTGTATAGCCATCTTAAAAAGCTTATATTTATTATACATATTTTCCCACTACGTTATCAATTAAAATTTACTTCAAAGAGTACATTATTACCTAATCAATAAAATTCACATTTTAAAAACCATTTAATTTTAGTGATCGGAAGGGGGGTGCTACCATAATCCCATTAAACAGAAAATAGAAAACGACTTTTAAATACGCCCGCCCCCCCCACTTTGCTCCAAATACAGTTAACATAAATATACCAGTAGGTGTTATCTTGAAAAAACTTTTCGTGTAACACGAAAAATTGATTCGCTATCATAGTATCATTTTTTCCTCGTACAGTTTGCATATTAAATCTATGACTGTCTATACTAGGAATTTTTAAAATTTTCTTACCCATTGATTTTCCTCACTTCTTTAGATTTGAATATGAGTAAAAACTTATAAATCTACATATCAGTTTATCATTTCAAAAAATAAAAAATGGCTTAAACAATTATTTATGAATAATTGTTTAAACCAAGTAAATTCATTATTGGCGGGAGTATGTGAGAATCGAACTCACCCGTCGTGGTCTTAGCACGGCAACACAGTTTTGAAGACTTTTGATAAGCATGCCTATAGATAATTATAACAAAGTATAAAGTGCTCAAAATGTAGTATTTTGAGCACTTTAACGTCTTTTTACATATTCTTGTAAACACTCTGAAATATTATAAAAATGTATGTGGCGTTGCCAAAATGTTGTCAACCAAACTCGCTTCTAATCAAGGCATTTTTATCTTTTAAAGCATATTTCTATTACATATTCAACATTATAACTTAGCTCCATTATTGATTTAATTAGTTGAGGTGAGGTGAAGTGTGGTGGGTGAAACCCCCTATATAGGGATGAATATGCACAAACAAATATTGCAAATCTGTCCTATTCAAGCGAGTCATTTGCATTAAACATTATTGCAATTATTTCTAAAATGTAAATATAGTTTAACTACATCATCAAACGCATGAGCATTTTTTTCTTTAGCTATTTTTATAAAAGGATATAGTGCTTTAACATGAATACAAAATACATTTGAAATTATTTGATTAGCAATTTTTTTATCATGATATCCCTTAGTAAAGTACAAAGAAAACCCTTCGATTTTATTTAACAACTTTGTTGCACTTTCATACACCATATCATTTAGTTCACTTATATACTCTTCTATTAACTTAATCTCCTTATCTGATACAGTCTCAAAATCTTCGTTAAAAAAATGATACTTCGGTAAGGTATCTAATAGTGCATCCATTTGTGGTAAAATGCTATCAACATAATAGTTACAATTTTTAATGGTCTCATCAGAAATTTCTCTATTTCTTCTATCATCAGCCTCTGTTTTTGATATTTTCAAAGAAAAATATGCAATAAGTACTGCAAATAAAGTAAGTACTCCTGAAACATAATATGCATTTTCTATAATACTTCCATTTGAAAACCAATTAATACTCAAACTGTTAAACCTTGAATGAAACAAGGCAATACCAACAATAATATATAAACTAATTAATAAACCTGAATTAATCCAATTATGAATTCTCTTCATAATTAAGCACCACACAATGTATTTATTAAGGTTTCATATTTCTTTTTTACCAATGAAATAAACACTTCCTCATTAAAATCATCTGAATATAATGCTGGCAACACATTCTTATATGAATATTCTTTGCCTTTTCTGGGTTTCTTTCCTAACTTTTTTAGATTTTCATAAAAATTACTATATTCTACTTTTACTTCATCATTATGAAATTGAGATATCAGAGCATCAATTAGTGATTCATAACTGTTGCTGTTTTCTAATGAAAAAACTGATGCTGAAATAATCAAGTCATTATTTTTCATAGATGACAAATCTATCGGTTTAATACTATTTTTTATAAGAATTTTGTTTATATCACTCAATTTTGATGCACCATTAGAAAGAGTATCAAAAATGAAAATGATTTCTGATTCTTGGCTGTCATTATTTCTTAAAAAAACGTCTAATTCGTCAAAACTTTGAATATACACTACAGTGACTTGCTGATAATTAAAGGCTTCTTTAATTATTCTATCAAACACTATTATAGTTTTGCTATTACTAATCTTCGTTGGTTTTTTTATACTCATTGCCACTATCTCACCTCCCAGTTATTTGAGATAGCTATTGTAAGATCTTGAATCGAATACCTTTTAGATTTTGCAGAATTATCTAATTTGAAATATGTTATGTCATCTGTCTTTAAGTCATCTGCAGCAATTACTAAACTTTGTAATATTTCATAACTGTGAGTTGTAATAATTAGTTGACAATTGTTTGCTTTAGCTGTCTTTATAACAACTTCCCAAACTTTATCGTGTATAGAATAATGGAATCCTCTTTCTATTTCATCAATCATCAGTAACCCATTTTTTCTAGCAGCAATAGATACAACTAAATACATTAATCTTGCTACTCCATCACCAAAATACTCGACAGGCTTATATTCATCAAGACCAATATCAAAATATACTTTATTACCACTAGTCATTATATCTCGAATCTCGGGCTCAATAATCTGTACAGCTTTGACAACATCTTTTTCAATCTTTTTTATCTTAAGGTTATCATAAAACTTAGCAGTTTCACTATTTAGTGAACCAATTCTTGTTGATATGAAACCCGTTATTTTCGGTTCAACATCATTACCGCCATTGTTAAAAAACAATTGATCCTTTCCATAAATAAGCTTATGCTGATGCGTCTTTCCTCTAAATCGAAAAGTATATTCCAGCATTTCACCATTAATAGTTCTGTCATTTAATTGGGAACTAATGAAATTTGTATTAAACGGAATATTTTGCGGCATAGCTTGGACATTTCCATCTGCATTATACTTAATAGTTAAATCCCTAATGTCAATTTCATCATATAGCTTAATTTGTATAGTTTTACTTAAATCATATTTATAAAAAAAAGGCGCTATTAAAGTCTTTGTTTCCATCTCTAATTCTTCTGCACCACGCCAAGAGAACATCCTGATAAAGACATCTGCTGAAAGACGTCCTAAATTTGTAAATATTGCTTCAAGTAAAGTAGTTTTCCCAGAACTATTCTTTCCAGCTATAACATTTATAAGACTCATTCTCTCTAAACTCAAGCTTTCAAATTGCTTGAAGTTGTTAACCTCAACTTTTGTTATCACAAGTACACCCCCAATTTGTTTGTTATACAATCCCAAACAAACATCTACTATAATTTACTTTTAATTACTCTATAATTAACATATAGGGAATACATAATATATCAATTTTTTTCCGCTGTTTTGCAAATCTTAACATTTTATAAAAATGCACTCAACCATTTATCATAACTACAATTCTATAAGTTGTTACAAATTCCTCTTTTTTTCATCCACATAATTTCGACATTTAAAAAACAACATAAATATAACCCAAATTGATAGGTCAATTTTTACCTTAATCAGATTGCCTGCCACCCCTTCACTCCCTGAAAAAAATTTTAAAAAAACTCATATGATTCATTTTTAAGTTTCTTTGAGACACTGCTCACCGTTTAAAGCATAAGTTACAAGTTTTACAGCACAAAAATCTCAAAAGTTCTAATTATACTTTTAGATATACCGATAGAGAAATCTAATATTCATGTTTTTATTACCAATTGTCAAATATTAACCATAAAAATATAATTTTATAAACAAATTCTATCATTAAGATGCTCCTCTTAGCTTTAAATTCTACATAAAAAAATCCTTGCATTATAGCACTTTCTATATTATTTATCTACTTGTCTATATCTTCTAATTCTTTTAACATAGTCTCAGCCGATACTTTTTCTTTACTAACTTGCTCCTGTATATGAAGATTAGTTTTTTCAACAAGTATTAGAACTTCTTTATCGTTAAAAGTATTTTTCTCTAGCTCTGATAGAACAAAGTCTTCAACATACTCTTTGCGAATTTCTTTGTTATCACAAGTTCTTTTTTGAAGTATGCATCCACACATATAGGACACGTATTTTGACTTATCTTTAGGTTGCCTTCTGTTTCCCTGCATTGCTAAATCACATTCTCCACAGAAAATTGAACCTGATAACTTATATATTTCCTTGCTTCAGTAGTAATATTACTGGTTTCTATGCTCTCAGCATTATAAATTATAGCTTGTTTGGTCAAGTTAGCAGATCCAAAGTATGTATATTTATCATTGATAATAAATTTAAAATGATTACTAGAATTTACAATTACGCTATATCTTTATCAAGTAACATTTTATCTTCTCTTCATCATTAATTTCTTAAAAAACCTTGCCATTAAAATAATCCATAGGCATTATTGCTAGTTTTAGCCCATTTGTGTTAACCAGTTTTTTTTCAAACATCATCATAAGGTAGCCAGAAGCTAAAAGAACCAGTAAATATAAATTCCTTAGTATCTTTTATAATATGGATAAAAGGATCTATTAATCCTTCATTAATCCTCTTAATTCTAACAAGCTCATTTCTATAATAAATCATTAATATCTCCATCCTTATTTGCAATCAGAGTGTATAATTCAGTTAATACTTAACCCTTTCTCTACATTCTGTTAAATTCTATTCAACAAATATTGCTCAAAATTCACCCTTAAACTTTTTATCATGCTGTTCAAATAAATAAATAAATAAATAAATAAATAAATATATTAAATTATTGAAGTAAATAAAAGGCTGCTTTGATTTTTATATCAAATGCAGCCTTTAGCAACCCTTCTAAATCCTTTTTAATAACTTTTATGGAGTATAGCTTCGTATTAAATAAGCAATATAAGTAAAAATTGAAACGAAAGTTGTAATCACAGAATTTATTAAGTCATTATACTCCTTAAGGATACCAATAAATTTATTATTATAAATAGTAGCAGCAAATCGCGGCCCCTTCCCATCTCCAGCTATAGCATAAAAACCCTCTTTGGCCGCAAATGTTAGTAATGTATAGCAAAAGAAAATTATAATTGCTCCCTTCAACACTCTTGCTATTCTTTGGTGTTTATTATTTAGATTTAATTGAGAGGTCTTTTTAAACAATAGCTTACTATCTGTCCCAAAACATAGGACGGTTAATACTGTAATCAATGAAATATACAAAACTGCCTTAAAAATGAATTCTCCCATTATTATTCATCCTCCTTTGTTATAAATTAACATTCATATTATATATTTGACAAAACTCTATATTCTCCTCTTTTTAATATTAATTTTAGGCTATGTTAAAGAATATTGTTGATAATGAGACATAAATTAATGGCAGCACTTTAGCTCTTCCATTAATCCTTATTTTTTAGTATCTCCTTCATTAAAAAATAAGAATATTGTCTGGCTTATTTTTCATATGGTAATTAGGACCACTTTTACATATATTATCTTTATTAAATTTCTTCTTATCTATCTTTTGTTCACCCATCCCATCCCTTGTACTGTCATAGGTATAGTTAATCTTTTTCCCGTCGAAATCTAAATGGGTTATTATTGCTCTACCCTCTGTTGTATACCTTATAATTCGTATCTTATCCTTCTTATTATTTTTAACATTCTCCAAAAATCGTTCTAACTTGTCAACGTTATATCGCTTTTCATGAATATCTACTACATCCTACACCAATAAGCATAATAAGACATATTAGTACCATAAGGACTTTTTTCATATGAACCAACTCCATAATATAATGGGTTTGATTTTTATTGAAATATAAAATGATATCTATAATATTGTATAAAGGAAATAAATCACAACTAAAAATATTTGTTATATTGTATATTAATTAACTTTCTTATTCTAAAGCCCTTTAATTTTATATAAGTATGTGCAGTATGAGATTGTGTGATTTAATTTTTGCTTTTTATAGCATCTTTCTCGGTATTGAAGAAATGAAAAAGAAGTATTGCTATGATGGATTTAACAATTAAAGAACTTAAGCATCATAAGAAAGAGCAACTAGAATATAAGATCAAATTGGGTGATGCATATCGTGATGATGACTTTGTATGTGCATGGCAGGATGGCTCTCCTTATAGACCACATTACATTTCCGATGCCTTTAGAAATGCCGTTAAAAGCCTTGGTTATCCTAAAATTCGCTTTCACGACCTGAGGCATACCCATGCAACAATGCTTTTATCAAAAGATGTTAACCCCAAGATAGTTAGTGAACGTCTAGGGCATTCAACTATAAGTATAACTTTAGATACATACTCTCATGTGCTTCCTAACATGCAAAAGGAAGCCGTAAAAAACTTAATGATTTCTTTCAAAATGAAGCTTAAAAACAATTCCGTTGTCAAAATCAAAAACACTTCAAAAATCCGTCTTCAACAAAAAATAAAAAAAGCCCCGAAAGGCTTTAAAATCAACTGGCGGGAGTATGTGTGAATCGAACACACCCGTCGTGGTCTTAGCACGGCAACACAGTTTTGAAGACTGGCAGGCACACCAGCACCTATCTACCCCCATGTTATGAATACGTTTGTATTTTACTATGTTAAGAAAGAAATGTCA
>Ga0316601_100001577_pt1 | contig 11261 bp, 3 predicted proteins | sample OWC_soil_day5_no_FD_207663 | JGI IMG/M metagenome (GOLD analysis project Ga0316601, IMG submission 207663) | Wetland soil microbial communities from Old Woman Creek delta, Ohio, United States - OWC_soil_day5_noCT | ecosystem: Environmental > Terrestrial > Soil > Wetlands | place: USA: Ohio...
ATTTATTATCTTTCTTAAAAAATATACACAACTCATATTATGTAACTACTAAATATTCATTATTATAACTTTATCAGTTCACTTATCAATTACTTATAACATTACATCGGTCTTTAACTACTCCATCATAGCTTTCAATAAAGCATCCCTAGCATCAGAGTAAAATTGAATATCTACCTTAGTCGCCATATCATCTGACAAATCGAATAATTGCCTTCTACATGAAACTGGCATCAAAACAGCAGATGCACCTTTCTCAACTGCAATTTCAACCATAGAGATAGGGTTATGTACTGGTTCTATAGACCCACCTAAATTTATCTCTCCAATTATAATTAGTCCTCCACGTATGCATTTTTTCAATAAAGAAGTACAAAGTGCTAATAATGAAGCTACTCCCAACTTTGCTCCTGATTTAGAAGCATCAAAGGCTCTCAATTGTATTGCAAATTCATGCTCTCTTGGATCTTTATCACCAACTAATTGCTTAGCCCTTGCATATAAGTTTTGTTCGGCAAACCCAATACTTTCTTTAAAAGCTGGAGGAACAGGTTTATTGATAATTTTAATACCAGACCCTGGTCCTTCATTTACTTCAATTTTGTATAGACCTGGATTTTCATCTAACCCACCTGGACTAATTGCCCACACTTGTCCTGGCTCCAATGGATCACTGCCAATGCTATTCTCGCTATGCAATTCAGGTGTAGCAACGTATTTTTCTATTCCCTCATTTCCTAAAGTATAGCTAAAATGAGTATTTCTGAACTCAGCAGAACCAACTCTTTTTTGCTGTTCTTTTACTCTTCTTCTACATTCCATAGCAAGTCGAACTGCCCATTCCATATCTTCATCAGAAATTTCTTCGTCTCCTCCAGGAAATAATAACTTAAGAAGTCCGCTTACTGTTTTATTTACTGCATTAGTATCACGTCCACTAAGGGCTCCTCCAAAATGTACTCTTCCTTGTAATGAAGCTACCCTACTTTGCCTACGTAGCTGACTCATACATTCAGACCAAAAATCACTTACTAATCCAAAATGCTCTGTCAAAATATCTTTATTAACCTTAGGTACATCCCAGCCTGGTAAATAAGAGTGAACTCTATCCATAAAAGCAGTATCATCTCGCATTTCTGGTGGTAATGGTCCAAATAAGTGTCCTATACGCTGTTGATGCTCTACATCTACATCAAAGTTTCCTACCATAACCATACTTCCATCAGCACGAATACTTTCTTTTCCACGACTAAATTCCCCTGATTCCATATATCCTTTCATTATGTTTACACCATCTTTTTTATCAAATGATATACCTGATACTTCATCAAAACACACAACATCATATTGGCACACAAGACCTCTACGGCCACTATTATTGTCAACAAACATCTTTGCAACAGTTGCCTTACCTCCTGATACAAGATGAGCATATGGAGAAATCTGCTGAAAAAGATGACTTTTACCTGTTCCTCTTGGTCCAAGTTCTACTAGATTGTAATTACTTTCAACAAAAGGTACCATTCTAAGAATAAATGCATCTTTTGCTCTTTCACTTAAACCAAGGGGTTCTATACCTATACTACGTAAAAGAAATAGCTTCCAATCCTCACTACTAAACCCTTTTCGTGCCTTCGCTAAAGACTCCAATACATTACGTTGTGACATTTGAATAGCTCTTAGACTAGCAATACCAAAAGGTCTCCCCTTATTTTCTTGTGCAATTGCTGCATCATAAACTAATGTTATTTCTGCATAAAAACCACCAGTAAGTATTCTTTCATGTTCGCTAACTAATTCAGGTGATATACGAACATCTTTAAGCTGAAGACTAGGTAGAGTAGCCAAATAAGAATCGCTTTTCTCATCTAGTCTGGCACTGATAATATCTATTATTTTAACTTCACCCTGTTCACGTGCTCTTGCTTTAAAAAGTTCCTCTTCTCCAGCTTTTACAGTTCTTGATTTAAGCTGACGCTGAACAATTTCAAGACCTTCTTCAATTTCATCTTGATTGGTACTAGCGCAGTACCTTCCAAGCATAAACTCAACTACATATGTTGGTACTGGGAACTGCCTACTGAAGGTACGAACAAGGTCTTTCCGTACTAAATATCCATCCATAACAGAGGCAGCCAGCTTATCTATATGATCCATCTCCATAATTAAATTTCACCTCCAACCACTGTAGCTGTTTGATAAACTACATTATTTTTACTATTCAAAAACACAATATAAGCCGCCTTTCCCTCTTGAGTATCGTCATCGACTACCAATGAGGTAATTCCCTCTTCATTTAGTGCTTTTACTCCCATCACAATTGAAGAATCATCAAGTGCAGGCTTTAATCGAATATCTACTTTAAGCCCTGAGTAAGTTCCTTCAACTGCAATCTTACAACGCATTCCTTTCCACATTATATCCGTTATTTGAATATTTATATCAGATTGCACATCCTCACTTTCATCTAAAATAAGCTGTAACATCAAACATTCCTGTAAACTAATTCCTCCGTGAGAATACTCTACCCCATTTCTGTAGCAACCAATACCATCAGGTAAAGCATAGTTAACATTTTGATTCCAATACCAAGGATAATAAGAACCATGAAATAATGCTCCTGGCTTAATAGCTGCACATCTACCCCACTTACTATCTGTTAGGCATGCTTCTAATGGAAACTTAGTCAATCCTTTAGGCATCAATAGCCAGCCATGATCTGAAACAATCCTAATAGATTTCCAGCCTGCTTTGAATAACGCTTCTACCTTTTCTGTTGCTTCATTTAAATAAGTCTCAACAAGTTGAGCAATTCTCCATCCCATTTTGTGACCATCTTTATCAATACTCCCAAACTCAAACCAACCCATATTTCCTTCATTTATCATATCATCATCATCAATAATTTTCCAATTATCTTTCTCCATTAGGTTTACTATCCTTTGAGAGGTAGCAGTCTGATTATTTTCTTTCAATATAGGTGAAAAATCACAATTTTGCAATTCATCTCCTGTAAGATATTTTGCTACAGAAGTAAGTGCTGGTTTACAAGTAGATGTAACAGTAGGTATTGGCGCCCATGTAACCTTTTCTGTTACTTTAATTCCTTTTGCTTTTAACTTATCTGATAATTGCTTTGCTAAATCAAATCTCAACCCATCAATAAAGCAAATACACTCATTATTTCTATATGAAAGAATATTATCTTCACAGGGATATACATTATCCTTTGCAACCTTTTGTAAATTGCGAGAATTTTTATCTGCCCAAGATAAATAAACTGAACGAATTGCTGACATCACAGCCTCAATATCCTCTTGCTTCTCAACGCTAGCTAATGTCTTAATTACAGCATAATCTACTTGCCATCCCCAAGATTCTTGAGCTTTTGCTATATCTCCAAGTTTACCATTAATTATTTTAGAAGTCTTTGCAGCTATCTCTGAAAGCCATTTCATTGCTATTGCCAGCGGTGCCTCTCCCAGCTCAGCCCAAACATATTCTCTTCTTTTAGAATGTAATGTTTCAAGTCTTAAAATTTCTTCTCTAGCAGCTTGTTCTGGAGTATTGGACAATTTTAATAGTTCTTTTCTCAGAGAATTTTCTTGTTGCTCATTCCACTGAGGAAATCTTTCTTGATTATCAATAATTGGCATAACAGTATTTCTTAAAATGTTAGGAATTGCTTGATATTTTGCTGGTGCTTCACAAAACCTATTCCAGACAATATCCCATGCCTCATCTTGCCAACCTAGTTTTTCAGCAGCCCCAAAAACACCATCTTGCTCTGGATTAAATTTATACTTAGATTTACATATTTCTGTAAATGCTTGCCACTCTTCACTTGATCTTTCTGCTTTAAAATCATCTGGTAAGCACATCCAAATCAATATATCCTTTACAGTATCAACTCCTGATATTAAAGAATTAAAAAAATCTTTGTCTAAATGAATTAATTTAAGGTCGTCTATCTCTTCATCTAAAATTTTTGTAATAGCTCTTTGCATAGCTTGGAGTGTTGCTTCATCTTGAGCAATATCAAATCCTAATCCACCATTTTTTGTTTTCAAATATGCTAAGATAGTCCAATCTCTCGCATTTACCTGTGACCATATAACACCTCTGTATTGTAGTTCAGCCAAAGGCTTCAATTCATCTGGGCATTGTTCAACAGCTCTTAAATCTTGCCTGCTAATGCCTGGAAGATATAATACAGGTATACGTCCATAAGGCTTCGTATACTCTTCAACACATTCCCCTATAGCAGCTCTTAACCAAATAGCAGGGCCTTTTCGTTCTGTTGGTTTGTAATCTCCTAAAATTAGAAGTTCTTCCATATTAGCCATAATCTTTTCCACTGCATTCTCCCATTGTCTTTCTTTGTCGGGCCAGAGTATGCAATGTGGTCTCACTTCAGCTTCAGGGTTATGATTCCCAGCTTCTCTTATTGAATTTATTAAATGCTTTATAACTTTCATAACCTTGCTTGCCTCTTTTCTTCTCTAGCTCTTTTCTTCTCATCTAGTGTTATATGATAATCATTTATTCTATCACCAGTAAATATGTGATACCATGGACTTGATGCAGTATCTTTTCCTCTATCCTTTTCCCATTTTATGTTCGGTTTATCTCTCAATATACCAGCACCTTTTTTTCCTACATCAGGTACTGACATAAATGGCCTAATATTAAGCCTAACTCCATCATTTATATCTGGTTCCCAACCAATAGGCTGATTGCTTATAGATTTCCATCTAACAAAAATGTCATATGGTGCTTCGCCTTCCAGTATTAGCTCAAGATTCTTTTTTAAGTTCTCTGCAGCTGCAAGTTTTTCCTGCGCACCATCCACACCAGCGGCAATTTCAGCCTTCTGCTTATTAATCCAATCTCCTAGATATGTATATATTAAGGTTTCTAAGTTTCTTCTATCTAGCTTATGGTAATTTACTAATGCAGCAAATCCGTCTGAAAGTCCATCCCAAATATGCCATATAAATGGGCGATGACCAAATAACTTGAAATGCTGAACAAAAAACTTATTACGAAGCCATGACTCTAGGCTTTTCCCAGCATGATCACATGCAGCTAACAATTCCGACAACTTAGCATTAATATCTTGATCTTTATATGCTGCAGCTAGAAGATTTAATAACCTTTCTGTTGCTGATGCCTCCCCTCTAACTGGCGGTATGCAAACTATTCCATTCTTATCAGTATAAGGTGATAGTCCGTTACATTTCTTAACCAGTTCCCTAGCTTCATCAGAAAGTTCTATATTTTCAACCAACTCCGCAGGCCAACGATAGCCAAGTAGCCTCGCTACTGCTACCTGTAATGGAGATTCACTTTGTCCTGGGTATCCATGAAAAATCCATTGAGTTGGATCGTCAGAATAAGGTTTTAGTATAATATTAGATTTTTTTTCAAAAGAAATTTGTTGCCAATAATTCAAGTCAAATGGAACTTTAACTAATGTGTTACAACTAGCTTTTAGATTATTATCAATTACTTTTAAGTTTTGCAGAAAAACATCAGATTTAATATATTCGTAGATACTATTTAAATTTTTACTATCGTAAGGATGTATGACTGCTACATTTTCATCAAATGCTTTTCCTAAGTATTTTCTTATGTATAAATACCCTATACCGGACACGCAAACCCCAACTTCACCCCAAATGTTTACTCCAGCTTTCCACTTTCCTGAAGAATAACCATGTTCTTTTTTATCTTGTATAGTTTTATATAGCAATCCAGAACCCTTTTCCCAACGAAAAATTTGTGATGCACCATAATCATTCATGCTACGCCTGGTAGGTGTAGATTGCTGTAATTCCCATACTTCAGTCAGATTTGGTATCTCCCAAAACTGCAGAACAAAACATGATTTATCAAAGGTTCCTTGTCCATGTAACCCTTCTGAATATTTAGATAGTAAATCTCCTGTATCTATCTTTGAAAGGCTTATCCTATGATCTGGATTATGCTTCTGCTCATCCTGTAATGAATACTTTAGTTCTCCGTCTCTTAACTTTCCCATTTTACTTTCAATTCCGCCACTTAAACAACTCTCTATACCCCAAAAACTATGGTTACTATTAGGAGACTTCGTTGTCAAAGAAAATAGTAATGCTTTTACAACTTCACCACTTATTGTATGAAAAGCACCTGGACCCAATCTGACTGTATATTCAATTGTAGTATGTTCTAATATATTATCACGTAAATCTAAACAAGGAGTAATATAGAGCCAATTTTCTGGAATTACAATTGAAGCATTTCCTTCTCTAACTAATAAACTGACAATTCGCTGTAAAAATGCGTAAGCTATGTCATGTTTTCCATTAGAATAATCCTTTTCTAAATGTTCTTTTATAGAATTAGAGTGTTTTCCCCTTACTAAATAAGGTACATTGGTCACTATCCAATGATATTTATCACCTAACATTTGAAAAGCATTTAACATACCTTGAGCGACAATTCCCAACCCATCTTCGTCCATTTTCTTTTTATCAATCCTTGCTTGTATAACCATTCTAACCTTATCCCAGTCTTTTGCAAATATACTGCCTTCCTTAAAAGAATTTATCGGATTTATAAGACTTCCCAAAATTGGTGCGTACTGAAACAAATTATATATAACTTCCAAGTGAATTCTTAAATCTGTTTCATCTTCTGCCAATGCCAACCAATCTTCTTTTTTCACGTTAACCGATTGCCCACACCATGCAATCTGTAAATCTGGTAATTGTCTAAATCCACCAGCCCCGGGATATTTCCAGGCAGTCAATGCTACTGCAAAGGCTGCAAGTTCTACACAACGCTGATCTATTTCAAGACCATGAATATTCTCCCTCAAAACTGCATCACATGCTTCTTTAGCTGAAAGTCCCTCAAGTTCCATTCGCATTGGTACCAACATTAAAAATGCAGATACAAGAAAATGTCCTGAACCACAACAAGGATCCAAAGCTTTTAGTTCAGAAAGTTTTTCAGGCCAACCTTCAACTTCCCCTCCAGCGGGAGCCCAATATTCGTCTTCACCCTTTACAAATCGTAGATATTCTAAAGGTGCTCCCTCTAGCCTTACTTTATTTCTTAATTCTTCTTCATTGGTAGCTGATTTTAAAATATCCTTCGTTAATCTTCTTTTTGCCCACCAAGCTCCCAAGGAGTTATCAAGTAAAAAGCTTACCATATATGATTCTGTAAAAAGCTGAGTAACCGCAGGAAGTTCCCGTGAACCAATTTTATTACCTGCTTCATTTACCTCTCTTTTCTTCTTTGCTTGCCAAAATTGATATACCCATCCTAAGCTATCAGATGCAGTAAATACCTCACTTGATAACTCTGCCAATAATATTTCCAATTCCCTCTGTTTTTCTGGAGAAAAATGAAGCATATAAACTGGAGATTCTGGTCTGAATATTTGTGGCAGCATCTTAGCTGCAAGCTTTGATGCTAATTCCCAACCATTGACACAGCCCATTTCATCTGCCATTTCGTCACACTCTTCCAAAGTAACAGCAACAGCATTATCTATATCATCATCTTCGTAAAACATTAATAATTGATTTTCAGCAAGAAACCTAGCAAATAGCATACGATGCCAATGTTCGTAAGCTACCTCTTCTATTAATCCCTCAATTTCCTGCGTTTCATCTTTAGGATCACGAATGTCTCCCAACTGACGTCCATGAGCTCTTAGCTTTCTCCTTAACTCTCTTTGCTCCTCAGTAAGATATGGGTATGGAGCAGATTGTTCCACACCCAGCTGCTCCAAAACTATTTTAGCAGCCTCTTCAGCCACTTCTCTAGCCTCTATTACAGTACTCTCTAATATGTTTCTTAATGATTTGTCTAAAGCATGCATAGGAATAAATCTCCTTTCGAACTTATCGAATTACAATTGGACCATTTTCGAGTGCAGCTTTCATCTGTTCCCCAACTGCATCCAACCATGCATCAATATCTTCTGTATTTTTGAAAGTTCTTTTTGGCAAATCAATTGTTTGTATTTTGGGTTCAATTGCCTTATTCGCCAAATCCATTGCCTTTTCAAACTTAGCTTTCAGCGCATCTATTCTATCATCCCATGAATTTAATGGGTACTGTTTTAAAGAAACAAGTAGTTCAGAATAAGAACCAATTAATATAGAACCAATCTCTGTAATTCCACAATACTTAATAATCTCTATTTGCTTTTCATTATTTAATTTACTCCATACCGAACTAGACTTCAATTTTCTATCCAAATCATCATAAGTTTTTTTATACTTTTGATAATTTTTGTTTATCATGCTTCTCAACTCATTTTCAAGTGATTTAAGGAGAGGAGTAACTACGTCCGGTTCTTGCAGCAATAATCTATCTCGTTCAATTGCCTTTACTTGTGTTCGTATTTCATTTACAGCTTCTGAATCGCTTGCCTCATTAAATAATGCCTGAAGGTTATTCCAAGTTGGAAGCTTGCATTCTATTTTTTCTCTGAGTTCTATCCATTGATGTATAAATCTGTCCAATTCTGTATTTTTTTCAAAAATAAATAATAATTGTTCATTTCCATTCTTTAGTTGTATTTCATCAAGTAGTAAAGTATAGGGAGCTACAGGTCTTGGAGCTTCCCCTCCAGCACAACTTGCCAATCCATACATTTGAGAAAGGAAATCTTCTATTTTAAGTGTCTCTTTACCTGGTTCAGCCTTAATACCAATTTTCTGAAACAACTTCCGAATCTGTATTCTTTGTATTGCAGAAACTGTAACTAATTCCTGTTTAAAAGTTACTTTTCCGATTTGTTTTCTCTCAAGTTCCTTAGGATCTACATTTCTACTCTGCTCATCTATACATTTAATTTGCCCTGAGACAAGCAAAACTTGAAGAGCTCCATCTATAGCATCTCCAGGCCATCCATATTCTTTCCCTTCAAAATTCTTTCTTATTTCTACACCTTTTTTCCCCGCTGCAATATATGTCATAATCAATTTACAAACTTGATTTTCAAGAGGTTCTCCATTAAATCCTACCATTTTTAAAGCATCAGGTGCTCCAGCCTTTGCTTTATCATACACCTTTCCCCAACCTGTGTGATCTGCTATATCAAAATTAGGATAAAGTCGATGAAATGAATTTTTTGAAGCTGCATATACTGATTCTTTTAAAGATGATTCAATAACTTCGTTGCCACCTGCTTGAAATACTTTTGCACCAGAAAAGGCATCAGCCAACAGCTCAGTAATTCGTGCCTCTGCAGTATCACGTATCGTAGACATGGCAGCTTTTGCTTCTTTCCCCTCTGCAGTTGTTGTTGTTCCTTTAATTTCCAACGTTGCATTTGCTGCTTTATAATCGATAAGATAATGACGAAGATCATCAGCAGATCTTTTGGGAATAAAAATATAAATTGTTGGTGATTGATTACCTGCTTGTTTTGCATCAACCCTTACAGAATCCTCATCAACATTCCAACCATTTCTTACCCAAATATACACTCTTTCATGTGAATCAGAAGGCAAAGTAGCATCGAAATGCGGATACCCCTCCCTATTAACCTTTGATTGTCCATGTTGTATGGAAATTTTTCCAACTTGTTCACCAAACTTTTTCTTGATTCTATCCTCACGCTCTGCTGTAAGTCGATGCGGTTCATTTCCTAGTATGTTCCTTTGGTTAGCAAACTCATCGAGCCATGCCATATTTTCCTCAGTTTGGATTCTATATTCATCTTTTACCTTCATAATAAGTTCGCAGTCATCAAGTAAAGAAGGTAGCTTACTACGTAAAGTTGAACTTCCAACAGACAGATCTGTTACCATCAAATCTGCTAATACCTCCGAAGTAGCTTTTATCCCAATTTCATGATTACTATCAGCAAGCTTATTTATTAAAAACACAAGTCCACATGCCCTTGCCATTAATTTTTCATTTTCCCCCTGGGTAATCCAGCTCATTGTTTTTTCATGAACTTTTCTAGGTAGAACGCGAGCTTGAAGCAACTTATCTGCTAAATCAAAATATAGATAGTCGGCAGGGATAACATTCCCTAACTCTTCATATAAATTAGACTGAGCCGCTTTATGTACCATACTTAGTTGATTTCTAAGTTGGCTATCTGTCCCTGTCTGATCAAGAATTCTTAATGTAGTTTCCCAAAATCTTCTTCTTACAGGTAGTATCGGGTAATCCTGAGAGAAGTATGCGATATCCTTTTGACTATGTCCAATTGAGGTTATACTTAAATGTCTTGATATTTCTCCAATATTTTTTTCCATCACCTGTCGAACAGTATCTAATGAATCTGGCTTTTTAGCCAAAATAACTTTTCTTACAACTGAATCTACGTCAGCATCGGAAAGTTCAATCCTTACCTTAAAACGCCCTTCTAACTTCTTCAAATTTGATGTACCAGTTACTGCAGTTTGCCCTGTACCAATAAATAGTAATCTGCTACCTATTTGCTTGCAACATGCTTCAACAGCTTCCTGAACATCATGGGCTCGCTGACTGTCTTCGCCAATGAATTGCTGTACCTCGTCCAATACAATAAGAGTTAATGGTAGTTGTCCTTCTTTAGATAAAGCATCTCGAATAGCTTTTACCATCTGATCATTGCTAACATCCGTTACATTTGGATACATATTATTTAGAGTCTCAACACAAGAAACTGGTGTAGGAAAAACTTGTGGTTTGATTTCAGATAAAGCTTCATGAAGCCCTTCAGCAACATAAAGATTATCTAATTCTTCATTCCAATCACAGCCCTTTGCCTCAACTCTGGACTTTACTTTTTCTAAAATCCCTTCATTTTTTAACCACATAACAAAGCGAGCAACTGAATAATTTTCTGGTAAATTTGCTGACTTGAATACTATTCGTAATAAAGCTAAACGAACACTACCACCAGCACCTGATCCTAAAGTTCCAGAAGCAGAATGTAGTCCTCCCATTCTTTTGCCTTGAGCACTTAGTTCAACTAAAAGCGTTCTTACATTGTCAGGAAGATCTGCCAATCCTCTTACTGTAGCTCCGTCCTCAAATTTAATATCTTTCCAAAAAGCACCTAACATTTTAACTAAATGTGATTTACCTGAACCATAAAAGCCACTTACCCAAACTCCTGGTTGTTGAGCCTGCCCCAAATTTTTTAAATAGATGTCCAAAATATGCTCTAACCCTTTTTCATACTGTCCATCACAAACGAAAGTCTCAACTTCATACCTAAGAACATCTAACTTTTCATCATTTACACTAGCAACACC
>Ga0316601_100001584_pt1 | contig 11242 bp, 10 predicted proteins | sample OWC_soil_day5_no_FD_207663 | JGI IMG/M metagenome (GOLD analysis project Ga0316601, IMG submission 207663) | Wetland soil microbial communities from Old Woman Creek delta, Ohio, United States - OWC_soil_day5_noCT | ecosystem: Environmental > Terrestrial > Soil > Wetlands | place: USA: Ohio...
GGTGCGCGAAAAGCGTGGCCGGGCGTACTCGGTGTATTCGTTCCTCTCCTCATATCTGGACGCGGGGTACGTCGGCATCTACGTCGGCACCAGCGCGGAGTGGGTCGAAGAAGTCGTCGCCATCATCTTGGCGGAACTGAAAGCGATCAAACGAGACGGGCTGCGCCCGAACGAGTTGGCCCGTGTGAAGAACCAGCTCAAGGGCAACCTCCTCCTCGGGCTGGAGACCAGCGACAATCGCATGAGCCGCATCGCCAAGAACGAAATCTACTTCGGCGCCGACATTGCCCCCTCCCAGGTCGCCGCCCGTATCGACGCCACCAGCAACGATGAAATCGTGCAGTTGGCGCAGCACCTCCTGCGGCCCGAGGTCATGGCCGTCACGATGCTCGGCGACCTCAAGGGCAGAACGGTCGGGGACGACCTGCTGAACGCGGCGTAGCGGCGCGCCAAACGGCGTCCTTGCGTGCGATGGCGGCACGGTGAGCCGGCGGTGGCCCAGACCAGGATGGATGCGGTAATCGTCCCTGTCCAGCGCCTGCGTCCCAGCGCCGACGCCCTCCCCTTACCGACCTACATGACGGCCGGGGCGGCGGGCGTGGACCTCATGGCCGACGTCGCCGCGCCCGTTGAGCTGCCCCCGGGAGGGCGGGCGCTCATCCCCACCGGAATCGCCATCGAGATCCCCGCCGGGTTCGAAGCCCAAGTGCGACCGCGGAGCGGGCTCGCTCTGCGCCATGGCATCACGCTGCTGAATGCGCCCGGCACCATTGACTCTGATTACCGCGGTGAAATCCAAGTGCTGCTCGTGAACCTCGGCGACCGGCCGTTCACCGTTCGACGCGGGGAGCGCATCGCCCAACTGGTGTTTGCGCCGGTCGTACAGGCCGAGCTGCGGGAAGCCGAGACGCTGGTGACCAGCGACCGCGGTGCCGGAGGATTCGGCCATACCGGCGTCGGGTAACCCGTGACGGGATCGAGCGAATGCGCTACAGTGACATTGTCGGGCTGCTGGGAAACAGCGTTGGTGTTCGCCGTCGGATCCCCAAACGAGACCACAGGGGGCGGGATCTTCGGGGCGCAAGCACAGGCGGGTGTCGGCAAATCGTCATTTCAGTCGCTCGTGTCGAGTTAGTAGCCTGCTAAAGAACGGTCTGAACACCCGTCAACACGCTCAGGCGAAGGGAAACCCGTCATTTCAATTCGGGGAGGAATCCACTCTGCTGAGCCTGTCGAAGCATGAGCGTGTTGGAGCAGGGATAGGGGATTCGAGGAGCGCGTCAGTGCTTTCACGTTGGGGACGGAAGAGAACATGATTGACCGGTATACCCGCCCGGAGATGGCGGCGGTGTGGGCGGAAGAGGAGAAACTGCGCCTCTGGCTGGAGGTGGAACTGCTCGCCCTCGAGGCCCTGGCGGAGCGCGGCGAGATCCCGTACGAGGTCCCCGTACAACTGCGAGCCCACGCGCGGGTCAACGTCGAGCGCATGCGCGCGATCGAGCGTGAGGTTGGACACGACGTCATCGCCTTCGTGTCGTCGGTAACAGAAAAGTGCGGCCCCGAGGGCCGCTACATGCACCTTGGCCTGACGTCCTCGGACGTGCTCGACACCGCGTTCGCGGTACAATTAGGGCGCGCCGCCGATCTGCTGATCCAGGGCGCTACGGAACTGGCCGATGCCATCCGCGTGCAAGCGCAAATGCACCGCGGCACGGTGATGGTCGGACGTACGCACGGCATCCACGCGGAGCCCATCACCTTCGGCGTGAAATTGGCGGGCTGGTACACGGAGATGCGGCGCAATGTCCGGCGCCTGGAAGCCGCGGCCACCGCCGTGCGCTTCGGGAAGATTTCAGGCGCCGTCGGCACATTCGCCCATCTGGCGCCGGAGATCGAAGCCTTCGTTTGCCGGCGTCTCGGGTTGCAGCCGGAACCCGTCGCCACGCAGGTCGTACCGCGCGACCGACACGCACAGTTCTTCACTACGCTTGCCATTGTCGCCGGCTCAGTGGAGCGGTTCGCGACCGAAATCCGTCACTTGCAGCGCAGCGAGGTGCGTGAGGCCGAAGAGCCGTTCACCGGCGGCCAGAAGGGGTCGTCGGCGATGCCTCACAAGCGCAACCCGGTGTTGTGTGAGAATGTCACCGGCTTGGCCCGCCTGCTACGCGCCTACGCCGGCGCAGCGCTGGAAGACATCGCCCTGTGGCACGAACGCGACATCAGCCACTCGTCGGTGGAACGCGTCATCGCGCCCGACGCCACGATCGCGTTACATTTCATGCTCCATCGCATGAGCGGCACCGTGCGTGGCCTGGTCGTCCACACCGGCGCCATGGCCGCCAACCTGGAGCGCTCGCGCGGAGCCGTTTTCTCGGAAGCGGTGCTGTTGGCCCTGGTGCGCAAGGGGGTTGCCCGTGATCAGGCGTACCGCTGGGTTCAACGCGCCGGGCTCCGGGCCCTTGAGGGCGCGGATTTCCGTATCGAGGTGGCACAGGACGCCGACATCACACGCCACATCTCGGCGGCGGAACTGGCTGAACTCTTCGACCTTCGCCACCAGTTGCGCTATGAAGAGGAACTGTTCCAGCGCGCCTTCGGAGGAGAGTAATGGAAAAACGGGAGCTGATTTACGAAGGAAAGGCCAAACGCGTTTATACGACCGCCAATCCCGACCTGGTGGTCCAGTATTTCAAAGACGACGCCACGGCTTTCAACGCCAAGAAGCGGGGCACCATCGCCTCGAAGGGCGTGGTGAACAACGCCATCAGCGAAACGTTCTTCCGCCTCCTGGAGGCCAACGGCGTACCGACGCACTTCGTCGAGCGCCTGAACGAGCGCGAAATGCTGGTGAAGCGGCTACAGATCATTCCGGTCGAGACGGTCGTGCGCAACATCATCGCCGGCAGCCTAGCCAAGCGGCTCGGTCTGGAGGAAGGCAAGTCGCTGCCCGAACCGATCGTCGAATATTACTACAAGAACGACGCCCTCGATGATCCCATGATCAACCAGTGGCACGTGACCGTCCTTGGGATGGCCACCGCAGGCGAGTTGCAGACCGTGACCGACCTGGCCCTGAAAACCAACACCATCCTGCGCCCGCACCTCGAGCAGCGCGGGATTCTCCTGGTGGACATGAAGCTTGAGTTCGGTCGCCACCACGGACGCATCCTCCTCGGCGATGAAATTTGTCCGGACACCTGTCGCTTCTGGGATGCGACGACGCGCAAGAAGCTCGACAAGGATCGCTTCCGCCAGGACCTGGGCGAGGTGGAAGAGGCGTACCACGAGGTGCATCGGCGCCTCTGCGCCGGCACGTGAGGCCGCATGCGTGCCCGCGTTTACATCACGCCGAAAAAAGGCGTGCTCGACCCGCAAGGCAAGGCGATCGAACACTCGCTCCACGCCCTCGGCTTCGATGAAGCCCACGATGTGCATCTGGGCAAATACGTGGAACTGGCGCTCGACAGTCAGGAACCCGAGCGGGCGCGGCAGCGCGTCGACGACATGTGCCGCAAATTGCTCGCCAATGGCGTAATCGAAGACTACCGCTTCGAGATCGAGGAGTGACCTGTCGATGCGTTGGGGAGTGGTGACCTTCCCGGGGTCCAACGACGACCACGACACGCTGTACGCCCTCGACCGCGTCCTGGGCGAGGAAGTGGTTTCGTTGTGGCACAAGGACCGCGATCTCAAGCAAGTGGATTGCGTGGTCTTGCCAGGGGGGTTTTCGTACGGCGACTACCTGCGCTGCGGGGCGCTCGCACGCTTTTCGCCGGTCATGGAGTCCATCATCCAATTCGCCGCGGCGGGCGGGCTGGTGCTGGGCATCTGCAACGGCTTCCAGGTGCTGTGTGAGGCCGGCCTGCTGCCGGGCGCCCTGGTTCGCAACCGCGGCCTGCGCTTCATCTGCCAGTTCGTCCACTTGCGCTTGGAGGACACCGACACGCCGTTCACTTGCCGCTGCACGTCCGGGGAAGTGCTCACCATCCCCATCAAGCACGGCGAAGGCTGCTACGTGGCCGATCCGGCAACCCTGGACCAACTCGAGCGCAACCATCAGGTCGTGTTGCGGTACGTGGATGGGAGTGGCCGCGCCACGGCGGAGGCCAATCCGAACGGCTCGCTGAACAACATCGCTGGCATCGTCAACCGGCAGCGCAACGTCTTCGGCTTGATGCCGCACCCCGAACATGCGAGCGAGAAGATACAGGGCGGAGAGGACGGCCTGAAGCTGTTTCGCTCGGCGCTGGCCGCGTACACCGAACGCGAACACCGCCACGCCGCCTCCGTTGCCCCGGGACACTGACACATGACAACACCAGGGAGGAGGCAGCTACCTGCTCCGGTGCGGAGCGGCGGCCGGGGGTTTTACCGATCCACGCCACCCTCTGCTCGTCCGCTCCCTGCAGATCACCGGTCGCCGCGGGCGTAGGGTTTCAGCGCCATGTCACAGCACACCGTCACGGTCACGGCAGCCGACGCCGCACAGCACGGACTCTCGGCGGACGAGTACGAGCGCATTTGCCGCAGCCTGGGCCGGGCCCCGAACGTCACCGAACTCGGCGTCCTCTCGGTCATGTGGTCCGAGCACTGCAGTTACAAGAGTTCGCGGCTCCTCCTGAAAAATCTCCCGACACAGGGGCCGCGCGTGTTGCAGGGGCCGGGGGAGAATGCGGGGGCTATCGACATCGGCAACGGCCTGGCCGTAGTGTTCAAGATGGAGAGCCATAACCATCCCTCGTTCGTGGAACCCTACCAGGGCGCGGCCACCGGCGTGGGCGGCATTCTCCGCGACATCTTCACCATGGGCGCACGGCCCATCGCCAACCTCAATTCGCTGCGCTTCGGCGCGTTTGAGCATCCGCGCACCCGCTACCTGGTCAACGGCGTCGTCGCCGGCATCGGCGGCTACGGAAACTGCATCGGCGTGCCCACGGTCGGCGGCGAAGTGTATTTCGATGCCGGCTACAACGAGAATATCCTCGTCAACGCCTTCACCCTCGGCATCGCCCGCGCGGACAAGATCTTCCGTGCCCGGGCGGCGGGCCTGGGCAATCCGGTGATTTACGTTGGATCGAAAACCGGCCGTGACGGCATCCACGGGGCCAGCCTCCTGGCCTCCGCCGAGTTCAGCGCCGGCGAGGAAGAGAAACGCCCGACCGTGCAGGTCGGCGATCCGTTCACCGAAAAACTGCTGCTGGAAGCGTGTCTCGAGTTGATGGAGCAAGACGCGATCGTGGCTATTCAGGACATGGGCGCTGCCGGCTTGACGAGTTCGAGCGTTGAGATGGCCTCCCGGGGTGGCACGGGAATCGTGCTCGATCTGGACCGCGTACCGGTGCGCGAACAAGGCATGACCCCGTACGAGATGCTGCTCTCGGAATCGCAGGAGCGGATGCTCATCGTCGCGCGCGCCGGCCGGGAAGATGTCGTGCGTCAGGTGTTCGCCAAGTGGGATCTCGACGTCTCCGTGGTCGGCACGGTGACGGACGACGGGCTGTTGCGCGTGGTGTTTCAGGGCGAAGAGGTGGCGCGCCTACCGATCGCGCTGCTCACCGACGACGCCCCAGCGTACGCGCGGCCGAGCGTGCCACCGCCGGATTTCGACGAACGGCAGGAACTCAATTTCGATCGGCTACCGCTCCCGGGCGACTACACCAAGACGCTGCTGGCGTTGCTCGACGCGCCGAATATTGCCTCCAAAGCCTGGGTCTACCGTCAGTACGACCACCTGGTTCGCGGCAACACCATCGTCGCCCCGGGGTCGGACGCGGCCGTGCTGCGCATCAAGGGCACCAACAAGGCGGTGGCACTGAGCGTGGACTGCAATAGTCGCTACTGCAGCCTCGACCCGTACGTCGGTGCGATGATCGCGGTGGTGGAAGGCGCGCGCAACGTGGTGTGCGCCGGCGCCACGCCGCTCGGAATTACCGACTGCCTCAATTTCGGCAACCCGGAGAAGCCGGCAATCATGTGGCAGTTCGCCGAGAGCATCCAAGGCATTCACGACGCCTGCGTGGCCATCGGCGTTCCCGTGGTCAGCGGCAACGTCAGCTTTTACAACGAGACCGACGGTCGTGCCATTCCGCCGACGCCCACCATTGCCATGGTCGGATTGCTGGACGAGATCGAGCGGCACACCACCCAGTGGTTCAAGGCGGAAGGTGACGTCATCGTCCTGCTGGGCCGGACCCGCGAGGAGCTTGGGGGCAGTGAGTACCTCACGCTCACACGCGGGGTTGTCCGCGGGGCACCACCGTGGATTGACCTCGCGGTCGAGAAACAGGTCCAAAACGTGTGCATGCAGGCAATCGTCGAGGGGTTGGTCCGGTCGGCGCACGACGTCAGCGACGGTGGCCTGGCGGTTGCGCTGGCGGAATGCTGCGTCTCCGCGCCGGAGCAACGGCGCGGGGCGATGATCGAATTGCAGGGCGACATTCGCCCGGATGCGCTGTTGTTCGGCGAGAGCCAGTCGCGTATCATTGTCTCTGCCCGGCGTCAGCACCTCGGGCGGCTACGAGAACTGGCGCGCACCGCGGACGTGCCGTTAACCGTGCTCGGCGAAGTCCGGGGACGACGCCTGGTCATCAGCCCGTTAATCGATATCGAGGTGGACGAGTTGTGGCAGGTATGGTCAACGGCGCTGCCACGGCGGATGGACGGGGAGGCGTAACGCGCCATGGAGCCACGCCACACACAGGACGACGCGCCACTCATGCCTGACCGGTTCCACGAAGAGTGTGGAGTCGTCGGCGTCTTCGGCCATCCCGAGGCCGCCAACCTGGTGTACCTCAGTCTCTATGCCTTGCAACATCGCGGTCAGGAGTCCGCAGGCATCGTCTCGGCGAAAGACAGCGTTCTCATCTCACACCGCGGACTCGGCCTGGTCGCCGACGTCTTCAGCGAAGAGATCATCCGCAAGTTGGAAGGCCCAGCTGCCATTGGCCACAACCGCTACTCCACTTCCGGCCAGACGCTGCTGAAAAACACGCAACCGTTCGTCGTCGAGTACGCCGGCGGGGGGCTGGCTGTCGCCCACAACGGAAACCTGGTGAACGCCGTCGAATTGCGCGGGCGCCTGCAGGAACGCGGCGCGATCTTCCAGTCGACCGTCGACACCGAGGTTTTGATCCATCTGATCGCGGCGTCCCCCGGCAAGCGCGTCGTCGACCGGATCGTGGACGCGTTGCGCGAGGTCCGGGGCGCTTACTCGCTGGTGTTCCTCACCCCCCACGAGCTCATCGCGGTCCGCGATCCCAACGGCTTTCGCCCCTTGGTGCTCGGCCGCATCAAAGACGCGGTCGTCGTCGCCTCCGAAAGTTGTGCGCTCGATCTGATTGACGCGAAGTATGAGCGCGAGGTCGAGCCGGGCGAAGTGCTGCGGGTGACGGCCGCGGGTATCGAGAGTTTCCACCCGTTCCCGCCTGCGCCTCCGACCCGTTGCATCTTCGAGTACATCTACTTCTCTCGCCCCGACAGTCGCGTGTACGACCGTAGCGTCTACGAGGTCCGCAAACAGTTCGGCCGCCAACTGGCCATCGAACAGCCGGCGGACGCCGACATTGTCATTCCGGTGCCTGACTCCGGCATGCCGGCGGCGCTGGGTTACGCCGAGCAGGCGGGACTGCGCTTTGAGATGGGGCTGATCCGCAACCACTACGTCGGCCGCACGTTCATCGAGCCACAAGATGCCATCCGCCACTTCGGCGTCCGGGTGAAACTCAACGCCCAAGCCGACCTCTTGCGTGGCAAGCGCGTGGTGGTCGTGGATGATTCGATCGTGCGCGGGACCACCAGCCGGAAGATCGTCCACATGGTGCGCAACGCGGGGGCGCGGGAGGTACACATGCGCATCAGTTCGCCGCCCACCATCGGGTCGTGCTTTTACGGCGTGGACACGCCGACCCCCGAGGAGTTGATCGCATCGTCCAACTCCGTCGACGCCATCCGCGACTTCATCACCGCCGACTCGCTCGGGTTCCTGAGCGAGAGCGGTATGTACAGCTTCTTGCAGTCGGGGCAACACAACGGATTCTGCGCCGCCTGCTTCACCGGCCGCTACCCGGTCCCCGTCACCGACCAGGGACGGACACATCAGCTGCGGCTGTTCGAGGCCCGGGACCGGTAAGAGACAGTGACAAGCGAAAAGCTCAAAGCTGAAAGCCAGAACGGGCAGGCCAGCGGCATCCGGCTTGTCGCTTGTCGCTTTGGGCTTTCCACTAGTTCTCTATGAAGTGCCCCTTCTGCCACGACCTCGAAAACCGCGTGATCGACTCGCGGCTCGGCAAGGAAGGCGATGTCATCCGGCGCCGCCGTGAGTGCGCTCACTGCAAGCGGCGCTTCACCACCTACGAGCGCGTCGAGGAAATGCTGCCCATGGTGGTGAAGAAGGACGGGCGGCGGGAGATGTTCGATCGCCAAAAGATCGTCAGCGGCCTGAAGAAGGCCTGCGAAAAGCGGCCAATCAGCATCACCGCGATTGAGGAAACCGCGGATCGCATCGAGCAGGCATTGCAGGAACGCGGCGACAAGGAAGTGCCGAGCTCGGTCATCGGCGAAGCGGTGATGCGTGAGCTGCACGCGCTCGACAAGGTGGCGTACGTGCGCTTCGCGTCGGTGTACCGCTCGTTCAAGGACGTGGGCGAGTTCATGCGCGAGCTCGAGGAATTGATCGAAGAACGCCGCGGTTCGGGCAAGCCACGGCGCCAGAGCAGCACGTGACAGCCGGCCGCACCACCGACGCACGGTTCATGCGTGTGGCGCTGCGGCTGGCCCGCCGTGGCGTGGGACGGACCAGTCCAAACCCTCCCGTCGGTGCGGTCATCGTCGCCAAGAGCGCCATCGTCGGACGCGGCTACCACCGCAAAGCCGGAGAACCCCACGCCGAGGTCGCAGCGCTGCGTGACGCCGGTGGGCACGCCCGCGGGGGCACCTTGTACGTCACGCTCGAACCCTGCGCGCACCACGGCCGCACCCCCCCGTGCACCGATGCGATCATCGCCGCCGGTCTGCGCCGGGTGGTCGTCGGCACGTGCGACCCGAATCCTTCCGTCTGCGGGGACGGCACGGGCAAACTGCGCCAGGCCGGCATCCATGTAACCACGGGCATGGAACAGGCCGCCTGTGACGCGTTGATCGCCGCCTTCCGTAAACACATCACCACCGGAATGCCCTGGGTCACCCTGAAGCTCGCGGCATCGCTCGACGGCCGCATCGCTACGGTAACGGGCGAATCCCGCTGGATCACCGGCGCGGACAGCCGGCGCTTCGTCCACCGCCTCCGTGCGGAACACGATGCCGTGCTCGTCGGCGCCGAAACCGTCCGGCACGACGATCCCGCATTGACCTGTCGGATGCGGGGCGGACGTAATCCGCTACGCGTGGTGCTCGATGGACGCCTGCGCATACCACTGCAGGCACAGGTCTTGACCACGACCGACGCAGCGGAGACCCTGGTGGTCGCGGGCCGCGGAGCCCCCGCACGCAAGGGCCGCAGCATCGAGGCGCTGGGCGCGTCGGTCCTGCGCCTCCCCGACCGTGCAGGCCGAATCCCGCTGTCGCAGCTGTTGCGCGCCCTCGGACGGCGGGGAGTGTTGTCGGTCTTGATCGAGGGAGGGGCGAGCGTGGCCGCCGCCGCCATCGCGGCGCGCGTCGTCGATCGGGTCTTGATCTTCTACGCGCCCACCTTCATCGGCGGCGATGGGCGGCCGATGTTGGGCCCCATCGGCGTGCGTCGGTTGGCCACCGCGCCATCACTGCGCCCGCCCCGGCTACGGCGGTTTGCCACGGACGTATTAGTTGCTACAGAGATGGTGAGGACACATGACCGCTCAACTGTTTGATGCGGCGCTCGACCGCATCCGCAAGGGACGGATGCTCATCCTGGCCGACGGGACGCAGGACGAAGCGCAGCTGTGCATGGCAGCCGAATTGGTCAGCGCGCAGGCAATCAACTTCATGGCGACCCACGGCCGTGGCTTGGTGTGCCTGGGCATGACGCGGGAACACATGCGCCGGCTCGGCATCCCCCCGATGGTTCCCGATGGGGGCGGCAGCCAACGACCGTTCGGTGTATCGATCGAGGCCCGTCGCGGTGTCAGCACCGGGATATCGGCCGCTGACCGTGCCACCACGATCCAAACGGTGATGGCCGAAGGCAGCGGTCCGGGCGACATCGTCATGCCCGGGCACATCTTCCCCGTCATGGCCCGCGACGGCGGTGTCCTGGTCCGCTCCGCGCTTACCGAGGCCGCCGTGGATTTGGTGCGACTGGCCGGTCTCCAGCCTGCCGCAGTCGTCTGCGCGGTGCTCAACGATGCCGGCACCCTGGCATCCCGTGAGGAATTGGAGGTGTTGGCGCGAACCTTCGATTTGATCATTGTCGACGTTGCCGAACTGGTCGCGCACCGTTTGCGGCATGAATCGCTCGTGCGGCGGATCGCTGACGCACCAATCACCACCGCCTACGGGGGCAAATTCCGCACCGTGGTGTACTGCAACGACGTGGACGGCCATGAGCACCTGGCGCTGGTGCGCGGGCAAATCACCCCCAACGAGTCGGTGCTGGTGCGGATCCACTCACAGTGCCTGACAGGCGACGTCCTCGGGTCGGAGCGCTGCGACTGCGGCGACCAGCTGCGCAAGGCGATCGAGGTCATCCAAGCCGCCGGGAAGGGCGTCCTGGTCTACATGCACCAGGAAGGCCGCGGCATCGGGTTGGCCAACAAGATTCGCGCCTATGCCCTGCAGGATCAAGGCCGTGACACCGTCGAGGCCAATCTGGAGTTGGGTTTCAAGGACGACGGTCGCGACTACGGCATCACCGCGCAGATCCTGCGGGATCTTGGGATCCGCAAGGTCCGCCTGCTCACCAACAATCCGAAGAAGATCGCCGGACTCACCCGGTATGGCATCGAGGTGGTCGAGCGCGTCCCGCTCGAGATTCCCGCGCACCAGGGCACCATCCGCTACCTGCGCACGAAACAACAGAAGATGGGACACCTCTTTACCGACTTGAAACCGTGAGCGGCCTATGGATCCAGCGACCACACACAAGGGCAGCCTCGATGCCACGCGGCTGCGGTTCGGCATCATCATCTCGCGCTTCAACAGCGCCGTAACCGAACGACTCCTGCGCGGCGCCCTGCGCGCCCTGCAGGAGTGCGGCGCCGCCGCGGACGCCATCGAGGTCGTGCACGTACCAGGCGCCTTTGAGATTCCGCTGTTCGCGGCCGCGCTGGCG
>Ga0316601_100001585_pt1 | contig 11239 bp, 12 predicted proteins | sample OWC_soil_day5_no_FD_207663 | JGI IMG/M metagenome (GOLD analysis project Ga0316601, IMG submission 207663) | Wetland soil microbial communities from Old Woman Creek delta, Ohio, United States - OWC_soil_day5_noCT | ecosystem: Environmental > Terrestrial > Soil > Wetlands | place: USA: Ohio...
GTGCTGGATGACGCGAACATTGGTGAGGCCGCGCTCGCCGAGCTGCTTCAGTAGCGCGCCGACGCCCGGCGTATGCACTTCGACGCCCAGATAATCGTTCTCGGGATGGGCGGCGGCGATCTCGGCAAGCCCCTCGCCCATGCCGAAGCCGATTTCCAGAATGCGCGGTGCGGAACGGCCAAAAACAGCGTCAAGCTCAAGCACCGCAGGCTGATACGGCAGCATGAACTGCGGTCCGATCTCGGCCAGCGCACGGGCCTGACCCGACCCGACGCGCCCGGCGCGCAGCACATAGGAACGGATGCGCGGGTGCGCGCCGCTATCGGTCGTCATGCTGGTTATTTGCTGCCGGTGATGAGGCCGCTGGTGGGCGAACTCGGGCTGGCCTGGTAGATCTTCTTCGGCATGCGGCCGGCGAGGTAGGCTTCGCGCCCGGCTTCCACCGCCTTCTTCATCGCGGAGGCCATCAGCACCGGGTTGCCGGCACCGGCGATCGCGGTATTCATCAGCACGGCATCGCAGCCGAGTTCCATCGCGATGGTGGCGTCGCTGGCGGTGCCGACGCCGGCATCGACGATCACCGGCACCGAGAGACGGTCGATGATGATCTGCAGGTTCCACGGGTTGAGGATGCCCATGCCGGAACCGATCAGGCTCGCCAGCGGCATCACCGCGACGCAGCCGATGTCTTCCAGCTGCTTGGCAGCGATCGGGTCGTCCGACGTGTAGACCATCACCTGGAAGCCGTCTTTCACCAGCACTTCGGCGGCCTTGATCGTTTCGGCGACGTTGGGATACAGCGATTCGGCGTCGCCCAGCACTTCGAGCTTCACTAGCGCATGCCCATCCAGCAGTTCGCGCGCGAGGCGCAGGGTGCGGATGGCGTCGTCGGCCGTGTAGCAGCCGGCGGTGTTGGGCAGATAGGTGTATTTCGACGGCGGCAACGCGTCGAGCAGGCTGGGCTGGCTGGCGTCCTGGCCGATGTTGGTGCGGCGGATGGCGACAGTGACGATTTCCGCGCCCGAAGCTTCGACGGCGAGGCGCGTCTGTTGAAAATCCTTGTATTTTCCGGTGCCAACCAGCAGGCGGGAGGCATAGGATTTTCCGGCGATGACGAGTGGTTCCATAGGTTCAGGCTTGAAAGGCAAAAGAAAACCGGATCTCAGCCGCCGCCGACCGCGACGACGATTTCCAGGCAGTCACCGCTGGCGAGCTGCGTGCTGGCATGCTGGCTGCGCGGAACGATTTCGCCATTCCGCTCGACAGCGATGCGTTTCCCGGTCAAATCCAGCGATTCGACCAGTTGCGTAAGGGTAAGCGGTGCGGGGAAGGTACGGGGTTCGCCGTTGATGACCAGTTCAATCACAACTTCTATCCGGCAAGAGTATTCAGTAGAATCCGTAATTCTACCCTGAAGCACTCTTCAGGACATGCCGGCACCAGTTCCGCCGCGCGGGCGTCGTATAGTGGCATTACCTGAGCTTCCCAAGCTCATGAGGAGGGTTCGATTCCCTTCGCCCGCTCCATATTCTGCTTGAAGAAGCCATAACTTTGAGCGCTGTCGCACGCCTTTCCCCCTGGCCGGTGCGCTTGCTGGCCATGAATATCAGTCGCCTTCCATCCATCTCAGGACCGTGTCGCAAGCCGTTCTGCCTGGGCTGCCGAACGGGATTTGCATCGGTCATGAGCAAAACCCGCATGACCTCAGCCCCCTAATAAGCAGTCACTCACTGGCTAAGCATTGCCATATCTGGCTTCACATATTCCACGCCCTCTGGACAACGCTTCTTCACCGGAATGCTTAAAGTTTTTTCCTGCTGCAGCCGATAGATCGATTATGCGGTTGTGCGTCGATTTTTAGACACTTCCGCCGACCACCGAACAGGGCAAACCCGCCGCGAGACGGGGACGCAAAGTTACCGGTCTCGATCGTTGTCCCCCCGGGGAGCTCGAGACAGCGGGACCGCCGGTCATCCCCGGTCATGCGCCCTATCCCCGTTCGTCGGTCGGCCAACTGCCGATACCGAGAGGTGATCCCAATGGAGCGCGAGATGCAAGACAACTCAGTCGTAGTTAACCTCAACCAGTTCGAGCGTTCGCGGCGTGCACAGGTCTCAGCCGAGACCTTGGCCATTCTGCATGGCAGCCGCGACCTGTTGATCGAGGGCGCGACTCGCGCGCTGACAAGGCAAACCGAAGCCATGGAAAATGCGTTGCTGGCCATGGCCGAACGCGCGCCATTATTGAACACGCGCAACACGTACTACAACGCCCAGGGCATCCTCAACCGACAGGCCAACGAGTTGTTGAGCGCATGCAAGGACGCCTACTACAAGAGTTTCAACGACTTCGTGCTGGGTCGCGAGAAGCTTGCCACGTTCGAATTGTCCGAACTGTCGCTGATGGGCGATCAGGATTTCGAAGTCACGCTGGCAATCGACAAGGCCACGGCTCGCATGCGCTTCAATTGCGCCGAGGAACTGGTCGCGCTGGACGCCCGCCTGGCCAAACTGCTGGGACGCACCGAGCTGTCCGAAAAGGACAATCCGCTCGCCCCACGTGCACTCTGTGAGGCATTGCTGGAGGGCATTTCCAGCATGCTGCCGGACCAGAATGTACGGGTCGTCCTGCTGAATCAGTTCGATCTGGTCCTGACCACCGAGCTCGCGCAAATCTACCAAGCGATCAACCGTTACCTGATCGACGGTGGCGTCCTGCCCGACCTCAAGGGGGGATCGAAAAACCACTCGCGCAGTCCTGCTTCTGCGGCCGGCAGCGCGGCCTCTGCAACGCCGGCCAGCAATGACATGTTCAAACTGTTCGAGCAACTTGCCGGCGGCCCGGGGCGGGCGAGTGGCGGAGGCATCCCGGGATTCAGCCTGCTCGACTCACTCGGCCAGTTGCAATCCGGCGGCATGATGCTGCCTGGCGGCATTCGATTCGAGTTACCCCTGCTGGAAGCCAGCGCCATCCAGAATGTGCTGCGCAGCCTGCAGCAGAGCCCGGTGATGAAGGCGGCGAGCCCGCTTGATGCCGTGCTGGTGGATGCGGTGGCGATGTTGTTCGATGTGGTGTTCGACGAAACCGCCATCCCCGACCGCCTCAAGGCGCAAATCGCGCGCCTGCAGATTCCGGTGCTGAAAGCGGCGATGCTGGATCGCAACTTCTTTTCGCAGTCGAATCACCCGGTGCGCCGGATGCTGGATGCAATCGCCAAGCTTGCCGTCCATCTTCCGGAAAACGCAGCCGGCAATGCCCGCCTGGAAGCCATTTCCCAAGTAGTCAGCCGGGTGCTCAAGAACTTCGAGAAGGACATCTCGGTCTTTGATACCGCGGCGAACGAACTCGAGTCCATGGGCGCCCTGCTGGATGACACCCTGGAAGAGACCCTGGATGCCAGCCTGCAGCAGGACATCGAACAGATCAGGCACGCGGAGCGGGCTGAACTCGCACCGGTGATCGTGCACGATTTCATCAATCGGGCGCTCAAGGAGCAAACGGTGGATGAAATCGTGCGTGAATTCCTGCGCCGCGACTGGGCGCAACTGCTGACCCTTGATTACATTAACGAAGGTGAAGAAGGGGCGCACTTCAACAGCCACGTTGAAACCATGCGCGAACTGGTGTGGAGCGTGCAGCCCAAGACCGACATGGATGCGCGGCTGATGCTGGTGCGCATCCTTCCCGGGTTGTTGAAGCGGCTGCGCGAAGGCACGGCGGAAATCGAACTGCCACAAAAGCTCAGCGACCGCTTCTTCGCCAGCCTGGTCATCCTCCACGCCAACGCAGTACGTCCCAGCACCCAACCTGTCCCGCTTCCCGAAATCAGCCCCGAAGAAATCGAGGAAATCGTGGCGCAACCCGAGGCCGCCTCACCCGTGGTCGAGGCGGCCCCCGAGGCCACCGCGCAAGCCGGGCAGGTGATACCGGAAGTCGAGGACGAACACACCCTGCGCGCCCGCGCGATGAGCAAGGGTGATTGGGTTGAGTTCCATTACGACGACGGCACCTTCCGCTGGGCTCGACTGGGCTGGGTCAGCGGCGTCAAGAGCACTTACCTGTTCTCCGATCAGGACGGCATGAACAGTTTCTCCATCAGTCTGCACCGCCTGGCAGACAAGCTGCGCCGCGGTGAGGCGGTGCTGGTCGAACGTAAGTCCATCACCGAATCGGCGTTTGGCAAGCTGATGAACCTGTTCCGCCAGAAACTCGGCCACGCCTGAGCGCGTGGCTGTTGACGCGTACATCGTGGCCCCTCTGCTTTGGCGGGGGGTGAATCGGCGTCCCCTGGGCCAGAGGGTCCTTATTGATTCCCGAATTGCGACACGCTCGGCCACCACCGTGCGGGCAATGCTGAGCTTTCACTGATTCGTTGCGTCACCCCGGCTACCCTGCCGGGGTGCTTGTACCCTGACAGGGTGCTACTCTGTCAGGGTGAAATCCTTCGCTTCCCGCATCATCCAATGGCAGAAAGACCACGGCCGCCACACCCTGCCCTGGCAGGGATGCCGGGACCCATACCGCATTTGGCTCTCGGAAATCATGCTGCAGCAGACTCAGGTCGCCACGGTCATCCCTTATTTCGAGCGCTTTGTGGCGCGCTTCCCGGCTCTGTCCGCACTGGCCGCAGCCCCCGAGGACGACGTGCTCGCCCTATGGAGCGGGCTGGGTTACTACAGCCGCGCACGCAACCTCCATGCTGCGGCACGCGCAATCGTCGAGAACCATGCAGGGAGATTTCCGGCGACGCCTGACGCCATTGCAGAACTGCCGGGCGTCGGCCGATCCACCGCCGCCGCGGTGGCAGCACTGGCTTTCGGCCAGCGCTGCGCGATTCTCGACGGCAACGTCAGGCGTGTGCTGGCGCGTCACGGCGGTGTGGCAGGTTGGCCTGGCGACAAAAAAGTGGAATCCGTTTTGTGGAGACAGGCGGAATCGCATTTGCCGCGGACGGGCATCGAGGCCTATACCCAGGGCATGATGGATCTTGGCGCGCTCGTCTGCACCCGCTGCCAGCCGGATTGTCCGGCCTGTCCGGTCAACGCCGACTGCGTCGCTTATGCCCAGAGCCGTACCGCCGAGCTGCCGTCGCCACGTCCCAGAAAAAGCCTCGCCGAAAAGCAGGTCCAGCTGCTGCTATTGCTGGATCGTGGCGAGTTGATGCTGGAAAAACGCCCGGCTCGCGGCATCTGGGGCGGATTGTGGAGCCTGCCTGAGCTCACCCCCGACGCCGACGCTGCGGCCTACTGCCGCGACCGCTTCGGTTTCATTGCGCTGAGGCAGCAGGCCCTGCCGCGGTTCACGCACAGCTTCACCCACTTCAAGCTGCAGATCCAGCCGGTGCAACTCCATCTCACCCCCCGCCACACCACGCCACCCGGCCAGATTTGGCTGCCTCTGGCCGACGCGCTCGGGGCTGCCCTGCCTGCGCCAGTTCGCAGGCTGGTGACCCAGATCGATCCCGGCTGATCGGCCGCCCCCTCTGTCGCACCACCGGCCCGGAGGTCGGCTCACTTTCGCAACGGCAGGATAGCCTGACTGATCGCCAATGCAGTGCTATACATATGGATGAGCAAGCCCCTTAGAGGAGGTCGCCATGAGTGTGTCATTTGCTTCGTCCGGTCCAGCCATCTTCGACGCAGACGGCTTCCTGATCGACCCAGCCATGTGGAGCGAAAGCCTGGCCGACCGCATTGCGCAAAATGACGGGCTGGGAGAGCTCAGCGAACTGCAGATCGGCCTGCTGCTTGCGCTGCGGCGCGAGTACGCCAAGCATGGAACGGTGATGGCACTCAGCCATGTCTGCCACCTCACCGGGCAGAGCGCAGACTGCATGCAGCACCTGTTCCCCAATCCGCGCGAGGCATGGCGGATCGCGGGCCTGCCCAATCCGGGCGAGGAAGCCAAAGCCTATCTGTAAGCATTCCTCCGATGCGACAATGGCAGGATGAATCTCGACACCCCTGCCACCGATCCCAACGCCCGCCTGCTGCACGAACCCATCGTCGGCGCCTTCGGACTGCCGGCCGACACCCCTTTTGTCAGCATCAAGGGCGACCCCAGCCTGCGTGAAACCGTCCCCCTGCGGCCGCGCCAGCAGTCACGCCTGGACCACATCGCCGGCGAGGTGCTGGAAACCTGTGCCGCGCTGCTGCACGACACCGGCGTATACGCGATCTATATCGGCTTCAACAGTTCGGAAGTGCGCACCGAGTCGATCTTCAACCCCTTTGCCTACGAGGTGCACGACGCCGAGGATCTGGTGAAGCCAGGCTACATCGAGCGGCATTTCATCGCCGTCCCGTACGAAGAAAAGGTCCGCACCATCGCCTGGGTGCGCGCCATGATCCAGACAGGACCGCTGCGTCATTACCTGCCGCCGCACTGGCTGAAGCTGATGGACGAGGAGCGCACCAGCTGGAAGCCCCTGGCGGAGAACCGCATCGACGAAATCGTGCAGAGCTTCAACACCCTGCGCAGCATCGAAGGCTATTACCTGCGCAATGCGGCTATTTCCTTGTCCGAAGGCATCGTGCGCGCCTCCTACAACTGCGACGGCACCTACATCGTGCGGGCGGACTATTTCCCCGAATTCGTGCGCATCAACACACCCTGATCACAGGCGCGCCAGTTCCTCGCGGGTGGCGTCGCCGTCTGCCGTGGCGCCCGCCAGATCATAGGTACGTGCCGCCAGCGCGAGCCAGCGCCCGGCCTGTGCCCAGTCACCGCGGTCGCGTGCCAGCCAGCCTCGATAACGCGCGGCCACGGCCTGCCAGTACTGGTCGCCCGCGCGATCGATCAACGCCGCCCCTTCGTCGAGCAAGACCTGTGCGTCGTCGAACTTTCTGGCTTCGCGATACATATTGCCCAGGTTCATCAGATGCTTGCCCAGATGGTGGAAATGGCCATGCGCACGGTTCAGCACGATGGCTTCCCGCAGCCATTTTTCAGCCGCGACCCGGTCTCCCTGCGCCTGCAGGATCAAGCCCAGGTTGTTGAGGCTGGCCGACCGTTCGGACAAGTCGGGGTTGAGCGGGATGGATTCCTGGTAAAGCGCCACCGCCGCTGCAGCATTGCCACTCGAGTAAGCCAGTCCGGCCAGATTATGCAGCGCGGTCGCCAGGTTCTGTTGGCTGGTTTCACGCCGCGCCCACGCCAGTGCCGCCTGGCCATACTGCATCGCTTCGCGCTCGCGCCCCAGTTTGCGCAACGTGACCGTGAGCCAGTTGTAGGCATAGGTGCGCAGTTCGGCCTGCGGAAATTGCGCTTCCACTGCGCGCAGATGCAGCAGCGCGTCGGCGAAGTGGCCAGTCTCATACGCGGCACGGGCAGCGCACATGCGTGCGACCGGGTCACCCGGCAGCGCGCTCAGGTGCGAATGCGCCAGCTGGCCGGCCTGTGAATAATCGAATGCGGCCAGTGCATCGTGACAGGCGTCGGCGTGTGCAAAAGGCACGCACAGCAACAGTCCGGCAGCGTTAATCCAGTGGTGTATCGACATAGGCTTTGCCTCCCGGGCAACCGGAGTTGTAGTGGCGATGTCCAGCCTGGGTGTAGCTCAGCGGACGCCCTGGGGCACCGGTGGCTGGACTGCGCTCGAAATAGACCCTTACCTCGCGCAGCATCGGCCGGCGCTTGGCGGGTGTAGGCGTGCGCGGCGTCTGGCAGTCGAAGGTGACGGCATCCTTGAGCGCCAGGTCGGCCTTCGCCAGCGCCTCGCGCAGGACGGCCAGGCTCACTTCGCGCCCCATGTGGCGCGCGATCTCAGGACCGAGCGCGCGGTTCACCCGCTCGGTCAGCGCCGCCGAAACCGCAAAATAGTCCGCCTCGCTCAGTCCCGAACAGCTGCCGTGCTTGGCCCACTGGTAGCGATCGAGGCAATCGGCGCTGCCCGGCATCACCCGTCCAAGCCGCACCCGGGTTTCTGCCGGCATCCGCAGCGCCGGCAGGCGACAAAATGCGGCCTTCGTTTCGCCCCGGCAATAGGCAGGGTGCCGGCGATCGGAACGATTCGGCCACAGACCATGCAGGGTCAGCGGCAGCGACTGGAAAGCGGGCTGGGAAAGGGCCCGGCATTGTGCGAACTTCCGCTTGCGCTGCGGCTCGTCCTCGCAAAATGCTGGCGCCACGCTCAGGGCCAACAGGTAATAGTCGAAGCGCGGTGCTTCGGCACAGCTCGCCAGCGGCAATAGCGCCAGCGCACAGGCCAGCCATTTCCATCGCATTTCCGTCTCCCGGGATGACGACATCGTGCCACAGCCCACTTCGCGCTGAGAAGATTCCGGTAAAATCGAGCTTTCCATTCGTTAAGAGATCACTGACCATGTCCATGTCCATGGCCGACCGCGACGGCGTCATCTGGTACGACGGCAAACTCGTTCCTTGGCGCGACGCCACCACCCACGTCCTCACCCACACGCTGCACTACGGCATGGGCGTCTTCGAGGGCGTTCGCGCCTACAAGGCCGCACAGGGCACGGCGATTTTCCGTCTGGACGAACACACGGACCGTCTGTTCCGCTCCGCCCACATCCTCGGCATGAAGATGCCCTACGACAAGGCCACGATTTCCGAAGCGCAGCGCACCGTGGTGCGCGAAAATGGGCTCGAATCCGGCTACCTGCGCCCGATGGCATTTTACGGCTCCGAGGCGATGGGCATCTCGGCAAAGAACCTGTCGGTGCACGTCATCGTCGCCGCCTGGCCGTGGGGCGCGTATCTGGGACAGGAAGCGCTGGAGCGCGGCATCCGCGTCAAGACCAGCTCGTTCTCGCGCCATCACGCCAACGTCACCATGTGCAAGGCCAAGGCCAACGGCAACTACATGAATTCCATCCTCGCTCACCGGGAAGCCGAGATGGACGGCTACGACGAAGCGCTGCTGCTGGACGTCGACGGCTTTGTCTCCGAAGGCTCGGGCGAGAACATCTTCATCGTCCGCGATGGCAAGCTGTACACCCCTGACCCGAGTTCTGCCCTGGTCGGCCTCACCCGCGACACCATCATCCAGTTGGCGCTTGAGATCGGCCTGCAGGTGATTGAAAAACGCATTACCCGCGACGAGGTCTACATCGCCGACGAGGCCTTCTTCACCGGCACCGCCGCCGAGGTCACCCCGATCCGCGAACTCGATAACCGCACGATCGGCGCCGGTGCGCGCGGCCCCATCACGGCCAAGCTGCAGGCGATGTATTTCGACTGCGTATACGGACGTTCCCCTGCGCACACCGACTGGCTCACCCCCGTCAAATAGGACCATCCGGCCATGAGCGAACGGCGCAACAACACGCAGCGCGTGATCGAAGTCACCGAGGATGATCTGCCCCTGCATTGTCCGATGCCGCAACATGCAGACTGGAATGCTCACCCGCGCGTCTTCTTGCCGGTCGAGGCGCACGGCGATGCGCTCTGCCCCTATTGCGGCACGCTTTACCGTCTGAAAGGCAAACCCAGCGGCAGCTCTCACTGAGCGCCGTTCCACCCCACGCAGCAAGGAGACCCCCATGAAGCGTATTGCCACCCTCGCAGCCCTGATCCTGCTTTCCAGCCAAGCGTCACTGGCCGCCGACGCCAAGCAGGACATGCAGGCGGAAATGAAGAAGATGCAGGAAGCTCAGGCCAAGCTGATGTCGGCGATGATGCTGGAGAAGAAGAGTCGCCTCGGCTTCAACGAGACCGTTGCAGCGCTGCAGGACGCGGCCAAGAAGCGGGGCTGGGAAGTCGGCCCGGTGATGGACATGCAGGAGGCCATGCTGAAAGCCGGCAACAAGGGCGCCAAGCCCTTCAAGATGCTGACGATGTGCAAGAAGGACCTCGCCGAAAGCCTGGTCAAGGCGCAGGCCGAGCAAAAGGCCATGCCGTTTGCGCCCTGCCGCATGAGCGTGTTCGAAGGCAACGACGGCAAGGTCTACATTGCCAAACCCAACACCGAGTTCATGGCCCAGATGGCGACGCCATCCTTCCAGCCGCTGCTGAAGAAGTTTGTCGAGGAAGAGAAGGCGCTGCTGGCGAACATCGCCGAATAAGCGCGTCGTACGCACGGCGCCGCTGTCGAACTTCCGACGCCGACGCAGCCCGCATCAGTCCGGCGTCGACGCCCGTGCCGCGCCGGCCAGCCTCTCTGCCGTCCTGGCAATTGGTACGCTAATTGCAGCGTCTCCGGTAAGCCCACTTACCGGAGATCCCCATGAATCCATCCATTTCGAGCTCGGCGCTGGCGCTGCTGCTTGCGCTGTCCGCGCCCGCCCAAGCGCTGCTTCTTGCGCCGCAGTACGAGGGCGTCTTCCTCGACGGCGATGGCGCGAACAGCCGCTGGGTTCAGGTCGCAAACGACTGGCGCGGTAGCATTTATGGCGACACGGGATGGGGAACCGGCATCTGGGGGCTGGCGGATCATGCCCAGGTGATGGGACTGGATGCGGGCGACCACAACGTCCTGCAGACACTGGAAACCCGCGTCGACCAGATCAATTACGGCGACCAGCGATTCATCAATGAGTGGGTCCCCTCTTGGGGCACGCCTCAACTCGCACCGATCTTTAGCAACAACCTCGGCGAAACGCAGGACAACTGGGCGGTAAGCTTCTGGGGCTACCTCGCGATTCCCGTCGCGGGCGAATACAACTTCGGCGTGCTGTTCGACGACGGATTCCGCTTCACCCTGATGGGTGCTGACGGCGCCGGCAAGATTCTCATGGACGGTCTCAATCCGCGCGACCGCCTCGGATTCGCCGAAAACCTGTCACTGCTGCCCGGACTGTATGGCTTCCAGCTCGACGCCTACGAGCGTCTCGAGGCCGGCGTCGTGCAGCTGGGCTGGTTCACGCCAGGGGCGAGCGACTGGGCGGTGGTGCCGACGTCCCAACTCTACACCGCGCCGCCCCGCCCCAGCCTTGCCGCCAACGCGATTCCGGAACCCGCGGTGCCGATGCTGATGCTTGCCGGCCTCGCGGCCCTCGGCCTGGGGCGCCTCCGCCGCTGAGCCATGACAAACACGCAACGCCCCGTTCTCTCCGGTCCGCTGCATGTCGTCTGGCACGTCCTGCTGGTCGTGTTCGGATGGGGCCTGTTCGGCGGATTCTGGTGGGTCGTCCTGCAGCAGGGTCCGCATTCTCTGACCAACATCGTCTGGCTGATCGGCGGCGCGCTGGTGGCGCTGCCCGTGGTGACCTTGTACTGGGTGATGCACAACCGGGGAATCTATGCACGCAAGGGGCCGCGCCAGCAGGTCCGGATCGTT
>Ga0316601_100001588_pt1 | contig 11236 bp, 6 predicted proteins | sample OWC_soil_day5_no_FD_207663 | JGI IMG/M metagenome (GOLD analysis project Ga0316601, IMG submission 207663) | Wetland soil microbial communities from Old Woman Creek delta, Ohio, United States - OWC_soil_day5_noCT | ecosystem: Environmental > Terrestrial > Soil > Wetlands | place: USA: Ohio...
AGATGGCGGGCCGGTTCACGATTAACAATCCCGGGAATGCTCAGCCGGAGGTGGAGATCCTCTCACCTGATTCCCTGCAGATACTCTCGGGCACCCAGCCGATAGTATGGTGGGCTGAGGATGCGGACGGGGATTCCCTGGCGATTTCCATCGATGCGAGTATTGACAACGGTCTTGCCTGGAATCACCTTGCCAACCCGGCCGGTACAGGAGCGTATCTCTGGAACACGGCTGCATATCCCAATTCGCCGACATACCGTCTCAGGATCCGGGCAGGTGACACTCGTGATTCTGGTGTGGTGGTTTCGCCGCCCTTTGCCGTCTCTAACCCGAGAGCAGCGCTCCATGCCAGCCTGGTAGAGCACGTTGCCGGGGCTGCCGACGGCACCATCAGCGTACATGTCGTGGATTCTCTGAAGATGACAGGCCACAGATACCGGATTGTCTTTCACGACAGCGTGCCGGCATCAAAGACATACTCCGTCACCGATCGCACAACCGGAACAACGGTGCTTACCGGTGCGCCGGTTGGCAGGGCTCTCCAGGAAGGACCTTTCTTTGACGGGCTGAGACTCGTTCTTGACGACATCGACCCTCCGCGGTTGTCGGCTGACTCAACGCGGTGGCTGAGGGGTGTGAGCAACCTTCTGCCTGCTGTGACGCTCCCGAGTTTTGATCCGGGTACCGGGCTCATCACCGGAGTGCCGTACGCTGCCGACTACTCCATAGAGGTGTACGATCATGCCGTCGACACGTCAAGCTCCCTGTTCGGCTGGCCGGCAGTCCCGATGAACTTCACGGTCTGGAATGTGACGGAGTCCCGCAAGATCGAAGTGTTCTTTACTGATCTGGATGGTGACCGGAGGATCGGGCAGTATGATGATCTCATCTTCATCGAAAGAGACAGCCTGGGGAATCCCTTCCTGACGTGGGAATTGTATTTTTCCACGCCTGCACAGCCGATACTTCCATCTCCCGGCGACTTCTTCCTGTTCAAGGTCCTGAAACCGTTCACCAGCAGGGACGTGTACGAGTTCGTTGCCTCACCGGGTGGGCTCGTGTCTGTCCCTCCGGACGTTGTCTCGTCTGCATTCCAGCTTGAACAGAATTACCCGAACCCCTTTAATGCTGCCACGGTGATCAGGTACACCATTCCTGAAGGCCCGGTGTACGACCAGACGGGCGTGTCCGGGTTGCCGGTGGCGAGGGACGTACGGCTCGCCGTGTACGATCTTCTGGGTCGTGAAGTGGCGGTGCTTGTCGAAGAGAAGCAGGCACCCGGGAGCTATGCGGTGACGTGGGCAGCGCGCGGCATGGCGAGCGGGATATACTTCTATCGGATGCAAGCTGGCAATTTCGTGCAGACGAGAAGGTCTTTGTTGTTGAAATAGGATTTGTTGATTCTCGCTTTCTGATCCTTTATCTTTTCGCCAGGCCAGCCCTTCTACCTTGGGCGCAGCAGCATTCGTTTCGCGTACGTTCAATAGCAGCCGGCATTTTCGACAGCGAAGGGGTCGGCCCCGAAGACGGTCCACAAACCTGAGATTCCTGGCCGACTGATTCTCTGTTCCTCCCGGAGACCTTCATGGTTGGCACAACGGTTTCCCACTATACGATTCTCTCACGCCTTGGAGGCGGAGGGATGGGCGTCGTCTACAAGGCCGAAGACACCAGGCTCGATCGCCCCGTTGCCCTCAAGTTCCTCCCTCCCGATCTCACACGCGACCCCGAAGCAAAGGCGCGGTTCATTCACGAAGCCAAAGCCGCCTCGGCACTCCAGCACAACAATATCTGTGTTGTTCATGACATCGACGAGTCGGCCGACGGCCAGCTCTTCATCGTGATGGACTTCTATGACGGGACCACGCTCAAGAAGAAGATTGAGCAGGGGCCGCTGAAGATCGATGAAGCGCTCGACATCGCCATGCAGGTTGCTCAGGGTCTGCAGAAAGCCCACGAGCACATGATGGTCCACCGGGACATCAAGCCCGCAAATGTCATGATCACGACTGATGGCGTGGCAAAGATCGTGGATTTTGGCCTGGCGAAGCTGAGCAGCATGACCCGGCTGACAAAGACAGGCGCGACGCTCGGAACAGTCGGATATATGTCCCCCGAGCAAACGCGGGGCGAAACCGTGGATCATCGCACTGACATCTGGTCACTCGGTGTCATGCTGTACGAGATGCTGACCGGAGCTCTGCCTTTCAAGGGGGAATATGAGAATGCCGTCGTCTACTCGATCCTGAACACGCAGCCCGAACCCCTTACGGGTGTGCGGACAGGGGTTCCGATGGAGCTGGAGCGGGTCGTGGACAAGGCGATGGCGAAAGATCCGGCCGAGCGGTACCAGCACATTGACGAATTGCTCGTCGATCTCCGGCGCATCGCGAAGCAGCGTGAGCTTGCGGCGGGTTCTCGTGAAGCTCCTTTCGAGGGCCATGGCACTGTTGCTTCCTCACACAGCGCGGGCGTGACATCGCAGAGGGCTGCCCCAGCCGCATCCAGCGGCACTGCCGGCGCGTTCCAGGCGGGGATTCCTGTGGCACAGAGGGTTGCGCCCCCGCTGGATGCCTCTGTGGCCACCGCGGGGAGCGGGATACGCCGTCGTTGGAAATCAATCGTTCTTGCGGGGGCTGTTGGACTTGTCGCGGCATTCTTCGTCCTGAAGCCATTCTTGTTTGATGCCACCCTGGATGCCGAACCAAGTCCGATTGCGGTGGTCTCGTTTGTGAATCAGACAGGTGACAGGACATATGATTATCTCGGGGAAGCGATCCCGAACCTTCTGATCACGAGTCTCGAGCAATCCCGGTATCTCCGTGTTATGACCTGGGAGCGCATGCGTGATCTGTTGAACCAGATGGGCAAACGCGACGTGGCAATCATTGACAAGGAGCTTGGCTTTGAGCTGTGTCAGCGCGAGGGGGTGCGGGCGATTGTCGTGGGGAGTTTTGTGAAGGCGGGTGAGACGTTTGTCACGGACGCCAAAGTGCTGGATGTCGAAACAAAAGAGCTGCTCAAGAGCGCCAGCACACGTGGAGAGGGGGTACAGAGCATCTTGGATGATCAGATTGACGACCTGAGCAAGGAGATTGCGCGTGGCGTGGGGCTTTCACGGCAGAAGGTCGAAACTCTACCGGCACAAATCGCGGATGTCACCACGTCGTCCATGGAGGCCTACAACTACTTCCTCCGCGGCAGAGATGACTACGAGAAGCTCTACTACAAACAGTCCAGGGAGTTTCTGGAGAAGGCGATTGCACTGGATACCATGTTTGCGATGGCACATCTGTATCTTGCCAAAGCAACTGGCGCCATGTTTGACTTCAAAGCGCGAAGAAAGGCGGACGAGAAGGCAAAGGAACTCTCGTTCAGGGCCCCCGAAAAAGAACGCCTCTACATAGAGGCGCGGTACGCAGGAACGATTGAAGCCAATCCTGGAAAACGATTGGCCATCCTCCAGGAACTTGCGTTGAAATATCCCAAAGAAAAACGGTTTCACTACGATCTCGGCGAAGTCTATCGGATTCGGAAGATGTTCAAGGAGAGCCAGGGGGAATTCGAAGTGGCCCTCCAGCTTGATCCCTCATTCGGACCGGCAATAAACACACTGGCATATGTCTTTTCAGATCAGGAGCAATACGAAAAGGCTATTGAGGCGTTCCGTCAATACGCCACCGTCTCTCCCGGGGATGCCAACCCCTTCGATTCGATGGGCGAAGTATACCTGAGAATGGGGAAGCTGGACCAATCCATTGCCCTCTACCAGGAAGCGTTGAGAGTCAAGCCCGATTTTTATAGTACCTACAATGGGCTCGCATATGTTTTTGCGCTGAAGGAAGAATACGGGCGAGCCATCGCTTGCATGGACACGCTTGTTTCGATCGCCCCGACTCCGTTTGTGAAGGCCGCGGGACATGCCTGGGGAGCAATGTATGCCAGGTATCTCGGACGATTCCGGGAAGCCGAACGACGCGTCACGCTTATGGAGGACATCGTCCGGCGGACAATTTTGCTGCAGCACATGACGCCGGTCTTATTCATGAAGTTCTTTAACGCGATCCGGTGCGGCGCAATGGATGACGCTCGCCGTGAGCTGCTGGCGTTCACCGATCTGTACAACCGGAACTCCCCCGCAACACCTGCCGGAAACAGGTTTCTTCAGGATATCCTTTTCTGTTATCTCGAAACCATGTCGAATCACATCGATTCGGCCCGGGCACGACTGACGAAGGCCATGCAAAACGTGGATTCAGCCAGAGCTATATGGGGTGGAACGCTCCTGCTGTTCAAGGGGATGGTCGAAGGGGAGTTGCTCCTGGCAGAGCATCTTCCGGACAGCGCCATCCGTATCGTGCGAACCACACAGGTTCCCAGTCCTGCGATGACCACCGGTTATCAAATGCCTATGTATAGTGTTCCGTACCTCAGGGACATTGTGCCTCGTGCGTTCGTCATGAAAGGGTTGCCCGACAGCGCCATTGCGGAATACAAGAAATTGCTTACCATCGACCCGGCCACAAGAGACCGCCGTCTGATCAATCCGCTCTACCATTACCGGCTGGCAAAACTCTACGAGCAGACGGGGGCGACTGGTAGCGCCGTCAGCGAGTACACAAGGTTCTTGTCGATCTGGAAGGACGCGGACAGGGATCAGCCGGAATACGTGGATGCAAGGAAACGACTGGCGGAGCTTTCGCGGAGGCAAAAAGTATCCAACCGGTGACAGATACAGTTGTTTTGCAGCGCTGTAAGTCCGCTCTCCGGCGACACGGTGGTGAACCGGGTCAGTTGAGTGAGCAAGGTTATCCTCTCTGCTCGTGTGTGTTCTGTGCCGACTGTGCCAGGGCCCGTGAGATCATAAACTGGACATCCTGAGAGGCGTTCGTAACCCGTAGGACTTTCTCCGGATGAGATGTCCTCCAGACGCGGAATACCTCGTCTGCAAAGGCCTGCCCGACGTTCTCTACGCGTGCGAAGTCCAGCTCGATCTCGGAGAACTCTTCAAGTCCGGCAAGAAGCCGGCGTGCCTGCGAGCGGGAGACGTAGTCTGAGCCCGCCTTGAACATGGCGACCCCGACACGCGTCTTGTCGAAAACCATGTCTTCTCCGGTGAACTGTCTGAAGACTTCTGCGATTTCCCTCCTCGATTCCAATGCAATCCAGAAATCGACCTGCGTTCCTCTCCGCGGTCGCACCGTTCGGAGGAAGACATCGGGAAGTGAGTTGTCGAAGAGTATTTTCTTATCGGAGCTTCTGATAACCAATCCATCAGCCACCCTGGAGGTGAAAAACACTCCCTCGCCGCTGTGCCGGGCGGGCATCGTGGTGAGCTTCCCTTTGAGGAGATCCTGGATGGCTTCGTGCTCGTCCGTGAGGTTCCGTGTTTGCATGATGTTGCGGAGAATACCTATGCCGCGGTCGATCACGGAAAAAGTGATGGCCGATTCGGACCGGGCCATGCGCACGTCGATCGCGGGGGATTGTGAGTGTTCGATAGCATTGTTGAGCATTTCAGTGAACCCGTATTCAACAATGCGGAAGATGTTCGCAGGCACATTGCGGAGGATACCTGTTTCTGCCTTGATCCGTGCAAAGACTCTGCCTTCCTCGAGGTTGCGATTGTGAAGGATTGCGTGGAATGTCACCACCGACGCAAGGGCCCTTTCGATGCTTTCCGGGTCGGCCAGAACGTGGCGGGCCTGATTGGCCTTGCCCACGAGGCGCAGTTTTCCTTCACGTTCAAGTTGTTGAAGGATCCGGTGAACGAATGCTCGTGACACGCCGGTTGTTCGGGCGATGGCACGTGAACGGACCTCTCCGCGGGAAGTGACCTCTTTGAGAATTGCCTCTCGTGTATTCATGGGAATGCTGATTTGGTAGACTACTTATACATATCTACAATTTATAAAGTAGTCAACTATAAGTCAACCGGCATGACGAGAATGTTGCAGGTTTACAACTTCTAATTCGGTAAGAAAGTGAAAGTGGTCAACTCGATTGCTCCTGTGCCCCTACAGGATCCAGATTCATCGAAACGGGCAGGGCTACCCTCCCCTGCGCGTACCTCCCGCCTTGAACCCTCTTCCCAAGGTGCCTTTGCTGTGTTACGGCGCTGCTGCCGAGTCAGTTGAACTTCGGGATGTGAACGCTTTCCCACCAGCTGCCGATTGCGTAGGTGGTGGTGAAGAATCCCGGGTAGCACGGCGGGCGGACCGACTCATTCGAGAGGCGGTCGTCATATCGATAGCGTTTTGAGAAGCCGGATTTCAGCGTGCTCCCCGAGAATGTTCCTACTGCCCCGCGCTCGTTCTGGACCACGGAGCCGAGGATCTTGAGCTCTCCGCCCACCGGACGGGTATTATAGTTCTCAGCGAAGAAAGATCCGTCCCTGCAAAAAATGCTCGCATGAATCTCGCAGTTGCTGTTGTTGGCAGCATTGTCCGCGACGATCACATTCTTTTCCGCGATCAGACCAAGGAGGTCGTTGCTCAATCCGGCCTGCGGATCCCGTTCGTACCGGATATCATTCTGGATCCATACGTTGGTCTGTGAGGCGATGCTCAATCTCCCATCCAGCTTTCCCTCCACGTTCACCCGGCCGGTTCCGAGGAGTACGCCGTTGAAACTCAGATCACTCAGGTCGATGGAATCGATGATCGCACCGCTGGAGGTATTACCGCTTCGTACGTACGCCTTGCCGTCGTTATCTGCTGCTGTCCCTGGAGAGAGTGTAACATAGATGTCGCCTGTGTATTTGCGACCGCCGGAAGTGCTTGCCGTCAAAAGCTGCGAGAGGTCGGTCGGGAATGTAATCGGGGCGATGCCTGTTTCATATCCATCCTTGAATATTGCCTTGTTCGTCCCCACTCCGACTTTGGGAGGGTCGAATCCTTTTGATGTGGTCGCTTTCTGCATGAACACCGGACTGCCGTTGATGTGCAGGGCGCCGTTTGAATGCACGCGGCCCCAGACTGTGTCTTTGGTGATCCAGAAGACGTTTCCTTCGAAATTCGTCATCCAGAAAAAGAGGGAAAAACTCTGGGACGTCTGTGCTCCAAACAGAACCTCGACGGTGTCCCGGATTGTTTCGAACGGCCCGTCTATCACAGAGAAGCTGCGCAGAACCGGCCGGCCGTTCGCTCCATTGAAGATCGTGTACGTGAAAGAGCCGTTCGGCGAGAAGGAGGGTTTCTGCGTGCGCGTGCCGCGCCAGCTTGTGTCCTGATACAACTTCGAAAGACCGATGTTTGCTCCTGTGATGGCGAGGTTGTGCGACTCTGTCGCCGCCGCATACGTGCTCATGTTCCCTTGTGCCCGGGATGCGACCACGGTGATATCCCGGGCGACATATCCCAGGACGACCATGAAACCCATGACGAGGATTATTGCCGCCTTGCCACCCATGCGCTGCTCCTTGCTCCGTTATCGTCTGTTGTTCTGAGATGCCAGCCGGGTTTGCTGCCAGAGAGAACTTGAATAGAGCGCAGTGCGTTCTCCCGCTGCAATCTGCTCTGCTGAGCGGTTCACGGCATACGGGTTTTGCACTTCCATCGTGATTTCTACGGAATGGATCTCCGACAAACGAGTCGAAGAAACAGGCGTGGCCAGGTTCTCGCCAAGTTGTGTGATGTATCTGAACCGGAACACGGTCACCGAACCGACCGTAAGAGGAGCGCCGTTGTTGACGCTTCGAAAGAGCGGCCGGTCAAGGTCGTTCTGCGTGGAAGCGAAATCGCCGATTGTCCCCGTGTAATACTCAACAGTGTCAGGCACGGCGTCCCTGTTGATGTCATACAAGAACCGGATGGTGGATGTGTCCGCCCAGAGAATCGTGGGTTGACCTTCCGGCACGCCCACTCCCATATTCCGCAGTTCTCCCTCGAGGAGGAATGCGGTCTGGACAAGGATCTCCTGCACAAGTGCATCACCGTTGTAGACAGACTGGCTTTCGGCGGCCGTGTCAGTGGCAGAGAGAATGATGAGCAGAAGCGCAGACCCCAGGATGGCTGCGCCTATGTAGTCAAGAATGTATTGCATTGCTCAATGCCCCCGTGTCCTAGTCAAAGTGGAAGTATCCAAGTATGAATGACACACGGAGTGTATCAATGCTTTCATCCATCGATGGCGAAGGGAACGATCGCCAGATTTTCAGATCCATCCGCTTCACAAATGTCTCCGACGTTGAAACGGAATCCACGTCGTCGGGATTGACATAGTAGACGGCGAAATTCGTCGTGAAACGCTTATTGCCCCCGGTTGCCTGCCTTGTGACTGTGAGTCCATCGAAATCGTCGAAGTCATTGAATACCGCAATGCTGTCATCTCCCTCGCTGGGTTCCGGTCCAAGTTTGTGCGCCCTTGTCAGAATTGAGGGATTTCCGATGGCCAGGCTCGACGTGTCAGTGACGGAATCGAAAGACAAACCCTGAGCCAATTCGATATACGATGTGGCCATCGTCGTCGCAAGGATGAGGTCCTGGGCCTCCGTGATGTCGGTTCCTGTCGATCCCAGCAGGTTGTAAAAGCCGAGCAGGATGCTTGTCAGGAGGATAAATGCACCCATCGTCAACAGCGTATGGTTCGACATACTCTCTTGCCTTCTGTTCTGGCCAAGACGGACACCTGCACCCTCCTCCTCCCTGGCGCTGATTCACAGTCATAGGCAACAAAGAGTGGGCCGCAAACTCATGATACTGGAAGTAGCCAATAGTGGCCATTTTGGCCCTTCTTGTGTGCAGACAGACCTGACTGCCGGATGGCAACATGTAGAAAGCACATAGGTTTCAGCCATCTGGCTTCCTCCAAACAGCACAGTCACAAAGCTGCCAGATTGATTGCGGATTCCAGCCCTCGAGAAAGCTTCTGAAGAAGGCCGACTCTCCGAGTACTACATGCCACGGAGGGTAGTACAAGTCCGATGCGTCATCAGGTCTGACAAAGGGTGGAGAGGTACGATGGCGGGAATGAGCGTCGGAGTGGAGCAAATAGCCGGATGTCGTTTCAGTTATCCAGCGGCGAGCGACTCGGCAATCCACTCCAGGTTCTTCAGCGGGATGAATCCGTAATTGTAGAAGTTGTAACTCGTGATGCCCATTTCCCGCGCGGTCTTCATCCGGTCCAGGAATTCCACCCTCCCTCCGCTTTCCGGCATTCCCACCTGGAATCCGACCGTTATCTCCCTGTCGGGAATCAGCGCCTGAAGTTCTGAGAGAAGCGGGCGCAGAGCGGTGCCATCTTTTACATAACCGGGCGTCAGAATGCCTCCGGTGATTGCCACGACCCGCTCGGGATTCATCCCCACCATGGTGCGTGCAAGAGGGTCAATTGACACCATCGGTCTCACAGCCACCGGGGCGGCTGCTTCGGTCACCTCTTGAACGAGTGATGCCACAACATTCGTCCGCCAGTCCATGAAAGGCTGAAAAAGTCCCGTGGGCAGTGTATCCAGTGTCGGGTACCGGTCCGCGACGGATTCAGGTGCGACGAATGTATCTTCAAGAGCTGTGCGCACAAAGGCGCGAACCGGTTTCAGATCCAGGCCGGTCTGCTGCGCACGCTTCATACACGAATCACAGAAACAGAGTCCTAGCAGGAATCGAGGCACGGTACCCAGCACGATGCCTTCGCGTTCGTGATGCTCGCCATGCGTGTATCCCTGGAATTGCAGTGCTTCAAGTTCGATCACCGCGACGCCCTGACCGGCAATGTCCTTCACAAGAGCTCGGAGGTAAGCACGAACGTCCGGGTTCGATGGACAGAGATTATGATAGAGGGGATCCCCGAATGCGGTCCGTGTCACAGCGCCGGGGTTCGCCTTCCCGAGCGGCGTATTGTGACAGCAAACCACCCAGCTCCTTGTCTGAAGCCCTGCTCGTTCAGCTGACTCCTGTACCTTCTTCAGGTGATGTCCCTTCTTCACCAGGCTGTTTACTCTTGGCTTGAGCGTCCCGTAGAGAGCCTGGTTTGGCTGAAAGTAGATTGTGCCATCTTCGAGGAAGACCACTTTGCGTTTGGGATTGTGCGGCGAAAGGAACTTGCCCGCATGATACGCCGTGGCCAGACTGATGCTGGTGAGGCGGTGGTCCTTCAGACGCCGGAAGACAGTGTCATATCCTTCGTCCACGATATCCCAGAGGTAGATCCACATGGATGCCTGGAGGGCAGTGCCCTGCGGCGCCGTCGTTGCCTGGCCGAACGGACTGCGCGCCGAGGCTTCCATCGGACTGGTGAATCCGTCACCGAAAAGATGCGATTGCCCTGATGCATTCGGACGAAGCACAGACGCCAGTAGCGCATTGACGCTTCCTGTTGCAAGAGAAACTCCCGCGAGGGTCCTGATAAACGAGCGGCGGGTTGTCATACAGCGCTCCTATTCTTCGTCGATCACCCATGTGTCAAGGAGATTTTCCGGCATCTGAGCAATGAAGCGGGACGGCTTGGAAAGAATCAGTCCGGAATCCCTGTCGTAGATGTTGATCGGGTAGGTGATAAAGAGGTGATCTTTCGCGCGCGTGCAGGCGACATACATCAGCCGGCGTTCTTCTTCCATCGCTTCTTCACTCATTGCGGCCCGTGTGGTGGGAAAACGACCGTCGAGTGCGTAGATCACGAAGACCGTGTTCCACTCAAGACCCTTGGCGCTGTGAATGGTCGAGAGGATCAGCTTCTCGTCCTCCGCATCGGGAGGCGTGAGATCCGCCACGCTTTCGCTTGCGGGTTCGAGACTCAGATCGGAAAGGAACGAGCCGAGAGCGCGGTACCGTTCAGCGATCTGCTGGAACATCTCCAGGTCTTTGCGGCGCTTGTTGAAATCGTCGTAGCGCCGCGTGAAGATGGGTTCGTAATACTGCAGGAGCTGCTGGATCTTGTCGGCGGGCGCAAGATGAGCTGGTGAAACGTCTTTCAAAGCCGCGAAAAGATCGCGGACCTTCTCGGGATAGCTGTTGAACTGCGACCAGAATGCCGGCAATGTGGTGTCGGTCGCATCCTGTTCCGGCGAAACTCTCCGGGTGATGATGTCTTCGATGACTTTCTCTGCGGTGCGCGGACCCACGCCGTCCACCAGAAGAAGAATGCGGTTCCATGCCACCGCATCGCGGGGGTTTTCAAGGACGCGGAGATAGGCAACGAGGTCTTTGATGTGGGCCGTCTCAATGAACTTGAATCCGCCGAACTTCACAAAGGGGATGTTGGCCTTGTTGAGCTCGATCTCCAGATCGAAAGAGAGATA
>Ga0316601_100001590_pt1 | contig 11229 bp, 9 predicted proteins | sample OWC_soil_day5_no_FD_207663 | JGI IMG/M metagenome (GOLD analysis project Ga0316601, IMG submission 207663) | Wetland soil microbial communities from Old Woman Creek delta, Ohio, United States - OWC_soil_day5_noCT | ecosystem: Environmental > Terrestrial > Soil > Wetlands | place: USA: Ohio...
CAGCACATGAGCCAGTTGTTTTTCCGTCGGAAGATGATCGCCTGTTCACTGAAGGACGCCCTGGCGCTTGCGACGTCGTTCATGCCGAACCACGCCGCCAGTGTGGAGGCGACGATGAACGGCACCCAGATGAACCCGGCATTCTGCATCCACACCGGCCGCGTCACCCCTTTGACGACGGACATCTGCGGCTCTCCGCCAAAGGCGCCGAACACACCTGCGGTGATGGCGAGCGGCACCAGGAACTGCATCGCGCTGACCCCGAGGTTCCCCAATCCCGCGTTCAGTCCCAAGGCGGTCCCTTTCCGGGCCTGGGGAAAGAAAAAGCTTATGTTCGACATGCTGGAGGCGAAGTTCCCACCGCCGAAACCACACAGCAACGCGAGAATCAGAAACGTCGTATAGCTCGTTTCCGGGTTTCGCACCGCGTACCCCATGCCGATCGCCGGAATCAGCAAGGAGGCGGTGCTGAGGGTGGTCCATTTCCGTCCCCCGAAGATCGGCACCATGAAGGAGTAGAAGATGCGGAGCGTCGCCCCTGCCAGGCCGGGCAGCGCGGCGAGCCAGAAGAGCCTGTCGGGGTCGAACCGGAAGCCGATGGCCGGGAGATTTACAACCACCACGCTCCAGACCATCCAGACAGCAAATGCCAGGAAGAGCGCGGGGATGGAGATCCAGAGATTCCGGTTTGCGATGCCCCTGCCTTCCCTTTCCCAGAACTCCTGGTCTTCCGGGTTCCAGACCGTCAAGATGCGTGACGTCATCGACCCGCTCCTTCCCCGGCCTTCGAGGACCGCCAGCGATAAAGAATGGGCGGGTCCTTGAGAAAGCCGATCGGGAGATAGAGAAGGTGAACCAACTTCGTGAACGGCAACAAGGCGACGATCAGGAATGCCCCCGCCGCGTGCAGCTTGAACACCAGGGGGAAGTCGGCCACGTACCCGATCTGCGGATTGAACACCAGGAGCGAATGGAAGTAGGGAACCGCCGTATACAGGTACCACAGTGGGCCCCCGCGGATGAAGATGCCCATGTAAACCCCGGTAGCGACTTCGACGAGCAGAAGAACGAGGAGCACCCAATCACTGGCAGGGGACACCGACTTCAGGATAGGGACTCTCAGGCGACGGAACAGAAGCACCAGGCAGCCGAAGAGGGCCAACAACCCAAGCCCCTGCCCGATGTCCTCCAGGAGGAGCAAGGCTCGCTGGTTTCCAAGGATTGCCCGCATGGGGCCGGGTATGATGACACTCACCAGATGGGCTATCAGCACCGGAATAATGCCGTAATGCCACGGATTGCTCCCCCAGTAGAGGGCCTTCTGCTCCAGAAACTGGGTGGAGTAGGCCGACCAGGTGAGCCGGTTCGAGAAGTATCGGTACGGGGTCACGAACAGGAACAACGCCAGCGAAACATAGGGGAGAACGACGAACAGGAAGACATTCAGCATGGCTTGCCCTCCTCCTGAATTGCAGAGTCTGCGGCACACAGGAGTTTCACCGCTTCGACGACCGGCTTCCAGGGAGAATCCCCGCGGGCGGAAAAAGCGGCGCCAAGTCGTTCCACTCCCGGTAGCACGCACTCGGAGAGAAAGGACCGGCGGACGCCGTCTTCCCCGTTCCGCGCCAGGGTTGCCAGGAATCGAAGCAGCAGCGGCAGATGATCGGGGAGTTCGTTGCGGGAAGGAGTATAACCACAGCGTCCGAACTCCTGTTTCACCCGGACCAGGTAGGATCCCTTTTTCTGGTTGTCGCCAAAGAGGTGGTGTCCCAGATAGAGGGCGACCGCCGGATTGAAGTCGAATGTCGCGACATATTCCTCCTGGAGCCTGGCCAGAGCCGAGGTCTCCACGAACCGGCCGAAAGGTTCAAGCGGGGATTCGATATTTTTTGTCTGCAGAACCTTGCGGACGGTATCGCAGTCCGCCAGTATCCCTTCTGTCCCCTCGGGGTAATCGAGCATACGGGCGAGGGAGGCGTAACATCCCGCGAGACTCATCTCCCCCTCCCCGCCTTCTTCAGGATCCCGAAGCCGCTCGCCCCCTTGCGGGTATATGGATCCTGCTCCTCCCTCTGCTGTGCCGGGATGACGTTCCGTTCGTCGTACCCCCCGATGGTGAACAGGCGATAGAGATCAATGGCCGCGGCTTCATCCAGACCAGCCCTCTTGAGGACCTCGTCATGGCCGGGCTCGTTGAGGGTCCTCGACCGCATGAAGGCGCGCAGCGCGATGAGTTTCGCGAGCACCGCCGCCACCACCTCCCGGTTGCCGCCGGACAGAAGGCTCGCCAGGTAGTTCAGGGGAGCCCGCAAGGTATCCACCGCGGAAAACAACCCGTGCTCCACCAATTCGTGGGAATCCCCCAGCGTGGAGAGAACCGGGGACAGGGAAGGAATGTAATACGCCATCGGCAGGGTACGGAACTCGGGGTGAAGCGGCAGGGCGAGGCCGAACTCCTTGACCAGGGCGTACACCGGCGATTTCACCGCCGCCTCCAGCCATAGGTCGGAGACACCATTCTTCCTGGCCCCATCCCGAACCGCGGTGTCGCGAGGATCGAGGATCACGGCGCGGTGGGCCTCCACAAGCTGGTCATCGGGATTGAGAAGCGCCTGCTCGACCTTTTCCGCGTCGTAGAGAAGGACGCCGACGTACCGGATCCTGCCGACGCAGCTGTGAGCGCAGGCATTGCACTGCCCGGTCTCGGTGCGGGGGAAGCAGAAGATGCATTTTTCCGCCTTCCCGCTGTCCCAGTTGAAGTACACCTTCTTGTAGGGGCAGGCGCTGGTGCAGAATCGCCACCCCTTGCAGACGTTCTGGTCCACCAGGACGACGCCGTCCTCTCCCCGCTTGTAGATGGCCCGGGAGGGGCACGAGGCGACGCACGCCGGATTCAGGCAATGGTTGCAGATCCGGGGGAGGTAGTGCATGAACATCTTGCCGTACTCCTCGACGATCCTGCTCTCCTCCAGGTTGACGTCCTTCGCGGCATAGAGCTGCGACCCGGAGAGATCGTCGTCCCAGTTGGGGCCTCCCTGGATCGTCTCGATCTTCCGGCCGGATATCTGGGAGAACGCCTCGGCCACCGGCTGATCGGTCCCTTCCCCGGCCCCGTAGAGGTTGCCGTAGTCGAAGTCGAACGGCTCGTAGTAATCCTCCATCTTCGGCATGTTGGGCTGGAAGAACATGTTCAGGAGGGTCGGCCCTTTCCCGAGGGCCCGAAGCCGGAGATTGCGGCCTTCCGCGACCCAGCCTCCCTTGAACATGCCCTGGTCTTCCCACTTCTTCGGATAGCCGACCCCGGGCCTGGTCTCCACGTTGTTCCACCACATGTATTCGGCGCCGCGCCGGTCGGTCCAGATGTTCTTGCAGGAGATACTGCAGGTGTGGCATCCGATGCACTTGTCGAGGTGGAACACCATCACCAGTTGCGCTCGCACGTCCATCGCCTCACCCCCCCAGCTTTCTGACGATGACATAGCAGTCGCGGTTCACCCCGGTCGGCCCCCAGTAGTTGAAGTAGTAACTGAACTGCGCGTAACCGCCCAACATCAGCGTCGGCTTGAGGCGGATGCGGGAGAGGCTGTTGTGCACGCCGCCCCGCCGCCCGCTCTTTTTCGACTTCTTGATGTCGAGGGTCCGCTCCGGCGCGTGGTACATGACCGCCGCCCCCTTCGGGATGCGCGACGAGACGTTCGCCCGGCAGACGACGACGCCGTTGGCGTTGTAGACCTCGATCGGATCGTTGTCCCCGATCCCGGCGCCCGCAGCGTCTTCAGGGTTCAGCCAGACCACCTGGCCGCCGCGGGAGAGCGTGAGCATCCGGAGATTGTCGCTGTAGGTGGAGTGGATGCTCCACTTGCCGTGAGGGGTCAGGAAGTTGAGCACGAGCCCGGTTTCCCCTTCCGTCTCGTCCAGGAGCGCCGGGGGGATCTTCCCCTTGAAGGTGGGGAGCCCCTCGTGGAACTCCCTGTAGTAGGGATGGTCCAGGTAGAGGGATTGCCGTCCGGAAAGGGTCCTCCACGGAACCCCGTATTCCACGTTCAGGGTATAGGGGGCGTACGGACGACCCTCGTTGACCAGACCGCTCCAGATCGCGGTGCTGAGGAAACGGCGCGGCTTCTGCGTGATCTCCTCCCAGGTCATCCGGAAATTCCGGTCCCCGGCCGAAATCTGCGCCAGGGGTTTCCCGACCCGCTTCTCCAGGTTCCGGTACGACCGGTACGCCAGCTCCCCGTTGGTCTCCGGCGCGAACGCCAGGATCACGTCGGCGACCACTTTTTCGTCCTCCAGGTCGATGTGCGCCTTGCTGTTCCAGGCGCGCGTCGGCATCGTCTCGAGGAGTTTCTCGTGCACGTCGCCCGCCTCCCAGTTGACCCCGTGGGCTCCCAGGTGTCCCATGGCAGGCCCCACGGACAGGAACCGGTTGTACAGGTTCACGTAGTCCCGCTCCACGATGGCCAGGTTCGGCATGGTCTTGCCGGGGACCGGTTCGCACTCGCCGAGCTTCCAGTCCTTCACGGTTCTCTGTGCGATTTCCCCGGGGGTGTCGTGGAGGAGGGGGGCCGCGACGATGTCCTTCACCGGTGCGGGGAAATGTTTCGCCGAAAGCTCGGACACCTTCCGCGCGATCCGGCCGAAGATCTTCCAGTCCGGTTTCGACTCCCACGCCGGAGGAACGGCGGCGTCCAGGCAGTTGACGAAGGAGTGCATGTCGGTGGTGTTCAGGTCGGATTTTTCGTACCAGGTGGCGGCCGGGAGGACGATGTCGGAATAGAGGGCCGAGGTGTCCATCCGGAAGTTGAGGTCCACCACGAGGTCCAGCTTCCCTTCAGGGACGTTCTCGTGCCAGACCAGGTCCTTTACCGCCCCCCTGGCGACCTCCTTCGCGGTAAAGCTGCTGTTCGGGGCGCCAAGCACGTGTTTCAGGAAGAACTCGTGCCCCTTTGCGCTGGCGGAAATGGCGTTGGCGCGCCAGATGAACCAGACCTTGGGGGAGTTCCCCTCCCCGTCCGGGTCCTCGATGGCGAACCGCGTCTCGCCGCTCTTGAGGCGGGACACGAGCCAGCCGCGGATCTCCTCGTCCGTCCGGGCGCCCGCCGCGTTCGCCGCCTCCACCAGCCGAAGGGTGCTGTCGTTGAACTGGGGGAAGAAGGGAAGCCAGCCGAGGCGGACGGCCTTTGCGTTCATGTCCGCGGCGTGGTGCGGCATGGTTTCCCCGGTTTCCGGCCGGAAGTAGTCGACGAAGCTCCGGTCGTACCTCCACTGGTCGGAGTGGATGTACCAGAAGCTCGGGGTGTTCTGCAGGCGGGAAGGCTTCACCCAATCGTGGGCCATGGCGATGGAGGTCCAGGGCGCAAGGGGCACCACCTTCTCCTGGCCGACGTAGTGGGCGAGCCCGGCCCCGTTGCGGCCGACGCTCCCGGTGAGGATGAGGGAAGTGATGGCGGCCCGGTAGATCAGGTCGTTATGGAACCAGTGGTTGATGCCGGCTCCCACGATGATCATGTTCCGGCCGCCGCTCCTCTCCCCGTTCTCGGCCCATTCCCGGGCGATCTTCAGCATGGACCCTGCGGCGATGCCGGTGTATTTCTCCTGCCACTTCGGCGTGAACGGCTTCTCCTCTTCGTAGCTCCGCGGATAATCGCCGCCCAGGCCGCGCGAGACGCCGAACTGCGCCATGAGGAGGTCGAAGACGGTCGTGACCGTCACCTTGCCGTTCCGGGTCGCGATCCGCCGGACCGGGACTTCCCGGACCACGTCCCCGTCCGACTCGAAGCGGAAGCGGACCCGGCCGGTTTCGCCGCCTAAGAAGGTCAGGCGGCAATCGATCTCGGAACCGTCGACCATGTCCTTCATGTCCAGGTTCCACTTCCCCTCCGCACTGCTCCAGCGGGAACCGAGGCTGCCGTGGGGGATCTTCACTTCCCCCTTCCCGTCCGCCACGCAGAGCGTCCAGCCGGCGTGCTCGAGCCCGGCGCTCCGCTCGAGCTCGTCGGCCCGGAGGAACTCGCCTGGAAGCAAGGCCCCGTCCTTCTCCCCCAGTTTCACGAGAAACGGAAGGTCGGTGTATTTGCGCGCATACTCCTCGAAGAAGGGGACCTGCCGGTCCGCGTAATACTCCTTCAGGATGACGTGGTTCACCGCCATCCAGAACGCGCCGTCGTGTCCCTGCTCGACCGGCAGCCAGTTGTCGGCGAACTTGGTCGCCTGGGAGTAGTCGGGTGACATGACCACGACCTTGGCCCCCCGGTAGCGGGCCTCGGTCAGAAAGTGGGCATCCGGGGTGCGGGTCATCGGGACGTTGGAGCCGCAAAGGACGATGAAGGAGGCGTTGTACCAGTCGGCCGACTCGTTGACGTCGGTCTGCTCGCCCCAGATCTGCGGCGAGGCGGGGGGAAGGTCGCAGTACCAGTCGTAGAAGCTCATGGCCACCCCGCCGAAGAGCTGCAGGAAACGCGTGCCGGCGGCGTAGCTGATCATCGACATGGCGGGAATCGGGGAGAAGCCGATGACCCGGTCCGGTCCATATTTCTTCGCCGTGTAGATCGTGGAGGCGGCGATCAGCTCGACCACGTCGTCCCAGGAAGCCCGCCGGAATCCCCCCATGCCGCGCTTCCCGGTGTAGGCCTTCCGCGATTGGGGGGTTTCCACGATGCTCCGCCATGCATCCACCGGATCGGCATGCTGTTTCCGGGCTTCCCGCCAGAGGTCGATGAGGGCGCCGCGCATGTACGGGTATTTGACCCGCATGGGACTGTACAGGTACCAGGAGAAGCTGATCCCCCGCTGGCAGCCGCGCGGTTCATGATTGGGAATGCTGCCGTCGAACTGGGGGTAGTCGTTGGCCTGGAGCTCCCAGCCGATGATCCCGTCCTTGACGTGCACCATCCAGCTGCACCCGCCGGTGCAGTTGACCCCGTGGGAGCTGCGCACTACCTTGTCGTATTGCCAGCGGTTTCGGTAGAACTCCTCCCACCCCCGGTCCGCCGGGGTCCGATCGTCCTTGATCCGCCCGCTCGACATTACCGGATCCTCCTTTTGTACAGCGTCAACCCCGCGATCAGGCAGGCAAAGATGACGACCCCCGTCACCGGATAGTACGGTCCGGCTGGAATCGCCTTGCGCGCGACGGCGTCCTTGGAAAAAGCCACCAGCGCGGTGATTTCCTCTTCGGTCAGCGGCTTGTCCGCGTACATCTTCCTCATGATCGGGAAATTGAGACTCTTCAACATCCCCCGGATTCCCTGCTCCCCGACTGCTTCCGTGCGTGCGCTCAGATCGACGGCCAGGTTTCCGCCCGGCACCCCCGCATACCCGAAGCCGTGACACCCCACGCAGGGAGCGCCCCCGTTTGCGAAGGGCTTGTCACCGGTAAAGAGGGCCCTCCCCTGCGCGACGAGTTCGGGGGTCGCCACGACCTCCACCGGCTTCGGCGACGGTTCGGCAGGCGGGGCGGCGCCCGGAGACAATGCAGCCGTGGAAACGTCCTGGAGCCAGGCGATGATCTTTTTCGCGTCCTTCCGGCTGATCCCGAGGTTCGGCATCTCGCCGCCGTATTTTTTCACCAACTCAAGCTGGGTCGGGTCTTTCTCGGCGGTCAGTTTGTCCGGCTCGACGATAATGCGTTCGAGCCAGGCAGCCGGCCGTTTCCCCGCGATACCTTTCAGGTCGGGGCCGCCCGAGTCGCCGCCGCCGATCGTGTGGCAACCCGCGCACTCTTTTTCGAACAACTCCTTGGCGGAGTCCGCCCATGCCGGGGCGGAGAGGAAAAGCGGCAGGAGGATGATGAGGAGGGGCGTGCATCCCGGACGCGTTCTCATAGGCATTTCCTCCGGAGATGTGGGGGACTTCACACAAGCATGTTCGCAAATATCCGCGGCGGGCGAAACATCCAAATCAGGACGGAAGGAATGCATTGGCGCGTTTCCGCCGGAGGATCCCGACGAGAAGGAGGGAGACGACCGCAAGAGCGATGAAGACCGCGAACCCGGTGGCGTACCCCCCGGGTCCCTGGAGCTGAACGATGGTTCCCATGAGCGGCGGGATGGCGAACCCCCCGAATGCCCCGATCCCTCCGACCCACCCTGCGGCGCCGCCCACCGCCTCCGGTATCTCCTGGGCCACCAGCTTGAAGACGGCCGCGTTGGCGACGCCCATACCGATGCCCATGACGATCTCGGCCGCGAAGGAAACGTGGAAATCCCCGGAAAAGGTCATCAGGACCGCGCCGGCCAGCATGACGCCCAATGCAACGGTTCCCGTTGTCTCGCCGCCCATCCGGTCGGACAGGTACCCTCCGCCCACCCGGACGAGGGATGTGACGACCGAAAAGACGGCGGCCAACGTCCCCGCGAGGATGGGCGTAGTGGAGTAGAAGGAGGTCCAGTAGACGGGGAGCCAGGCGGTCATGGCGATGAAGCCGCCGAAGGTCGTGAAGTAGATCGCCACGAGAGCCCACGTTTTCCGGTTCCTCGCCGACTGGATCAGGCTGTCGACGAGGTTGCCGGCCGGGAAGATCTCCTGACCGCGGAGCGCGGAAGCCGGTTTCGCCTCTTCCGCCGGCACTCCCCGCGAGATCATCTGGAAATACCAGGCGTTCCGGCCGATGATCGCGTACACGACGATCCCCCCGGCAAGGAAGGCGAGCCATGCCAGATACGACCGGGCGAGACCCAAAGTTACAAGGGCGAAGGGTAACAGGAGCGTGAAGATCCCGGGGGCGAGGTTCCCGATCCCGGCATAGATGCCCAGCGCGGCCCCCTGCCGGGCCTTGGGATACCAGTACGCCACCTGGCCGATCCCGACGGAGAAGGTGGCGATCCCGCACCCGCACAGTACCCCGAGGAGGAGGATCAGCGGGTAGAACGCGTGGGTCATCCGGTCGGGGTAGAAGGATCGGAGGGTCAGGAAAAGCCCCGTCATGCCGACGATGGAGAGGAAGAGGAGGACCAGAAACGGTTTCTTGCCGCCGGTGGTATCGACCCAGGCGGAGAACGGGATCCGGAGCAGGGACCCTGACAGGGACGGGGCGGCAACGAGGAAACCGACCTCGAGGGGGCCAAGGCCCATGATCCCCTTGAGGCTCTTCGCGGTGGGACCGAACAGGGAAACGGCGGCAAACCCGACGAAGAAGCCGAGGGTCGCTCCGGTCAGCCCCTGGCCCGGCGTACCGGTCGTTCTGAAACCCGGGTGCGGATCACCTTTCATGTCGAGTTCCACCTTCCCGTTGGCCCGGAGGCAAATTGGATTTTATCGGATCCGGCGCCAAGGGTACAATGCGATAAGCCGTCCGCCCGATTTCCATTCAAATACAGGGGGGGCCTACGATTCGTACGGCACCGAGCGGCGTCCTCATCGTATTCCTCCGGCGGCTGTGGCTGCCCGTCCTGTCATTTGCCGCTTTCATCGTCCTTTGCGTGCTGGCCTATTCGCGCCTCGAAGGCATCCGGTGGCAGGACGCCCTGTTCTGGATCTTCCATCCCCACGCGATCCATTACGAAAAGGTGCGGGATGCCACGAAGTTCTTCTCCCTGATGGTCTACCTGGGAGTGTTGGCCTTCCAGATCTGGGTCGCGGAGCGGATTCTCGTCACCATTTTCCGGAAGCAGGGAAGGGAGGCGTGGAAACAGATGATCAACGACGCGAACATCGAAAGGGTGCGGGATCATTTCATCATCTGCGGGTACGGGCAGGTGGGCCGGACCGTCGTGGACCAGCTCGACCGCTTGAAGGTCCCCTTCGTCCTCATCGAAACGAACGAGGGGCTTTATCACCAGCTGCTGAAAGAGGGCATCCCCGTCGTCCATGGAGACTCCAAGCGCCACGACACATTGCAGGCGGCGGGGATCGCGAGGGCGCGCGGCATCTGCATCGTGATCGACAACGATGCGGACAACCTCTACATCACGGTGACCGCCAAGGCGATGAATCCAAAGCTGAAGATCATCACCCGGGCGGGCCAGCAGCGGTACGCCCAGGCGATGCGGAATTCCGGCGCCGACGAGGTGATCATTCCCGAACACGAAGGGGGCATGATGGTGGGAAGGATGATCGAGAAATACTCCGTATAGTTCCTGGGCAAGCACCCGTGTGATCCGTGTCGGATGGGTGGCGGCAAGGGCCGGTGATCTCACCCTCGAAAGTGCGCCAGGACCGTCCGGATCTGATCCTGGTGACCCCGCTCGTGCATCAGGACGTTGACGACGGGCCACTCGTAAAGGTTCAGTTCCCCGAAGAGCGGGTGCGGGAAGGTGGCCTCGCGGGGATCGACCGCCGCGAGGATGGCGAAGGAAGCCGCGGTCTGCTCCCGGGTCTCCCGGGCTAGCCGCAACAGGTCGTCCTTCCCCGGGGGATCCTCCGGACGGACCGCCTCGGGGGCCTGGTATGCGGCGACGGGCCTCGGAAGCTTCCGGACCTCGAGGACGGATTCGTCCACGGGATACGGCGGCAGCGTGCCCGCCGCCGACTTGATCGACTTCCGGATCACCTTGCTCGTCCCGATCTCCGCCATCAGGACGTGGTGCAGGATCTGCGCTGCGGACCACTCCTCCCCGGTTTTCCTGGAAAACTGCTCCTCGGTCAGCCCGGACAGGGCCGAAAGCGTCTCCTCGCGGACCTTCTCCATATCCTCATACAGCGCGGCAAGCTTCGGCGGCAGCATGCGGCTTCCTTCCCCGATGGCGTTCGCTCCCTTTATTCCGAGTATTTGTGGAACACGAACCCGGACTCCTTCGCACCGGTCTGGTGGCATTCGAAGCAGTCCTTGACCGGGTCGATCTTCATCGGCTTCCCGGCCGGATCGAACGCCTGGAAGACCCAGCCGCCCGTGGTTTCCGCCTTCCGGTTCCGGATCATGACGAGCGTCTTGGCCTTCGCCCCCGGAACGTAGATCCCGTTCTTCTCCTCGACCGCGTTCACCGAGTCGACGAAGATCGCGCCGTCCTTGTACTCGCCCCCTTTCCTCAGCGTCGCCAGGGCCACCTCGTTCACGTACTGATTGTGGAACCCGTGGAGGGGGTTAGCCTTGTCCGCCACGACCGTGGACTTGCTGTGCGCCCACGACCGGAAATCCTTCGGGGGAGCTCCCTCCTCGCCTGCCACGGCGACGGCGGCGAGGAGAATCAGGGCGGACAGGAACGACGGAGCGAGGATCCGGGCAAGCCGCCCGGGGAAACCGTTGCGCTTTTTCATTCAGGACCGCTTTCTGGGGGGCTGTTCCCCCCGGGG
>Ga0316601_100001591_pt1 | contig 11226 bp, 12 predicted proteins | sample OWC_soil_day5_no_FD_207663 | JGI IMG/M metagenome (GOLD analysis project Ga0316601, IMG submission 207663) | Wetland soil microbial communities from Old Woman Creek delta, Ohio, United States - OWC_soil_day5_noCT | ecosystem: Environmental > Terrestrial > Soil > Wetlands | place: USA: Ohio...
AGGACATGCTCCGCGACGGTCGGATCGACCACGCGCTGGTGATCACCGCGTTCGCGCACCTCGCGCTGCACCTCGGTCCGCTGCGCCGGCCGTGAACCCAGGCCGGTCGGCCGTGTTGATCCGTAGGCGTAAGCGTAAGCGTAGGCGTAAGCGAATCTGGGGCGGGGATCCGCTTACGCCGACGCTTACGCTTACGCTTACGCTTACGCTTACGCTTACGCTTACGCCGGATCAAACGAGCCGAACCCTGGGGTCAGGCCGGCGGTGGCGGGTACAGCCAGCCGCGCAGCGCCTTGGTGACGTAGGGCATCGCGAGGGTCATGCACAGCACCATCACGAGCCCGAAGATCGCGCCGCGCGGGAGCGCCGGGACATCGGCGATCAGCTTGCCGACCGTCAACGACAGGATCTGGAGCAGCGGGAACGCCACGCACCAGGTGACCACGATCATCTTCCAGCGGGGAGGGACCGCGACCGAGCCGTCGGGTGACGGGAACCAGGTCTCGAGCCCGGTGAGCTTCTGGATGTGGACGCGCTCGGTGAACGCCTCGGCCCGCTGGACCCAGTCGGCGCGCTCCGCCGACCGATCCCAGGCCTCGAGGTTGGCAGGGGTGTCGAACCGGAACACGAACGTGAAGTCGCGGGAGCCCGGCCTGGGGCGGAAGATCGTGATGCCGAGGTGGCCCGGGTATCTCAGCGCGACCGCGGCGATGCCGTGCATCCACGCCTCGCACTCGGCCTCGTGTCCCACGCGCACGGTGCGCACCACCACGACGGTGACGCCCGCGACGTGCTCGATCGTCGCCGGCGCGGCGGCCTCGCTGATCATCCGACGAGATTACTGGATGATGAAGCAGTCGATCGTCGTCACGACGCGGAAGTTCGACTCGGTCGTGTGGCGCTCGGCGTGAAAGACGTCGAGCTGGTAGGTCTGGCCGACCGTGATGCCGAGCGTCGAGGCACTCGCATCGAAGTCGATCGTAGCCATCTCGGCACCGTGGATCCCCCCGAGATCGAGCGCGAGCTGCTTGTTGACGAACACCCACACGTCATCGTCGCCGGTGAAGCTGAACACCTCGCCGCCGCGATAGACGAACGTGCTGTGGATCTCCGTCGTGAAGTGAAAGTTGTGACCGTTGACCTCCTCGTTGGGAAACCCCAGCCCGTCGAGCGGGAAGAACGTCGAGTCGTCGAACGTGAACGTCCCGGCCGGGCTCTCGGTCAGCGGGAGCGGCTGCTCGAAGTGCAGGTTGACGTTCGTGGTATCGCGGTACCACTGGTCGAACGACGCCTGGCCCGACACCGTGGCGGTCGCGCCTGCCGGGGCGTAGACGGGCTTGCCGTCACTGCCGAGCGTCGTGGCCACGAGCCCGCGGTCGTCACCGATCACCTTCTCGAAGTCGGGGTGGGCGGTCTTGAAGTCGCGCAGGATGGCGGTGAGGGAGCCACAGCTCTGCGCGTCCGCCGTCTGGCCGCTATCGCTGCCCCCCCCGCTCGCATCGTCGCCGGAGCCTGCCGCGTCCCCGCCGATGCTGACCTTCGAGCCGCAGGCTGCGAGACCGAGAACCAGCACCGTTAGTGAAATACGCACGGGGGCCAGTGTAGCGCGCTACCCCGGTTTCTGGTCAGAATGCAGCCCGCCATGCCGCCCAAGACATCGTGCCCCGTGTCACTGACGCAGTTCCAGGAGAAGGCCGAGCCGTTGAAGGTCTCGATCAACGGCCAGGAGATGCTCGCCGAGGTGAAGGCGTTCTCGACCGGCTCGTTCGGCTGGTACCTCAACGGCAAGACCGTCGTCACGATCGACGGCAAGGCAGTGTCCGTGCAGATCGGCATGAACATGACGATCGTCGGGAGCAAGGACGCGGAGCGATAGCCGATGGCCACTCGCATCGCGCAGATCCTCTCGGGCACCGAGCCCGTGGGCAACCGCGTCACGATCGAGGGCTGGATCCGGACCCGGCGTGACTCGAAGGCGGGGCTGTCATTCCTCGCCGTCCACGATGGCAGCTGCTTCGACGCCCTCCAGGTCGTGGCCCCCGCCGAGCTCCCGAACTACCAGGCCGACGTCTTGCGGATCACCACCGGCTGCGCCGTGCGCGTGACCGGCGAGGTCGTGGCTTCTCAGGGCAAGGGCCAGAGCGTCGAGCTCCGGGGCGAGTCGATCGAGGTCGTCGGCTGGGTCGACGATCCCGATACCTATCCGATGCAGCCCAAGCGCCACACGATGGAGTACCTCCGCGAGGTCGCGCACCTGCGGGCTCGCACCAACGTGATCGGCGCGGTCACGCGCGTCCGCCACACGCTCGCACAGGCGGTGCACCGGTTCTTCCACGAGCGCGGCTTCTTCTGGGTCCACACCCCGATCGTCACCGCGTCGGATGCCGAGGGCGCCGGCCAGATGTTCCGCGTGTCGACGCTCGATGCGGCGAACCCACCGCGCTTGCCCGACGGCAAGGTCGATTGGGACAAGGACTTCTTCGGTCGCGAGGCGCGGCTGACGGTGTCGGGCCAGCTCAACGTCGAGACCTACTGCCTCGCGCTGTCGAAGGTGTACACGTTCGGCCCGACGTTCCGCGCCGAGAACTCGAACACGCGTCGACACCTCGCCGAGTTCTGGATGATCGAGCCCGAGCTCGCGTTCGCCGATCTCGCAGCCGATGCACAGCTCGCCGAAGACTTCCTGAAGTCGATCTTCAAGACGCTCCTCGCCGAGCGCGCCGACGACATGGCGTTCTTCGAGAAGCACGTCGATCCCGAGTGCCAGAAGCGGCTCACCGCGATGATCGAGTCGAAGTTCACGCGCCTCGACTACGGCGAGGCGATCAAGATCCTCGAGAAGTCAGGCCAGAAGTTCGAGTTCCCGGTCAAGTGGGGCATCGATCTGCAGAGCGAGCACGAGCGCTTCCTGACCGAGCAGGTCGTCAAGGGCCCGTGCGCCGTGATCAACTACCCGAAGGACATCAAGGCGTTCTACATGCGCCTCAACGACGACGAGAAGACCGTCGCCGCGATGGATGTCCTGGCGCCCGGGATCGGCGAGATCATCGGCGGCAGCCAGCGCGAGGAGCGCCTCGAGGTGCTCGATCGCCGGATCACCGAGATGGGCCTCCACGTGAAGGACTACTGGTGGTACCGCGATCTCCGGCGCTACGGCACCGTGCCGCACGCCGGGTTCGGGCTCGGCTTCGAGCGCGCGATCCAGTACGCGACGGGGATCGAGAACATCCGCGACGTGATCCCGTTCCCGCGTGCGCCTCGCCAGGCCGAGTTCTGATGACCTGGGTGCTCGCCGTCGAGCGCGCGTACGTGACGGCGGCGACCGGCGGCCGAGCGTCGCCGGTCGCGATCGACGCCAACCGCGACGCCGACCGACCACGCGCGCTCGGGGCGCTCGGTGCGATCGCCTCGCACTACCTGGCGGTCGGGACGCCGCGGAGCTTCGCGCTCGTGGTCGACGGCACCCCCGACGCAGCGGTCGCGGCGCGGGCCTCGCTCGAAGCCCACCGCACCTGGTTCCAGCCGCGCGACCTCCGGGTCGCAGGTGATGCAGCGCTCGCCGTGGCGCTTGGTGCGGCCTCCGTGCCAGTGGCCGAGGCCCTCGCCGCCGATATCGTGTGCGTCCACGCGCCGCTGACGATCACCGCGGCTGCCCTGCGCCGCGGCACGCACGTCAACGTGCTGGCACCCGCGCAGCTCGATGACGATCTGCGACGGCTCGCGACGATCGTGCACGAGGTGCCGGGACTCGGCGCGCTCGCCGCCGGCCTCGTGGATGGCCGCCAGCTCGACGAGCTCACCGTGTTCATCGCCGGCGACGCCGCGATCGCGCTCGCCGAGCTGCGATCCTGGCCGCCCTCGCCGTCGCGCTGACCCGCTACCAGCTCGGCTGGGTCATCTGGATGAACGAGTACGGGTAGCCGAGCTCGAACGCCGAGGCCGCGTCGAGTGCCGCCACCTGCGTCGCCGAGAGCTCGAGCTCGGAGGCCGCGAGGTTCGCCTCGAGCTGCTCGACCGTGCGCGCGCCGAAGATCACCGAGCTGACCTGTGGCCTGGCGAGCAGCCACGCGAGGCTGACCGCGGACGGTGTCGAGCTCAGCTCCGCCGCCACCGCGCGAACCGCGTCGATGATCTTCCAGTTGCGCTCGACGTCGTAGCGCGCGAACCGCTCGGCCTTCTCGCCCAGTCGCGTGCCGCCCTGCGGTGGCTTGCCACGCTCGAACTTGCCGGTCAGGAACCCGCCCGCGAGCGGCGACCAAGGCAGGATGCCGAGGCCTTCTGCTCGGCACAACGGCACATGCTCGCGCTCGACATCGCGCACGAGCAGGCTGTACTGCGCCTGCAGCGTCACGAACGACGACCACCGGTTCGTGCGCGACAGCCACAGGCTGTTCATCAGCCGGTACGCCGCATAGTTCGAACAGCCGATATAGAGGATCTTGCCGGCGGTCACGAGGTCGTCGAGCGCGCGCAGCGTCTCCTCCTCGGGCACGGTGATGTCCTGCATGTGGATCTGGTAGAGGTCGATCCGATCGGTGCGCATCCGGCGCAGCGAATCCTCGCAGCACTTCACGATGCGATAGCGCGAGGCACCGCTGCGGTTCGGGCCGTCGCCCATGGTGAAGCGAAACTTCGTCGCGAGGACGAGCCGGTCGCGCGCTCCACGTGACCCGAGCCAGTTGCCCAGCACGCGCTCGGACAGCCCGTCCTGGCCGTAGACGTCGGCGGTGTCGATGAAGTTGATGCCCGCGGCGATGGCACGATCGAGCACCGCGTGGGTCGTGGCCTCGTCCGAGCCGACCTTGTGCATGAACGATTTCTCATCGGCTTCGCCGAACGTCATCGCCCCCAGACAGAGGCTCGAGACCCGCACGCCCGACCCGCCTAGATTCCTGTATTTCATGGGTTCCTCATGGCTCCTGGGCCTCGCCGTGCGGACGCTAGCACCGCCCTCGGCGGCGATGGTCGATCTGGGGTTGCCGGTCCTCAGGTGATCGACGCAACTGCGCAAGGTGTGGTCGATTCACTAAGGCACACCATGTGCAAAGATGGGACATCGTGAGCAAAGCTGTCCGTTCGATCCGGAACGCCAACCCCGAGGTTGCCGTGCACCGCGTCCGTCTGCCCCACGGCAACGGCGAAATCAACCTGGTCATCGAGCTCGTCGATCCGGACGCAAGCGCCGGTTATTATGTCGGAACTTCGGAGGACGCGGCGACTTCACTCCACCAGATCTCACCGGCTCGCTCGGCGCGCCAAGGTGTGCCTCGCGATGCGGATGTACGCGGATTCATGCTCGCTCCCGGCGGGAGGGTGGGGAAATACGAGCTCCGCGAGCAGCTCGGCCAGGGGACGTTTGGCCTCGTCTTCAAGGCCCGCGACACCGACCTCGAACGCGACGTGGCGATCAAGATCCTCGACCCCTCCCACCAGACCAATGGCGACATCCTGCACCGCTTCCTCCAGGAAGCGCGGGCCTCTGCACGGATCGCTCATCCCGGCATCGTCACGGTCCTCGATTGCGGCAAGGTCGCGACCTCGACCGGCGAGACCGCCTATATCGTGCTCGAGCTGCTCCAGGGCGAGAGCCTGACGAGCCGGATCACGCGTGTCGGACGGATGGCGCCGGCACAAGCCGTCGAGCTCGCGCGGCAGATCGCCTCGGCGATCGACGCAGCCCACCGCGCCGACGTGCTGCACCGCGATCTCAAGCCCGACAACATCTACCTCGTGGCGGATCCTGCGGTGCCTTCCGGTGAGCGCATCAAGGTCCTCGACTTCGGGCTCGCGAAGCTCGGCACGAGCCGGCACACCATGGCGAACACGGTGTTCGGAACGCCGCGCTACATGTCTCCGGAGCAATGCCGCTCGGCCACGCAGATCGACCGGCGCAGCGACATCTACTCACTCGGCTGCATCCTGTTCGAGCTCGTCACCGGCCGCACGCCGTTCGACGGCGACCTCCGCCAGCTCGTCGAGCAACACCAGCGCGCCATGCCGCCGCGTGCAAACTTGTTCTCGCCCGAGGTCCCGAACTGGCTCGACGAGCTGATCGCGCAGATGCTGGCGAAGGATCCGGATGTCCGCCCGCAGACCATGGGCGCCGTCCAGAACGAGATCACCGGCCGCAATGGCGTCGGGGTCGCTCCGACGATGATGCCGATGAGCGCCAACATGATCGCGCTGGGGATTCCGCTGGAGCCGAGTCCGGTCGGCAGGGGCAGGATGGACCCCGGCCTGATGTTCGTGCCGCCGTCCAGCAGCAACCCGCCATCACCCCGCAGGATGACGGCTCCGCGCCCGACCGCATCGATCCCCCGCAGGCGGCGCGCCCCGTTCGCGGCCGCGGCGATCGCGTTCTTCGTGGCGGCAGCGCTGACCGCGGTCGTCGCGCGCGGTCGGACGCGCAGCGCCAGCGCCGAGCCAGCACCCGTCCCGCCGGTGGCGGAGCAACGGATCGGCTCCGGAACCTGAAAGCCTGTCGCCGGGCGCCCCGGGTGCGCTAGGCTGCCCCCGCCATGTCCCAGACGGCAGTCCAGAGCGCGCAGGCCCGAGGCTGGCGACGCGTCTACTTCAACGCGCTGTCGATCCCGTACTGGGGCGTTCACGTGCTCGCGATCGTCGGCGTCGCGATCACCGGGTTGTCGTGGCGAGGGCTCGCGCTCGCCCTCGCCTGCTACCTGCCGCGCATGTTCTTCGTGACCGCCGCGTACCACCGCTATTTCTCGCATCGCAGCTACAAGACCTCGCGCTGGTTCCAGTTCCTGCTCGCGCTCGGCGCCACGACGACGGCGCAAAAAGGTCCGCTGTGGTGGGCCGCGCACCACCGCATCCATCACAAGCTGTCGGACGCTCCCGGTGACCTCCACTCCGTCATCCAGAGTGGCTTCTGGTGGGCGCACCACGGCTGGATCCTGTCGCGTGATCTCGAAGACACCGACCTCTCGCGCATCAAGGACTTCTCGCGGTTCCCCGAGCTGCGCTGGCTCAACACCTGGTGGATGTTGCCGGTGATCGGGATCGCCGTCGTGATGTTCGCGCTCGGCGGATTGTTCGCGCTCGTGTGGGGCTTCGCGGTCGCGCAGGTGCTGTGCTGGCACGGCACCTTCACGATCAACTCGCTCTCCCACGTGTGGGGCAAGCGGCGCTACGCAACCGGGGATGACTCGCGCAATAACCCGGTGCTCGCCGTGATCACGATGGGCGAAGGCTGGCACAACAACCACCACCACTATCAGGTGTCCGCGCGCCAGGGATTCTACTGGTGGGAGATCGACTGCACGTACTACGTGCTGCGTGCGCTCTCGGCGGTGGGGCTGGTCTGGGATCTCCACGGGATCCCGGCGCGGATCCGCGACGCTCGGCCCGACGCGCCGGCCAGCGATACGCCCAGCGTTCCTGACGTGGCATAGTTTCGCGGTGCGATTCCCGCCGGCAAACATGCAGCTGCGCCGCGCGCAGCTGGTGCTGATGCTGGTTGCGCTGCTCCCCACGGTGCTGATGATCGCGCTCGGCATCGTGCTGCTGGTGATCGGCCAATCGACGACGACGCTGATCTCCGGCGTGCTCGTGCTCGCGCTGTGCACGAGCGGGATCACGGGTTACATCCTTGGCTCCGTGTTCGTGGGGAAGGGCGCCTCGCTCGTCCGCGTACAGAACGACTTCGTGTCGAGCGTCTCGCACGAGCTGCGGACCCCGTTGACCTCGATCCGCCTGCTGATGGAATCGCTCCGCGATGGCCGGTTGGAGCCGGGCGATCGCGAACAGGTGCTGTCGTTGCTGGGCCGCGAGACCCAGCGACTCGAGGATCTCGTCGGCCGCGTCCTCGAGCTATCGCGCCTGCAATCGAGCTATGTCTACGCGCGCGACCGGCTCGAGGTCGCCGACGTGGTGGACGAAGCGATCGCCATCTTCGATGCGAGCACGCTGACGCGGCCGACGCCGATCCGCCGGACCCTCGAGCCCGGCCTCACCGTCACCGGCGATCGCTCGACGCTCGCCCGGGCGATCGCGAACTTGCTGGTCAACGCGTGGAAGTACTCCGGCGATGACAAGCAGATCGAGATCGTGGCACGCGGTGCCGGGCGCTGGATCGAGCTCCTCGTGCGTGATAACGGCGCCGGGATCCAGCGGGACGAGCAACGCGCGATCTTCGAGCAGTTCACGCGTGGGCGGGCCGCGCACGAGATCGGCGCACCGGGGGTCGGGCTCGGCCTGTCGTTCGTGCAAGCGATCGTGCGGGGCCATCGCGGTCGGATCGATCTCGAGTCGCGTCCCGGCGAGACCGTGTTCCGGATCCGGCTGCGGCGGCGCGAGCCGGTCAAGATCGAGCTACCCACCCTCGCCGCGAGGTCACGCTCGTGACCCCACGGATCCTGATCGTCGAAGATGACGACGCGATCGCCACCGGGCTCGCGCTCAACCTCAAGCTCGCGGGTCGTGCGACCTCGATCGCGCGTGATGGTGACGACGCGCTGCGCCAGACCGAGGCCGAGGACTTCGCGCTGATCCTGCTCGATATCAACCTGCCGAAACGCAACGGCCTCGAGGTGCTGTCCACGTTGCGGGCCTCCGACAACGTGGTCCCGGTGATCGTCCTGTCGGCCCGCGACGGCGAGTTTGACAAGGTCGCCGCGCTGCGCCTGGGCGCTGATGACTACGTGACCAAGCCGTTCGCGCTGGCCGAGTTGCTCGCGCGAGTCGATGCCGTGCTGCGGCGGACGCAGGCCTCGCCGGTTGCGCCGGTTGCGCCGCCTCCGGTCTCCGGGCCGACGCCGGGCGAGACCCAGCTCGGCTTCGGCGACGTCTCGATCGACCTGGGCCAGCGCGTCGTGGCGCGCGCCGGTGAAGAGGTCAAGCTCACCCACCTCGAGTTCGAGCTCCTCGTGTTCCTGGTTCGTCATCCGAGCCAGGTGTTCTCGCGCACCCAGCTGTTCAACCTGGTCTGGAACCAATCGGCTGGCTCGGTCCGCACCGTCGACAACTTCGTCGGCCAGCTGCGCAAGCGGTTCGAGGACAACCCCGAGCAGCCCCGCCACTTCATCACGGTGCGTGGTTCGGGCTACCGCTTCGATCCCTAGCTACGACATCGATGTCCGGGTGAGCCGGCAGGCGCTGATCGAGGGGAGCCCAAGGGCGCGTAACGACGTGGAGTTCGGGTGGCACGGCCGCTGCTGACATGGCCGGGCATGAAGCCGCTGCTGATGGTTGCCATGATCTCCCTCGGGGGGTGTGGGCTCGGAGATCGCGCGCTGTTCGACGAGTGCCCCGAAGGCGAGACCTGCTCGGACGTGACCCCGCACGGGCTCTACTTCGTCGGTGCCGAGCTCGCCGGCCAGACGTTCTCGTTCGGGCCGCCCGCCACCGCGCGCGGCGGCACGCAGTCCATCACGCTCAAGTACGAAACGGCCGACCACCAGCTCCTCCCGCTCGACCAGCCCTACGCCGCCGAGGACGATGGCGGTGCCGGGGTGGCGGTCGAGAGGACGGACGGACCGATCGTCACCTTGCGCGGGATCGGAGCCGGGACGAATTACGTCCGGATCGTCGATCCGGTCGACCTCACGCTGTTCGATCGCAAGCAGTTCTCCGGAGGAGTGATCTCGACGGTGTCCCTCGTGCCCGGCGAGGCGGAGGCGGTGGCCACAGGCGACGCCATCGTGTTCGCCGCCGGTACGCAGCAGATCGGGGTCGCGCTGATCGGCGAGGTGCAAGACGGATCCACCAGCTCCACGACCCGGCTCGTCGACGAGTCGATGGAGCTCTCGCTCCCGGGCGCCGTGCGCACGAAGTGGGACGTGCTGCAGCTCGATGCCACCGTCGGCCAGGTTGCGGTGACCGTCACCGCCGCCCAGCGTCCGGCAGAGGTCCTCGATCTCGAGATCGTGGCCGGCCCCGATAGCCTCGTGGCCCAGGAGCCCGTGCTCCCCATCGTCGTCGACCAGACGTCCCTGGTGTGCTTCTCACCCCATGCCGCGGGCCGACACGTCGCCGGACTCGCGTGGGCGTTCACGAGCGACAACGGTCCCGCCGGAAACCAGTTCTTCTCGCGCAACTGTGCCGAGCTCCTGCCGGATCGCCCGGGGACGTTGACCCTGACCGCGACCGCCGGCGGTCTCAGCCTGACGAAGAGCTACTTCGTCGGCCAGCCCGCCGCCGCGAAGCCCGTGCGCCCGCGTCCCCCACTCGGCACGACAGCTGGGGATCGCGCCGCGGCCAACTGAGCTAGGCTCGGCGGATGGCCGAGACGATCTTCACGAAGATCCTGAGCGGAGCGATCCCCTGCCACCGCATCTACGAAGACGATCACGTGCTCGCGTTTCTCGACATCAGCCCGATCGCACGCGGTCACACCCTGGTGATCCCGAAGGAGCCCGCCGAGACGCTCGACCTGCTGTCCGACGCGGCGGCGGCGGCGATCGGCCGGGTGCTGCCGCGGATCTCGCGCGCCGTGCTCGCTGCCACCGGGGCCCGTCACTTCAACGTGCTGCAGAACAACGGAGCGTCCGCGCACCAGGCCGTGTTCCACGTGCACTTCCACATCATCCCCAAGCATGACGACGGCACGGGCCTCGGCATCGGCTGGCGAGCCGGCACCCTGTCCGATGGCGCCGAGCTCGCAACCGCGATCATGGCGAAGCTATGAGGCGTGCACCACGCGGGGGTGTCCTCGGGCTCGTGGTCAGCGCCCTGCTCAGCGCCATGCTGGGCGCCACGCTGAGTGGCTGCTTGATGTCGCAGTACCTGGCGCAAGCGGGACACGGCCAGCTCGAGCTGCTCGGCAAGGCGAAGCCGATCGACGAGATCGTGCGCGATCCAGACACGCCGCTCCGCACCGCGTTGATGCTGTCCGAGATCCCCGCGATCAAGGCGTACGGCCGAGGTTATGGCCTGTCGATCCGCCGCAACTACAACAAGTACGTCATCCTCGGTCGCCCGGCCGCGGTGTGGTTCGTCGGGGCGGCCGACCCGGTCGCGTTCAAGCCGCGCCGGTGGTGCTTTCCGATCGTGGGTTGCTTCGCCGGGCTCGGATGGTTCGACGAGGACGATGCGGTCCAGCACAAGCTCGCGCTCGAGAAAGCGGGCTACGACGCGATCGTCCGCCCCGCCGGGGCCTACTCGACCGGCGGTTGGTTCCCCGATCCGGTGATGTCCTCGATGCTGGGCGGTGGTGACGATGCGTTCCCCTCGCTCGCGAACGTGATCCTCCACGAGTCGGTGCATGCC
>Ga0316601_100001594_pt1 | contig 11208 bp, 12 predicted proteins | sample OWC_soil_day5_no_FD_207663 | JGI IMG/M metagenome (GOLD analysis project Ga0316601, IMG submission 207663) | Wetland soil microbial communities from Old Woman Creek delta, Ohio, United States - OWC_soil_day5_noCT | ecosystem: Environmental > Terrestrial > Soil > Wetlands | place: USA: Ohio...
GGTCGGAGTTGCTTGGTTCTGGAATCGCCAGCGGTACCTTCTGGAGCAGTACCAGTACCTTGATGAAAGTTACCGCGATCTATTGAAGTCGTACTTTGACCATCCTAAGTTCGGCGACAAGCAGAAGACGGCTGCCTATGAAACCGAATTCAAGGGCGACGATGCGCTTCAGTATCACTATTTCGCGATGAGAGTGCACACGTTGCTGGAGACCATGTTCGATGTCTACCGGGGCCGCATTCCACCGGAGTGGGCGCCGGTGTTCAATCACCACGCGCGGCTACATAAGGCGTGGCTTGAAAGGAATGCCGCCGTGCATGAACCTAGCTACACAGAACTCGTGACAGGCGGCCTTCCCGTCAGCGACAGCACGCGGCCGCACGCGCCAACTCGGCGAACGGGCTAGTTTGCGGTGGCCGTTTTTCGGCCAAAACCCGACATCGGCGGCTGGCATCCAATCAACCCGAAAGCGGACGTTGGAGCTATTACGCCGCAATGCCTAGGCCGAGATACCAGACCAATGCCGTAAATGTAATTGCCGCGAGCGCGGTGCTGGCAACGAGCGCAGTAGAAATGCGGGCTACGTCCGACTCGTAACGCTGCGCGAAAATGAAGACCCAGCCCGCCGTGGGAAGGGCAGCGATCAAGACACCCGCCGTGATCGTGAACCGGTCTAGGCCGAACGCGACAAGGGCCAACCAGACCAAGAGTGGGTGAAGCAACAGCTTGCCAGCGACAGGCAGCGCGATAAGCGAAACGCCTTGCGTCGTGCCTGGCCGGTACAGCGATACGCCGATCGCGAAAAGTGCACACGGTCCCGCGGCGTTGGCGAGTAGATTCATGATCTCGTCCATCGGCGTGGGCAACTTCCAGTGGAGCGCCGAGAAAGCAGCTCCAACCGCGATGCTGATCAGGAAGGGATTCACTGCCGCGCGGGCGACAGCATCATCTACGGCCCGCCGCCAGCCTGCGGACCGGGTGCTATCCAACTGACAGAGCGCCACCGCCACAGATGCGACAACAGTCATCTCAGCGACCGTCGCCACCATTGCTGGGGAAGCAGCCGAGGTGCCGAGCAGGGCCACGAGCAGCGGAATGGCGAGGTAGCCGATATTGGTCGCGCTCGCCGCCAAGCCGTAGAACGACGCATCCCGGAGCGGCGCGCCCATTACGCTCCGCGCGAAGGCAACTACGCAGAACAGCGTGGCGAGGCCGGCCATGGTGTAGGCGATAAAGAAGCGCCCATTCATTATCTCGGTGAAGGCAGCGGTCGACGCGAAGCGAAAGAGAAGCGCTGGAACCGCGAAGTACAGAAGAAATCCATTGAACGCCGGCACCGAGGCGGGAGGCACCCAGTTCTTTCGGGCAGCGACGTAACCGAATAGGATGAGGCCAAAAAAGGGAATGATGATCTTCGATACGGGATCCACCGTGTCGCCCCCCATCTCCAAACGGCGGGCAGTATGCGCTCAGCTCGGAGCAATGTCCGCGTTGGCTGAACTGCCTCTGCCGGCCAGGACCGACGTCCGGCGGAGTCGTTAACTTGACCAGTAAGCGGCCATTGCGAAAATGCGGTTTAGCCGACGCGCCAGCGTTGCATTTTTGGGAGGCCTTCAATGACCGCTTTATGTGCCTGCGGACAAGCACTGATCACAGTGAACGCGCCTCCCTCGGCACTGGGGGTCTGTCACTGCAGCAACTGCAAGCGGCGAACGGGCAGCGCGTTCGGCATCTCCGCCTACTTTGATCGAAGTGCTGTGGTTCGCCAGGATGGGAGAACGAGCGTCTATTCGTTTCATCACGCGACGCAGAACCACGACCAGCAGCGGCATTTTTGCTCGAAGTGTGGAACGACACTCTTCTGGTACGTCTCGACTCTTCCAGACAAGATCGGCATTGCCGGCGGTTGCTTCGCTGAGCAGGGGCTTGGAGAGCCCACTTACTCTGCGAGCGACGGCAAGCGCGAGCCATGGATCGCGCTCCCCTCGCAGTGGCAGGTTCGCCCCTAATGAGAAACTCCTCGGGTGACGGCGCTGCCGGACCCGGCCACGACCGGACGTGTCCATGCGGTGGCTGATTGACCGGAAAGCGGACTCGCGCTCAGACTAGCTACGGGGAGGTGGCCGATGCAGTACTCAGTTGAAGCGGCGACCTATTCGGTCGGATGGTTCACTCTTGCTCTGATCAACGCTGCATTGGCAAGAAGTGCCGGGCGCAGCCGACTGCGTTGGGGCCTCATTTCCTTGTTGATTGGACCGGTCGCAACGTTTCTCCTGGTTGTGTGGGACCCGGTTACGCCGCCCAGCAGGTAGGCGCCGTTCGGCCAATTGTGGTCATTGGCGAGCCGTGCTCAAGCGCGCCTAAAGCAATGGGATGGACGCCCCCACTCATAACGGCATCGAAGTGCCACAGTGGAAGTGTTGGCCACCACTGAACTGAGGGGAGCGTCACCATGGAGATTACGACGATTGGCGTGGATCTGGCGAAGAACGTGTTTCAAGTGCATGGTGTGGATCAGCGTGGCAAGGTGGTGCTGCGCAAGCAGTTGCGACGCGAGCAGATGGTCGAGTTCTTCGCCAGGCTGACGCCGTGCCTGATCGGCATGGAAGCCTGCGGCAGCGCGCACCACTGGGCCCGTGTGCTGCAGGGTCAGGGCCATACCGTGCGAGTGATCGCCTCGCAGTTCGTCAAGCCGTACGTCAAGAGCAACAAGAACGATGCCGCGGATGCGGAGGCGATCTGCGAAGCGGTGGCGCGGCCGAACATGCGGTTTGTGCCGGTCAAGAGCGTGGAGCAGCAGGCCGTGCTGGCGGCGCATCGGGCACGCCAGGGATTTGTGAAGGCCCGCACGGCGCAGGCCAACCAGATCCGCGGCCTGCTGGCCGAGTTCGGGCTGGTCATCCCGCGCGGCCTGTGGCACATCCACCAGCGCGTGCCGGCGCTGCTCGAGCGCGCCGCCGACACGTTGCCGCTGGCGTTGCGCCACCTAATCGAGCGGCTGCTGGCCCATCTGAGGGAACTGGACCGGCAGGTCGCCGAGTTGGAAACGCAGATCCAGGCGTGGCACCGCAGCAGCGAGCTGAGCCGCCGACTGGAGAAGATCCCCGGCATCGGCCCGCTGACCGCGAGCGCTCTGGTGGCGTCGATCGCCGATGCACGCAGCTTCAACAACGGGCGCCAGTTATCGGCGTGGCTTGGGCTGGTGCCACGACAGAGTTCGAGCGGCGGCAAGCCGCTGCTCTTGGGTATGAGCAAACGTGGCGACGTGTACCTACGCACCTTACTGATCCACGGTGCGCGCTCCGCCATCCTGGCGGCGCAGCGCAAAGCGGCAACAACGGACTCCTGGCTCGGCAAGCTGCTGCAGCGCCGTCATCTGAACGTGGCGACGGTGGCGCTGGCCAACAGGAATGCACGGACCGCCTGGGCGCTGCTGGCACATGACCGCGAGTTCCAGCCCGACTACCGGCCGAGCCTCGCCACCGCATAGACAGATCAATCCGACAACAACGACTTTAGAGGAGTAGGACCCACCAGCGATTGCTCAAGTGATCACGCAGTGATGGCAAGACAGGTCGGACCGTGGTTGGTCAAACCCACTAGGTCTGCGGCACCTCGAGTGCGACAAAGCGGTCGGGCACCAACCAGCTCATTCCATCAGGGACAGCGGCACAGCCGCACTCAAAGTCCGGATGTACGGAAGCAATCCTTACCTTCAAGCCAGAACGAACTGATCACTTGGCAAACCGGGGGCGTCCATGTACGGACCTGGCATCTGCCGTCGTCGCGTGACGCCGAGAGCGGGAGCGTCCATGATCCCGTAAGTGGCGACACTCACGTCGGGCGGAGAAGGGCTTCGCCCTCACAGAGGAGGCACTACGGTGAATAAAGTCACACCTTTCCTCATGTTCAACGACCAACTCGAAGCGGCGATCGGCTTCTACACCGCCACGTTTCCGAACTCCGAAGTGTGCAACGTCGCCCGCACGGGCAAGGACGGTCCGATCAGCTCCGCCGAGTTCGTCGTTGGTGGTCAACGCTTCATGGGCTACAACGGAGGTCCGTACTTCAGCTTCTCTGAGGGAGTCTCGCTCTACGTGGACTGTGCGGATCAGCATGAAGTAGATGAATACTGGGACAAGTTAGTAAAGGCAGGAGCAAAGCCCACGCAATGCGGTTGGATCAAAGACCCCTTCGGACTTTCCTGGCAGATTGTCCCGAGACGATTCACCGAGTTGATCCGTGATACTGACCCCAAGAAGGTGAAGGCTGTGATGGAGGCCATGATGACGATGGTGAAGCTCGACGTAGCGGATCTCGAGAGAGCCTACACCCAGGCCTAGTCTTGCTCGTCCGGTTTGCCGGAGCGTCACATGAATGCCGCCGACCGAAGCACGCCAGCCGACGTCACCTTACGAGGCCCAGTTCGGCCAATTGCGGAAGTTTGGAGCTCACGCCAGAATCACCGCAAAGGAGGCGCTGCAACGGTGTTGAAGGATCCTCTTGCTGCTGTCGTGGACGAGTCGCTTATCGTCGACGATCTCGCCCTGCAAGCTCTTCGCGACTTCCGGCGTGAAGAGAAGCTTGCGCTGCTACCGGGCGTCGATACCTCCGACGAGCGAGCGCGTCTCACCCACAAGCTGAACGATCTGGCGGACGTGCTGCTGCGAGACGTTGAGCGCAGTCCGTCGAAGCGTTGGGTGATGAGCCAGTTTCAGCGTGCTCTCGAGGGCATGGATCAAAAGGACACCGAGGCGCGCGAACACTTTGGAATGGAGCTCGAGCATGTCATGGACATACTCGGGATCGAGAGCAGCGATGGCCTCCTGACTCACTACCTCGGCGGGATTTAGCGCTCTCGGCCATGAGCTGCCAACTGGTCGCCTCCCCTGGACTTCCCCAAAGCGGTCAGAATTCGACGCTCCACCCCACTGCATAGCGGACATCCTTGCTCGCAGCTGACTGGCAGATTCGCGCCCTGTTGCCCAGCGACAGCCTGGAGCAGCTGACCGACCTCATCCACAGGGCATTTGCCCCGCACCTGGCGCACGGCCTGCGGTTCGTCGGGACGCACCAGACGGTCGAAGTGACGGCTGAACGGATCGCCTCGGGACACGCATTTGTGGCGACGGCCCATTACCAACTGATCGGGACGGTCACCGTGCGACCGCCAAGGCCGCAGTCGCCTGCGCCGCTCTATAGGGATCCGCACACCTGGTCTTTCAGCCAGCTCGCCGTCACGCCGGAGCTGAAGGGCCGGGGCCTCGGGCGCGCGCTGCATGACACTGCCGTCCAATTCGCACTGCAAAATGGCGCTCAAACGATGCTGCTGGACACCGCCGAACCCGCAAAGGGTCTGATCGCCTTGTACGAGTCGTGGGGCTATCGCATTGTGGGTCGCGCGGATTGGCGACCGCAGACGAACTATGAAAGCGTCCTGATGTCCCGCGCGATCGCACCATGAGAGTCCGCCCCTACCGCTCTACCGATATATCCGCCGTCGTGGCCCTCTGGAAGGAGTGCGGCCTCACGCGCCCGTGGAACGATCCCGTCAAGGACATCACGCGCAAGCTCGGCGTGCAGCCGGAATGGTTTCTTGTAGGGACCGAAGGTGACGAGCTCATTGCGAGCGTGATGGCCGGGTACGACGGTCATCGAGGGTGGGTCAACTATCTCGCTGTGGCCCCCGTGCATCGCGGCCATGGTCATGGCAAACAGCTGATGCAGCGCGTCGAGCAGTTGCTTCTCGGTGCCGGTGTCCCGAAGATCAACTTGCTGGTTCGGTCTACGAACGCGGATGTGATCGAGTTCTACCGCCGCCTTGGCTACGCTCAGGACGACGCGGTCCGCCTGGGTAAGCGCCTGATCCCAGATGTCCCGGTGGAATGAAGCTTGCGGCCAAATGCAGCCAATTGCCAGCAGTGCCAAGACTGTATGGAAGCTGACGGAGGTAAGACATGGCCGAGGTGAAGGGCCCCGCGTTTGATCTTGAGGCGGCAAATAGGTACTTCGCGGCCCACTGTTTCAATCGGGCTTGGGACCTCATTGAGAAGCAGGTTCGGACGCCGGAAGATGACCGACTGATGGTCGCCCTGAACCAGGCTTCGATTTATCACTGGTTGCAGCGCTCCGACTGCGGTAACAAGCAGCTCTCGATTGGCTTCTGGCAAGCCTCGAGGATCCAATCGGTGTTGGGAAACGCTATCGAAGCGCGCCGGCAGGCGGAAGTTTGCTTGTCGTACAGCTGCGAATTGGAACCTTTCTATCTTGCCTACGCGCATGAAGCGCTCGCGCGAGCGGCTAGGGTTGCCGGTGATCTAAAGCTGGCGCATTTCCACAGAGCCGAGGCAACGAAACTGGCAGGGGACATTGCAAAGAAGGACGATCGCGATCTTCTCCTCAAGGACCTCGAGTCGATCTAGTCTGTGGGCGGCCAATAGCCGACTTGTGCACAAGTAGGCAGAATCGCCCGATAGCGGACCAAGAGCCAGTGCCAAGCGTTGCGCGCCGCTGACCCTCTGGACGGCGGCTAACAGCGACGACCCAGCGGCCCAGTAACAACGCGAGCGCAGGTGGCCGATGCGATAGCGCAGTGGTCAGATCAGCCGCGCGGCTTCCTCTTCGGTTGGCAGCCGTCCCTCCGGCGTGAACTTGTCCACCGCTGTGGGTAATTCCCGAGTCAGCCGAGCCAGCAACTCTTCCCGCGAGAGCCCGGTGTGCTGCGAAAGCGTGTTCAGCACTTCGGGACCGATCGCCTGCTCGAGCTGCGTCGGACCGATCGATTGATTGGCGTCTCGACCAACCCAGGAATCGGCAGTCTGGCTCTGGCCGCTCTGTTTGAAGCGGTGGATCAGTTCGCCCAGGCCACCGCTCAACACGCTGCCCGCACTCGCACCGCCGAGAACCCCGCCCAGTTTCCCGAGCACGCTGCCCTCATCCCCCGGCGCGTCGGGCCGGCCGGATCCGCCGGGTGCTTGCTTCAGCCCCCCGAGCATCTCAGCGATTTTGTCCCGGTTTTTGTACCCGGCAACAGCGAGAAGTCCCAAAAGCGCAACCATGGACGGCATTCCGCGGCTCATTTCATTCTCCTCTAGGCCCGAAGTGATGCGCGCCGGCGCAATCGAAGCAGCTAGCGCGCTGTGTCGCCCTCCCTGAAATGAAGCGCGGGAGGTTATATCCCCGACGCCTTTACGACCGCAGCAGCAAAGCTCGGTCCGACAATTGGGGAAGAAGTTAGGAGCGCGGCCAGCGTACGCGGGGGCGCTCCTGGAACGCTGGCCGCGCTCGCACTTGTCGATCGTGAGCTGAGCACATGGCCATGCTCGGCCAAGGACCAGACGATCGGGACTTTCTCTGAACGCCGCGAGGGCGGACACGTTCAACGCATCATTGCATTGACCCGCATGGTGCGCGTGGTGTCGGCCGGGTCGCATCGCTCGCTCGAAAGCAGTCACTAGTAGTCGGCCGAACCACATGACGAGACAAGTAGGTCAGCGGATCGACGGCAAGAGCAAGGGCGCCGCAGCGCCCTTCCATCGACACGCCCGCAGGCGGCCAGCCGTGCGCGTCAGTTCGTGGCGCAGGCGAAGCTGGTAGCGGCATTGACGTCTCCGCTTCCGTTGTACTTAGCCCAGGTCGGGTACTCGCACAGCGGCCGAGTACGGCCCGGAACGCCGGCGGTATCCGCCATGATCTGCGGCGGCGGCGGAACGCCTCGCTCCACCCAATCCTCGAGCACCGTCAGGGAATCCCAAGCCGCATTGAACTGGCTGCTGACTGCATGGCCGTAGTTGGGGATCTCGTAATAGCGCAGGAAGTTGCGGACGTTGGTCGCCCCCATGGTGCCCTGGATGCGGGTTAGATACTGTCGCGTCGCGCGGCTGCTGACGAGTCCGTCGTGGATGCCGTGCGCCATCAGGATCTTGCCCCCGCGCGCGCGGAAGGCCGAAAGATCGGTTTTGTTTGCATCCTGGATGCCGGTCAATTCGACGATTCGAGTCTGCCAGGACCCCGGGCTTTCTGGATCCAGCGACAGCGAATTGAAACTGGCATCGCGTGTTACGAAATACTTGACCCACTGATCCCAGAACGTACTGCCATAAGGCGGCGTCGTTGCTGCGACCGGCGGCATCGGATTGGCAGGCTGCTCCGTGCCCAGAGCTAGTGTCAGCACAGTGGGCTGGAGCGGGCTACTGCTCGGTATTCCGAAATCCGTGCCCCAAGTGACGAAGCCCGGGTATGTCGTTTCGCCGCTGGCAAGCGTGTACGGAAGGGTCAGCGTCGTGTTGATGACGTTGAAAGACGCAATCTGTGCATCGGACAGGCAAGTGTTGCCCACATCTACACCGCCCGGGCAGCGTATCGGGTTGCCGCCGAGCATGGCTGTAGCCGGATCAAAGGTCGAATCGCAGGCCGTCTGGTTGCTGATCAGGCCGTCGGCGACGCCGTCGAGGTTGTCGCAGGCCGCGATCGCCGCGTCGTACAGCACTTTGCGCTTCTCGCGGTTGGGATAGGCGCCGGGCAGCGCGAGCTGGCGGGTCACGCGGCCAAACTGTAGGTCGAGCGCCGCCGCGTTCCATGCCGGGTACAGCACGATCGCGCCATCAATGTCGTTCGGCCAGTTCTGCACCATCAGCAGCGCCTCGCGCCCTCCGGTGGAGCCGCCCGCAAAGTACGTCTTAGCAACGCTGCCAGTGGCATAACGGGCCTTGATGATGATGATGGCAACATCGCGCGTCTTTTTGAGCGCGTCGCCGGCAAAGTTACGAAGCGCCTCATCATTCGCGCCGAAGCTGCCGTCGCGGCTACCGGCCGCGTTGGCCTGGTGCCCCGAATCGCTGCCGAAGGTCGCATAACCGCGCCCCAAGGGCGTGAGCTGATTCACCGGGCCGGCTGGCACATTGCCGGTTCCGGTCGCAATGGTGCCGTTGTAGCCGCCACCGCCGAACATCATTGCGCGGGAGTTCCACGTCGCTGGCAGATTGACCTGGAACTTGATCTTTGGCGCCGTTGAATCGACTGGATTGATATCGCCGAGCACGCGGCAATACTCACCGACAGCCGTTGGCCCGCTTCCGGATGCGGGCACGACCGTCGTGCTAGTCACTACCGCGCCTGTGGTGGGCAGGCCGATGGAGGCAGCGGGGATCACCATGCTGTTGATCGCCGCGCAAATGAGTGGCGCGGGGGTCGGGATGTCGTCATCGCTGCCGCAACCGGTCAGAACCATCGTGCTCGCTGCTGCGATCAGCAACAGGCGAAAGGCAGTGGGTGTATGCATGGAGTGTCTCCTATGGGCGCAGGCCTTCAGCCTGTCTACTGTTTCAACGTTTCTCTTATGCGGCACACGCGACGCGCCATCCGCACGCGGCAAGGATCGCGACCATAGCAGTTTGTGCACCAGGCGACTTCGCTCCTGCCACCAATCCCGATCAGGATGGATTCGCAAGACAATTTCTTAACTCTGCTTGGGTACTCACGCCGCTACAGCGAAGCGGCGCGGCAGAACGGGCCGCAGGGTAGACCAGTGAGGGCAGAAGTCGGCGGGAGTTTGCCAAGAGGCGTCGTTCGTTTAGTCGGCCGGTGACCGACTGACGTACCCGGAGAATTTCGGACAGATTTCGAGCATCGCCGAAGGACCGCTTAGGGTCGCACCTGGCCCGCGCTTCGGGAGACCCGACGCGGCCAACACCACACGTCTCCCAAGGTGATGAGGTTGTCCCGATAGCGGCCGTCGTTGATTGCCGCCAAACTGGCAATCTGCGGTCTGTCTGAAGTCGCTATGCGGACCATGCAAAGGGCGCGAAGTGGCCATTGCGCATGCCGCTCGAATCGTTCCACTTCATACCGAAGACATTGAAACGACTCCGTGTGGCCTTGGCCAGCGCAAGGCGGGTGTTCACCGGGTGTGCGGCATTGTCGATACCAATTGCCTCTCCAGGTGCGACGACACTCGGAAGACCTTCGCACGCCTGATCGACGAGTTCCCCAGCGCGCACGGCCCGCGTCAGTCCATCCATCTCGAACTGGATCGGCCGCCTTTCCACGCCTCCCATCTTGCCCACCAGCGGCGCCAGCGCCGCCATCGGACCGCCAGCCGAGCCCGTGGCAATCGCGGTAATCGCCTCGACTTGTGGCGGCGTCGCGCGCTCATCGATGATCAGCCCGACCGTCATGTTGCCCTCGCCCATCGGCCCGGGCGAATGCAACATGACTATGAACGATAGTCCGTCTAGCGTTACGCCATCCTTCGAACCCTTGTCGATGCGCATCGTGATCGCGGCCTTGCAGTCGCCCTCGGTGGGCCGCGCGGTGAGATTCGAGGGAATGCAGGGGCACAGGAACGCGCAGTTGCAAGTCTCCATGTATTCGCCACTGAGTTGCCAGGCTGCCATGATCGTCTCCTCCCAAGTCGGTGCCCAAGTAAGGGCCACACACGCGCCAGTCGCCTGCACAAGGCTATGCTCATCACTACCGCTGCGCAAGAACTGCTTCCTTTACTCGCGTTCGCGCTGCAGTTCTGGCTGGGTGGCGGGAGCCGCTCAGGAGGCGATCGCGTGACCACGCTGGCGACAGACGCACCGGAATCGGCCTGAGCCTGAGCAAACGGATGGCGCGCGGAGCGCACAAATTTGCAAAGCCGCCTTCGCCGGGCGCGCCGAAAGCACTTCCGGCTGGCGAGTCGACGCCGGCGGTTCGCTACGCGGTAACGCTGGCGTGTCTTGCGATCAGCCTGTTCGGGTGGGCCTTGCTTGTCTGGCTGTCAATCGACATGGGTCACCCGATCGCACAGCTGATGATGCCGATGTCATCACAGTGGACCGTCGCGAATCTACTTGCGATCACAGTGATGTGGGCCGTCATGATGGTCGCGATGATGCTGCCCTCAGCACTGCCAATGATCCGGACCTTCGCTGCGTTGAGCGTGCAACATGGTGAACGACATCGTGCGCAGGCGTTCCTGGCAGCGTATCTGGCCGTTTGGGCGGCCTTTAGCATCGCCGCAACTGGCATGCAGTGGACACTCCAAGCGGCCGGCTGGCTGAACCCGATGATTGCGAGCACTTCAGCAGCGCTGAACGCGACGCTGCTCGTCATTGCAGGGGTCTACCAGTTCACGCCACTCAAGCAGGTCTGTCTGGCGAAGTGCCGCACGCCGGCCGGTTTCCTGCTCGGAGAGTGGCGGCCTGGCGTCGGCGGCGGATTCGT
>Ga0316601_100001596_pt1 | contig 11198 bp, 9 predicted proteins | sample OWC_soil_day5_no_FD_207663 | JGI IMG/M metagenome (GOLD analysis project Ga0316601, IMG submission 207663) | Wetland soil microbial communities from Old Woman Creek delta, Ohio, United States - OWC_soil_day5_noCT | ecosystem: Environmental > Terrestrial > Soil > Wetlands | place: USA: Ohio...
ACGAGGACGAGGTCGAGACCGAAGGCCTGCTCGATCGCGTCGGGCTTCGTACCGTCCTTCAAGTCGACGAGGATGTCGTCGGGATCGGTCTGCGCATACGCATCCGCGTCGGCCGTCGCCATGTCGGGCTGCGCGTTCGGGCGGAAGTACCACCACAGCAGCACCAGGGCGAGGATCACGAACAGCCACAAGAAGCGACTCACGCCCCCCGACTGCTTGGTCACTGGTTCATCAGCCATGGGGACAAGTATAGGTCCTCGCAGCGCTTGCCGCTCGTAACGACTAGATCAGGACGCGTTCGTCGGCCGGGATATCGTCCTCACCCATCACGAGCTGGTTGTCGATCTCGCGCTCTTCGGCCAACGCTTCGAGATAGCTCCTGATTTCGGGGACGGCCGTCACGATCTTCGCGATGTACTCGCGCGCGAGGAACAGCACGGTCGCGGGTCGGGACGCCACGACCGTCGCAGCGGTCCGAGCGTTTCTGAGCAGCGCCATCTCGCCAAAGACATCGCCGGTCTTGAGGGTCCCGAGCGGAACGGTCGAGCCGTCGGAAGACCGCCGCGAGACGTCGAGCTCGCCCGCGAGCACGACGAACAACCCGCGACCTTCTTCGCCTTCATTGATCACCACGGTGCCGGACGCGACGTCGTGACTCGTGAACCGCCGGAGCAGATCGCGCTGCTGCATCCGATTGAACGGCTTGAACAGCGGGCTCGTCGCCATCAGGTTGCCGAGCAAGCGCTCGCGCGTGAAGCCGTGCAGCGCCTCGGCGACGGCCCCGAGCTCGTCCGCGAGCGAGGCGAGTGACTGCCTGCCGACCTCGAGCACGTCGACGTCGGTGACACACCCGACGCTGGCGGAGCGCGGTTGCGCGGAGAGCAGCGCCATCTCGCCGAACACGGCGCCTTCGCCGAGCTTCGCCAGCTCCGTTTGCCGGCCGAGACCGTCGGTGGCGAACACACGTAGCTCGCCGCTCGCGACGAAGAAGAACGAGTTTCCGGGCTCGCCTTCGCGGATCACGAGCGAGCCCGCCGGCAGTCTTCGAAGGACGAGCGTCCCCAAGACGCGACGGAACGCGGCCTCCGACATCGTCGAGAGCAACGGGATCGCGTGGACGGCTTCGGGAAATTCCTTGTAGTTGTCCGTCGCGTGCTCCGCGCGGACGAGGGCGACGTGGACTGCGTCGGCGGGCGCGGGCAAACGCACGTCGGGAACCTCCACCGGGAGGTTCTCGGCCGGCAGCGCGATGCGCGCCGCGACCTTGCCGAGGAGCTCCGACTCGCTCCCATAGTGAACGATCAACGATGCGGTGAGATCGCTCGCGTCGGCGCCGTGCGCCTCGAGCACCCGCGCGCAGAGGAGCGCCGACAGCGGATGTCCGGACTTCATGCAGTACCAAGCGACCGCGCGATAGACCTTGGCGGCGTTCGCATCGCCGAGCGCGAGCGCGCAATCCGCGACGCGGATTCGTGCGTCGTAGTCGAGCGGCGCGACGGCGACGACTGCGTCGTAGAGCCGCAGTGCTGCTAGATGTTGCCCCTGCGCGTACAGCGTTGCCGCGCTTCGCTTGACATCCCCGAGCGAGACCATGCACCTACGCTACAGGAATGCGGCGACGTGCGGTTTGCAGCGCGTGCACCTGCCGCCCTATATTCGTCGGGTCGGAGTCTTCTCCGACTCCGAGGGTGATCCGTGAAGAAATGCGCTAGCTGTACCAAGGACCTTCCCGACGCGGCACTGCACTGCGTGTTCTGCGGCGCGAAGCAGCCGCCTGCACCGGCGACAGCCGGCGGTATGGCAAAGACGGTGATGGGTGCGTACTCGGCCAGCGACATGATGGACCACCTGAAGCAACAGGGTGGAGCGCCGCCGCAAGCGGCCGCGCCGTATCGGCCGAGTCCCGCGCCCGCAGCACCGCCGCCCGCGTATCAACCGCCGCCGCCGCCGGCGCCCGCACCACTCGCACCCGCGGCCGGGGCGAATGCGAAGACGATGTTCGTGCCCGGAGGCGGTCCGCCACCCGGTGCGTTCGGCGGCCAGCAACAGAACCCCGCGCCGGCGGGTGCATTCGGCGCCGGCGGTGGGCCCGCGCCCGCGCCCGCGTTCGGCGGTCACGGCCCGATGTCTCATCCGATCGGCACGAGCCCGAGCCACGCCTCGAGCGTGCCGCTCGCGGCACCGCCGCCGCCCGCACCCATCGCACCGGTTCCATCGGCGGTTCCCCCGTACCTCGCGTCGCAGACCGCCGCGCGTGCCGGTCGTCCGATCGAGCCGTGGAAGGACGCGCTGCGGATGATGATGTTCATCTGGGGCGGCATCCTCTTGCTCGCGTTCGCGACGCCGATCTTGATCGATCCGCTCACGTTCAACTGGGATCTGATCGCGAACGCCGAGGGCACCGGCAAGCTGCCGCCGCTGATCATGGCCGCCGTCGGAATTCTCTCGCTCGCGATCGCCGGCATCCCGATGTCGCCCGCACCGCGCGGCATGATCGCCGCGCTGCTCGGTCTGTCCGGCGTGCTCGTCCCGATGTTCCTCGCGGGGATGCCGCCGTGGCAGGCGCTCCTCCCCACGGCCGGCATGATCATCCTGATCCCGTCGTTGTTCGTGCGGAACGAGTATCGCGACTCGTCGTTGCCGCGCATCTTGATCACCGTCGGTGTGATCGCGACGCTGTTGCCGTTGCTGATTCCGGTGAACGGATCGCTCCCGCTCGTCGAGCTGTTCAAGGCGGCGATCGACGCGCCCGGCTCCGCGAAGCTGCTGGTCCTCTTGATCCTCGGGCAGATCGCGATCGTCGTGCTGTCGCTGCTCGCGTGGATGCCGTCTCCGGCGAGCGGCGGCGCGAAGTTGTTTGCCTGGATGCTTATCCTGTCGCCGGTGGCGATCCTCGTCGGGCTCATGCTCGTGATGGGCGTGCTCGAGAACATTCCCGATGCGCCGGGCGTCGCGCTGTCGTGGGTCCACGGCAGTGCGTCGGGCATCGCGGGCGGGAAGGGCGGCGCCGCGATGCCGCTGGGCTTTGGCTTCGGTGCCGCGTACGCGGTGTTGATCGGCTACGGCCTCGCCTCGGTCATCGGCAAGAAGCTCGAGTAGTGTCCGAGGCGAGCGAGGCCGTCTGGCCGAGAGAGCGCGAGTTGTTAGTGTCCGAGGCGAGCGAGGCCGTCTGGCCAAGAGAGCGCGAGTCATAAATGTCGCAGCGAAGCGAGGTCGTGATCGGGCACACCGTCCTCGGTCGACCGATCGAAGCGGTGCACTTCACACCGCCGAGCTACGCGCAGTCGCGCCCGCCCGCGATCTTGTTCGGCGCGATCCACGGGGACGAAGCGATCACGCAGATGATGCTCGAGCGACTTGCCGACGAGCTCGTCGAGCGCCCGCCCGGTCGCGACACGTGGATCGTCCCGTGCGTCAACGTCGACGGTGTCCTCGCGGGCACGCGCAACAACGCGAACGACATCGACCTCAATCGCAACTTCGCATCGCAGACCTGGGGTACGCAGCGCCGTCCCGGCTACAACCCCGGCGCGGCCGCCGAAGATCAACCGGAGACGCAGGCCCTCGTCGCACTCATCGATCGCGTGAAGGCGCACCGCTTGATCGCGCTGCACGCGACGTATCGCATGGTCAACTGGGACGGCTGCGCCGAGCCGCTCGCGAACGAGCTCGCGAAGCTGTGCGGCTATCCCGTCGAGCACGACATGGGTTACCCGACACCGGGCTCGTTCGGCGCGAAGTACGGCATCGAGCAGAACCTCGAGGTGATCACGCTCGAAGTTCCGTACCTCGTCGTCGACGAGCGCGGCTGGACCGACTGCCGCACGGCGTTGCGCTGGTGCGTCGACCTGCCCGAGTAAGTTCTTCAGCAATCGCCGCGCGGCTTTGCGAAATCGGCGTTGACGATCTGCGCGCTCGTGCGTAGAACCATCCTCGCAATGCGCGGTTTCCTGTCATCTAGTTCGCGATCGTAGCGATTCCTCGTCGAGGAATTCGCTCTCGTAGCTATTTGAGGAAGGTGTGCTGGCCACGTGCCGGCACGTCCTCGCCTTGGAGAAGTAGCTGGCCGTGGTGGCCAGGCCGGTCCCGAAAATCGGTAGCGCTCGAAAGAGGCCGGGTTCAACTCCCACCTTCTCCGCGAAGCATCGACTCGATGTGACGCATCGACTTCGATGTGCTTGGACGGTTCGCCGGCAAGGGCCGGGCATCGGTTGCTAACCGAATGACTCCTCGAGGAGCGGGTTCGATTCCCTATCCGTCCGCGTCATGAACGCGAACCGCTTCGTGAATCCGCGAGCCGTGACCTGCGAGGCGCCAGCCTCACGATTGATAGTTCGTCCAAGATTTTCAAGCTTGTCCGCGCTGTGACAGCCGGTCACACTGCCTCGGTGCGATCGCCTTGGTGGGACGGTCTCGACCTGCGCGTGCTCCGGCACGTGCGAGGCGTGCTCCGTCGACGTGGCCTCGAGCTGACGCTCGTCGAGCGCAGGCCCGACGAAGCGGCGACCGCATTCGCACCGATCGCCGAGGACGATCGCGGCCCCGGGCTCGCGGTGATCGCACCCGCCCTGTCGGCACCGGAGCTCGCGCTGATCGAGAGCATGCTCGGAGAAGCCGCGCTCGACGTGAGCACCGTGCTCCGCGATCGCGATGGCGCGACGAACGGCGCAGGCGCGACGAACGGCAACGGACATCGCAGCGGCAAGCGCGATCACTTCTTCGGCATCTTCGGCGTCGCGCCCGCGATGCAAGAGCTCTACGACTTGCTCGAGCGCATCTCGCCGTCGGACTCGACGGTGCTCGTGCAAGGCGAGAACGGCACGGGCAAGGAGCTCGTGTCGCGTGCGATCCATCAAGGCTCGCCGAGGCGCGACAAGAAGTTCGTCGTCACGAACTGCTCCGCGTTCAACGACAACCTGCTCGACTCCGAGCTGTTCGGTCACAAGCGCGGCGCGTTCACCGGCGCGGTCGCCGACAAGCCCGGGTTGTTCGAGGTCGCCGACACGGGGACGTTCTTCCTCGACGAGATCGGCGACATGTCGCCGACCCTCCAAGTCAAGGTGCTGCGCGTCCTGCAAGAGGGGACGTTCAACCGCGTCGGCGACACCGAGATGCGCAAGGTCGACGTCCGGATCATCGCGGCGACGAACCGCGATCTGCGGGCGATGGTCGCGGCGGGTCAGTTCCGCGAGGACCTGTTCTATCGCATCCACGTGCTCAACGTGACGCTGCCGTCGCTGCGCGATCGGACGGACGACATCCCGCTGCTCACGGATCAGTTCCTCGCCCGCCATCGTCGCTCGCGGCCGAAGCGCCTCTCCGCCGAGTGCGCCGCGCAGATGCTCCGCTATCCGTGGCCCGGCAACGTGCGCGAGCTCGAGAACGAGGTCGAACGCCTCGTGGTGCTCGCAGGCGAATCGTCGACGATCGGGCTCGATCTCCTCTCGCCGCGCATTCGCACGTGGGCGCCGACCGAAGACGTCGAAGCGCCGCCGACCGACACGGGCTCGTTGCCCGCCGCCGTCGAAGCGCTCGAGCGCCGCATGATCGGCGCGGCGATGCGCCGGCACGGCGGCAACAAGACGCGCGCCGCCGAGGAGCTGAAGGTCTCGCGACGAAACCTGATCCGCCTCGTTCAAAAGTATCAGCTCGAGAAATAGCCGCGCGCAAAAGTCGCGAATAGCGCCCCGCGCGACGTCGTTCCCGGTCACTCGCACGAGGAGGGACCGATGGAGATGATGACGGAGAAGCCCGAGCGCAAGATTCCCAAGGTCGACATCCGGCCGCTGGGCCTCGTCGCCCTCGCTGCCGCGGCGGTGTGGTGCACGCAGATCCTCACCAGCACCTACCACAGCATCAAGGTCAAACCCGAGAAGCGCACGATCAAGGTCATCGGCTCGGCGAAGAAGCGCATCGTCTCCGACTTGATCGAGTGGGAGGCTTCGCTCGAAGCGCGCGCGCCCGATCGCACGACCGCGTACAAGATGCTCCGCGAGCACAGCGCGAAGGCCGTCGCGTTCATCGAAGCGCAGGGCATCAAGCCGAGCGAGATCCAGCCGCAGTCGGCGACGTTTCAGGAGGAGTTCGACGTCAACATCGAGTTCAAGGTGCTGCCCGGCATCAAGGAGCCGATCCGTCAGGAGAAGCGCACGTCGAAGGGCTTCGTCACGCGCGAGACGATCATCGTGCGCTCCGCCGACGTGCCGAAGGTCGAGAAGTCGTCGCGCGAGATCACGTCGCTACTCGAGCAAGGTATCTCGATCACGTCGGCCGCACCCGCGTACTTCTACACGCGGCTCGGCGAGCTCAAGGTCGAGATGCTCGCCGCCGCGGGGAAAGACGCACGCGCGCGCGCCGACAACATCCTCAAGTCGACGAACGGCGCGTCGATCAAGCGCTTGCTCGACGCGAACATGGGCATCATCAACATCAACCCGGCGAACTCGACGGAGACCTCCGCCGAGGGCAATAACGATCGGACTTCGTTCGAGAAGGACATCATCACGATCGTCCGCGCCGAGTTCGAGCTCGACTAGGGGAGAGGTTTTCGGATAGCGCGCAAACGCGCGTACCGGCTACGATGGTCCATGGTCTGGGGAGCAGTCGAGGCCCCATGGCGTGCCGTTGCGACCCTCGCGCTACTCGGCGCCTGCGGACGCATTGGCTTCGATGGAAACTTAGCGGCCGAGCAAGCGAAGCCCGATGCGAGCACGCTCGATGCGGACCCGACAATCGACGCACCGATCGGAACGGGCTCGTACGCGATCACCGAGTCGAGCGCGCCGTACGCGCTCCTCGACGGCGCCGACATCGTGCCCGGCTTTACGTCCGGCGCTGACGACGAGATCTACGAGCTCGCACTGCCGTTCTCGTTCACGTACTACGGCATCCCGTTCGCCAAGATCTCGATCGACATGAACGGCTACGTCGCGTTCGGCGCCACGTCCGCGCCTCCCGAGACGTACCAGAACGATTGTTCACTCGATACGAGTGGACCCGACGCGCTGATCGCGGTGTTCTGGGACGACCTGTTCGCGTCGCAGGCGGTCATGCCGTTCGGCACGCTGCGCTATGCGATCACCGGCACGACGCCAACGCGCGCCGTCGAGATCGAGTGGCACGACGTCGACGCGTACTATCGCGCGGGCGGAGGCAACAACTATTTCTCGCAGGGCATCCGCATCACGCAGAAGATCGTCTTGCACGAGTCCGGCGTGATCGATCTGCACTACGGTCCACGCACGGCATCGTCGACGGCGAAGGACTGCGGCGTCGAGCGCCACGTCGGATGCTCCGCGACGGTCGGCCTGCGCGCGCCGAGTAGCGCGGTCTTGCAGACCGTGCAGTGCGGAACCGAGACCGGCTTTGCCGCGGGTGCGGCGCCGCTCGTCGAGGGCCGACTGATCACGTTCACGCCGCTGTGACGTCGACGAGCGCGGCGGCGAGGTCGGGGTGCTTCCACACAAACCCGAGCTCGCGTAGCCGCGCCGGCACGACGCGCCGACCCTTCAGCACGTACTCGGCAAACTCGCCGACGGCGGCTTTGACGGCAAAGCCGGGCACCGGCAGCCAGCTCGGCCGGTGCATGGCCTTGCCGAGCGCGCGCGCGAAGTCGGCGTTGCGAATCGAGTCGGTCACGAGGTTGATCGGTCCCGTGTAGCGCGCGTCGTCGATCGCCGCGAGATACGCCGCGACGGCATCGGCGATGTGGACCCACGGCATCCACTGCTTGCCGGACCCGATGCGCCCGCCGGCGAACAACTTGAACGGCGCCATCATCTTGAGGAGCCCACCACCCTTGCCGACCACGAGCCCGGTGCGCATAGACGCCACGCGAACGCCGAGTGGCTCGGCCGCGCGCGCTTCGGTCTCCCAATCGCGGCACAGCCGCGCGAGGAACGAGTCGCCCGGCGGATCACGCTCGGTGACTTCGTCGTCGTCGAATTTCGGGTCTTCCGCGAACGGATAGTAGTCGGCGCCCGACGCGACGATCAGCGCGTGCGGCCGCCGGTCCGCGGGCAAGGCGGCGATGCCTTCGACGATCGCGCGCGTCGTCTCGACGCGGCTGTCGCGGAGGACTTGCTTCTGGCGCGCATCCCAGCGCTTCGCTCCGATCGATTCACCGGCGAGGTGCACGACCGCGTCGACGCTCGCGAGCGAGCTCGTCCACGGCCCGACGGTCTCGAGATCGGCGGTGACCGCGGTGACGTCACCGAGTCGCTGCTTCGCACGCTCGGCATCGCGCGAGAGCACGGTGACCCGATCTCCCCGCGCGCGCAGCGCACGCACCAGCGCGCTGCCGACAAACCCCGTCGCGCCGGTGACGACAACGGTCTTCGTCATCACACCACCGCCGGCGCACCGCGACCCGGCCGCACGGGCGCGGCGATGTGTGCGGCGACGAACTCCTTGGCCAGCCGACACGCGTTGACGAGATCGGTGCCCTGCGCGAGGTGCGTCGCGATCGCAGAGGACAGCGCGCACCCGGTGCCGTGCACGTCCTCGCTGCCGATGCGCACGCCCTCGAATTCGTCGATGCGGTTCGCCATCACCAAGATGTCGACGGCGCGCTCGCTGTCGTCGAAGTGACCGCCCTTGACGAGTACGTCGAGCTTGCCCACGCGATCGATCAGCATGCGCGCGGCGTCGATCGCACTCTCGCGATCCGTGATCTCGCGCCCGACGAACAAGCCGAGCTCGATGATGTTCGGCGTGATCAAGCGCAGGTGCGGGCCGAGGAGCTTCAACATCTCCTCGAAGGACTCGGCGTCGAAGATCACGCGGCCGCGCGACGGTGCCGCGACGGGATCCCACACCACCGGTGCGGCGGTGAGGTCGAGCCCGTAGGAGATCTCGCGGACGACTTGCACCGAGCCGAGCAGGCCGAGCTTGACCGCTTGCACTTCGACGTCGCCGAGCAGCGCCGCGAGCTGCGCGCCGACGATCTCGGCATCGACGGGCTGCACTTGTTGAACGCCGAGCGTGTTCTGCACCGTCAGCGCCGTCACGACTCCGACCGGGCGCGCACCGAGCGCCGTGACGACACGGGTATCTGCGATGAAGCCCGCGCCACCCGATGGATCGAGGCCCGCGCAGATCAACACCTCCGCGTGCGCCGGTGTCTGATCGCGGTAGATGCTCACGAGTCGAACGCCGCGAGGCCGGTGACGTCCTGTCCGACGACGAGCGTGTGGATGTCGTGCGTGCCCTCGTACGTGTACACGCTCTCGAGGTTCAGCATGTGCCGGCCGCACTGATAGTCGTCGGTGACGCCGTTCGCGCCGAGGATGTCGCGCGCGTCGCGGGCGATGTCGCGGGCGATCGAGACGTTGTTGCGCTTGGCGAGCGAGATCTGGCCCGGCGTCAGCTTGTTCGCTTCCTTCAAGCGGCCGAGCTGCAAGCAGAGCAGCTGCGCTTTCGTGATCTCGGAGACCATGTCGACGAGCTTGCGCTGCACGAGCTGATAGCCCGCGATCGGCTTCGAGAACTGCACGCGATCCTTCGCGTACGACAGGGCCTCGTCGTAGCAAGCCATCGCCGCCCCGACGGCGCCGTAGCAGATGCCGAACCGTGCCTGCGAGAGACACGACAGCGGACCGCGCATCCCGCTCACTCCGGGCAGCAGCGCGTCCTCGCCGACCTCGGCATCCTCGAGCACGAGCTCGCTCGTCACGCTCGCACGCAGCGACCACTTGCCGTGAATGTCGCGCGCCGAGAAGCCCTTCGTGGTCGTCGGCACGAGGAAGCCGCGCACGGCGCCGTCGAGCTTCGCCCAGACCAGCGCGACGTGCGCGACCGAGCCGTTCGTGATCCACCGCTTCGTTCCGGTGATCCGATAGCCATTCCCGACGCGCTTCGCGGTCGTCAGCATGCCCGACGGGTTCGAGCCGAAGTCGGGCTCGGTCAGACCGAAGCACCCGATCATGCGGCCCGCGGCCATCTCCGGTAGGTACTTTTGCTTCTGCTGCTCGGAGCCGAACGCCCAGATCGGAAACATCACGAGCGAGCTCTGCACGGAGCAGAACGAGCGAATTCCCGAGTCGCCGCGCTCGAGCTCCTGGCAGATCAGGCCGTAGGCGGTCGGGCTGATGCCCGCGCAGCCGTAGCCGGTCAGCGACGGACCCAAGAGTCCCATCTCGCCGAACACCGGAACGAGCTCGTGCGGGAACGTGCCCGCGGCCCAGTGCTTGCCGATCTGCGGCATCACGCGCGAGCTGACGAGCTCGCGAACGGTGTCACGCACCATGCGCTCTTCCTGCGTGAAGAGCTCGTCTGTGCCGTAGTAGTCGAGAGCCGCGTACGCCATGGGCGGCGGTATACTGCGACGATGATGCGGGTGGCAATCGCGCTGCTGATCGCCTTGGCGGGCACCGCCTGGGCAGGCCCGGCGCAGGACCTCGGCGACGCGTTTCGCGCCTACGAGATCGGCGACCTCTCGGCTGCGAAGACCAAGCTCGCGCGCATCGACGACTCGAAGCTCGCGAACCGCGACTACCTGTTCTACCTGCGCGGCATGGTGCAGCTGCGCACCGGTGAGCCCGGCGCCGCCAAGGCGAGCTTCGAGAAGCTCGGCAAGATCTCGGGCTCGCGGTTCGCGCGTGAGGTGGCGTGGCGCCTCGCCGACTGTGCGTGGGCGAAAGGCGATCGCGCCGCCGCCGCGACGGCCTACGCGAAGCTCGCAGCCGGCGGCGACGCGGCCGGTGAAATCGGTGACATCGGCACGGCGCGGTTTCGCATCGCCGAGACGAAGTCGGGCAAACCGGCCGCCGACGCGTATCGCGCGTTCATCCTCGCGCACCCCGCCCATCCGCTGGCGCCGCGCGCGGAGCAGAGGCTCCTCGACCTCGGTGCGCCGCCGATCACCGCGCAGGAGCGGATCGAGCGCTCGAAGCAGCTCCAAGCCGCACACCTCTGGGACGAGGCGGTCGCCGAGCTGTCGCTCCTCGGCGGCGCTCAACCCGCGGACATCAAGACGGCGCGCGACTACTGGCTCGGCACGACGCTGTTCAAGATGCGCCGCCGCTATGCCGATGCAGGCGCGCTGCTCCTCGGGGTCTTCAAGTCGATGGATTCGGCGGAGGCGATGTTTCACGGCGCACGGGCCCTCTCGCGCGCCGATCGCGACGATGACGCCATCACCTGGTACGGCAAGGTCGTCGCCGCGTATCCGCGCAGCGCGTATGCCGAGGAAGCGCAGT
>Ga0316601_100001597_pt1 | contig 11198 bp, 6 predicted proteins | sample OWC_soil_day5_no_FD_207663 | JGI IMG/M metagenome (GOLD analysis project Ga0316601, IMG submission 207663) | Wetland soil microbial communities from Old Woman Creek delta, Ohio, United States - OWC_soil_day5_noCT | ecosystem: Environmental > Terrestrial > Soil > Wetlands | place: USA: Ohio...
TCGGCGTCGCCGATCTGACCGCCTACCTGATGGACGGCCGCGATGTCGTGCGCGCGAACGCGGCGACGGCGCTCGCGGCCCTCGGGCCGGCGGGTGCGAGCGCGGCCGGGACGCTCGGCGTGCGGCTGCGGGACGATTCGCCCCGCGTGCGGCTCGCGACGGCGCAAGCGCTCGACCGGCTCGGCGATGCGGTGGTGGTCGAGACGGCCAACGACCTCGTCGGTGCGTTGCGAGATGCCGACGACAAGGTCGCGGAGACCACCGCGGCGATCCTGCGCGCGCGCAAGGGCAAGGTGGTCGGTGCACTCGTGCGCGGCCTCGAGACCGACGATCCGCGCCACGGGCGCCGGATCTGCGAGGTGATCAACACGCTGCCCGATGCAGCGGAGATCCTCGCCGACGCGTTCGACAGCCCCGCTGTGAACGTGCAGGTCAACGCGGCACTCGGGCTCGGGATGCTCGGCAGCGAGCGCGTCGGCAAGGGGCGCAAGAAGCTCGAGGGCGCGCGCACCGGCGGGGATGCGCGCACGCGCGAGGCCGTGCGGTCGGCCCTCGACACGCTCGACGGTCCGCGCCAGACCGGGCCGCGCCCCGTCGAGGTGCCGCACTTCGAGACCCAGGTGCTCGGACCCGAGGCATTCACGGACCCCGCGAAGCTGCGGGTCGATGACCTGCTCGGGTACCTGACCGATGGCCGGGCGATCGTGCGCGGCAACTCGGCCACCGCGCTCGGCAGCCTCGGGGCGGCAGCCGCGGGGACGGCGACCGCGATCGGCGTGCTGCTCCGCGACGACGACACGAAGGTCCGGATCGCGGCGGCGCAGGCGCTCGACAAGCTCGGCGACGAGGCGGTCAAGGAGATCGCGTCGTTCCTCGTCGGTGCGCTCAAGGGCGACGCGGACGTGACGAAGGCCGTGCAGCCCGTGCTCGCGGCGCGCAAGACCAAGGTCCTGACCGCGCTGCTCAAGGGGCTCGAGACCGACGACGAGACCCAGGCGGGCCGGATCCTCGAGGTGATCAACGCGCTGCCCGACGCGCAGGAGATCCTGATCGACGCGTTCGACAGCCCTGCGGAGAATGTCCAGGTCAATGCCGCGATCGGCATCGGCATGCTCGGCGCCAAGCGCGCGGGTGCGGCGGGCAAGAAGAAGCTCGAGGGAGCGCGCACCGGCGGGTTCGCACGCACGCGTGAGGCCGTGTTCAAGGCGCTCGCGATGCTCAAGTAGTCAGCGGATCACGCCGAGCAGCCCGCCGCCGCCGCTCGATCCGAGCTGCCCGGTGTGCTTGATGTCGACCGCGAGCGGACCGACCGCGGTCGAGAACGTGAGGCGCGCATGGATCTCGTAGTCGCGCGCGCCGCCGGACAGGGCAGACGCCACCGCGATCGCATCGCGCGCCGCGATCGACAGCGACGTCACGACCGGCGCCACGCCGCGCGCGGGGATCGTCTGCTGCAGTTGCACCGTGCCGCTGACCGCGCGCGAGCCGCCGACGGACAGCTCCCAGTCGATCCCCGCGAGTGGGACGCCAAAGCCGTTGGGGTTCATCACGTCGAGGCGGAGCTCGCCGGTGACACCGGAGAACCCGGCCGACGTCACCGAGACGTCGCGGACCTCTGCGGTCGGCTTCTCGATCGAGTTCATGAACATCGAGCAGCCCGACAGGACCACACACAGACCAAGGGAGGCGAAGCGCATGCCCCTCCACTCGAGCAAGTCCCGCGCCGCGTGCAAGTACGCGAACGCGCACGCGGATGCGTGAACGGCGCTTCTCGCCTGTGACGGCGACGGGCCTCAGCTGGTCGGCAGGACGATCGTCACGGTCGTCCCCTTGCCCAGCTCGCTCTCGATCAGGAAGCGCCCACCGGCGGTCCCGATCAGACGCTGGCACTGCGCGATGCCGAGGCCGGTTCCCTCGGACCGCGTCGTGAAGAACGGCGTCCCCGCGCGCTTGAGGACATCGGGTGCCATCCCGATCCCGTTGTCGCGGATCTGGAGCTCGAGCATGCCGGCGTCCTCGTGGGCGAGGATCTCGACCCTGCCGTTGGGCTCGCCGCGCGCGGCGATCGCCTGGGCGCCGTTGGCGACCACGTTGATCATCACCTGCATGAGCTCGGTCGACGAGATCCGTACGTGGGGGAGCGCTTGCGGGCCGCCGTAGCCGATCGACGAACGCGACTTCAGCGTCAGCTCCTGGCAGACCGCCATCGCGTGGCGGACGATCGGCAGCGGATCGATCAGCGGCATCGCCGTGCTCGCATCCGCCCGCGGGCGGCTGAGATCGCGGAGGCCGCTGATCAACTTCGAGAGGTGGAGCGTCGCCTCCTTGAGGTCCGCCGCGATCGGACCGAGATCACGGACGAGCGAGACGAGCCGCCGGCGGGTCTCGGTGTCGATCTGGTCCGTCGTCTCGATGACCTTGACCAGCATCGGTCCGTCCTGCGACAGGTCCGCGAGCACCTCGATGTTCGCGAGCTGCGACATCAGCGGCTGGCGAAGGTCATGGACGAGCAGGGCCGCGATGCTGCCGAGCGTCGCGAGGCGCTCGGTCTCCATCAACCGCCGGTGCAGCGCCGCCGAGTCGCGTCCAAACGACCACGCCTCGCACGCCCAGCGCAGGACCTGCACCAGCTCGTTTCGATCCCACGGCTTGATGATGTAGCGCGCGACGAGCCCCTCGTTGATCGCGCGCAGGATCGGCCCGATGTCCTGGTGGGCCGTCATCACCATGCGGATCACCTGCGGATGGCGCTCCTTGACGATCCGCAGCAGCTCGTCGCCCTGCATCGCAGGCATGCGCATGTCGGTGATCACGACCGCGATATCGTCCTGCGCCAGCATCTCGAGCGCGCGATCGCCGTCGGATGCGGTGACGATGTTGAACTCCGCCTTCATCGACTGCTCGAGCACGATCCGGTTCGCGCGCTCGTCGTCGACGTAGAGGATGACGGGGCCTGAGGGGGCGGGCGGGGTCATGGAGGAGAGGACGACAACCGGATGATCACCCCGCGCCGGCAGCGGCGTCCAGTACCGAGTGTAGCGGCAATTCCACGACGAACACGGCCCGTGGACCGCGTTCTCGGATCTCCAGGGATCCCTGATGACGCGTCACGATCTCGCGCGACACGGGGAGGCCGAGGCCCGTTCCGATGCCCTGCGGCTTGGTCGTGAAGAAGGGCTCGAACACGGTCGTGCGCAGGTGGATCGGGACGCCAGGCCCACTATCCGCAACTTCGAGCACGATGCGACCATTCACGACACGACCGGTGACCTCGACCCATCCACCCTTACCCGCGGCGTATGCGGCGTTCTCGAGCAGGTTGGTGAGGACCTGGAGCATGAGAGCCGGCGCACAGTTCACCATGGCCTCGGCCGCGACGTCGATGCGGACCTCGATGCCGCCCAAGGCGGGTTTGGCCAGGGACAAGGCACGCTGGACCAGGTGGCGGACCGGCGTCGGGCGCAACTGGAGCTCGATCCCGTCGCTGCGGAAGCCGAGCAGCTGCTTCGACAGCATGTTGATCTGATCCGCGCACTCCTGCATGACGCCGAGCAGCTGACCGACCGGCGCATCGCCCTCGGTCAGCTCGGGCGGCAGCAATGCGCGGATCGGCGCGATCGCGTTGACCACGCCGTTCGCCGGGTTGCGAAGCTCGTGGGCCAGCCCCGAGGTCAAGACGCCCAGCGTCGACAGCTGCTCGGCCCGGTGCAGCCGCATCGCGAGCTCGCGCATCCGGAACTGCGCGCGCACGCGGGCCTTGAGCTCGGCCGGATCGAACGGCTTGGTCACGTAGTCGACCGCGCCGGCCTCGAGTCCCGCGAGCCGAGTCCCGAGATCGATCATCGCAGACAGGATGATGATCGGGGCGAGCTTCTCGTTCGTGATCTCGCGGAACCGCCGCGACAACTCGAGGCCGTCCATGTTCGGCATGTCGACATCGGTGATCAGCAGCTGCGGCTGGTGCTGCTTGACCAGCTCGAGGGCCTCGGCGCCATCGTGACCGACATAGACGGTGTACTCCTCGGACAGGAGCTGCGCGACCATGTCGGCGAGCCGGACATCGTCCTCGGCGAGCACGATCGTGCCCTTCGAGATGCCCTCGGGTGTCGCGCGCGTCACGGTCGCGGTCGGGGCGGGCCTCGCCGCATCGACGAGGCGCAACGTCGGGGCCGCGACCTTGGTATCGCCACGGAGGAGCGCGATCGGCAGCACGACCCGCATCTCGGTGCCGCCGTCCTCGCGTGGATGATGCGCGATCGTACCGCCATGGCCCTCGACGAGCTGCTTCGCGAGCGCGAGCCCGAGCCCGGTGCCCGAGATCTTGCGGTCCTCGCCCTCGGCGCGCTCGAATCGTCCGAACAGGCGTGACGCGAGGTCTGCGCTGATCCCCTTGCCGGTATCGAGGACCGAGATCCGGATCGACGTGGCGTCGGTCGCGAGCTGCAGCTCGATCCGGCCGCCGCGCGGCGTGTACTTGACGGCGTTCGAGATCAGGTTCGACATCACGCGCTCGAGCGCGACCGGGTCGACGTTCGCGACCAGCGTGTCGGGGACCGTCGCGAGCAGCTCGAGTCCCGCCGCCTCGGCGCCCGGGCGCCACGCTGCGAACAGGCTGTGCAGCAGCGCCGCGAGGTCGGTGGGCTCGGGCTTGGTTACCAGCTTGTTCTCCTGGCCGGCGGCGAGCAGCAGCAGCTCGTCGACGAGCCGGACCAGCTTGCGCGCCGAGTCGGTGACCGAGCCAAGGCCCTCCCGGGAGCGCTCGTCGAGGAGCGATCCCGCTCGCTTGTGGACGTCGGAGGCCGCGAGCAGGATGATCGAGAGCGGCGTCCGGATCTCGTGCGAGATGTTGCCGAAGAACCGCTCGCGCGCGCCCTGTGCGTCGCGCAGCTGGACGACGGTGCCCTCGAGCTGGTCGCGTGCCTGGCTCAACTCGGCCGTCCGGATGTCGACCAACCGCTCGAGGCCAGACCGGTAGACCGCGTTCTCGAGCGCGAGCGACAGCGTCGGTGAGATGAAGGCGAGCAGCTCCTCGCGCTCGACGCGATTCGCGCCTGCATCCGCGGTGACCACGACCTCACCCAGCCGTTGGCCGCCGCGCGCTTCGAGAACCCGGACAAGCGGCGCCTCGGCCCCCCGGATCCCATGCCAGCTCTGTCGGTCCCCGTCGACGAGCCTGATCTCGGCCCACGTGAACCGCGCCTCGTCGACGAGCGCACTCACGATCGTCTGCAGCGTACGTTCGAGGTCGAGATCGCGCAGGACGAGCTCGTTCAGCGTGTGGGCCGTCCGGAGCTGCGCGGCCTGGCGATCGAGCTTCATCCGCGCTGACTCGAGCTCCTCGTAGCGTTCGAGCAACGTCTCGTGCGCTTCCCTCAGCTCGCGCGCGGCGGCGCGCGCGGTGAACGGCCGGGTCAGGAACCGCCAGATCCGTGGGAACAGCGCCGTGCCCGGTGGCACGAGGATGTGATACCGGCCGCCGTTCGGGATCCGGCTCAGCGTGACCTTCGCGCGCGGATGGCCGAGGAGGCGAGGTAGCTCCTCCATGTTGCCGGCAGAGATCTGAAAGAAGTCCCAGATCGCCTCGTACCCGTCGGGTAGCGTGAGATCGAGCTGGAGCTCGTTCGGTCCGAGCTCGTGCTGGATCGGCACCACGCAGTTGAACATCTGATTGCCCACGCCCTCCCGCGGCTTGCTGAACCACCGATAGAAGTCCATCGGCGAGAGGGCGAGTCGTGCGATCACGAAGGCGAACTTCAAGCCCGGTGAACGGAGGTAGCGGCGACCGAGCTCTCGGTACTCCTCCTCCGTGAAGTGTGGGCTCATGTTGTGCGAGATCGCGGCGAACTCGCTCCAGTCGATGCGCTCTTTCCGGTTCCGCAACTTCGCGAGCGAGACGTTCGTGCCACGGACGATCGACTCGACGGGGACGTTCTTCTCGGCGAGCGCCTTCCAGAACACATCGAAGACCTTGCAGGAGACCTCGTTCATCCTCGGCCCCAGCGCATGACGGCTGCGCCATACGTGACGCCGTTACCGCCCCCGGCGATCACGACCACGTCTCCGTCGGCGAGCAGGCCCTCGCGCTCGGCAGCGACCAGCGTCGACGGCACGAACGCGCCGAACAGATGCCCTGTCGCGCTGAACGTATCGATCGCGCGCGCGTGGACGAGGCCGGTTTGTTCCTGCACGAGGCGGCGGAGCCAGGGCATGCCCTGGTGCATCGCAAACACGTCGACCTGGTCGGGACGAAGGTCCGCGAAGCGGAGCGCCTCGTCGATGCTCGCCTTCGACACATCCACCGTGCGCAGCAGGATGTTGGCCATGCCTGGCATGTCAGCGAGGTGGAGGATCGAGCGGCCCTCGGCATACCAGGGCTTGCCCGGGACGCTCGCGACCAGGGTGTGCGGGCTCGCACCGTTGGCGTAGTGCACTGCCGCGAGGATTCCGCGCCCGGCCCGGACGGGCCCGACGACGACCGCCGTCGCGCCGTCGCCGAAGGCGAGCGACAGGGCATCGCCATAGTCGAGCAACCGCGAGATCCCGCTCGACTGGACGAGGAGCGCGGTGCGTGCCTGGCCCGACGCGATCATCGCTTGCGCGATCGAGAGCTGGAGGAGGAACGAGTGCTGCGCACCTTCGGTCTGGAGGGCGAAGCAGCGGGCCGGAAGGCCGAGTCGCTGGTGCAGCTCACAGGCGGGGTTGGTGAGCTGGTACTCGACGGGCGTCCGGTGCGTGAGCAGGACGTCGATGTCGTCGCGCGCGACCCCCGCGCGTTCGATCGCCTCCAGCGCGGCCCGCTCCTCGAGCCCGACCAGCGATGCGCCTTCGCTCAGCACGTGACGCTGGATCGTGCCCTGCTGGGGATCCTGCGCCAGCTGCTTCATGGCGCTCACCACGGCAGCCATTCCGGCAGTCAGCTCGCCGCTCGGCATCTTCATGCGGCTCTGGGGCGAGGACGCGAGCACCTCGGGGCGCCAGAAGTCATTGCGCCGGACGTCGGGCGGCAAGCTCATCGCGAGCCCCAGGATGCCGATCGGAGTTGCCATGAGCGGAGGTCCTCGAAAAGAGAGTCGAATCTAGGTCATCCAGCGGTCGGCCGTCGAGGAGCAATTCCGTGCGCTTCGCGCGGTGAGTCGACCGGCTCCCCCGTTTCGTGAAGGGCGCGGTCAGATGTGAGGCGCGTGCGGGCGAAAACGCACCTCGAAGCTCAGGACGCTGCGCAAGAAGTTGCTGCGCGCGCGGACCATCGGCCCGACCGGTTCGAGATCGGGGACGCCGAGAAACTCGCGGAGCACGTGCTTGCTCTCGAGACGCGCCAGCGGTGCACCCAGGCAGAAGTGGGTGCCGTGCCCGAAGCTGAGGTGGTGGTTCGGACTGCGGTCGATGTCGAACGTCTCCGGATCCCGGAAGACGGTCTCGTCGTGATTCGCCGACGGGAAGAACACGACGACCTTGTCGCCCTCCGAGATCTTCTGCCCCGCAAGCTCGGTCGACGCGGTGGCGGTTCGGCGGAACTGGATCACGGGAGCCTCGTACCGGCAGATCTCTTCGATCGCACCGGGAAGCAACGCGAGATCCGCGCGGACGCGCGCGAGGCTGGCCGGGTGTCGGAGCAGGAGATCGAGCCCGTAACACAGCATCGACCGGGTCGTGTCCGCTCCGGCGTTGAACAGCAACATGAAGAACGCCTGAAACTCACCCGCCGTGAGCCTGCGGCCTTCGATCTCCGCCGCGAGCAGGTCGCTCGTCAGATCATCGGTGGGCTTGATACCCTTGATCCGGCCGAGCTCGGCACCGTACGCGCGCATCGCGCTCGCGGCGTCCATGGCGTCGCGCATGGCCTCGGTCCGATCCTCGAGGTCGCTCGCGAACATCCGGTGCGTGTAGCCGTACAGCATCTGCCGGTCCTCGACCGGCACGCCGAGAATCTCGCAGATCACGAACAGCGGCATCGCGCCGGCGATCTCCGTCGCGAAGTCACAGGCTCCGCGTTCGCGGACGCCATTCACCAGTACGGCGGCGTGGCGTGCGATCGCCTCGTCGAGCAGCGCGATCCGCTTGGGACTGAAGACGTGATTGACGAGCTTGCGGAGCCGCGTGTGATCGGGAGGGTCACGGTTCATCATGCTCTCGCGCAGCTTCTCCAGGAACTCCGGTGGTGGGTCGTCGAGGAGCACTCCGCCCCTCCAGGCAGAGAACAGCGCCGGTGTTTTGAGGACGGTGAGGACGTCGTCGTAGCGCGTCACTGCCCAGAACCCCGTGCCGCGCGCCTGCGGCTGCCAGGACACCGGGGCGTGCAACCGCAGCTGGCGGAATACCTCGTGAGGAAACTCGTCGGCGTAGAGAGCGGGGTCCGCGAGGTCAGTCACGGTCATCTTCTTTCGGGCTAGTTGACGACGGTCGGCCTGGCCACCGATACGCCGAACGCGTTGCTGACGGGGCGGTTCTTCATCGCGGCGACGCGGTCGATCTTCGGCAGGTGGATGTCGCAGTCGATCGCGACATCGATGACGACCGGGCCGGGCGTCGTCGCGACGAGGTCCGCCGCGGCGGCGAGCTGCGCGACGGTCTCGACGCGCAGCGTGGCGGCGCCGAGGCCGCGCGCGACGAGGCAGACGTCGAGCGGATTGGTCGGGTACGACGGCTTGCGGCCGTAGACCGTGTTGTGGCCGTCCTCGACCATGCCGAGCTTCTGGTCGTTGAAGACGAAGACGCGGATCGGGAGGCCCTCGGCGACCGCGGTCGCGATCTCGAAGGCATTCATCGCGAAGCAGCCGTCGCCGACGATCGCCGCGACCGAGCGACCGGGATACGCGAGCTGGGCACCGATCGCGCCGCCGATCGACTGGCCCATCGAGCCGAGGCCGGTCATCACGAGGAACGCGTCGGGGTGGTTGATGCGGAGGTAGTGCGCCGCGAACAGGAAGTGCTCGCCGGAGTCGACGGTGTAGATCGTGTCGGGGGCGAGGAGGCTCTGGAGCGTGGTGATCGCGTCGTGCGACGCGATCCGGTCGGGCCGGGCGGAGGACGCGAGCGGGAAGCGCTGGACGCCGGTCGCCAGGCGCGGCTTCGCGTCCTCGACCGGACACTCGCCGAGGCGGTCGGCGAGGCCGCCGAGGAAGTCCGCCGCGGACGCGACGATCGCGTGGGTGGGCGAGTAGCTCTTGCCGACCTGGCGCGCATCGATGTCGACGTGCACGAGGGTCGAGGCCTGGAGGAGCGGCGAGAAGCCGTCGGTCGACATGTCGCCGAGGCTCGTGCCGATCGCGACGATGACGTCGGCGCCGTTCTCGAGGTAGGCGCGCGTCGACGGGTGACCGCCGAGACCGAGGACGCCGAGCGCGAGCGGGTGATCCTCCGGGAACACCCCCTTGCCCTTGGGCGTCGTGGCGACCGGGCAGCCGAGGCGCTCGGCGACGATGCGCAGGCGCTCCGGTGCGGCGTTGCCGCGGATGCCGCTTCCAGCGAGGATCAGCGGGCGCTTCGCGGTGCGGATCAGCAGGGCGACCTCGTCGAGGCTCTCGGGCTCGACGCTGCCGGCCATCATGATCGACCCCGAGGCGCGCGGGCGCGCGACTTGCGCCGTCGTGACGTCGAGCGGGAGGGTCATGACGACCGGGCCGCGACGGCCGGAGAGCGCGGTGGCGATGCCGCGGCGGAGGAGGTGAGGGAGCGCGCTCGCACGTGGGACCTCGAAGGCGAGCTTGGACACGTGGCGCGCCATCTCGACGATCTGCAGACCGTGCGACGAGCCGTCCTGGAGGACGCCCTTGCCATGCGCGGCGCGCGGGACCTCACCGACGAGGAGGAGGACGGGGACGCCATCGCACCACGCGGTCGCGAGGCCGGTCATCGAGTTGAGGACGCCCGGGCCCGAGGTCACCGCGACGACGGCGAGCTTGCCGGTCGAGCGTGCGTGCGCGGCGGCAGCGAACATCGCGCCGGCCTCGTGGCGCGTGGTGACCACGCGGATCTTGGAGTCGAGCAGCGCATCGTGGACCGGCGAGATCGCGCCCCCCGGGAGGCCGAACACCACATCGACCCCGGCGTCCTCGAGCATCGCGACGAGCAGGTCGGCGCCGCGCATGGTCGGCACCGCGGCCTCCGCGATCGGCGGCGGCAGCGTGCCGTGTGCGAGCCGGGCCGGTTGCATCGGCATCGGCGCCGGGGGCGTGGCGAGCGCGACGACATCGATCGGCTTGGAGACCGCGTCGGCCGCACCGGCGCTCTTTGCCGACGCGATCAGATCGTGGGTCATCGCCGCGCTGGCGAGCACGACCTTGATGTCGCGGGTGTCGGCGTTCGCCTTGATCCGGCGGCACGCCTCGAGGCCATCGAGGCCGGGCATGAACACGTCCATCACCACCAGGTCGGGCTTCATCGCGCCCACCGCGAGCAACGCATCGATCGCGTTGTCGACCACCGTCACCTCGACGGACTTGTTGTCCCGGACGCGGCGTTGGACCGCGCGGAGCTGCAGCCCGTCGTCATCGACAACCAGGACCCGGATCGGACGGACGTCGGGGGTGAGGGAGGACTGCGTCGTGGTGGGCGAGAGCGACATCTTGACCGAGCCTTGTACCGCCTCACATCCCGTCGCTGGTGCAGATTTGCTACAGCGGCCTGTGTGGGCACGGGGTGTATCGGCCACCCCAGTGCGTTATGTAGGGGAGGGGATCACGTTCGGCTTGCGTCGACGCGCCGGCGAACAGCTTCACGTAACTCCGTGATGTCGCAAGGCTTTTCGAAGCAGAGGTTGGTGATCCTCTCGAGGAACTTCTGCGAGGCCGGCGAGAAGGCCCCCCCGGTGATGAAGATGATCCGGTCGGCGAGCTCGCGATCGGTGACGGTCAGCGCGGCGTGGAGCTCGGCGCCCGTCAGCTCCGGCATCATCAGATCGCACAGGATCGCATCGAACTTCTCGCCGGCCTGGAGTCGCGCGAGCGCCTCGCGGCCGCTGTTGCACACGGTGACGGTGTGCTGCGCGGAGAGCAGCCGCCGGAGCGACGTCGAGAACATCACGTCGTCATCGATCACCAGCACCTGACCGCGCACCGTGCTGCTCGACCTGGGCGAGTCGCTCGGGGGGCGCTTGCGAGGCGCGTCGGTCGCGGGTGGCAAGGCGACCGAGAAGGTCGAGCCCTTGCCGACCTCGCTGCGCACGGTGATGTCGCCGCCCAGGGCTCGCACGATGCCGT
>Ga0316601_100001599_pt1 | contig 11185 bp, 11 predicted proteins | sample OWC_soil_day5_no_FD_207663 | JGI IMG/M metagenome (GOLD analysis project Ga0316601, IMG submission 207663) | Wetland soil microbial communities from Old Woman Creek delta, Ohio, United States - OWC_soil_day5_noCT | ecosystem: Environmental > Terrestrial > Soil > Wetlands | place: USA: Ohio...
AGGCTTGCCATTATGCTGGGATCCGGTACCGAGATTGACTGGATCGAAAAGTTGAGGCGACGGAAAAAATAAGGCGTAATGAAACAGACTCAGTCGATACGATTCAAAGGGCTTACAAAGGTTCTCAAAGACTTGGGCCTCCTGTGGCAGGCTCTGAAGAAATTCAATGATGACAATGGTTTTTTCTTATCTTCAGGGATCACCTTTAATATCCTCATCAACCTGATTCCTTTTATTCTGCTGCTCTTGGCATTGGTTGGAACGTATCTCTACAACGACCAGGAAGTACTCGATCACATTCATGCCTATCTCAGAGACATGGTTCCGGCATTTGATCCAAAGATTATGAGCAACCTCATGGACGTCATCCAGAACCGTCAGATTGTGGGAATTTTAGGATTTATAGGTTTGCTCTGGTTCTCCACATGGGTCTTCGGCTCTCTGAGGATCGCTCTCAATACCGTGTTTCGGGTGGAAAAAAGCAGGGGAATATTTCGTGGAATCGGCATTGATCTTCTGATGATTATCCTGGTAGGAAGCCTCCTCCTTGTTAGCATGATTCTTAGCTCCGTAGTTACCTTCCTGCAAGGTTACCAAGGGCAGATCCCCTTGGCGATAGGACCGACGATTCAATGGGCTCTGAAATACGTTGTCCCTTTTCTTCTCACCTTTTGCATGTTTTTCTTGATTTACAAAATCATCCCCAATAAGAAGATCCACTTCAAGCCCGCCCTTCAGGCTGCGCTCTTTACAAGCCTGCTCTGGGAATTTGCCAAGCATCTTTTCACCTGGTATGTCGTCCATCTTGCCCAGTACTCAATTTTTTATGGTTCATTCAGTGCCTCGGTCATTTTAGTTGTATGGGTGTATTATTCTTCAACGATTCTCGTTGTGGGAGGGGAGTTTGCTTATTTCTTAGAAAAAGATCGAACAACATCCATGGTTTGACAGGGTCGAAAAAGGAAAATAAAAAGAACATTTCAGTAATTGATGCTGAATTCGAAACAAAGTTAAAGCTTAAATTTGTAGCAAAAAAGATGACACGCTCGTGTACTAAAACGCTACAAAATATTTGTTGGTTCTGCGACAGACAAGATAAAATGTCTGTTGTATCGTAATGACGGTGACCTCCTTTGAGCAGATAAAGAAATCATAGCTTGTAAAAAATATCGCAGGAGAGATGGTCACCATAAAAACTATCTTACATTGTAAGGCTTGAAAAGGCCTTTCTCCATGAGGAATTATGGAACGCCATATAAAGTTTTTCATAGATAAGAAAAAAAATGAAAAGGCGCATTACCTTCACATTTAAAGCACAAGGCGCGAAAAGCGTATATCTTGCCGGGAATTTTAATGGCTGGAATACAATTTCCCATCCGCTCAGCCAGGTCAAAACGAGCAAGGGAAGTGGTATATGGAAAGGGATCATTTACTTAGAGCCAGGGGTATACGAATACCGCTTCATTGTTGATGGCATATGGCACAATGACGAAGGCTCCATAGAAGGATGGACAAATGAGTTCGGCAGTTTCAACTGTGTCATTTGGGTATGACATAAAAAACAACTTTAAAGGTACAAAATGATAGAGAGTTTTCAAAAAAAAGTCCAGATCAAGAGCCTTCCTTCATTCAACAACCATATCAATCATTCCCGTTCAGCATTGTGCCAATAACTCGTGAAGGAGGCCAATGTGCCATCCATAGGAAGAAAAGAACCTGAGGAAAACCTGGTAGAAAAGATTCGGTCCTTCTTCGGTCTCCGGAACGGCCAGAAGAACAAAAATGCCCTGCCTCCAAAGGCTCATTTCAGCATCTGGTATTTCTTAATCGCCCTCCTTCTTATTACCTACCTGCAGCAATATCTCTTTTCTCCGAAGGTGGAAACTATTCCTTATAGCCAATTCAAACAGAACCTGGCCGAAGGCACTGTGGGCAAACTGACCATCGGCCCGGAGAACATCACGGGTACATTGAAAGGAAAAGATAAGAAGCCGGATCAGCGGTTCGTTACCATTCGGGTAGACGATCCTAGTCTCGTAAAAGAACTGGATGAACGCAAAATAGATTACTCCGGGTTCTATGAGAGCAAATTTTTGAGCACTCTGCTCTCCTGGATCGTCCCCATCGCCATCTTCTTTCTCATCTGGCGATATGCGATGAAAAAGATGGGGCCGGGAATGGGGGTCATGTCATTCAGCAAGAGCAAAGCCAAACTGTTTGCACAGAATGAGACAAAGATCACGTTCGCAGATGTTGCCGGTATCGATGAGGCCAGACAAGAGCTTCAGGAAGTAGTGGAATTTTTGAAGAATCCGGAGAAATTCCAGAAGCTGGGCGGGAGGATTCCCAAAGGGGTCCTCCTGGTTGGAGCGCCGGGAACCGGTAAAACCCTTCTGGCAAAAGCTGTGGCCGGAGAAGCGAAAGTGCCCTTCTTTACCATTAGCGGTTCTGAGTTTGTGGAGATGTTCGTGGGCGTGGGAGCATCTCGTGTGCGTGATCTTTTCTCTCAGGCCACCAGTCAGGCCCCCTGCATCATCTTCATTGATGAACTGGATGCATTGGGTAAGGCCAGGGGAATGAACGTCTTTGGCGGGAATGACGAACGGGAGCAAACCCTCAACCAGCTCCTGGTGGAGATGGACGGCTTCGAATCAAACAAAGGGGTGATCATCATGGCCGCCACCAACAGGCCGGAAATTCTCGATCCCGCCCTTCTGCGTCCGGGAAGGTTTGACCGGCAGGTCGTGATAGACCGCCCGGATATCAACGGGCGGGAAGCTATCCTGAAGATTCACTCCCGGAATGTTCTTTTAGGCCCCGATGTGGACCTCCGTAAGATCGCCAGTCTCACCCCGGGCTTTGTAGGGGCTGACCTGGCCAATCTCGTTAATGAGGCTGCCCTGCTGGCTGCCCGGAAAAATAAAGAGGCCGTGGACTCATCGGAGTTCGATGAGGCGGTTGATCGGGTGGTTGGCGGACTGGAGAAAAAGAACCGGGTGATGAACCCGAAGGAGAAAGAGATTGTTGCCTTCCATGAGTCGGGTCACGCGATTGTTGCTGAATCGGTGAAGTATGCCGACCCTGTGCACAAGATCTCGATTATCCCCAGGGGGATTGGGGCCCTGGGCTATACCCAGCAGCGGCCAACGGAAGATCGCTACCTCATGACCCGCCCCGAGTTGCTGGATCGGCTGGCCGTTCTTTTAGGAGGTAGGGTAGCGGAGGAACTGGTTTTCGGGGAAATCTCCACAGGTGCCCAGAACGATTTGCAGCGGGCAACAGACATTGCCCGGTCCATGGTCGCGGAATATGGTATGAGCGATCTATTAGGACCGGTGACCTATGATCGTCCTCGTCAACCCATGTTCCTTCCGGAAAGCTATAGTCCCGCCAAAACATATAGTGAGACAAGGGCTACCCAGATTGACGAAGAAATCTCAAGTGTGATGGAAAAGGCCGAGGAAAGGGTAAGGAACATCCTTTCCGAGCGTCGTAATGTCCTGGACGATCTTGCTCGCCTCCTTTCGCAGAAGGAAATGGTACAGGGAGAAGAGCTGAGAGAGATGTTGTCCAAATCCGTATCAGAAATAGCAGCCGCGTCACCAGTACAGTTATCGTGAACAAGGAGAAGCACAATGCGAGTGATTGGTAACCTTCTCTGGTTTATTCTCGGTGGGGTATGGATGGGACTTGGTTGGTGGATAGCCGGCCTTCTGGCGTATGTATCGGTAGTCGGTATTCCCTGGGGAAAAGCCTGCTTCGTTATCGGCCAATTCACCTTTTTTCCGTTTGGAAAAGAAGCAATCAGCCGAGAAGAGCTTACACAGAAAGAGGATATTGGCACTGGTGCCTTGGGATCCATGGGAAACGTTATATGGTTCATCCTTGCCGGCATCTGGTTGGCGATCGGGCATGTGTCTTCTGCTCTGCTTAACTTCATCACGATCATTGGTATTCCGTTCGGGATACAGCATCTGAAGCTGGCAGGTATAGCGCTGGCCCCTATTGGGAAGACGATTGTCTCGAAAGAAGCAGCCGCGGCTGCAAGGAAAGCCAATGAGGAAGCAGCGGCTTCGCGGCACAAAAGAGGGGAGGTGTATTAATTATGCCTTTAATTCAAGTAGTAGTAGTCCTGATAGCGGTTGGTGTTGTTCTCTGGCTCATCAACCGATTCATCCCGATGGCGGGTTCCATTAAGACGATCTTGAATGCCGTTGTGGTCATTGCCGTTGTCTTGTGGCTCCTGAGCGTTTTTGGAGTTCTCGGCTCGCTCTCAAATATCCGTGTGGGGAAATAGCTGCCTAAGTTCGACGCATATTGGGGATTATTGCCGTGGCTCTATTCTGTCCTATCCCAGAAGGGGACCGAGCCGACCGGAGGATGTTCCTTATCTACCCAATCAGGACGCATGCCCGATAGCAATGATTTAGATTATGATAGGAGAAAGAACGGAGACTGTTATTCAACTGGCTTGGTTTTCCATGTGTACCACTCGAACGTTCAAGCCATGCGAGGTATGTAAGCTGCCTGCGGAATGCCCAGCAATTGTTGGAATGATGCTTATACTTATTCATGAGGTACTTGTATCAAAGGAGAACATATGGGTAGATTGGAACAGATGGGGAAATTTCGCGAGCGGTTAATCAAAAAACGCGATGAAGTCTTCAAGGCCCATAAGCTCAGCGATGAAGCACGTCTTACCTTATCAGAACACGATATCGAATCCGAAGAAACAGCGCAGAAGGGGGCTATCGCTGATGTTATGGCAATACTGGACGAACAAGAGCTGAAAGACATCCAGGACATAAACAGGGCGCTTGCGAGGATGGAACTCGGGGAATACGGTTCCTGTGAGGTCTGTGGAAAAGGAATCGAGGTGGAGCGCCTCGAGATTATTCCCTGGACATCTGTCTGCAGCAAGCATGCAAGAACAGAATGAAACGGCCGGCCCGATCTCGATGCGACTGGCTACTGCATGTGGATAGGTTAGGAGGGTAAAAAGATGACCCAGACAGAAGTGTAATGGGTCTCGCAAAAGTCTGTCACGGTTTCCCCGAGTTTGGGGGGAGCCGGGGTTAGTCAGGGGGGCGATATACGACACTGAGCAGGTAAAGATGGCGATAGCTTTAAACCGATAACGAGAGGTGTTTTTTTGAACGTATTGGCAATGGTGCTTGCAGGCGGCAGAGTGGACGATCTTGGGGTTCTCACTTTTTTCAGACCAAAATCTGCAATGCCATTTGGTGGGCTTTACTGCATCATTGATTTCCCCATGAGCAATCTTATGCATGCGGGTATCGAAAAAGTCGGGATTCTCTCTCAATACAAGCCACTCTACCTCATGGAACATATAGGGAATGGTGGGGCGTGGGATATGACCGGGCGTAACAGATTTGTTACGATACTGCCCCCCTTCAAGGGGCTGGGAACGTCTAACTGGTATAATGGAACGGCTGACGCAGTCTACCAGAATATCGATTTTCTTGCCATGCACAGGCCCGACATTATTCTCATATTATCCGGGGACCATATATATAAAATGGACTATCGAGAAATAATCAGGTTTCATCTGGAGAACGATGCTGATCTTACCGTAGCCTGCGCTAAGATACCCAGGAAAGGCGCTCATCGTTTTGGTTTGGCGAACATCGAAGAAGGAGATGTGAAGGGCGGGAGGATTTTAGACTACACGGAAAAAAGCGATAAACCACAGTTTGAATGGGCTTCTTTGACCATCAATGTGTTTACCCCATACGCTCTTTTCGAAGCTCTTGAGGCGAATGCAAAAGAGGGTTCCCATGAATTCGGCAGGGACATTATTCCCTTTATGCTGGCTGGCAATTATAAGGTATACGGCTATAAGCATCATGGTTACTGGGGGTATACCCGCACTCCCCAGGAATATTGGCAGACGAGCATGGACCTCCTGGGTGACCCTTCCAAGATTGATGTCGCGTCATGGCAGATTTGTACGAACCTTTCTCGCCTTCAGATTAGAGATCGCCAACCGGCCTTGATAAGAGAATCCTCGCAGATTGAGGATTCTTTGCTGTATTCAGGCTGCCAGATAAAGGGAAAAGTAGTTCGTTCAATTCTCTTTCCTGGTGTTCAAGTCGACAGTGGTTCGGTGGTGGAGGATTCCATACTCTTTTCTAATACCGTCGTCAAAAGGGATGCCAGGGTTGTAAAAACAATCGCCGATGAGAATGTAACCATTGGCATAAAAGCGGAAATCGGGGATGAAACCTGTGATGATCTTACCATTATAGGGACAGGAACACGGGTAGCTAAAGAGACAAAAATTTCTTCCGGTGTTACCGTCTATCCCAATCTGGGCCCTGCACAGTTCACCAGAAACGTATACCACAGAGGAGAGGTCATTCAATGAATGATGCAGCAGTATTGCTCCTCGCAGGCGGAGTAGGAAGCCGGCTCAATATCCTTGTAAGCCGCAGGGCAAAGCCTGCCGTCCCCTTTGGCGGCATATACCGCATCATAGATTTTACCCTCAGCAATATAGCGAAGGCCGGATTGACAAATGTTGCAGTACTGACCCAGTACAAACCACTTTCGCTCATGGATCATATAGGAGACGGTTCTGCCTGGGACCTTTCGGGACGCTTTCGAAGTATAAAGATATTACCGCCAAAAACAGGTGAAAGGGAATGGGACTGGTATAAAGGAACGGCTGATGCAGTCCGCCAGAACGTGAACTTCATCGCCGCTGAGGGGTACAAGAATGTCCTGATTCTCTCGGGGGACCACGTATACCATATGGATTACAAATCTATGCTTCAGTTCCACCTTGAACACGGAGCAAAAGTCACCATAAGTGTGCTCAAGGTGCCTTGGGAAGAAACCCACCAGTTCGGCACGGCTGTCGTTGATTCACAGTATCGTATCATGGAATGGGAAGAGAAATCTCCCAGATCAAGATCAAATCTTGCCTCAATGGGAGTATATATCTTTGACAGGGATTATCTGGTACGGCTTCTCGAATCCTCGAAAGAAGAAGATTTTGGGTACAATTTAGTCCCCAGGGCAGTGCAGGAGGGTACTGTCTTTGCCTACCCTTTTGACGGTTATTGGCGTGATGTGGGCACGCTTCAGGCCTATTGGGATGCTAATATGGACATTGTCAAAACAGACTCCGGACTGAATCCAGAATCATGGGGAACAATGACGAACCTCAATGCGACCGGAATTCCTTATGATCGCCCACCGATAAAAATCGCGCAAGGCAGTAACGTAATAAAATCTGCGGTTTCCCCTGGATGTATCATTTCCGGTAAGGTTGAGAACTCTGTCCTTTCTCCGGGGGTGGTGGTCGAAAAAGGGGCCTCAGTGAAAGATTCCATCATTATGCACGATACGGTCATCCGAGAAGGAACCTCTGTGGAACGATGTATCATTGATAAGTATGTCATTATCGGGAGAGAATCGGATATAGGTCGGGGTGATTGTGCAATAGCCAATCACATTTTTCCTGAGCACCTCAACACAGGCCTCACGCTTATTGGAAAAGAGGCATTCATCCCTGAAAATGTCACAATCGGAACGAACTGTATTATACACTCAAAAGTTGAGGCGAAAGATTTCCTTACACGGCGAATCTCCAACGGGGAAAACCTTCAAAAGACAGAGGTTCATTAATGAGCTTCAGAATTATACCTATAAGCAACATCGTGAAAGCATGCAAGCGAGAATTATATAATGCTTTCCTGACAAAAAGACTGTTCTGGCCAGCTCCGACAGAGCTTCCAAAGATGTTGTAAGCCATCAATTAATCGGAGGTAAAAGAATGCGCAAACGAATTATCAATCAACGCTCCAAGGAGCTCTCACCAGCTGATCAGGGTTGGTTGGACTTGGAACGCCTGGCACAGGTAGAGATTACATCTGAAGATGCGGGACACCGCATCAACTCTGCACTATTAATCGATGCCGGCTCAGGCTGGAGGGCCAGCCAACCCGGGGAGCAAACGATCCGCCTTCTGTTTGATGAGCCGCAGCAGCTCAGGCGTATACGCTTGGTGTTTGAAGAGGATACACAGGAGCGCACCCATGAGTTCGTGCTACGTTGCTCGGCAGATGGGGGGCAGTCTTACCGGGAGATTTTGCGACAGCAATACACGTTCAGCCCACAGGGCATGACCCGAGAGGTAGAAGACTACGTTGTCAACCTCGACGAGGTGTCGGTACTGGAGTTAATTATTATACCGGACATAAGCGGGGGCGACGCTCACGCTTCTCTGACCCAGCTGCGACTCGCATAATTACAGAGCCGCAACTGGGTCAGTAACCCGGGTCGTACGAGGTACCCCGGGGTTGTACAAGAGCTCTAGACTGCATAGGCTGATCACGAGATGAGCATGTCAGAAAAAGCCCAAACAGTTTCAAGGCATCCCGGAATGGGGGCCATTCCCGGCACAGAAGGTGTAACCTTTCGCGTATGGGCACCCCATGCTGAAAAGGTTTTTGTCACCGGAACTTTCAATGGCTGGAGCAAGGCCTCTAGGCCTTTGGCCAGAGAGGAGAACGGTTACTGGTCGGCTGACCTGGCAGAGGCAAAAGTGGGAGATGAGTACCGATATTTGATTCACACTCCTGCTGATTGGAATCTCCCTCCTCTCTCTCGCATTGATCCTTATGCCAGAAAGGTGACGAAGGCTCTGGGTAACGGGATTATCTATGATCCGAAAGCCTTCGATTGGGGTGATGATGCCTTTGTTATTACCTCGTGGAATGAGCTCGTTATCTACGAGATGCACGTCGGCACCTTTAACGTGAAAGAAGAGGGGCAGCCGGGAACGCTTGATGGTGCCATTGAAAAACTGCCCTATCTCCGGGATCTGGGTATCAATGCCATTGAAGTGATGCCCATCATGGAGTTTGCGGGCGACTTTTCGTGGGGCTACAATCCGTCCCATCCCTTTGCCGTTGAAAGTATTTACGGTGGGCCCGATGCCTTCAAGCGATTTGTGAAAGCCGCTCACGAGCATGGTATTGCAGTTATTGTAGATGTCGTCTACAACCACCTGGGCCCTTCAGATCTTGATTTGTGGCAGTTTGACGGCTGGAGAGAAAACGAGAAAGGGGGGATCTACTTTTACAATGATCGCCGCTCGAGCACACCATGGGGCGAAACGCGCCCCGATTACGGCAGGGACGAAGTGCGCTTCTACCTGAGAGACAACGCCCTCATGTGGTTCGAGGAGTACCATGCCGATGGTTTACGTTGGGACATGATAGTCTATATTAATAGCATTGACGGTGATACGGCAAATCGGGCCAATGACATCTCCGATGGCTGGACCTTGATGCAGTGGATCAATCATGAAAGCCACCAACGCTTTCCCGGCAAAATCAGCATCGGCGAAAGCATGAGAAATAACCCCTGGGTCATTAAAGATGTAGGAGCGGGGGGAGCAGGCTTCAATGCGCAATGGGATGCCGAGTTTGTCCATCCCGTTCGCCAGGCCATCATCTCGCCGGATGATGCCTCACGTGATGTGGCAGTAGTCTGTGAAGCTATCAAGCATGGCTACGATGAAGACGTTTTTCGACGGGTCATCTATACAGAGTCACACGACGAGATTGCCAACGGTCGAGCCCGGGTGCCGGAAGAGATCTGGCCAGGTAAGGTGGACAGCTGGTTTTCTAAGAAGCGCTCCACCCTGGGCGCTGCACTTGTTCTTACTTCGCCCGGTATCCCTATGCTTTTTCAAGGGCAGGAGTTGTTGGAAGATTGCTGGTTTCAGGATAAAGTCCCCATCGACTGGTCCCGGGTTGAGGACGAGCATGGTATTCTCGGAATGTACCGGGATCTTATTTCTCTTCGGCGCAATCTTTCAGGTGTGACGCGGGGTTTGTGCGGTCAAAACATTCTCATTTATCATGCTGATAATAACGCCAAGCTCATCGCCTTCCATCGCTGGGACAAACAGGGCCCAACCGATAGCGTCGTTGTGGTGGTGAATATGACGAATCAAAACCGCGATGGGTATCGCATCGGTTTTCCGAGGGCCGGATTATGGAAAACACGCTTTAACAGTGACTCATACAACTACGGTCCAAACTTTTACAATCATCCTACACCTGACGTCGAAACTCAAGAGGAAGGTGCCGATGGACTGCCCTATTCCGGTGAAATCAGCATCGGGCCGTACACAGTAGTAATTTTCTCACAGGATGGATAGATTCCGAATCCCTGTAGTAAAGATGACGACACGCTCGCGCACAAAACCACTACAAAATAATTGTTGGTTCTGCGACAGACAGAGGAAATTGCCTATTGTATCATACTATGGGTGCCCCCCCATAACGAAGGAGACCACGCCATTTTTTATTGACGGGCAGTTAAAAGCGTGGGAAACATGGTAATGGAAGTTATCAGAAATTTGGGTAAAAAATACAGTGAAAGATCAACAACAAAGCAAAGGAGGAGGCACATCATGAGAAGACATCTATCGATGTTGTTGGGAGCGTTTATCGTCTTTTGGGCAAGCTGTGGTTTCGCCGACGAGGGGCCAACGATAGCAACCGTCACCCAGGCGGCCAGCTTGCCGACGAAGGTGCTGGGCTCCATTGCAGCTATTGGCGACAGCATAACCCAAGCGTTTAATGCGCAATATTCCCGGTTTGAGTCCTGCAGGTACCAGGACACCCCCGAGTATAATTTTTCAACAAACACAACCGGCAATACGACTGTCAGCATTGCAGAACGGGCCATCGCCTTCAAGGGTAGTGGGGTGGCCACCGCGAACTTCGGTTCCGACGGAGCTCGGATGTCTTCCGGGGATGACCAGGCGCTGGAGGCTAAGGCATGGTTATTGAATCAGGCCACACCACGCCTGATAACGGTTTTTCTGGGCCACAATGACATCTGCGCGGGCCAAAGGGACAAGTATCAGATTTCGTGCTCGAGCGCCAATCGGGACCCGAACAATTACTGCCGGACCTCGGCCTTTGCCTACGAACAGCAAGTGCGCCAGATGATGGATGTGCTCGTCACCATCCCGGACTCCCAAATCGCCATCATCCATCCGATCCGGGTGTCACAGCTCTGCAACTTCAAGGAGGAAAAGGTCATAGGTTCGTTGGTTAGTTGCGGGGACCTGTGGGAGGCGCCTGACCGCTTGCCTGCCGTCTTCGAACAGGACGGCGTCTGCCCCTCTCTGACGAGC
>Ga0316601_100001602_pt1 | contig 11179 bp, 11 predicted proteins | sample OWC_soil_day5_no_FD_207663 | JGI IMG/M metagenome (GOLD analysis project Ga0316601, IMG submission 207663) | Wetland soil microbial communities from Old Woman Creek delta, Ohio, United States - OWC_soil_day5_noCT | ecosystem: Environmental > Terrestrial > Soil > Wetlands | place: USA: Ohio...
AATTACGACAAATATAGAAATTTATATCATTTGGTTAGCGTTAGCAGTCAAATAAAAAAGTAAAACGTAAAATGGATGATTTTTAAAATCATATGATATTTTTTTTAACACTTCTAACGCCATTGTTTTGTCGGGCATTAAATCAATTAATGTATCACATAAAACTGAGATATCTGCAAGTGTTTGTTGGATGGGTGCGGATTACTTTCGTATGTGGCTTGGTGATGAAAATTTAAATTATTTTACATATGGTGTTTATTATATGACATTTAACGGAGACGAATCACATTATTGGAACAGAGTGTCTATTTCATAGTCACAAAGAATGGTATTGACACGCACAGTTTAATTTTTACATGGTCATATAATCCATTTTATATGGAACAATTATAAATTTTAATTATTATAATTAAAATTTAAGCTTTGGTGTAAGCATTCATTTCTCTTTCATATCTAGCCTTATCCTTTACTGATAAATCTTGGAATGGACGTTTTGAACGATCATCCATATTATGCCATTCAGCACCTAAAGCAATCATAATTTGAGGCATGGCAAATTCAGGCTTTTCCTTTCTTAAACGATCTAATCGACTAATAACATAGAAAATGTATGCAGAACTAGGTCTTTTAGGGGCATTTGGATCCTTTCGTTTTCTCTTTTTCTTTTTATCTTCAGGATCAGGTACATAGGTACTCATTTCGTTTGCATATCTCTTCTTTTCAACTTCAGACATTGCTTCATATTTAGCTTTAGTAGCTGGTTTTAACGCAGCCCATTCCTTTGCACCAATCTTTGGAATTTCGGTAAATGTAGCGTTAGGATGGTTACGTTTAATATTATCACGATTTTCCTTCATATAAATAATAAATGCAGTCATTGGTCTTTTTGGCGCGGTACTCTTTTTCTTTGGTACTCTCTTTTTAGGCGTAGCCTTTCCAGCTTTTTTAACAACCTTTTTAGGTGTTGCTTTCTTTACCACCCTTTTAACAACCTTTTTTGGTGTTAACTTTTTTGGAGTTAACTTTTTAGGAGTTAACTTTTTAGGTGATGCTTTAGCAACTACTCTTAGTGGAGAGGATTTTTTTGGTGAATTTTTCCTGATTTGGCTCATTAGATATTTATATATCTAAAGTTTATTTCTTTAATATGATTAATACTACTTATCAAATAATATATATATAATAATTTTTTTAATGTGAAAAAAATTATTATATATATATTATTAATATATATAATTTTATAAATTTAATGCATATTGTCTATATTTGTTAATTTCTATATATTCAGGTAATAATTCACTAGATAAGCATCTAAGCGTATCCTTATTAATTTTAATTTCAAATAGTTTATCTGCATTTATCTGATTAAAAAATAAATCATATTGATGAGTATGATAAACACCAGTGTAAACTATAATTTCGTCACCATGTTGTATAAACATTCTTGATAAGGTATACACATCCATTAATAATACATGAAACATCATAAAATAAGTTAAATAATCATTAATTGTAATTTCAAATTCTTCATAACTTCTTTTAAATCCATAGATATGTAGTCCATTACGTTCTTTAAATAAATCATATTTAGAGGGTGATTTATAGGATTTTAATTTTAATAATATCTTGTTCATTGTATCATTAATATAAATAAATAATTGTTCATTTATAAAATTATCTGTTCGATATAATTCCCATGCAAATTTAGTCATAATAATAGATTCACCATTAATTTCTTTAGTAGTCGTAAAATGATTGATACTATTGATTAATTTTTTCATAAATTGCTGACCATCTGCTGATAAATCCATATCAAAAAATGAAATAAATTTATTTAACCCATAAGGATCCAATAATAACATGATAATGGTATATAAATTATCAATTAAAAAATTAACAATGATTAATAAATCAGTTCTAATCACATCAAAATCATTTAAATTTTTAGCTTTTTTTATATACTGGCGCATATCTGATAAATCAAAAAATGAAAATGTTTCATTATTTTTATAATGATGTCGTATATCTACATAATGCATATGAACATTTGGATAATACGGACATTTTTCCTTTTCTCTTACAAAACAAGGATTCATAATCATTGGTATTAATTGTAACCAACTTTTATTATAAAAAGGCGCGCCTGTTAAATTATATTGATTTTCAATCATTTCATTAAAAAATTCAGTGGCAGGTCTGGTATTTTCAGTGGTATAATTTTCTTCGATATAAACATCAGTCTTAATATGATGATTATTATTATATAAAAACCATGTATGAAATAAGGCACCTATTGTTGTACAATCACTACCTTTGCTTATGACTTTAGTAAACGTACGATTAAAAGCATCGCATTGTTTTTGACAACTGTTAGCACGAGAAAAATGAAGATCACCAAAAAAATAATATTTTTTATTATTATAGTGATAGATAATTAAGTTGACAGGTCCACTAATTGACGTCACTTCCATTTATTTAAAAATATAAATTTTATAATAAAATGGATGATTATTATAGAGATTTATTAGATGAGAAAACTAAAAAATGTGATGTATTGGAAGAAAAAGTAGAGCAACATAAATAATGATTATATTAAATAACATTTAATATAAAAATGAACCCCTTAATATTTGATGATTTATTTATTACAATATGTGAATTTTTAACTATAAAAAATATTATTGGTTATGAATTAATATCAAAATTTCATACAAAATTAATCAGAAATACACCTTGGTTTCAAGAAGTGATATTAAAAAAGATTATGATAAATTATCATTTTAAAAACATAAATTTATCATATACTAATATATCAGATGTTAGTGCCTTGGGAAATTGTCACACTTTAAATCTTCGAGGTACAGAGGTGATTGATGTGAGTGCCTTAGGAAATTGTCACACTTTAAATCTTCGAGGTACAAAGGTGATTGATGTGAGTGCCTTAGGAAATTGTCACACTTTAAATCTTCGAGGTACAAAGGTGATTGATGTGAGTGTCTTAGGAAATTGTCACACTTTAAATCTTAGATATACAAATGTAACTGATGTGAGTGCCTTAGGAAATTGTCACACTTTAGATTTATCAATTACATTTGTAATTGATGTAAGTGCCTTGGGAAATTGTCACATTTTAAATCTTGCTGGTACAAATGTAAGCGATGTGAGTGCCTTAGGAAATTGTCACACTTTAAATCTTTCGGATACAAAGGTGATTGATGTGAGTGCCTTAGGAAATTGTCACACTTTAGATTTATCATGTACAAATGTGTCTGATGTGAGTGCATTAGGAAATTGTCACACTTTAAATTTATATAATACAAATGTGACTGATGTGAGTCAGTTGGGAAAGTGTCATTCGTTAAATCTTTCTTATACAAATGTATCCGATGTGAGTGCCTTGGGAAATTGTCACATTTTAAATCTTGCTGGTACAAATGTAAGCGATGTGAGTCAGTTGGGAAATTGTCACACTTTAAATCTTTCTCATACAAATGTATCCGATGTGAGTGTATTAGGAAATTGTCACACTTTAGATTTATCATCTACAAAGGTGTCAGATGTGAGTGCATTGGGAAATTGTCATACTTTATTATACTAAAGTGACGGATGTGAATGTCTTAGAAAATTGTAAATATTAAAAAATTATTAATTATAATTAAATTATAATTAATTTAACATCGTTTCGATCGTTTCATAATCAATAATGGTTAACGTAGCATGATTATCATCTACAGAATAAGTAAATATAATACCATTATTATGTTTACATATCCCCAAGTTAAATTCGACACCAATTTTATCAAAATAAAAAGTTTTTGAATATTTTAAAACGTCAAAATCATTACTTACCCAGACTAATCGATGTAAATATTTTCTTTTTTTATGATAATACACTTGATGAATAGTCATTAACCAGCCATCGTTATATGGTATTGGCACTGCTGATCCACGAAATGATTTTAAATTATATTTATCCATTGATTTATTGATGAATGGTGTCATTTCACCAGATTCTAAATTTAAATCATAGATAATGAATGGTTCAAAACTATATATAATTTTACAATCATTTTCAGTATATAATGGTAACCAATTTTTTTCAGTACCCATATTACCATAATTTAAAATTTTCATTTTTATATTTTTATCATTATCATTATAATCACCCATACATATTTTTGGATGATGGTCCATCGTTGCATCCAATCGTGTACAAAAGAAATAATTTCCAAATAATCTAACATCTTCCATGCCTAATATATTACATGGATAGATTGGGAAATTGACAGCTTCCTCAATTTCATACATATTTTGGATATTAAAATTAAAATCTAAATAAGTCATGTAATTTTTGGTTCTAACGATACCATCACTATCACGAGAAATATACTCTCCTTCAGAGGTATAGATATAATTAACGGCTCTTAAATTACATTGATAACCATTATCAATTTTTAATATCGAAGGTGAAGAGATGTGATAATTTGACGGACACGGACAATTTAATTTAATTTTAAATAATGAATTTTTATTAATACATTCAGAATATAAAGCTAATTCATTAATGGCGTCATTAGCCATAGACCAATCAAAATTTGATAATGCTACTTTTTCACTAATTTTATAAGCTTTAACATTATATTTTAATTGTTTTAAAATTTTATAATACAATGTTAAATATAAATATTTTAAATTATCATTGATTACTAATGGTTTTAAATGCTTAATGGTTTCATATGATTTTAGATACAAACCTGATGTATATTCATTTGTGGTTTTATTATAATAATCTATAAATGACATTTATATGATATAAATTTACGTTTAAATAATATAATATTTTATAAAAAATGGCAGCCTATAATAAACGATGTCAATTACAAAAAAAATTCATCAATAAACCTAAAACAATATGTTTAACCATGATTGTAAAAAATGAATCTAAAAATATGTTACGTTTATTAAATTCAGTTAAATCCATTATCGATTTTTTATCCATTGTCGATACTGGTTCAGAAGATGATACAGTTAATATTATTGAAACTTGGTACAAGTCAAATAAAATACCAGGAAAAGTACATCATGAAAAATTTATCAATTTTGGTTATAATCGTACTCATTCCATAGTTAAAGCAAGAGAAACATTCCCCCAAACAAATTATTATTTATTATCGGATGCTGATTTTATATGGGAAATTGATATCGGTGGCAAATTTAATAAAAATTTATTACATGAACATAAATATTTAGTACGACAAAATAGTCAGAATTTATCCTATTTTAATATACGTATGTTAAGTAGTGAAGTAGATTGGGAATGTGTCGGTGTAACCCATGAATATTGGTCAGAAAAAAAAGAAAATCGTTATAAAGGTGAAATTAAAACGCATTCATTAACAAGAATCCAAATTAATGATATGGAAGATGGTGGATGTAAAAGTGATAAATTTGTAAGAGATAAAAGATTATTATTAGAAGATTTAGAAAAGCCAAATGTAGAACCATTTTTAAAATCTAGATATACTTTTTATTTAGCCCAAACATATAAATGTTTAGGTGAATATGAAAATTCAATTGTACATTATAAAAATCGTATTGATTATGGTGGATGGCCTGAAGAAGTTTATTTTTCAATGTATCAGATTGGATTTAATTATCAAGCGTTATTTAATATATATAAACATTGTATACACATTTTAAATAAAAAAGAACAAACAAATGCTGATATTCAATACATTGAAAAATATGTTAATGCATTATCAATAAAACAAATTGAAATTAAAAAACAAGACTATTTTAATGAAACTATTAAATGGTATTATAATGGATGGATGTATAGACCTTCTCGTGCTGAATCATTATATGCCGCAGTTTGTTTATTACGAGAACATAGTGAACATCGAAAAGCCTATGATATCGCCCTGATTGGTAGAAAAATACAAGAAACGACAGATACTTTATTTGTGGAACCAAATGCTTATAAATGGGGATTTGAATATGAAATATCTATTGTTGCTTATTATTTAGGTCCAGATGAACAGGCTGTAGGTGCGACAGCTTGTGAATCTTTATTAGCACGATCAGATTTACCAGAAGCAATTCGCAATCGAGTGATTGCCAATACTAAATTTTATACTTAAAAAAAAACGATTATCATTTTATAAATATAATTTAAAATGGACAATTATGACAGAATGATAAATAGTTATAAAAAGAAATACGAATTAGACAATTAGATTTATTAAAGATTATTGAGTATGATGAAAGCAGTGTATCAAGTATCGATGATCAGAAATTAATCATTAATGATATGTGTGGAAAATTAACAAAAAGAGAATTTGATAGATTTTTAGAACAAGGTCTTTCGATGTTTTATCATGCTGATAATGTTAGATACAGTATAATCTCGTCGTACCTTCATGGTTTAGTGATAATTATAAACATCTTTTAAAATAAATAATATTTATAATATTATTTATGTAATTAAGTTAATCGATTATAGACTACTTGTGCAGGGATTTTTATAACTGTGTTTGTACGCACAAAAGATACATTTTTATCTTCATATTCTTCTTGTGTCAACGAACCACCATGTTCAATTAATAATAAAGGATCATTTTCTTCATATAACGGTTCATTTGTATTATAAATTAAATGATACATTAATTTTAACATGATTTCAGCATCCAGCATTAAATTATCCTTCACAATACCCTGATTTATTTTTCGTATATATCTTAAACAACAATGATAGGAATGAAAACATCCCTCAATCCAAAATACATGAATTGGTTTATAGGTGTCATGATTATCTATTAAATATTTACATTCATAAGCAACTGGATAACCAATTTGTTCTTGATTAAAATCTTTTAGACAACTAAGACATCTACCACCCACAGGCATTATGTGGCCATTAGTAGTAAATAATTCTACATGTTTAGCCCCGGTTGTGATGACTTTTGTATTTAAATAAACATCTTGATATAAAGTAGATGTTTTAACAATTGGTTTAACAATTTCAATTGTCTTTTTAGTTTTAATGGGTCTATTAAAATAACCCTGTTTATATTTTAAATACGTTGTGTTAGGATTTATTTTTAACAAAAATGTTGGTTGTGTATTTGTTTTTAAATTATATGATTTCATTTATATAATTTAGATTAGTTTATGACAATCATTTTTTTTATTCACGTTTCAAATTTCTATCAGTTGATATTTTAAGTAGATAATTTAAATAATTTTTAGTAATTACAGTAATATGTCGATTACCAACTTTAATTCGATTATTTTCAATTTTAAGATTACATTTAATTGTATTTTCAGTGATATATATATTCACCTTTGGGTCAAATCTCATATATACTTGAGGTTCATAATGACAATCAAGATAAATATTTTTTATATCAGGGAATTTTGCATTGTTTAACCAATAATAGATATGATTCCCGTCGCATGATCGGAAAAATACATCTTCAGATTGAAATACTAATGGTCCAACTGGTGGATGTACATTATTACATTTAACAATGTCAACAATCTTATGTTTAATAATAGCCTGATTTAACAAATTCCAAGCTTTATTTCCGTTAATTTGTAAAACGTAATTATATTTCATATTCATTTTTTTTAATTATAAAATGTAAATTTAATTAGACGATAATATTCATTAAAATATTTAAATATTATTTTTATTCAATGTAATAAATTTCAGGATCATCTGAAAGTTCACACATTAATTTCCATATACGATTATGATTTTGTATAGAATCTTGATTTTCTGCAATTTTAAAATCATCTACATAACAAATGTGTCCAACGAGTTGTAAATGTTTAAATAATCTAAATTGTGTCCCTAGGGAACTTATTCGATCACGTACGTCAATTGGTATTTTATAAAAATTTTTCTGTGTAATAATATAATGTCTCATAATGGTTTCTTTTAATAAAGTTAAGTCTGGTAATTTCCAATCCCAATAAATATGACCTATTAAATTAACATCTTCATAATAACTTGCATATCCTATCGCTGATAATGCAGTGCATAACATTTCTTTATTGACATTACCCTTTTTCCCACGTTCATTATAAGGTAACGATTTAATATATTCTGCAGAAGGTAACCCGCGTTGATTAAAATAAACATCTAATTTACTGTATAAATTTTTAGGTGGATTATTTTGCAATCCTTGGTAACGCATTAATGCTTTATCAAAATTTTCCATATCATTTTCAGTATTACTATGAGTCTTGAAATGTTCCATATGTTTAATAGAGATTATATCATGATGTTCATTGTTACATTCTGGACATTTTAATACACCATAAATTGATATATTGCCATTATCTAAAGAAGCTTTACAATTCATACATGCATTTTTATTGACAACCACTCTATTTACTTGTATATTGATATATTTTTTGGCAATTTTTAAATATTGATTAATTACTTTTAATCGTTCGTTGACTGAACCATCATTAATTTTTAAATTTATATATTTTTCAATTAGTGTGGTAGCTAATGATTTATACTCTATTAATCGACTATTACTTTTAATCATGTTAATTTCTTTTTCAATCTTATCCATTGCTTCATTAATTTCTTTTTTATTATTAAATGTATGTAATTTTAAAGATGATTTTTTTAAAATTTCTAATTCTTTATTTAATTCTGGTATATTGTTTTTCTCCAATGTTAATGTATTAATAATAATATCATGTATATAACTAATATCATAATCATCGGTATATGAACCAGTTATTTTTTTTGGTAAATTATGATTATATTTAGTTGGTATATTTTTCATAATTTTTAGATTATTTATTTTATATTAAACCTTAATTTAATATAATTAAAATTTAACATTCCTGTAATAATAAATAAGCATTTTTTGCAGTAATAACAACATTTGATGAATCGCTATATTTCCAATTTCCACCCACTAATTGATATAAAACATTTTTAAAACAATAATCTATATCATTATCACCCAGTAGAACATATAATAGTCTCCCTATATTATAAACATCTTCTCGTGTATCTAAACTCTTATGAGCTAATCCAAAATCAATTAATTTTAATTGTCCATCGGGCGTTATCATGATATTATTTGTAAGAATATCACCATGATTATATCCTTTTTCATGTAACCATGATACAATATCTAATAACTTTAATCCAATTAATTTAATATCATGGACTGTTAATTGATGACTACGACTATATTGTTCCAGTGTTTTACCTTCTATATAATCAGTTAATATTGCATATTTATCATCAATCATATAATGATCTACATAACAAATAATATTAGGATGACATTTAGGTGTGGATAAATCAACAAGTACATTAACTTCATTTTCATATTCATTTACATTTTTTTCATAAAAAATTTTTAATGCATATTGATGATTATAGTTATCAGTAATAAGATGTATTTCGCCAAAAGCACCACGTCCAATGACACCAACATCTGTAAATACCGTATCAAAATTTAATAATGTTTTAGGTGATGTTGTCATATCAAATATTGATGAAATATCATTTAATTGAACTGTATTTACATATCTATTGATTTAAAGTCGTTGGTAATGGATCGTCCAAAGGTAAATTATCATGTTTAAATTTATTTTTCCAAAATGAAACACTATTACATATTATTTGTGCTTTTTTATTTATTTGACATGCAAGTCTTAATTCTTCTACATCTAAATTTGATAAGAGATATTCATCAACGTCATATATGGGTGTAAATAACTGTTCCATTTATATATTTAAAATTAATTTAATCAAATTTAAAATTGATTTATAAATTACAATATAAGATATTAAATGATTCATTTAGTATTAAACAAATTTAAATGTTGGGACAATTTAACACTCGAAATACCATTGAATAAAATTACTTTACTCAAAGGTAAAAGTGGTAGTGGTAAAACGAGCATATTAAAATCAATCGAATGGGTTTTATATGGTGAGGTTAAAAAAGTTGGGCCTAGATCAACTCCAAATGCTAAAACGAGTGTTTCATTAAAAATAAATAATATACATATTGTCCGAACCAAAAATCCAAATAAATTAACTTTAATAAATGATTTAAATTATGAAGATGACAATGCGCAAGCTAAAATAAATCAGTTATATGGTGAATATGAAATATGGTTAGCAAGTTCGTGTATGTCTCAAATGTCACATAATTATTTTTTAATGTCTTCAAATAGTGTAAGAATGGAATTATTAAATAAAATTTCATTCCATGATGAAGACCCATATGAATATATCAATAAAATTGATTCAAGTCTAGATAAACATAAAACTTTACTTGAATATCAATTAGAAGAATATAAATATAAATTATATCAATATGATGTCTCTAAAATACTGGATATACCACAATATGATGCACTGATTGATAAAATTAATAAATATAAATTAAAAGAATTAGATTTATTAGAGATTCAAAAAAATTTTAATATTCAAGAAGGGATTAAAAAATCTAAATTACATGAATCTTTCGATTTAAATCGAAAGATTCATGAATTAAAACTTCCTATCTTTGAAGATGTTTTAATCGATTCATATTATGATGATAAAATTAAAAATATGAATAAAGAAAATTTACCGTTAGTATATGATTATTTAAAAGAATTAAAAATAATTAACATGAATTTAAATCAATATGAAAAATTAAAAAAGGAATTAACATATCATCCAATTAATAATAATATATGTAATTATACATTAAGTGATTTACAAAAAGCAACACAAGATGAGAAAATTTATCGAGATAATAATGAATTATTTAAAAAATTAGATATTGATGCTGAATCTATGGATGATTATATAGAACATTTAAATTTAGTATTAAATGGACAGGAAAGATTACATTTAGAAATTGAATATCAAAAATTAAAAACTAAATTAAATGATATTAAAAATGATGATTTAATTGATTTAAATCAATTAAATCATCATGAACAACAATTAAATACTCTAAATTTAGAACAATGTTCGTTACAACATGATTTAAATCATTTAATATTAACTAAAGATGCGATAAAATGTCCCTATTGTGATAATGACGTCTTATATAAACATGGTGAACTGGTAAAATTTAATAACAATAATAATATCGATGATGTTACATTGAAATTAAATACAAATAAAAATGATATCATT
>Ga0316601_100001608_pt1 | contig 11175 bp, 9 predicted proteins | sample OWC_soil_day5_no_FD_207663 | JGI IMG/M metagenome (GOLD analysis project Ga0316601, IMG submission 207663) | Wetland soil microbial communities from Old Woman Creek delta, Ohio, United States - OWC_soil_day5_noCT | ecosystem: Environmental > Terrestrial > Soil > Wetlands | place: USA: Ohio...
CGCGGGGATCTTCGCGCTTGACAACAACCGCGAGCGATTGAAGGAGGATCACGCGAAGGCCACCTATCTTGCCCGCGAACTCTCCCGGGCGCCCGGCCTTACCCTCGACCTCGAATCCGTGCAGACGAATATCATCATCATCGGGGTGGAAAAATCGGGGAGCACCCCGGAGACGTTTTTGGCAGCACTCCGGGCCCGGCGGGTACTCCTCACACCCGGCAACTATATGGGGATCCGGGCTGTTACTCACCTTGATGTCTCAATGCAGCAGGTGGAAGAAGCGGCTGCCATCATTCTTGAAGTGGCGAATCAACTGTGACAGATCGGACGCGGTTCCGGCATGTGATCCAGCTCAGGGTCAGGAATTACGAGATCGATTGGCAGGGAATTGTCCATAATGCCGTCTATCTCCACTATTTCGAGACCGGCCGGGTGGCATATCTCGAGAACCTCGGCCTGGAGCTGAATATTGTCACGATCCGCAACGAGTCACACGTGGTGGTCGCGCGGAACGAAATAGATTACGATTCGCCGGCCCGCTTCGGGGAGCTACTGAACGTGTTCACGCGAATCTCGGGGATCGGGACGACGAGTTTCACCTTTGAGGGCATCATTGATGCCGTTTCGACCGGGCGGCTGATAGCGAGAAACGTTGCCGTCCATGTCTGGCTGGAAAAGGAAGGTGGGAAACCGATCCGCGTGCCCGATGAATTCCGGGCGATGGTTGCTCGATTTGATTCGCCCGGGGATGCAGGCGTACCTGCCTGACTCCGCGCTGGTGGGCTCTCAGAGCCACCGAATACACTGTGCGCTTTCCTTCAGCCCTTCGGCGTTCAAGGATAGAAACTTTTCTCCCCTGCCGCGGTGTTGTTTTTCTGAAAACCGGCCGCCATTCGCGGGATGCCCTGTGCTCTGCCGGATGATTTCGCTTGCTTTTCATCCGTCACTTATGTATCTTACTGCGTTCCAGAGATAGCCCGTTTTGGGCTTTTTTTATTTAGATCATACCCGTGGACGCATCCAGCTATCAGAAGTTGCGGGCGCTCGTCGCGGATCACGTCGGCCGCGCCGGGGCCCATCTCATCGACCTTGTGGTCCGCGGAGAGCGAGGAACCCGGGTGGTGGAGCTTTTTATAGACTCTGAGGCGGGCGTTACAAGCGACCTCTGTTCGGCCGTCAGCCGCGACGTCGCGCAGGCGATCGATGCCGGGCGCGAGATTGAGGGGGCCTATCGCCTGGATGTTTCATCTCCGGGTATCAGCCGGCCCTTGCAGTATCCCTGGCAGTACCGGAAGCACATCGGACGCCGCGTTCAGGTGAAACTGCAGCCGGGCCAGGATCCGGCAGAGCGGTCGGGCAAACTGGTAACGGTCGATGAATCAAGTATTGTGATCGAAGCGGAGGCGGACAGGGAAGAAATCCGGATTCCCTTTTCCGCGCTCCGGGAAACGAGTGTGAAGGCGCCCTGGTAAGGGTCGCCTTGTATTGTTGTCATCTTATTGTGGAGGAAGTAATGAATTCCGAGATTGTCGAATCATTTTCCCAGATGGTGCGTGAGAAGGGAATCGACAAGGACATACTGGCCGGAATTGTGGAAGATGTTTTTTCCATGATGGTTAGGAAGAAGTACGGGCAGGACGCCAAGTTTGACGTCGTGGTGAATATGGACAAAGGGGATATCGAGATCTTCCTCGAACGTGAAGTCGTGGAAACAGTGGAGAACCCGACGACCCAGATCACGGCCGGGGATGCCAAGAACGTCTCAGGGGAGGAGCTCGAGGTCGGCGAGGAGTTCGTCGAAGTCGTTCCGCTCGCCTCCTTCGGACGGAGGCTTGTGGTCAGCGCCAAGCAGAATCTGAACCAACGGATCAAGGAGATCGAACGCGAGCTGATCTACAACGAATACAGCAACGCGATCGGCGACATCGTGGTGGGAGAGATCTATCAGATCCGGAGGAACGAGATCCTGATCAACCATAACCGCAACGAGCTGCTTCTTCCCAAGAGCGAACAGATTTTCAAGGAGCACTATAAGAAGGGTGACACGATCCGTGCCGTGGTGAAGGAAGTCCGGAAGAACTCGGGCAATCCGGTCGTCGTCGTGTCGCGTGCCGATCCGAAATTCCTTTCGAAGCTTTTCGAACTGGAGATCCCGGAGATCTACGACGGGATCATCGAGATCAAGCAGATCGCCCGGGAGCCCGGCGAGCGTGCCAAGGTGGCCGTGGAATCGCACGACGACCGCATCGACGCGGTCGGCGCGTGCGTCGGGATGAAGGGTGTCCGGATCCACACCATCGTACGGGAACTGAACAACGAGAATATCGATGTCATCAACTTCAGCGACCAGCCGAGCGTGTTCATTCAGCGCTCCCTCGCCCCGGCGAAGCTCAAGAGCATCGAGCTGAGCAACGAGACCAAGACGGCGAACGTCCTGGTGGCGGCCGACCAGGTGTCGCTCGCGATCGGGAGAAACGGCCAGAATATCCGGCTCGCTTCAAAGTTGACGGGGTATGAAATCAACCTGATCAAAGAGGGGGGCGAGGACGAGTATGACATCGAGCTGGTGGATTTCAAGGAGGAACTCGGCGAGGAATTGTACTTGAAGCTGATCGATGCGCGCATCGAGACGGCCAAGGAGGTGCTCGAGGCGAAGCTGGACACGCTGCTTGCCATTCCGGGCTTGGATGAGGTCCGGATCAAGGAGATTCGCGAAATGATGAAGCGGGATCTGGAGGAAGCGGAGGTTGAGGAAGACGCCGAGGAGGAAAGCGAGCCGGAAGCCGCCGCTCCGGCCTCCGCAACGGCCGAAGAGGAAAAACAGCCGCCTGCGGACAGTCAGGGAGCGGAAACAGAGGGGGAAGAATCCTCCGGGGAGGAGGGGACGCCGAAGAATCAGTAGCGTTCAACAGCGTGCGCCCTGCTCCGATGATTTCATAAGGAATGCTAATGTCAGAAACAGTTGAAAAAAAGAAGAAGATTTACAAACTGGCCACTGAGCTCAACATCTCGCATGAGACCCTCATTGAGTTTCTGCGGAAGAAGGGGCACGAGGTGAAGAGTCATATGTCGTCGGTGGATGACGACATGATGAGGGACGTGCTGGTGCATTTCAAGAAGGAGAAGGATGTCGCGGAAAAGCACCAGCGCAAGATTCAGGAAATCCGGGACAGCAGGAAGAAAGCCGAGAAAAAGGAAGAGGCCATTGTAGAGCCGCCGGTGGCGGCACATCCGGTTGCGGCGCACACAGTCACGGCGCCATCGGTCGCGGGAGCGCCCGTGGCAGAAGCCCCGGACGAGGAGCACGAAGTTGCGGAGGCGCCGTCGGCGGAACCGACCGCGGAGGTTGCCGCGGCGGCCCAGGACGTTCCGGGGGCCCATCTGGCTCCCGAACCTGCGGCTGGCCAGCACGAGGTCCCGATCGCGCCGGTGCCGATCGGGGAATCGGCTCCGGTCGAACCTGCGGCAAAGCCGGCTCCGGTTGCGCCGCCCAAGAAAGAGGAGGTGCACCACCTCTCTCCGCTGGAAAAGGAGCGGAGGGCGAAGATCGGTTTGACGATCAAGGGAAAGATCGACCTCCGTCCGAAACAGGCTCCCCCGAAACCGGCGAAGCCCACCGCACCCGCGGCTGGCGCTGCCACATCGGCAGCGGCGGACCTGGATGACGCGCACAAGAGAAAGAAGAAGAAAAAGAAGGTCAAAGAAGACGTTCCCGAGGTCAAGGTCGCCGAGCCCGAAGAAGGCGAACGCAAGAAGAAAAAGAAGAAAAAGCTCCGCCACAAAGAGGTGGACCAGCACGAAGTGCAGGATGCGATCCGGAGGACCTTCGCCGCGATGGACGACACTGCAGTCAGTGTGCGGGCATCTTTCAAGAAAAGAAAGAGAAAAGAGCGGGAGGAAGAGGAGGCCCGGGCGCATGAAGAGGCACTCAAGCAGGAAGGGAAGCTGCGCGTCACGGAGTTCGTCTCAGTCAACGACCTCGCCAACCTCATGAAGGTGAACGTCGCCGACGTCATCAAGAAGTGCATGGAGCTGGGGATCATGGTATCGATCAACCAGCGGTTGGACAAAGATACGATCATGCTTGTGGCCGACGAGTTTGGGTTTGAGATCACGTTCTACTCGGAGCTGACCGAAGAAGAGACGGTCCCGGAAGTAGAAGACCGGCCGGAGACGCTTCGCCGCCGGGCGCCGGTGGTGACGATCATGGGGCATGTCGACCACGGCAAGACGTCGCTCCTCGATTACATCCGGAAAACCAACGTGGTTGCCGGCGAGGCCGGCGGCATCACACAGCACATCGGTGCGTATGAAGTCACGACCGCGGCTGGAAACAAGATCACGTTCCTGGACACGCCGGGCCACGAGGCATTCACGGCCATGCGTGCCCGCGGGGCGCAGATTACGGATATCGTGGTTCTGGTGGTCGCGGCGGATGACAGCGTCATGCCGCAGACCCTGGAGGCGATCAGCCATGCCCAGGCGGCCGCCGTACCCATCATCATCGCGATCAACAAGGTGGACAAGGCCGATGCCAACCCGGACAAGATCCGCCAGCAGCTTGCCGAACGGAATATCCTGGTCGAAGAATGGGGCGGCAAGTACCAGTGCGTCGAGCTCTCGGCCAGGTCAGGAAAGAACGTGGACGTGCTGCTGGAGAAGATCGCGCTCGAAGCGGATGTGCTGGACCTGAAGGCGAATCCCGACCGTCTGACGATCGGTACGATTGTCGAAGCGCAACTGGACAAGGGAAAAGGCATCACGGCCACTGTCCTCGTGCAGAAAGGCACCCTGCGGATCGGCGATCCGTTCCTGGCGGGGATTTTCAGCGGCAAGGTCCGCGCCATGTTTGACGAGCGCGGCAACCGGGTCGAAGCTGCCGGTCCCTCCACACCGGTGCAGCTGACCGGTCTCGACGGGTTCCCGCAGGCCGGCGACACCTTCGTGGTCATGCCGTCCGACCGAGAGGCCAGGGAGATCAGTCTCCGGCGCCAGCAGTTGAAGCGGGAGCAAGACTTCCGCCAGATCCGCCTCACGACGCTCGACGATATCTCCCAGCAGATCAAGGAAGGACAGGTCAAGGAGCTGGCCGTGATCGTCAAGGGCGATGTGGATGGTTCGGTGGAGGCCCTGTCCGATTCGCTGATGAAGACCGCGCACAAGGAAGTGAAGCTGAATGTCATTCACAGCGGCGTCGGGACGATCTCCGAATCGGACATCATCCTGGCGGCGGCGTCCGGCGCGGTGATCATCGGCTTCCGTGTGCGGCCCAACCTGAATGCCCGGCGGTTGGCGGAGAAGGAAAAGGTGGATATCCGCACCTACAACATCATTTACGACGCCATCGACGATATCCACAACGCCCTTGAGGGCCTCCTGGCCCCTGAGAAGAAGGAGGAGGTGGTGGGGACAGTGGAGGTTCGGGAAGTGTTTAAAGTTCCAAAGATCGGCAACATCGGCGGCTGTTACGTGCAGGATGGCAAGATCGTCCGAAGCAGCAAAGTCCGCCTCGTCCGTGACGGGATCCAGGTCTTCGAAGGAGGCATCAGCTCCCTGAAGCGCTACAAGGACGACGTGCGCGAGGTGGAAGCAGGATTCGAGTGCGGTGTGGGCCTCGAAAACTTCAACGACATCAAGGTGGGGGATATCATTGAGGCGTTCCGTATCGTAGAAGCGAAACGGAAATTGACCTCGTAACAGGGGAAGAGAGTATGTCTATCCGAACGGAGCGGGTCGCGTCGCTCATCAAAGAGGAGATCGGCGCGATTCTCATCCGGGAATACCGCGACAGGGCCTACGGTTTTATCACGGTCACCGAGGTGAAGGTTACGGCGGACCTGAAGATCGCGAAGATCTACTTCAGCATCTTTGGGGAACCCACGGTGCAGGAGCGGACCATGGCCATGCTGGAAGGCGAAAAGCAGCGTATCCGGGGTCTCGTGGCGTCACACCTGCACTTGAAGTTTACCCCGGCCCTGCAATTCTTTCACGACAATACGCTTGACCACGTGGACAGGATCAACCATCTGATCAGGCAGATCCATGACGACAAGGGAAAGACTCCCCCGGATGGTACTGGATCGTGAACTCAACCTCGCGGAAGGGGAGATGCTCCTCGTCAACAAACCAAAGGGGTGGACCTCGTTCGATGTGGTGAACAAGATCCGAAGCACGTTCCATGTGCGGAAGATCGGCCATGCGGGGACGCTGGACCCTCTTGCGACGGGCCTGTTGATCGTCTGTACGGGGAAGAAGACGAGGGAGATCGACCTGTACCAGGCAAAGGAAAAGGAGTACGTTGCGACCATCCTGCTCGGGGCCCGGACGGCGAGCTTCGACGCCGAGACTCCGGTGATCGAGTGGAAGAGCACGGAAGGAATCACGGAGGAAGCGGTGGGGGAGGTGCTCAAGGGATTTGTGGGGTATCAGACGCAGCTTCCGCCGATGTGGTCGGCGGCCAAGGTGCGTGGGACACGGTTGTACAAGTACGCCAAGAAAGGGATCGAAGTCGAGCGGCGTCCGAGGGAGATCCTGATCTCCGGCATCGAGCCGAGTTTGATCGAAATCCCTCACGTCAGGTTCACGGTGATCTGCTCGAAAGGGACCTATATCCGTACTCTCGCGGATGACATCGGGCGGAAGCTCGGATGCGGGGCGTACCTGGAAAGCCTGACACGCACCAGAATTGGCGAGTACCGGCTTGCCGACGCGACCTCCATTGAGGAGCTCGTGCGCTACAGGGCGGGTGATCGGACGCAGGCGCTATGAGGCTGATCCGTTCCCTCGCCGAAGCTCCGATGGAGCGGAATTCCGTCGTGACGGTCGGAACCTTCGATGGCGTGCACTGTGCGCATCGGGAGATCATTCGGGAAGTGGTACGCCTGGCGCGCATCCGGCAGGGGCGGAGCGTGGTGATCACGTTCGATCCACACCCGAAAGAGGTGGTCTCGTCAACGAAAGGGTCGGTGCACCTCCTCACCACCATCGACGAACGGGTGGCGCTGCTGGAAGCGCTGGGCGTCGATCTCATGCTGGTCATCCCCTTCACGTTCGAGTTCTCACGGACGCCGGCGGAGGCTTTTTACAGGGAATACATCGTGAACGGTGTTGGGGCGAGCGAGGTCGTTGTCGGGTATGATCATATGTTCGGCCGGGACAGGCAGGGAACGGTTCGCGAGTTGGAAGAGATGGGGCGGCAGCACGGCTTCTCGCTGATCACGGTCCCACCGTACGAAGTAAGAGGCGAGGTCGTAAGCAGCACACGTGTCAGGAAGGCGCTCGCGGCAGGGGAGATCGAGCATGCCACCGCCTTGCTGGGGCGTCCGTATCGATTGCAGGGACGGGTTATAGAAGGGGACCACCGGGGGATCATGCTCGGTTTCCGCACCGCCAACATCCGCCCGGAGCCGGGAAACAAGGTCGTGCCAGGGCGGGGAGTCTATGTCGTTCGCGTGCGGGTGGGGGACGAACGGCGGTCCGGGATGATGAATATCGGCGTCCGGCCGACCGTGAGCATGGGATTGAAGGAAGCTCTTGAGGTACACATTCTGGATTTCGAACGAAACATTTACGGTTCATTAATCAATGTGGAATTCCTGCGGAAGCTGCGCGAGGAGCGGAAGTTCGGTTCGTTCTCCGATCTGATCGCGCAGCTGGAAAAGGATCGGGAGGAAACGCGGCGGTTCGCGGCAGGGTTGGAAGACCATCGGTAAACTCACACACCAAGGAGCATCTGCAATGGCTATAACGAAGGAACAGAAGTCGGAGATCATCAAGAAATATGGTAAGGACCCGAAGGACACGGGAACTCCGGAAGTCCAGATCGCCCTTCTGACTGCCCGCATCAATGATCTGACCCCACATTTCGAGAAGTTCAGCAAGGACCATCACTCGCGCGTGGGGCTGTTGAAAATGGTCGGCAAGCGGCGCCGGCTGCTTGATTATCTCCAGGAAAAGAACATTGACCGCTACAGAAAGATCATCGTGGATCTTCAGATCCGCAAGTAATAAGGGTCCCAAGGATCCTTTCGTCAATCAGACGCAGGAAAGTGAAGGAATATGAAGGTATCAAAGGAAATCAATATCGGGGGGAAAGTCTTCTCGCTCGAGACAGGCCGGTTTGCCAAGCAGGCAGACGGGGCTGTGATGGCAAGGTTCGGCGACACCATGGTGCTGGCAGCGGTGGTAGCGAACAAGGAACCCAATGAGAACCTCGACTATTTCCCGTTGCAGGTGGAATACCGGGAAAAGGCTGCCTCGGCCGGGAAGATCCCCGGCGGATTTTTCAAACGTGAGGCTCGCCCCTCGGAGAAAGAGATCCTTTCTTCGCGGCTGATCGACCGGCCCATCCGCCCGATGTTCCCCGACTGGTTCCAGAGTGAGACACAGGTCATCGTCACCGTGTACTCTTCGGATCAGGAACATGACGGTGACATCCTTGGAGCCGTTGCATCCTCGGCAGCTCTGATGATATCCGACATTCCTTTCGAAGGGCCGATCGCCGAGGTGCGTGTGGGGCGGATCGAAGGGCAATTCATCGTCAACCCCACGTTCTCGGAGCTTACGAAGAGCGATATGGACGTGACGGTGGCCGGGACGTCGGATTCGATCGTCATGGTGGAAGGGGATTCTCATGAGATCAGCGAGAAGGACATGCTCGATGCCCTGGCCTTCGCGCACGGCTTCATCAAGCAGATGTGCACGCTTCAGGAAGATCTCGCCAGAGAATGCGGACGTCCGAAGCGCGTTGCGCCTGCGATTCCCTCCGAAGACCAGCTGCAGGCAGATATCCGGGAGGCTGTGAAGGACCGGATCACGGTCCTTGCTGGCACGCCGATGCTGAAGGAGGAGCGGGCAAAACAGACCGGGCTGATCTACGAGCAAGTGACCAAGGCCCTCGTCGAGAAGTACCCGGGCAAGGAAAAGGCAATTGCCTCCTCCCTCCACGCAATGGAATACAAGGCCATGCGCGAGATGATCCTGGGCGCGGGAAAGCGGCTCGACGGTCGAGGCCTCACTGACATCAGGCCGATCAACATCGAGATTGGATTGCTGCCACGAACCCACGGCTCGGCCCTCTTCCAGCGGGGCGAGACACAGAGCCTGACGACGATCACGCTTGGAACGAAGCTGGACGAGCAGGTCATCGACGGGCTGCTCCCCGACTCCACCAAGAGGTTCATGCTGCACTACAACTTTCCACCGTTTTCGGTCGGCGAGGTGGGCAGGCTCGGATCTACGGGGCGCCGCGAAATCGGCCACGGGGCACTGGCGGAACGGTCAATCAAGCACATGATGCCGCCGGAGGATCAGTTCCCGTACACGGTCCGCATCGTCTCCGACATTCTGGAGTCGAACGGCTCGTCATCGATGGCCACGGTCTGCGCTGCGACCCTCGCGCTGCAGGATGGCGGGGCTCCGTTGAAGAAGCCGGTGGCAGGCATTGCGATGGGTCTCGTCAAGGAGGGTGACCGCGTTGCGATTTTGAGCGACATCCTGGGGAATGAAGATCACCTGGGTGACATGGATTTCAAGGTGGCGGGTACGCGTGACGGGATCACGGCATTCCAGATGGATATCAAGATCCGGGGCATTTCGCTGGAGATTATGCGAACTGCGCTGGAACAGGCGCAGGCGGGACGGATGCACATTCTGGATAAGATGGAAGCGGTCATCGCACGCCCGCGTGCCGATCTGTCATCCTTTGCTCCGCGCCTGACAACGCTCCACATCCCTGTGGATATGATCGGAGCGGTCATCGGACCGGGCGGCAAGAACATTCGCCAGATCGTCAAAGACAGCGGTGCGGAAGTGAACATCGAGGACGACGGTTCCATTGTGGTTGCGGCGACATCGAAGGAGTCGGCGGACAAGGCCATCCAGGCGATCAACCGGATCACGGAAATCCCGGAAGTGGGAAAGGTCTACCACGCCACGGTCAAGAAAGTCACCGACTTCGGCGCGTTCGTGGAATTCCTGCCGGGCAAGGAAGGCCTCGTTCACGTCTCGCAGCTGGATACGAAACGGGTCAACAAGCCGTCCGACGTGGTGAAGGTGGGAGATGAATTCGATGTGAAGATCACCGACAAGGACGAACAAGGACGCTTCAAGCTGAGCCGGAAGGTGCTGATGAAGCCGGATCCGGCTGCGCATGATGAAAAACAGCATGACGACCAAGGCCACGGCGAGAAGCGCCATGACGGTCCGTCCGGCACGAAGCATCACGACGATCGCAAGGGGCACGACAGGCACCATACGCCACATCGTTCTGAGGAGTGAGAAAGGTTTACGCGTGAGGTGAACCTGGAGGCGAGAATGAAGAAAAAGCCCGGCCGCAAGGCCGGGCTTTGCTGTCGGTGTGAGATCGGATGGGCCTACATCGCAAGAAGCTGATGTTGGAAGCCGTCGGTGTCCAACTCCCGCATGAGCCACCGGACGATGTCCGGGCCATATTTATTCATGAAATACGCGATGTTGATCTCCCGTTCCTGAAGCACGCCTCCGGGCACCAGTGCGTTGGCGGTCTTTTCAATCTGACGAACGGCGGTCTCGTTCCGGCGTTTCTGGGCCTCGACGGCTTTCGCTTTGAGCAAGTTGACGTTCGTCTTGATCTTCTGGTTCACATTGTCCAGCGCTCCTACCAGCGTCGGGTCGACTTCGTTCAGGCCGAATTTCAGTTGGTGCATGGCATCCTGGATCTGCCGGGCGGCGTCGCCGAAGACCTGATCGAGTTTCACGCCGGAGAGCTCCTCGACCACCCGTGAAGTAATAGCATCCTTGTCTTTGAAGAAGTCGGCGATCTCCACCCCGTATTTCTCCGTGATCTTGCGCGTGCGCTCTTCCAGGAAGGACGCGCTCGCCCGCGGGTAGATGATCGGCTGCGTGACGCCGAAATAGTCGTAGACCGGACGCAACTGCGCATGATAAGCGATCTCGGAAGGGCCGGCGACATACGCGGCCGTGGGGAGCATCGTGTCCTGCGAGATCGGGCGCAGCACCACATTCGGACTCAGCAGGGAAGGAGTTTCCTTCGCAATCCGCATCATCTCATCCTTGCTCAAGAAATGACGCGTTCCTTTCAGGCTGAAATCGTGTTCCCTTGGCTCGATAAGGTACCTTCCCCCTTTGTGGAACATGAAGAGATTGATCGATTTCGTTTTGATCTGCGCGTGGTAC
>Ga0316601_100001609_pt1 | contig 11174 bp, 6 predicted proteins | sample OWC_soil_day5_no_FD_207663 | JGI IMG/M metagenome (GOLD analysis project Ga0316601, IMG submission 207663) | Wetland soil microbial communities from Old Woman Creek delta, Ohio, United States - OWC_soil_day5_noCT | ecosystem: Environmental > Terrestrial > Soil > Wetlands | place: USA: Ohio...
CAGCGTCGGATGGCGCGTCGGCTTCGAGCTCGATGCAGGTCTCGATGTCGGGCTCGCTCGGCGGCCGGGGCAACGACGGGCGTACCACGGAGATCGCGATCTCAGCCGGGCTGGGCTCGGGCCGGGGTAGCAATGGCGGGATCATGATCGTGACCATCGTGGCCAGCTGGCCATGCGGCCCCCCCTGCGCGATGGGTGCCCTCAGCGTGAGTGGGATCCGCTCGGCACTCGGTGGTGGCCTCAGCGCGGGCATCCGTGATTCGGTTGTCGGCTCCGACATCTCGTCAAACCGGGCATCGAGCTCGTTGCCGATCTGGTTCGACGCCGGGATGAGAGTGGGCTCGGACGATTCGGCCGACTCGACCGACTCGGCCGACTCGGCCGGCTCGGACGACTCGACGGACTCGACGAACTGGGGCACCACGGGCGGACCGGCCACCATGGTGGGCTCTTCGCTGTCGCTGTCCGGGGGCCGCGACCGGCGCGGCGGCCGGTTCGCGATCAATGCCACGAGGGCCTCGAGCAAGGCCTCCGCGAGCTCGCTGTCCTCGTCGCAGAGCTCGCGGAAATCGTCAGCCCGCAGCGCGAGTGCGCGGACATCCCTCGTCACCACCGCGAGGCCCTCCCGATCAGGCGGCTGACTGTCGCGGACGAGCGATTCTGGATACACGAGCGCGCCGGGAAGGATCGACAGGCCGTCCTGTACGAGCTCGCCGTCGACGACGATCCACGCGACGCGATCCCCGAGCGTGTGAGCCGGCAGCCGCTCGCCCGGCGCGTAGTCGCGAGAGATCGCGATCCGCAGCGCCCGTAGCCGCTGCTGCGGGGTGCACCGTTTGCCCCACACCGGGCATGCCGCGATGACGAGGTTGTCGCGTTTGAGCTGCTCGGCAAAGTCGGGGCCCTCGCCGGCCTCGAGCACGCGGACGACGATCGTGGTCGCGTTGTCACCACCGCCACGTTCGAGCGCGAGGTCGATCAACCGCTGTGCGGCGCGCGCCGGGCTCGGCTGCTTCGTGAGCACCTCCCCGATCTCGGCCTCGTGCACGTACTCGCTGATCCCATCGCTGCAGAACAAGAACCGATCGCCGTCGGCGAGCGGCACCACGAACGTCGAGACCTTGCACTCCTGACCGATCCCGAGCGCGTTGGTCAACATGCTGCGAAACCGTGAACCGTCGCCGGAGACATCGACCTCAATCCCCGCCGCGAGGAGCCGCGCCAGCAGGGTGTGATCCTCGGTGAGCTGCATCGCGATCGCGTCGCGCACGATGTACGCCCGCGAGTCGCCGGCATGAGCGAACACGAGCTCGTTGCCAACGACCATCGCGCCGACGAGCGTCGTGCCCATCCCCTTCTTGGAGTCGTCGTTCGCGGCCTCGCTGATGATGACTTCGTGCGCGGCGAGCACGCCGGCGCGGATCGCCCCGAGGAGCTGCTTCTTGGCGTCGGGAGTGCCGGTCTCGAGCCATGCGTCTGCGAGGTTCTCGGTCTCGAGGTCCGACCACCGGCTGCGAATGGTTCGTACGGCTAACGCGCTCGCAACCTCGCCCGCCGCATGGCCACCCATGCCGTCACAGACGAGGAACACCCCGGCGTCCGCATCGAAGAAGTGTGCGTCTTCGTTCTTCTCGCGCACCTTGCCGACGTGAGTCGCCGCAGCGCCGACGATCGAGGCTCGCGCCGCCACGGGATCACTCTACAGGGCCCAACCCCCCGTTGGGGGACTAGGCGCGCATCTTGTAGCCGACGTTGCGGACCGTCTCGATCAGCGAGCCAGTCTCCCCGAGCTTGGCCCGGACGCGGCGGACGTGGATGTCGACCGTGCGAGTACCGCCTGCATAGCGATATCCCCATGCACGCTCGAGGAGCGCCTCGCGCGTGAACACCCGCCCCCGGTGCTGGCCGAGGTAGCGCAGCAGCTCGAACTCCTGATGGGTGAGCTCGATGCGTCGCCCGGCGAGCCGCACCTCATAGCCTGCGATATCGATCACGAGATCGTCGATCTTCAGCAGCTCGTCGGAGCCAAATGTCGCGGTGCGCCAGTCGAGTTGCCGCATGCGGCCGTACAGCTCCGCCGGTACGATCGGCATCAGGACGAAGTCGTCAAACCCGATCGAGAAATCGAGCGAGGGCAGCCGGGCGACGGTGATCGCGAGCAGGATCGGCACCTCCACCAGGGGGCCATCGTCGCGCAACCGCTTGATCGTCCGGTTGGCACGAGGGACGTCATCCTCGGCTTCCACGATCACCACGTTCGGCGGCTGGCGCGCGAGCTCGTCAAGGTCGAGCCCCCCCAGATCGAATCGTCCCACGGTGGCGCGACAGCCGAGCTCGGCCAGCAGCGTCACGACCGTCCCGGGATCGTTCGCACGCTCCGGCTCCGCACAAATCACCACCGTCCGCACGGGTGAGTGATCTCTTTCCTCACGCTCCCGCGTCAACCCCGCATCGCCAGCGTTCGAAGGGTGTCGCACCAATAATACCGCTCGCCTCCAGGCCCCCCCGCAAGGGGGCTCGGTGCCCCGAACCCGCTTCGCCCACGCCAGGTCCCCTGGCCACGGGGGATGTACTTCACGGTCCCACCCCGGCGGTACCAAAGGGCCTCGACACCTATTGCCAGGGCCCTCGAACATGTAAGAATTGGAACTGGATGGAAGAGTTCCACTGCTCCTTCTGCGGAAAGCAGCGGCGCGAGGTGCGAAAGCTCATCAGCGGTCCGCGGGTCTTCATCTGCGACCAATGCGTCACGCTGTGCAACGACATCCTCGCGAAGGAGGAGGCGTCGGAACGTCCCAAGTATCCGCCGCCTCGCGCCATCGTCGATGAGCTCGATCGCTACGTCGTCGGCCAGAAGGATGCCAAGCGCGCGCTCTCGGTCGCGGTCTACAACCACTACAAGCGCATCGGCCTGCGCGGCAAGGCGTCTGACGTCGAGCTGCAGAAGGGCAACATCCTCCTGGTCGGCCCGACCGGCTCGGGAAAGACCCTGCTCGCCCAGACGCTCGCCAAGAAGCTCGACGTGCCGTTCGCGATCGCGGACGCGACCACCCTGACCGAGGCCGGCTACGTCGGCGAGGACGTCGAGAGCGTGGTGAAGGCGCTGTTCCGGGCAGCCGGCGGCGACGTCGAGAAGACCGCGCGAGGGATCATCTGCATCGACGAGATCGACAAGATCGCGCGCAAGGGCGGCTCGCCCTCGCCGACCCGCGATGTCTCGGGTGAAGGCGTGCAGCAGGCACTGCTCAAGATCCTCGAAGGCAAGACCGCGACGATCACGCCCGATGGTGCGCGCAACCGTCCCCAGCAAGAGCTGATTCAGATCGACACGACCGACATCCTGTTCATCTGCTGTGGCGCGTTCAACGGCCTCGAGGACATCGTCCGCCGCCGGACCGGCCAGCGCGGCCTCGGCTTCGGCTCCCAGGTCTCCACCGCCGAGGACGACAAGGACGCGCTCCGCCGCCAGGCGCGGACCGAGGACCTGATCAAGTTCGGCATGATCCCCGAGTTCATGGGCCGCCTGCCCGTGATCGTCTCGTGCGACGCGCTCGACGTCGAGGCGCTCACCGAGGTGCTGTGGAAGCCGCGCAACGCGCTCGCCAAGCAGTACCACCGGCTGTTCGAGCTCGAGGGCGTGAAGCTGAACTTCCGCCCCGACGCGCTCACCGCGATCGCCACCGAGGCGGCGCGACGCAACTCGGGCGCCCGCGGCCTGCGCGCGATCCTCGAGGAAGTCATGCTCGACGTGATGTACGAGATCCCGTCGCTGACCGGCGTCAAGGAATGCGTGGTCACGAAGGAAGTCGTCGAGCACCGGGCGCGCCCGGAGCTCGTGCTCGAGAGCAAAGCAGCGAGCTAGCCGGGCACACTGGCCGAGCCCGCGCGCTCCGGCGTGGGGCCCTACTCGAGACTCAGAACCCCGCGCACTGGAACGGATTGCCGCCCGCCGGGTACTTGTACATGCCGGTGAAGCACATCTCCTGGTTCGAGGAATCCCCGAACCGCAGTGTGACGCCGGTGGTGTTGACGTACGTGCACGTCGTCAGCATGTCCGTCCCCGCCGGGAAGAACGTGTCGACCATCGGGTAGTTCGTCTGCTCGGCGAACGAGTACGCGTCGTCGATCAGCGCCATCTTGGTTCCGCCCGCGAGCGTGACCTCGAACTTCTGATGGGTCGCGTGCTGGTGCATGTGCGGCCACAGGTTGAAGACATGCCAGCCGCCGGCCGGCACCTTGCAGCCACCCGTCGAATCGTGGGGTTGACCATCCGAGGGGATGTCGATGTTCATCGTCCCGGCGAATGTCATGTCGGCCTCGTGGACGACATCGGCCTGGGCGACGCGCTTGACCTGGATGCCAGAGTGCCCGGTGATCGCCGCGTCGGTGGCGTTGAACAGGTGGAGGTTCAGGTTGATGAACTGGCCCGCCTTGATCTTCATCGCGACACCGTCGGGGAACATCAGATCGTCCGTTCCGACGCCCGAGGCGAACAGCATCTGGAAGTCGATGGTGCCGACGCTGCAGTCGAAGTCGCCGAGCGGTGTCGCCTGGCTCCCGATCGTCACGACCGTGTGATGCGTGCCAACCGGCGCGATCGCGTGGAACCCGGAGATGTACATGTCCTCCGTGACCTTGATCCGCGTGCACTTGTACGTGTCCGCCGAGCCCGCGGGCACGTCCCAGTCGCGACCGATCAGATCGGAGAACCCGGCTGCCGGGCCATCGACACCGACGGAGGCGTCGACGGCGACATCGTCCCCCGAGTTGCTGCCGTTGGATCCGCACCCGATCGCGAACACGAACACGCACGCGCTGACTGCTGTGGCGGCTTTCATGCGGCGAGTATATGCGCCACGATCGAGCCTCCAGGCGCGCAAAACCCGCCGGTGTTCGGGATCCCGTGCTGGCACGGATCCGGCGCGGGTGAGCCAGCTCACGGTATGCTGGCGACGTGGCGGAGCTCCGTAACGTCATCGTGTTCACGATCGGTGGCGTGCGGTACGCCGTCGAGCTGCGCTGGGTACGCGAGGTCGTCAGCCTCGGCTTCGTGACCGGGGTTCCGACCGCCCCGAGCGCGCTCGGCGGGGTGTGCAACCTGCATGGTGCAATCCTGCCGGTCCTCGATGTCGCGGTACTGCTCGGCGGGCCTCCCGGGCCGCCGGCCCGCCAGGGCGATGGCGCGCTGGTGCTCGAGACCGAGGAGGGGCTGATCTGCGCGCTGCGGGTCGATCAGGTCGATCACGTCGCCTCGCTGCACGAGAGCGATGGCGCGCTGATCGACGCTTCGGGCCGACCGCTCCGGCTGCTCGATCCGACGAGCCTCGTGCGCCATGCCCTCGAGCTGGTGGGGTCCGCCGGCGCCACGATCACCGAGCCGCTGGCATGACCGAGGGCGAGCTCGACTTCGATCCCGAGGAGCTGGCGATGCTGCGCCAGCTGTTCCGCACCGAGGCGCAGGATGCGCTCGACGTGGTGACGGCGCGGGTCCTCGCGGCGGGCTCCACCAGGCCCTCGAGCGATGCCTTGACCGAGATGATGCGGGTGACCCACACGCTCAAGGGCGCGGCAGGCACCGTGGGCTTGCCCGCCATCGTCGACCTCTCGCACCGGCTCGAGAGCGCGTTCGCGGCGCTCGGGCGCGATGCCATCCCGTGGACCCCGGCGACCGCCGACGAGCTGGTCGAGATCACCGATGGGATCCGAGCGTACTTCGACGTTGCCGGCGAGCCTGCGGCCGACGCGCTCGCGGCGCGGATCCTCGACCAGATCGATCAGATCGCGCGACCGGATCGCCGACCCGAGTCGCAGCCGCCGCCGTTCGTGGAGCCCCCGCCGGAGCCGGTGCTCGATCCCGTCGCCGAGGGGCTCGCGGTGCCCGAACCCAAGGCATGGCTCCGGGTCGAGCCCCAGCGGATCGATGGCCTGATGTCGAGCGCCGGCGAGCTGCTGTTCGACCGCACGCGCATCGAGCGTCGCGTCCAGCTCCTGCGCACGCTGTCGCGCGATCTGGCCCGGACCCGCCAGACGCTGCACGACGCGCTCGGCGACACCGGCGTGCCCTCGCGCTCCACGCTCGTCGCGACCGAAGCCGACCTCGCCGGTCAGGCCGCCCTGCTCGCGCAGACCACGGCTGCACTGCTCGATGAGATCGAGGCGCTGCGCAACACGATCGGCGAGCTCCAGCGCGGCCTGACGCAGATCCGCATGGAATCCGCGCGGAGCCTCATGACCCACGCAGCCCGTACGTTGCGGGCGCTGCGCCGCGCGACCGGCGTGCGCGTCGAGCTCCGCACGATCGGCGAAGATACCGAGTTCGACAAGGCGGTCGCCGAGCAGCTCGTCGATCCGATCACGCAGCTGCTGCGCAACGCGGTGGCGCATGGCATCGAGCCTCCCGAGGAACGCGTCGGCCGCGGCAAGCCGGTCACGGGCACGGTCACGATCCGCGCGCGTCAGGATGGCAACCTCCTCGTGCTCGAGCTGTCCGACGACGGCCGAGGCATCGATACCGCCGCGCTGCGTGGCCGGCTCGTCACCACCGGACAATGGTCCGCGGCGCGCGCGCAGCTCGCCGACGACGCCGAGATCCTCGATGCGCTGCTCGGGACCGGCCTGTCGGTCCGCGGTGACGCCGACGAGCTCGCCGGCCGCGGGATCGGCTTGGGCCTGGTGCGGCAGACCGTGGCCAAGCTCGGCGGCGAGGTCGAGGTCTCGTCGACGCCCGGCCGAGGCACCACGTTCAGCTTGCGGCTACCACTCTCGACCGCGCTCGCCCACGCGATGCTGTTCAAGGTTGGCGGGCAGGTCTACGCGATCCCCAACGTCCACGTCGTCGACACGACGCTCGTCGATGCGGGCGCCACGACCAAGATCGTCCGGCACGAGCTCCTCCCCGTGCTCCGGCTCGAGCTGCTGCTGGGACACGGCCTCGGCAGCGACCGCCGGCCCGGCGTCGTCGTGTCGTTCGCGGGCAAGTCACTCGTCTGCACCGTCGACAAGATCGTCGGGCCGCGCGAGATCATCATCAAGCCCCTTGGCCCGCTGCTCGCTCCGCTCACCCTGTACGCCGGCGCCACGATCAGCGGCTCGGGCAAGGTCCAGTTGATCCTCGATCCCGCGCAGCTCGTGCGTCGCGCTCATCCCGATGCACCCACTACCTCGCTCGCCGATCCGGGCTCCGCGCCGATGGTCCTCGCCGGCCGCGCCCTCGTCGTCGACGACTCCCGCGCGATCCGCGAGGCGATGACCAGCATGCTCGGACGGGAAGGCTGGATCGTCGACGTCGCCGAGGATGGCGCGCGCGCGCTCCAGATGACGCGGCAGCTGCGCTACGATCTCATCGTGACCGACCTCGAGATGCCCGAGGTCGACGGGTTCGATCTGATCGCACGGCTCCGCAAGGACGAGCGCTTCCAGACCACGCCGATCATCATCATCACCTCGCGTGCCAACCCCGAGCACCGCCGACGCGCCCGCGAGCTCGGCGTGCGCGCCCTCGTGGCCAAGCCGATCACGCGGCGCAAGCTGCTCGAGGCGCTCGCGACGAAGCAGTGATCAGCGGCGCTTCTTGCCCGCGGGCTTGCCCTTGCCCTTGCGTTTGCCCGCCCCGCCGCCGCCCCCGCCGCCGCCGGCGGCCGCGTCGCGATCGCGCATGCCGCGGTGCGAGACCCCGAGCTGCAGCTTGCCGCCCGCCGACGCACCACGGCGTGGTGCAGCGCCTCGCTCGACCTGGCCTCGCGTCGCGCGCTCGACCTCACGGCCCGCCTTGCGCGCCTTCGCGATCCCCACGCGCTGGCCCTGCTTCGGAGCTTCCTTCCCGCTGGGGCGCGGAGGCGGGGTGGACGGCCTCGTGCCCTGGTGCCTCGTGCCGAGCAGATTGAAATCGATCCGGCGCCGAATGACCGAGACGTTGACGATCTCGACAGTGACCTTGTCCCCGAGCTCGATCATCTTGCCAGTCTTGCGGCCGGTCAGCCGCATGTGGATCTGGTCGTAGTCCCATGGCTCGTCACCCAGGGTGTCGAGCTTGATGAGGCCCTCGACGAACGGCTCCTCGATCTCGACGAACGCGCCGAAGCTGGTGACCGCGGAGACCGTGCCTTCGAACTGCTCTCCGACCTGATCGCGCATGAGGTAGGCGCGGTACATCGAGACCGCCTCGCGCTCGGCCTCCATGGCGCGGCGCTCGTGCGTGCTCGACGCCCGCGCGAGCTCGGACAAGGTCTCGATCTCGGGTGGTGGCTTCGAGTAACCGCCGCCGGACGGCGCACCGTCGCGATGGAGGTGGAACTTGAGCAACCGGTGCACGAGCAGATCCGGGTAGCGACGGATCGGCGACGTGAAGTGCAGGTAGTCGGCCGAGGCCAGGCCGAAGTGGCCGACCGGCACCGTGTCCCAGACGGCCTGCGTCAGCGTGCGCAGGACGAGAAACGTCAGCGCCTGGGCGCCGGCCTTGTCGGCGATCTGATCGAGGACCTTCTTCATCCCGAGGGGTGTCACGGCCTCCTCGACGTCGACCACGATCCCGTACGCCTCGAGCAGCTCGGCGAGCTGGGCGACGCGATCGGCCTTCGGGGGGGCGTGGACGCGCCACACCGTCGGTGCGTTACGCCGGCGGAAGAAGGCGCCGACCGCCTCGTTCGCGGCGATCATGTACTCCTCGACGAGCTGGTACGCCTGCTTCACCGCAGGATCGCCCTTCGCCTTGACGACGTCTCGCACGAGCCGAGGATCGTCGGCATCGAGTACCACCTTGGGCTCGGCGATCTCGAGCTCGAGCGCGCCGCGGGCCTGGCGCTTCTTGCGCAGGATCCGCGCGAGATCGTTGAGCCGGTTCAACTCGGTCGACCAGTGACGGTACTCCTCGCGGCGCCCGCGGAAGTCGCCTTCGAGCGCGGCCGCGACACCCGGATAGTCGAGCCTCGCCTTGCTCTTGATCACGGCCGCGGCGTAGCCGACGTCGAGCAACTCGCCGTCGTTCGCGTAATCGAGGCGCACCACCATGGCGCAGCGATCGACGAGTGGGTTCAACGAGCAGATGTTCGCCGACAGCTGGTGCGGCAACATCGGGATCACGCGATCCGGCAGGTACACGGAGACGCCGCGGAGCGTCGCCTCCTGATCGAGCGCGTCGTCCCACCGGACGTAGTGCGAGACATCGGCCACCGCGACCCACACGCGCGGCCCTCCGTGCGGACCATCCTCGATGCAGAGCGCATCGTCGAAGTCACGCGCGGTCTCGGGATCGATCGTCGCAAACCGGCGGTCGCGGAGGTCGATGCGATCGGCGAGATCGCTCGGGCCGAGCTCCTGCGGCGTCGCCTTCGCTTGCGCGATCGCCTCGTCGGGAAACTCGATCGGCATCATCCCGCACGCGAGGATCTTCTCGATCTCGGTGCGCGGATCTTCCGGATCGCCGAGCACCTTGAGCAGCTTGCCCGCGAGCTCGCGCCGGAACGCATCGGGGTAGCGAGTGATCTCGAGCACGATCGCGTCGCCGTCTTTGCCCGACGGCGCGTCGTCGACCCCGACCCTGCCGTAGTCGGCGGCGATCCGCGGATCGTCGGGCTCGAGGTACACGGCACGGCCGACGCGGCGCAGGATGCCGGTCAGCCGGGCCCGACCGCGCGCGAGCACCTCGACGACGCGGCCTTCGGTGCCACGCACGCCGGGCCAGGTCTCGACCGCCACGCGATCGCCATCGAGCGACAGCCCGCGGTATTTCGCGGGCACGAACACGGTCTCGCTCCCCTCGGTCTGGACGAACCCGTACCCGGCGGGGTGCACGGTGATCCGCCCGATCACGCGATCGTCTTTCGCGGGGCGGGCTGCGGCGCGTTCCCCCCCGACCGTCGCGACCACGCGGACCTCGCCGGTCTCGGGATCGTACTCGGCCTCCGACTGCTTCGGCGGGTGTGCGCGGAGAGTCGTCCGGTGAGGCGCTGGCGGCGGGCTCCATGGCAATGCCGCCCGCTTGGGAGCGTGGGTCGCCGCGACCGGCTTCTTGGCCGCGGGCGCTGGCTTGGCCAGGCGCGGATCGGGGCTCGGCTTGCCGCGCGGATCGCTCGGGCGCCCGGACGGGGCGAGCGCGAACGCGCCGCCACTGAGGACATGCACGATGCCCTCCTCGACGAGGTCGAACAGGATGGAGCGGAGCTCCGTGTACTCGTGCTTGCGCACGCCGAGCTCATCGGCGAGCGCGGTCAACTTGATGCCTGGTGTCACCAGGCGAGACAGGCAGTCGAGGACCGCCTGTCGTTCCAACATGATCATGGTCTGGTCTTTCTTACTAATCGGTCACACTTCGCGTCAGCGAAATGCATGAAGGTGCGCGTCGTCGCCGGCGACGTAGATCGTCCCGTCGCTCGCGATCGCTGGAGTCGAATCGATATCCGCTTCCAGCGCGAGCAGCCACAGGAGCGTGCCGTCGGGCGAGATCGCATAGAGATGTTCATCCTCGGAGCCGACGAGGATCGTGCCGTTGGTGGCGACCGCCGGGGTCCCGACGATCTTGTCGGCCGCCGCGACCTTCCACTTCACCTGGCCGCCGGGAGCGATCGCGTACAGCGAGCCATCGAGCGAGCCGACGTAGATCGTGCCGTCCGCCCCGAGCGCAGCCCCGCCGCGGACGGGTCCGCCGACGACGGTCTTCCACACCACCGTTCCGCTCGGGCTGATCGCGTAAAGCGACTTGTCATCGCTGCCGACGTAGATCGTGCCGTCGCTGCCGATCGCCGGTGGCGCATCGACGTCGTCGCCGGTGCGGATCTCCCAGCGCTTGCTGCCGTCGGGTGACACCGCGTAGAGCGCGTCGTCCTGGCTGCCGGCGTAGACGATCCCCGCCTTGTCGAGCGCGGGCGTCGAGGCCACGTGCTCGGCGGTCGCGAGCTTCCAGCGCAGCGTGCCATCGGGCCACACGGCCTGGATGCCATCGCCGCCGACGTAGATCGTGCCATCGGGACCGATCGTGGGGCCGCCATCGACATCGCAGCGCGACGACTCGGGTCCAAAGCCCTTCGGATCGCACGCGCCGAGCCGGAGCTTCCACTTGAGCGAGCCAGCGGACGTCACGGCGTAGAGGTGATCGTCATCCGAGCCGAGGTAGATCGTGCCGTCCTGGGCGATCGCCGGGGTGCTCCACGACCGATCGGCGGTCGCGAACCGCCACTTCT
>Ga0316601_100001610_pt1 | contig 11173 bp, 10 predicted proteins | sample OWC_soil_day5_no_FD_207663 | JGI IMG/M metagenome (GOLD analysis project Ga0316601, IMG submission 207663) | Wetland soil microbial communities from Old Woman Creek delta, Ohio, United States - OWC_soil_day5_noCT | ecosystem: Environmental > Terrestrial > Soil > Wetlands | place: USA: Ohio...
CTCAATGCCATTGACCTGGCGCTGGACATCTGCTGGCGCTTCGCGAGCCTGCCGGAGGCCTTCTACCGGCAATGGCTGCAGGTGGCTCGCGAGGAGGCGCAGCACTTCGAACTGCTGCGCGACCATCTGGCCGCGCTGGGCTATCGCTACGGCGACTTCGACGCGCACGACAGCCTGTGGCAGATGGCCGAGCGCACGCGCCACGACCTGCTGGCGCGGCTGGCGCTGGTGCCGCGCACACTGGAAGCGCGCGGTCTGGACGCCTCGCCCGCGGTCAAGGCCAAGCTGCTGGCGGCCGGCGATGCGCGCGGCGGCGAGATCCTGGACATCATCCTGCGCGACGAGATCGGCCATGTGGCCGTCGGCAACCACTGGTATCGGTGGCTGTGCACGCAGCGCGGCCTGGACCCGCTGGCCACTTACGCCGAACTGGCCGTGCGTCATGGCGCACCGCGCCCGCGCGGGCCCTTCAACCTGCCGGCACGGCGCGCGGCCGGCTTCGACGAAACCGAACTGGCCGCGCTGGGTACCATCGCGCCCTGACCCCACCAAAGCGGACACAGGCCCCCATGCGCATCTTCGTCGCCGGCTTCCAGCACGAGACCAACACCTTCGCTCCGAGCCCGGCCGATTGGCCCGCCTTCGAAAGCGGCTCGGCCTTCCCGGCCTTCAGCAGCGGCGAGGCCATGCTCGACCGGCTTGGCGGCACCAGCCTGCCGATGGGCGGCTTCATCCGCGCCGCCCGGCAGCGCGGCTGGACACTGCTGCCCTCGGCCTGGGCCGGCGCCAGCCCGTCGGCGCATGTCACGCGCGACGCCTTCGAGCGCATAGCCGATCACATCGTTGCCGACGCGCGCAAGGGCGGCTTCGACGTCGTCTACCTCGACCTGCACGGCGCGGCAGTGGCCGAGCACGTGGACGATGCCGAAGGCGAGCTGCTGCAGCGGCTGCGCGCAGTGATCGGGGCGACGATGCCGCTGGTCACCAGCCTGGACCTGCATGCCAACGTCACGCGGCGCATGCTGCAGCATGCCAACGCGATGAGCGCCTACCGCACCTACCCGCACGTCGACGGCGCCGACACCGGCGCGCGTTGCGCCGATCTGCTGGCCGAGCTGTGGCAGCACGGGCGGCCCTGGGCCACGCACCAGGTGCGCCTGCCCTTCCTGCTGCCGCTGAATGCGCAGTGCACGATGATGGAGCCGGCGCGCGGCGTGTACGAACGATTGAGCGAGCTGGACGAGCGCAGCGGCGTGCGCCTGAGCTTCGCGATGGGCTTCCCGGCGGCCGACTTCGACGAATGCGGGCCGGTGATCTTCGGCCACGGTCCCGATGCGCAAGCCGTGCACAAGGCAGTGCAGCGCGTCGCGAACGAGGTGATGGAGCTGCGCCGCGACTGGGCGCTGGACCTGCTGAGCCCTGCCGATGCGGTGCAGCGCGCCCTGGCGCTGGCCGATCGCAGCGACAAGCCGGTGGTCATTGCCGACACGCAGGACAACCCCGGCGCGGGCGCCGATTCCAACACCACCGGCATGCTGCATGCGCTGCGCGCAGCTGGCGCCGGACGGCGTCATCCGGGCCAGGTGGCGCTGGGGCTGCTGTACGACCCGGCCGCGGCGGGCATCGCGCATGCCGTCGGCATCGGCGCGGAGATCGATCTGTCGGTGGGCAAGGCGGTGCGTTGCTTCGACGGCCAGCTCAGCGACCCGCCGGTGTCCGGCCGCTTCAAGGTGCTCAGCCTGAGCGATGGCGTGGTGCCGATGCACGGGCCGATGACGGCCGGCGGCACCGCCCACCTGGGCCTGAGCGCCGGTGTCGAGATCGAGGGCATCCGCGTCAACCTGGTCAGCGGCCAGTGCCAGATGCTCGACCTCGACCTGTTCCGTTTTCTGGGCGTCGAGCCCGAACGCATGAAGCTGCTGGTGAACAAGAGCTCGGTGCACTTCCGCGCCGCGTTCACGCCGATCGCCTCGCACATCCTGGTGGCGGTGGCGCCGGGCCCGATGGCCGCCAACCCGGCGACGCTGCCGTGGACGCGCCTGCCGGCCGGCGTCTCACGCATTCCCTGAGCCACAACCGCACGACGAGGAGGAACCACGTCATGTCACGGATCTGGTTTGCCAAAGGCCTGCGCGGCATGACTGCCAAGCGCATCCAGTCCGACCTGCTGCGCGCTGGCTTCAGCGCCGGGCCGCTGGACAAGTTCGTCGACGGCGATTTCGGCGGCCACACCGAAACCGCGCTGAAGGCGCTGCAGGCCCGGCGTGGCTTGCCCGTCAATGGCGCCGTCGATGTCGAGACCTGGCAGCAGCTGACCACCGACCCGCTGCCCACGCTGTTCGAGCGCTGCCTGGGCATGACCGCGCAGTTCGAGGGCCATGGCTTCGGCCTGCTGCAGGGCAACTTCGATGGCGCCGGGCTCACCTGGGGCATCATCGGCTATACGCTCAAGAGCAGGGGCCTACAGGCCATCCTGGCCGAGGCCGAGGCATCCGTACCCGGCACGCTGTCGCGGGTGCTGGGCCCGCTGCTGCCGACCTGGCAACGCGTGATGCATTTGCCGCTGGCCGATCAGATCGCCTGGGCCGATTCGATCAGTTCCGGGCCGAGCAAGACACGCGTTCCGCCCGAGTGGAAGGACGCGTTCGCGCGGCTGGGCGACGAGCCCATCGTCAAGCGGCTGCAGATGCAGCGCGCGTACGACAAGTACTTCGTGCCCTGCGCGCGCAGCGCCTGGACACTGGGCCTGCGCAGCGAACTGGGCATCGAACTGGCCTTCGACGTGCACGTGCAGAACGGCAGCTTCAAGCCCCATGCCTTTGCGCTGGCCGCCGCACTGCCCGCCAACACGCCAGAGATCGAGCGCAGGCGCCGCCTGGCCCACGCGGTGGCCGACAGCGCCAACCCGCGCTGGGTGGAAGACGTGCGCGAGCGCAAACTGGCGCTGGCCAACGGCCAGGGCAGCGTGCACGGGCGCCACTACAACCTGGCCAGTTGGGGCCTGATCGAGGTGGCCGCAGCCTGAGCCGCCATGGCGGGTCAGGCTCGGCTGTCTGCTCGCGGCGCGATGCTGACGTTGCCGAAGCCGTTGGGTTGGCGGGGGCCGGCGTGCCGAGTCGGCTGCGGTAGCGCGATGGCGTCACCCGCGTTCTCCGGCCCACGCTCGCGGGCGAGCGACTTCTGTCCGGCGTAGTCGCCTCTTCGCCACCGACCAGGCGGGACACCAGCCAGCGTACCGCGAATGGGGCCTGCGCCCGCGGGCGGCCACCCTCGCACTACAACACCCGCTCGCTGTGTTCGCCGGCGAGTTATGCGGCACGACCCTGGGGCGCGCACCGCAGCGCAGTCGGGCCAAAGGACCGACCGCCGCGGCATGAGCCCCTGGCCGGTGCCGCACGGCGCGATGCGCCGAACGCAGAAGGAAAGCAGACTCTCGCGAACGGCAGCAATGCCGCCGCAAACTGCCGAGCAACGTCCAGCCCTCATCCGCGCGGATGATGCCGCGCGTGCAGCGCCTTCAGTCGCTCGCGGGCCACGTGGGTATAGATGGTGGTCGTCGAGATGTCGGCATGGCCCAGCAGCATCTGCACCGCGCGCAGGTCGGCGCCATGGTTCAGCAGGTGGGTGGCGAAGGCATGGCGCAGCGTGTGCGGAGACAGCGGCGCGTCGATGCCGGCGGTGCGCGCGTGGCTCTTGATCAACTTCCAGAACATCTGCCGCGTCATCGGGCCGCCACGCGCGGTAACGAACAGCGCGTCACTGGCCTGGCCCTTGAGGATGGTGCCGCGCGCTTCGGAAAGGTAGCGGCGCACCCAGGCATGGGCCTCGGCGCCGAAGGGCACCAGTCGCTCTTTCGAGCCCTTGCCGGTCACGCGCACCGCACCTTCGTCCAGACTCAAGTACACCGTCTTCAACGGGACCAGTTCGCTGACGCGAAGGCCACTGGCGTACATCAACTCGATCATCGTGCGGTCGCGCAGGCCCAGCGGCGTGTCGGTATCCGGCGCGGCGAGCAACGCCTCGACCTGCGCCTCGCTCAGCGTCTTGGGCACGCGCAGAGGTTGACGTGCGGCCTGCAGCTTGAGCGTCGGGTCGGTGTCGATCAGCTTCTCGCGCAACGCCCAGCGGCTGTAGCGCTTGAACACGCTGAGCCGCCGGTTGGCGGTGGTAGCGCGCGTGGCGGCATGGCGCTCGGCCATGTAGCCCAGCAGGTCCGATTCGCGCGTGTGCTCCAGGCTGCGACCCTGCCGCGCCTGCAGCCACTGCGCGAACAGCTTCAGGTCGCGGCGGTACGCGGCCAGTGTCTGCGCCGACAGGCCGTCCTCGATCCACAAGGCATCGATGAAGCGGTCGATCTGCGGCGCACTGTCGGCCATGAATGCAAAAGCCACCTCGCGGTGGCTTCCTGGTGGGTTTGGCCCGCGCCTATTCCAGCACGAGCTTCTGCTTGGCCACCACGTCCTTGTAGACCTGGAACTCGGCCGCGATCTGCGCGGCAAACTCCGCCGGCGTGTTGCCGACAATCAGCGAGCCGGTCTCCTCGATGCGCTTGCGCACCGCCGGGTCTTCCAGCACCTTGCGCGCGGCGGCGTTGAGCTTGTCGACGATCTCCTTGGGCGTGCCCTTGGGCGCGAGCAGGCCGTAGTAGGCCATGCGATTGACCTGCTCCAGCCCCAGCTCCTTGAAGGTGGGCACGTTGGGCAGTACCGCCAGGCGCTGCGGCGCGGCCACCGCCAACGGCACCAGACGGCCGTCCTTGATGAAGGGCAGCGCAGAGGGCATGTTGTCGAAGATGATCGGGACCTGCCCGGCCACCGTGTCGTTCAGCGCCGGGCCGGCGCCGCGATACGGAATGTGCGTCATGAAGGTGCCCGACAGGTTCTTGTACAGCTCGGTCTGCAGGTGACCGATGCCGCCGGTGCCCGAGCTGGCATAGCTGTACTTGCCCGGGTTGCTCTTCAGTTCCGCCACGAAGGCCTTGTAGTCCTTGGCCGGAAACTTGGGATTCACCGCAATCACGTTCGGCGTGGCCGCGATGTTGATGATCGGCACGAAGTCGGTCACCGGGTTGTAGCCGATCTTGGTGTTGATGGCCGGGTTGGCGGCCGTGGTGGACACCGTGGCCATACTCAGCGTGTAGCCGTCGGGCGCCGCCTTGATGACCTCGAGTGCGCCGATCGAACCGCCGCCGCCGGCCTTGTTCTCGACGATGACCTGCTGGCCCAGTACCTGGCTCATGCCTGGCGCGATGATGCGCGCGACGATATCGGTGGTGCCGCCGGGGGCGAAGGGCACCACCAGCCGGATCGGCTTGCTCGGAAATGCCTGGGCCAGGGCCAGCATGGGCGCCAGGGCCGCCACGGCCAGGGCGGTTTTCAGCAATCTCAAGGACATGTGTGGTTCTCCGGTGGTTTACGACTTGGACTGCCGCCGATTGTGGCAAAGGTCGAGGCGCCGGCTTCTCAGGGTTGACGCAGGGTGCCCGCCGGCGCCAGCGCCTGCCCTTGCGCCAGCTCGCGCCTGGCGCGCACCACCTTCTGCGCCTCGAGCACCCAGTGCTTCTTGATGTGGAACCAGACATCGGCCGCCCACAGGCTGTTGTCGGCCGCACGGCCCTCGGCCGGCGGCGGATCGCCGCTGCCCGGTACGTAGGCGTTGAGCCAGACGCGCAGCGCCGGGTCGCGCGCCAGGTGCGAGGTCCGCGGCACGAAGACATGCGAATACTCGGCCGGCAGTTCGACATTGCGCACGCGCGCGCCGCCCTGGGCCTGGTAGCGCGCGCCTGCCCCCGGCATGTCCCAGGCGATCAGATCCACGGCCAGGGCATATCCGGTGAAGTCGTCGACCGTGTTCGGTATCGACCGCAGCCGCCGCACCATGCTCCACTGGTTGGGCAGCATCAGCGCGGCGCCGCCCGAGCCGACCACCGATGCGTAGCCGATCTTCAAGCCAAGCACCGGACGCTCGGCCCCGGTGAAGGGGTCGACGATGCTCACGCGCGGTTCGGCGGCATCGGTGAGCGGGTTCCAGACCTCGATCTGCGTGACGCCGTCGCCGGCCAGGTCGTGCAGCACCTTCACCAGCTGGATGCCCCCCTGGCTGTGGCCGACCAGCATCGGCATCAGGCCTTCGTGTTCGTAGTACCAGGCGATCAGGCCGGCGATCTGCAGGCTGTTCTCGTAGGGGCTGTGCGACAGGCGCCCGTCGCCGGGATGCCGAAGCTTGTGCGGCGGATAGCCCATGCCGGAGAGAAAGCGCGAGAACGACTCCATCAGCAGGTGCACCGGGTAGACGCCGCCGTGCAGCGCCACGATGCGCGGCGTCGGCCCGTGGGCGAGCACCTGGCGCACGTCGCTGTCCGACACGCGCTGCGGGTCCAGCGCCAGGATGCGCAACTCGAGCTGCGGATCCAGCGCCATGCCGGCAATGACCGCCTGCGGCCCGGTGTCTGCCTGGGCCGCAGGGGCCTCGGGCGTGCGCCCGGCCGGCGGCACGCTTGCACAACCTGCCAGCGCCAGGGCGAAGGCGAGCAGCGCGCGGCGCACCCAGGCGTTCACGGCATGAGCCCATCCCGCAGGGCTTCGGCCTGGCGCAGCAGGGCTGCCGCCAGCCCCTGCACGGCCTCGCGGCTGAAGGCGCTGGTGCGATAGGCAAAGCCGAGGTGCAGTTCGTCGTGCACGCTGGTCACGGCCAGCACCAGCGGGCACAGCGGCCCGGTCGGCACCGCGCGCAGGTAGTCCAGGCCGGCCGTCGACACCCCTCCCTGCGCGCTCCAAAGGGCATTCAGATCGAGCGAGGTGACGCCGGCCCACACCGCAAAGTGCTTCGGGTAGAAGCCATGGCGCTGCGGCAGCGTGAGCAGTGGCCACAGCAGCGCCGAGACGCCCAGCGCCAGCAGGCTCTGCAGGTACAGGTGGTGGCGCTTGATGTGCGAAGTCTGCCGCTGCACGTCCTGCGCCAGTTGCTGCAGGGCGATGCCGTCGGGCACGTCGTGCGACACGCGGAAGGCCGCGAGGAAGGGGCTGACCGCGTCGCGGTCGTCGGGGTGCAGGTCGCGCCGCATGTTCAGGATCGACGCCACGGCCAGCCGGTTGCGCCGCGCGGCAGTGCGGCGTTGCGCTGCCATCGGCGACAGCGCCTGCAACAGGCAGGCCGTGAGCAGGTCGTTGAAGGTGACGCCCCACTGCCGGGCCGCGACCCGCAGCGCGCGGGTCCGCGGAGCGTCGAGATGCAGGTAGAGGAAGGCGTTGCGGCCGTCGTCGATGGAGGCATGGCGCACACGCCAGGCATGGCGGGCGTCGGCCACCATGCGCGGCAGGCCGAGCACCGCCTTCAGCACCCAGCCCGGATGCCGCAGCAGCGTGCCGCGGTAGCCCGAGGAGCGGGAGGCCAGCGCCAGCGGCGCCGGCGGTGCATCGGGCTCGACCAGACTGCAGGCCAGGTGGGTCAGCAGCCGGGCGATCGAGTCGCCGCTGGCCACGTAGTGGTCGTACACCAGCACCAGCTGGAAGACCGCGCCCTCATCGATGGCGATGAAGCGGAACGGCTGCTCGCGCGCCGCCGCCACGAAGGGCCGGTTGAATTCGCGTTCGATGGTGCGCGACAGCAGTCCCTGCGCATCGTCGCCCGCGGCCAGCACGCTGAGCTCCACCGCGGCCGGCCCGCCTTCGAAGCGGTAGCGCCAGCGGCCCTGGTCGACGCTCAGGCCCGTCAGGCCCAGCGACTCCAGGCGCTCGGCGATGCAGGCGCGCAGCCGCTGCGCGTCCAGCGCCACCGGCACGCGCACCACATGCACCGGGTTGTAGGGATGCAATTCGCGCCAGCGCAACATCATGCGCTGGAAGAAGTTGAAGTGCGCCCAAGCGGCCGTCACCGGCCGCTGCTCCACACCCGGGCCCGACACCTTGCCCGCGGGCAGCGGCGGGCCCGACAACGCCTCGTCACGCGCCATCGCGGCTGCCCATCAGGGCACGCAGGCGCGGCACGAAGCGGCCGGTGCGCTGCATGTAGCGCCGGTACACCGCCCCATGCCGGCCGACCAGAAAGCGCTCCTCGTTGCGCGCCTTGGCCAGCATCAGGCTGATGTGGATCGCGGCCATCAACGCCACCGGCGCCGTCGGCACGACCACCAGCGTACACAGCATCAGCAGGATGCTCAGGGCATAGATCGGATGCCGCACCAGGCCGTACAGGCCCGTGGTCACCAGCTCGGTCTGCTGGTCGGGGGCGACGGCCATGCGCCAGTTGCGACCCATGCGCAGCCAGCAGTGGATGCTCAAGCCCAGGCAGACCAGGCCCAATCCCGCGGCAGCCCAGCGCAGCGCGCTGAACGGCAGTTCGCGTGCGAGCTGCGGCAGCTGCCAAGGCGCGTGGCTGGCGCCGGCCGCCACGTAGGGCAGCAGCATCCACGCTGCCACCAGCGGCACCCAGACGAGCCACATCAGCTGCTCGAGGCGCTGGCTGGGCACGATGCCCGACAGCTTGCGGGTACGCCGGCGCACGCGCACGATCATCGCGCCGACGCAAGCCCAGTAGGCCCAGACCGTCGCCGCCATCACGATGCAGGGCAGATCCTTCATTGTTCCTACGCTCCCGCGGCACATCCGGACGAGCGCGATCCTCCACTGGGCGAATGGTAGACGATGCCGCCCCGGGGCCACTGGCACACTCGGCGCATGTCGCATGCCTTGCTGCTGGTCCCCGATTTCCTGTTGATCCTCTGCGGCTTCGTGCTGTGCCGCTGGACGGGCCTGGGCCGCAATGTCTGGGACGGCGTCGAGCGGCTGGTGTACTACCTGCTGTTCCCGGTGCTGCTGTTCAACTCGATCCTGAAGTCGCCGCTGCAGCCCGGCGCCACCTTGGGTCTGGCGCTGGCCGGCGTCACGGTGGTGGCCTGCGGCGTGGGCTTGGCCTATGCGTTGCGCCTGTGGCCCGGTGTCGATACGCAGCTGCATGCCTCGGGCGCACAGACCGCGTTCCGCTTCAACTCCTTCATCGCGCTGGCCTTGGCCGAGCGCCTGGCCGGGGCGCAGGGCCTGGCCTGGGTGGCGCTGTTGATCGCGCTGTGCGTGCCGCTGTGCAATGTGGCCGCGGTGTGGCCGCTGGCACGGCACGGCGGCCACGGCTACCTGCGTGAGATCGGTCGCAACCCGCTGATCCTGGCCACCGTCGCCGGCCTGATCGCCAACCTGGCCGGACTGCAATGGCCTGACGCCGTGGCCGCGGCCTTGCAACGCATCGGCCTGGCTGCGCTGCCACTCGGCCTGATGGCGGTGGGCGCGGGCCTGAAGCTGGGCGGGCTGAAGGCGTCGCCCGCCCTGGCGGCAGCCCTGCTGTCGATCCGCCATGCGCTGCTGCCGCTGCTGGCCATCGGATTGAGCCTGTGGCTGGCGCTGCCGCCGGCGCAGAGCCTGATCCTGGTGGCCTTTGCCGCGCTGCCCACCGCGCCTTCGGCCTATGTGCTGGCCGTGCGCATGGGCGGCCAGGGGGCCTTCGTCGCCGGCTTGGTGACGGTGTCGACGCTGCTGTGCGCGCTCAGCCTGCCGCTGTGGCTGGCGGTGCTGGCGTCGCTGTCGGCACGTTGAGCTGGCGCAGCGCCCAGGCGATGTGCTCGGCCAGCAGTTCGCCGGCCGCGGCCAGGCGCTGGCGCAGCGCCGCTTCGATGTCGGCATCGGGTGAAGCGCGCAGCGCGTTGCCAAGCGCCACCGCCAGGTTGCGCTGCCAGCGCACATGACCGATGCGACGGATCGCACTGCCCTCGCTGCGTCGCAGGAACTCGGCTTCGTCCCAGGCCCACAGCTGCAGCAGCGTGGCGCTGTTCAGCGGCGAGCGCGCATCGAAGTCGGGCAGGCTCGTGACCTGGGCATACTTGTTCCACGGGCACACCAGCTGGCAGTCGTCGCAGCCGTAGATGCGGTTGCCCAGCAACGGCCGCAGGTCCGGCGCGATGGCACCGTCGTGCTCGATGGTCAGGTAGGAGATGCAGCGCCGCGCGTCCAGCCGGTAGGGCGCGACGATGGCCTGAGTCGGGCACACGTCGATGCAGGCACTGCAACTGCCGCAATGTGCCGCGGCCGGCGGCGTGGGCGGCAAGGCCAGGTCGACGAAGATCTCGCCCAGGAAGAACATCGAACCACCCTCGCGCTGCAGGGCCAGCGTGTGCTTGCCGCGCCAGCCCAGGCCACTGCGCGCGGCCAGCTCCACCTCGAGCACCGGCGCCGAGTCGGTGAACACGCGCGCGCCGAGCGGGCCGACCTGCTGCGCCAGCCGCTCGGCCAGCACTTGCAGCCGCGCGCGCAGCACCTTGTGGTAGTCGCGGCCGCGGGCGTAGATCGACACCGCGGCCTGCTTCGGGCTGCGCAGGCGCTGCCACTCCACCGCCTGCCAGCCCGGCGCCGTGCCGCGCGGCAGGTAGTCCATGCGCGCCGTGATCACGCTCACCGTGCCCGGCACCAGCTCGGCCGGACGGGCGCGCCTGGCGCCGTGACGCTGCATGTAGTGCATCGAACCGTGGAAGCCCAGCGCCAGCCAGTCGTGCAGGCCCGCCTCGGCCGAGCCCAGGTCCACCCCGGACACACCGATCTGGGAGAATCCCAGCCCATGCGCCCACTCCCGCAACTGCACCAGCAGTTGCTGCCCATCGAAGTGATGACGCTCACGCATGCGCCGATTCTAGAAACCCGCACCGTGCAATGGCCCGACGAAGGCGCCTGCGCCGACTTCGCCGCCACCTTGGCCCGCCACGAAGCACTGCGCAATGCCTACGTCGAGTTGCGCGGCGAACTCGGCGCCGGCAAGACCACCTTCGCGCGCCACCTGCTGCGCGCGTTGGGTGTGCACGGGCGCATCAAGAGTCCCACCTACACCGTACTCGAAACCTACTCGCTGCCGGGGCTGGAGATCTCGCACTTCGATTTCTACCGTTTCGCCGACCCGCGCGAGTGGGAGGACGCCGGTTTTCGCGAGGCTTTCGCCGCGCCGGGTCTGAAGCTGGCCGAGTGGCCGCAGCGGGCCGAACCGATGCTGCCGCTGCCCGATCTGCGCGTGCACATCGAGGCCATCGACGAGACGCAGCGTCGCGTCACGCTGCAGGCCCTGACGCCGTGCGGCGTCGAGCTGCTGGCATGAGCGGGCGCCGCGCCGCATTGCAGCGCCTGGGCGCGCTGGTGCTGGC
>Ga0316601_100001613_pt1 | contig 11164 bp, 5 predicted proteins | sample OWC_soil_day5_no_FD_207663 | JGI IMG/M metagenome (GOLD analysis project Ga0316601, IMG submission 207663) | Wetland soil microbial communities from Old Woman Creek delta, Ohio, United States - OWC_soil_day5_noCT | ecosystem: Environmental > Terrestrial > Soil > Wetlands | place: USA: Ohio...
AAATGTTGTTATGTTATCACTCAGCTTCCACGAAAGTTTGGGAGTATTATTTGATTTACAAAGCACCTGCACCTGATGTTCACCGGCTTTTAATTTTACTAATGTTCCTACCGTAGGTGGAAGCCACATATTACTTTGATCAATACAAGGTTTACCATCAATAGTCACAAAGTGCCTGTTGCCCATATCGCCCAGATCCAGAAAAATAGAATACTCACCATCTTTCGTAACATTAAACTTACCCTGATAAAGCGATTGGTCTTGTGATACTTTCTGAGTTCCTGAGGTAGTCGTTACTTCGGCCATTTGACTATTTCCGGAAGTTGATTGCTCTTGTTTATCGAGTGCAATGACATTATTTGTAGGATTAAAATCCGTTAACCCATACTGATGCCATAACAAACCGTACCCTTTACTTGAATAAATAAAAGGAATAGAAATCTGCGTGTTTACCTGCATTAAACGACGAGCTACGTTTTTTAAGTTATATTGCCCGTCCTGAAATTGACCCAAACCAAAGATATATTCATCGGATGGTGATTCAAAACTCTGTTCAGCCTCATAACATGGTTCGCCTTGAATAGAACCGAGTGTTAGTTTCCGGGTGCCTGCCTCTTCACTCAAAAATACTTTGCCGGCATTATTGGCATACGACAATTTGCCTGTATACTTATCCAATAGCACTCGGATACTTTTTGTTTTTATTTCAAGCTTAGCAGGCGAATCTAAAACTTTAAATTTAGGAGTTACACCACCCGAAGTAAGAACTAGTTCTGGCAGTTTTGCTTCGCTTTCTTTATAGAATTTAATCCTCACGGCATTCTCTGATAATGGAGATATACTGAGTGTACCATCTGATAAAGTAATATTCACCTTGTTGGCCGTCCGTTTAAAGCCTTTCACAACTTGCCCCTGACAGAGTAGTGGGAAAAGACTAATCATTAAAAATAATTTTAGCTTCATCTTGTATCTATTTTATTTTAATAAAATCAGAAAACATCTCCCCTATCTGCTACAAAATGCATAAAAAGCCTTTAAACAAAGGCTTTTTATTAGTGGGAGATAAAAAAATAAGACTATTCATCTGCTACTAACGAGAATTATCTGCCACTGGTATAGTTCAGTTTGATAAGCTAGGCAGACATTTTAAGACTTTCCAAATGATATTTATTTTTTCTGGAATAACATTTATTATATCTTGTACAAAACATTGCATTCTTCTGTACAAAAGAATTAATTGTCTTGTACAAGGATTTATTTAGGAAACTAATCATTCTAAAAAAAGCAGTGCAGACATTGATCATTATCTGCACAACTTTTTAAAAAGTCCCCTTCTGAGTAATAACAGTTAAGAAATTAAAGGGAGATAAAGAGCCTACCCTTTCTATTTCTTCAATTTAAGGTAAAACAGTAACAACTTTCTTTCCTTTATAAACTATTACTTTATCATATTTATCAGAGGTATTCTTACCAGGAGTTACAAATCTAATCTTGAATTTACGTTCAGCAAGCATCCCTGGAAAAGAGCCTTTACAATTACTGATAGTCAACGCCTTCTTTGCATCGTTCCAAGTAAAGGTAATGGTTGAGTATGCTCCTTTTTCGTAGTTATAATTATCATTCTCGTCCTCGTAAAGGGTGAATTCTCCATTAGTACCACCGTAAATACGAATTTCTAGATCATCCCATTTCTTCTCTGTGGCATATTGCACTTGTGGTCCGAACGGAATTATGCTTCCCGACTTGATGTATAAAGGAATTTCATCAATCGTTGTTGCTTTTACTATTTCCTGACCGCCACTGATTTTTTCGTTAGTCCAAAAGTCATACCATGCAGTTCCTTCGGGCAAATAAACTTTCGTTGATTTAGCCTGAGAGAAATTCACAGTTGAATTTTTCTTTTCGCCGGTAGCATCATTTTTATCCCAACCGGTTTGTGCATCCGATTTTACTATAGTTTCAGGAGTATATTGTGCATTAACAACCGGAGCAACCAATATTGATTTACCAAACATATACTCGTTGTTCATGTCTTTAACCTTTTTATCATTGAAGTCCATCACCAAAGCTCGCATAATAGTAGATTGGTTATTTGTAACCGACCAAGAAGTAGAGTAAATATATGGCAACAGAGAATAACGCAAATTAATTGTCTTTGCTATTGCATCAAAGATATTCTCTCCTTTTTTACCAAAGTTATATATTTCTCTAGGGATATCGGTACCGTGCGAACGCATCATAGGGGTAAATGCTCCGAATTGAAGCCAGCGAACATACAGTTCCTGAAAAGATGGATTCTTAGTTCCATCACTCCAGCCTCTATTATAAGCACCAGCAAAAAAACCGCCAATATCTGTATTCCAGTAAGGAATAGCACTCATTGAGAAATTAAGCCCCGCAGGTATCTGATTACGCAACGATTGCCATGAAGAATTCACATCGCCCGACCATGTATTGGATCCGTAGCGTTGTTGTCCGGCAAATGCAGAACGGGTAAGGATAAATACACGTTTGTCTGAACTTGCCGCACGTTGGTGTTCCCCAACTCCGCCTACCGTCATCAGTGGGAATGCGTTGCGTACCTTACGGAATGAGCCCAAGTAAGTTTTAAGATCGAAATCGGAAGGTTTGAAATCCAGATGGTCGGGTTCTGTTGAATCCATCCACCAACCATCAATTCCCAATGAAAAAAGTCCTTTCTGCAAATGTTTCCAATATATATCACGAGCTTCAGGATTGTACGGATCGTAAGGTTGTACACCTGATGGATATTCGCGGTTTGGCGGCCAGCTTTCCAATCCCGATTGTGGCCATGTACCGAAATTTAAAAGCATACCCTTGGGTTCCATCTCGCGGAATTGTTTTGTTTGCGGTCCAAAAGAAGACCAGATAGAAATAATCAGGTGTGCATTCTGCTTGTGAATATCTTCCACCATTTTCTTTGGTTCAGGAAATTCAGTGTTAAGAAATTCCATTGCATTCCAAAGGTAATTATTACCCCAGTATTGCCAATCCTGAATAATACCATCGAGAGGCACACCCAGTTCACGGTATTTATTAACTACACCCACCAGTTCGTTCTGGCTTTTGTAGCGTTCTTTACTTTGCCAAAAACCAAAAGTCCACAAAGGAAACATAGGAGCTTGTCCGGTGAGGTCGCGCATACAAGCAATCGATCCATCAATGTTTTCACCGAACATAAGATAGTAATCAATGCAATCGCCAACATCTGATTTAAATGATGTACTTTCGGGTTTATCTTCAAAAACAGTGGGGGAATAATTATCCCAGAATAATCCATATCCTTTTGTAGATACAAGGAAAGGAACATAATCGTCAGTGTTTCCCTGTACCATGTTGAGTTTTGTATTACGCAGAGACAATTTGCCACGCTGTTGTTGACCTAAACCATAAATATCCTCGTCTTTATCAAGTGTAAACAGCTGATTAATGGTGTATGTTTTTGATCCTGCATCATTAAAATCAGTAAAGGTTGCACCCGATTCTTTTTCGCTTAAGAGTTGTTCTCCGGAAAGAGTATAATAAGATATTTTTCCAGACTTCATGTTGATATCTACTTTCAACTTATCGCTTTTTAAGGAAACAATATCTCCTTGTTGTTTGACTGCAAACTTAACGGCTTGAGGCGTTTTTACAACAGACAAACTTTTCTTTTCAAAAGTTTTACCCACTGGAGATTTCAAGACTCTTACTGTGGAAGGCCCATAAAATTGGATTTCAACATCCGTTGAATTAATTTGGGTTTTGATACCCAAATTGCTTTTTGTGTACGATTGTGCCTGAATACCGATGGCAAAAAACATCAGTAACGAGAATACTAAATTGAGTTTTTTCATATATTATTTTTATAGATTGCTTATTTTCTATTATTGAAATTTCCACCAGTCAAAGTTAAACAATTCACCTCCAGCAGTGATATTTTTTCCGCAAAAATAAAAAAATATCATATTTACCTATTACTTTATGCTTTAATTCCGAAGTGACAGTTTTAAATTTATCCCATCCTCCATCCGGTACGAGGAAGTTGAATAGACGAGATAATTGTTCCCGTAACACTAAGCCCAACATATTTTTTTAAAACCTCCCCCATCGATTACTACAAGTTAGATTACGATACTGGTGTCGCCACAAGTAAAGGTATGTTTTGCTGTACTCTGTTTTACTTCATACTTTATTTTGCAAAAAGAGTCTCAGCAGGCCCCAGATACGAAGGTTTAAGCCCTCCTGTGTTTACTATAATTTTTTGAATAACCACGCCAGGGTCAATCATCCAAACTTTTAGTGTATGGTAACCTTGTTTAATTATTTTAAGTGTTGCCTGACAAGTTCTTGCATGTGTTACTACACTAGTCGCCCAAGCTGGATTAGACCAATGCACTTTAAATTTATCGGGAACATTGGTTATAAACTGAGGTTCCTCATAATCGAACGAAACAGCTATTTTAATATCGCGCCCCGGCATAAAGTTCAGAAGGTTTGAGGTAAGCAATGTTACTTGAGCCGTATCTTTAGAAAACAGGTAAATAGGATATTCCAAACAAGGAGCATCTTTGCCAGGGATGGCAGCAGGGGCATTGGCCGGAGCAGTTGCCCTCATACCTGATAATGTTCTTCCGTAATCTTCAACCTTAATCCATTTACGGTCGCCGATTTCTATATTTTTGGAATAGTGTTCGGGTTCTATTGAAACGAAACCACCGCATTCGATAAAACCCTTCAACTTTTCTTTGCCTGTTTCAATTGGGTTGAAGGCATTTATCTTTACTGCGACTTGTTTTCCTGCTGCTGTAATTGTTATTTTACCCTCTGTTCGACCTTTAGGCAATGTAGCTTCATTGAGGCTAATGATTATTCGTTTATCATTATTGTCAACCTGACCTTTACTTTCACTGATTGAAATCCATGGTACATTTGATTTTATCTCATAGGTAAACGTTTTTTTTCCTCTATTAAACACCTCAATATAATGCTGACGATTGCTAAAAATATCAAATTCAGGTAACGTAGCTTCTACCGATGACTCTGGCCAACTCTGTTCCGTACCTTCTAATGCAACACCCAATAATGCAGAATCAGGCACTTGAATTTCTGTTAGTTTAATTGCCTCTAAACTATTTTTTCTTGGAGGCATCCAATCGGTATAGCCAAGATGCGTCTGATACATAAAGTGATTCCATTTTCCATTGGCATATACGTGGTTGTAATAAGACATTAAGGTAGTATCAGCCTGAAACAGCATTCTGGTTTTTTCAGCCATTGCATTTGTGGTGAAGCGTTTTTGTCTGGCATATAATTCATTTTTAGCAGCAGACAAATAAAATTCATTAACGATAGCACAAGCTTTCACAGGAAACAAAACGATCTGATAGAAAGCATCGCGCTTTTCCTTCGGTAATTTATTGTAAATAGCTTCAGCTCTTGCCCTAATTTTATTGTAATCCGAAACAACAGTTTCGAACTCGTTGTAGTTTGTGAGACTGTATGTTGATGCTGTTAACGATTCGGGTTTACGACGGCCATTGTATTTTCCATACTTAGAGAGGATATCAGCTATTTCAACAGCATATTTTGGTCCAAATTCTCTTGAAGCCCAAAGTCGTGTAAACTCGTTAATATTTAAGTTATTCCAACGATTGGTATTCCAACCAAGACTCATAAAATACTCCATTGGTAATTCGTATCCTTTTAGATGTCCTACGTTAACTATCCAAATTTTATCGGCACCATACTGTTTAGCAAGAGACATTTGATCCCATATTTTTGGAAGCGGATTGGTATTAATCCATTCGTAACTTCTTGGATCGCCATGATAATCAAAATGATAATAGATGCCTGCACCACCACTTCGTTTACGTTCTGCATCAGTGGGCAACCTACGTATGTTTCCCCAGTTGTCATCAGCCCAAAGCAACGTAATATTGTCGGGCACACGCATGCCATTGTTGTAGTATTCCATTATTTCTTTATATAAACACCACGCCTGAGGCACTTCATTAATATTAGGGTTCATTTCTTCGCTAATAATCTTCTGCTGATTTCTAACGATTTTTTCTACCATCGAAATATTGTCTTTCATGTCACCTCCCATTTCAGAGTCGTTAGCGCCACGAAGTCCCATTGTTACAACGCTTTCATAGTTTTTGTTCCTGCAGATTCCTTCTCTCCAGAAATTTTCAAGGGTGTCGGGATGTTTCGTATAGTCCCAGTGACCAAGAGTTGCTATATAACGGCAGTCCCATTCCTGTTGCGAACGCATCATGGGTTCTTGATGCGAAGTACCCATTACAATGCCATATTCGTCGGCAAGACGCGGATTTTCGGGATCGTCTTCATTAAAAGCATTACTCCACATGGCAGGCCAAAGATAGTTTGCTTTCATTCGAAGCATTAACTCGAAAACAGTTGCATAAAACTCATGACCATAATTTACAACATTTTTGCCTACAGGTGGGTTTTGGCTCGATTTTGCCATATTTTTCTTTAACCCAGCCGGTAAGAGCAGGAGCCTCATCGTTGATAAAAACACCTCGATATTTTACACTTGGACCTTGTACAACTCGAATCGGTTTAACATAAAGAGCCTCCTTGTGATCAACAGGAACATCTGCCCAAAAATGCCATGGCGAAACGCCAATCTGCTCTGACACATCATAGATTCCGAATATAGTTCCTCGTTTGTCGCTTCCAACTATAACAAGAGCTTTATCAATGCCTGGAAATGGATTGTTAACCAGCTGAATCAGAAAATTCTCCCACTTTCCACTAATACTCTTCACATCGAGTTTGCCACTTTTTACCAGCTTGTCTATTACGGAACTTTGCCCCAAGGTTCCAACAATTACAAGCTCTTTTTTAGATGGCACCTTATCATAAAGAATGGTTGGTTCTATGTTAGTAACCTTTCCAATATCGGCTTTCAAATCTTTTAATGCTCTAATAACTCCCGGATAATCATTTGAACCAATGTACAATGTGGTTGATTTTCCTGCTGCAGATAAAGTGAAGTTGTTCTTTCCTTTAGAAGTTGAAATATAGCTTTCACCTCCGATAGCCCACAAAGATGAAGGCAAAAGCAGCGTTAACAGAAAGAAATAAAATTGTTTTTTCATGATTGTATTAACTACTAAATCCTAATTTTACTATTTAATAGACTTTTATTGTATTGTGTTGAATAGAAGGAGCTCCAAAATAGCTTGGATGATTATTATCGGGATTTACCACAATTCTTTCAAGAACTACTTCTGGATCAATCATAAACACTTTAAGCGTATGAAATCCTATAGCAGCCACATCTAATTGAACATCCAACCAACGTAAGTTATCAAAAATTTCGTTACGACGCAATTTTCCTGTTCCAACCAATGCAATATCTTTATTGAGCGGAGGAAGAGGTTTCAACACTTTCGAGTTGGCTAGATTCTTTGGAGTATATTCGGTGAATGTATCCACCAATCCTTTGCGTGCATCCAGAATTTGAGGTTCGTTGTTGTCGATAGACACAGCTATGCGCAAACCACGTTCTGGATAAACATCCTGAGTTGGAAGTATCCCAATACAGATAGTAGTTTTACCCTGTTGGTTCAGATACATTTTGTATTCCAAACGAGGTGCTGTTTTAGATGTTTCACTCGGTGCAGTAACCGGATAAATTCCCATACAAGCTTCATCTCTCCCTAAATCTGGTAAAAGTATCCATTTTGATTGTTTGCCGGGTACATTGACATTGAACTTATTGGCAGGAATTGAAAATTCACCGGTTAAACTTCCGAAATATGACTCTTTTGTTAAAGGAATTGTTGCTTTAACAGCGCTCACCTGAACCTGAACCAAACTATCGCCTTGTTTAATTTCAATCAAACCATCAGCTTTACCAACAGGCATAGATTTCCAGTCAATATCAACCATGATACGATTTTCTTTTTCTACAATCCCTTTTATTGCACTTAATTTAATCCAGGATTTATTTGTACTCGCTTTAAAAGCGAATGCCCCAGTTCCACGGTTAAACACATCAATATAGTACGGTTTCTTGTTAAGGCTATCAAATACCGGTAAAGCGGCTTTTACTTCCGAAGCCGGCCACGCTTGTTCGCTACCCTCAATGGCAATGCCCATAGCTGGAGTTGGAAGCGGATTTACATAAACTACAGCCGGCATAGAACTGGTATGAGGCATAGACCACATTGTGTAACCCATATGTATGTCAGACATCATGTTTTTCCATTTTCCATCTGCCATTGGGCCATTATAATAATCGCTTAATTGTTTATCCAAATCATAAAGATCGCGAACGCGTTTAGCATAATCATTAGCACTTACACGTCCTTGCTTGGCATAAAGATTATTTTTATCTGCCGCTATGTACATTTCAGCAATACCGGCAGATGCTTTTGCCGGATATAATACCAACTGATAATAAGCATCTTGTGCTTCCGGAGCAATTTTAGATTTCAAAGCTTCCGCTTTATTAGCCACATCGCGCCAAAGTTGAATAACACGATCGCCTTCATTATGATTCACGATGCTGAAAATGTTCGAAACCTGCGCTTCAGCTTTTCTCCAAAGGTTGTATTTTGGGTATTTAGAAACAATATCTGCAATTTCAACAGCATGTTCTTTACCGAAAGTTTTTGTTGCCCAATCGATGCTGTAATTCATGGTCTTATCAGCAGGTACTGCTTCGGGATTCCATGCGTAACGCATAATAAAGTCAATCGGGATTTCCTTTGGTTTAAGGTCGCCTACGTTTATTACCCAAAGTTTATCAATACCCGTTTGATAAGCGAGATTAAACTGTTCACGTAATTTGGGGATAGTAGTAGTATTTATCCAACGGTCATTCCACGGTCCACCATTCATATCAATGTGGTAGTACACCCCACCTCCACCTTTACGGTTCTTTTCTTTCGGAGGATAAATGCGGCGAATATAGCCGCTGTTATTATCACAGAACAAAAGAATAATATCATCCGGAACAGTTAATCCGGCATCGTAATAGCGTTGAACTTCAGTGTAGATGGCCCACAATTGGGGATGATTTGCCGGACTGTCATTATAAACCTTTTGGATGATTTCACGCTGACCTTTCACTACATTCTGCAAGGTTTTGATATTTTCCTGGTCATCGCCTTTACCCATTGCCATGTCGCCATCACCACGCATACCCATCGTAATAACATTATCATAATTCTTGTTGCGGTTGAGACCGTCAAACCAAAACTTTTCAAGATTCGCACTATTTGTAACAAAGTCCCAGGCACCGACTTCCTGTTTGCGTTTAGTATATTCCTTTTGCGCCCGCATCATCGGTTCATGGTGCGAGTTTCCCATTACAATACCGTACTCATCTGCTAAAACCGGACTCATTGGATCATCTTCGTTAAATGCATTGCTCCACATAGCAGGCCAAAGAAAATTAGCTTTCAAACGCAGTAGTAGTTCAAACATATTTACATACATTTTGGAATTAACACCGCCAAACTTATTATTGCACCAACCGGTGAATGAAGGCGATTCATCATTAATGAAAATACCACGGTATTTTACTTTGGGAGAATCCTGAACATATCGACCAGCTTTCACATATAGTTGATTATTTTTTTTAGCCGGAACATCTGCCCAAAAATACCAAGGTGAAACGCCAATTCTTTCAGAAATATCGTATATTCCATAAATAGTTCCACGTTTGTCACTTCCAGCGACAATCAAATTACCATCAACAGTTTGAATGATAAATGATTCCCAATGTCCTTTTATTTCCGAAACGTCTATTCTTTTATCAGCAATCAATTGGTCAATTATCTTACTTTTGCCAATAGTACCAATTAAAATTACGCCTTTAGCAGGATATTGCAATTTTTCAACAACTTCGGATTTAGTTCCTGAAACCTTGCGAACATCATCACTCAGGTCTTTGGCTGCACGTATAACCCCTTTCCAGTCTGCTGAATCGACATAGATTGAAGTAGCTTTTCCATTAGCAACTATCGTAAAAGCATTTTTTGAGACCTCATGCAGAATATACTGAGAAGGTGTTTTGTAGTCGGTTTTATCAGCAGCTTTAACTGAGAATGATTCAATCAGAATAAATCCTGCAATAAGGAAAATCTGTTTTAGTTTAACTCTACTATTCATAGCACTAATTATTATTTAACGGCACTTGGATTATGAAAAACCTGAATTCACTCCGAAAATCATCAGAGCCAATATTGTTTTTTATAACTTATCATTTTCCATCTTTCAGTTTCGGCCGGTTATCGAAACATCCACCAATCAAAGTTAAACAATTCACGCCCTAAAGTGATATTTTGTCCATTAAAATAAAAATAAACATCATGCTTACCTGTTACTTTATGCTTTAATTCAGATGTGAATGTTTTGAATTTATCCCATCCTCCGGTGCGAGGTAGCTGAGTGGACGAGATTACTGGACCCGAAACACTATCAAGACGAACTTCCAAAATTCCGCCATCAACTCCTGCTGCTAACGAGACAGAAAATGATTTAGGCGATTGATTGCCAAAATTCACCTCACGTACCTTTATATAACCTTTCGAGCGAGTGCTTGAAACATACACCCCTATTTTTTTATCTTGAGATATGGAACATTTTTGCGACCATGCCATTGTTTCCGCTTCAACACGCTTGTAAGGATTAATCTCCCCAACCGGTTTAGGGCCTTCTTTGGAGATGGAGACTGAAGGAATAGTTCCATCAGGATTGTACGTAAATTGCTCGACGCATGCAGCTCGTCCATAGCTTCCCCCTCCGGGTAACAATCCTGTATGGTAGAAAAGATAAGAGTTCCCTTTATAATCAACAATTCCACCATGATTGGTAAAGCTATTAATTTTTTGATTCTCCATAATTTTCCCCTGATATTTCCACGGACCAACAGGACTACTACTTGTTGAATAGGAAAGGCTCTCGCCACCTTTGCTCATTCCGGCGTACATCATATAGTAATTACTGTTCCGTTTATAAAACCAAGGACCTTCAACAAACATATCCTTATTAGGATTTTCAGTACTTTTATTATTCCTGATACCCCCAAAAGTCTCTACGGAAAGAGGAACTGTTACAATCTCACCCGAATAAGAAACCATATCTTTATTTAGCTTGACGTAAAACAGACTTCCATTTC
>Ga0316601_100001616_pt1 | contig 11156 bp, 7 predicted proteins | sample OWC_soil_day5_no_FD_207663 | JGI IMG/M metagenome (GOLD analysis project Ga0316601, IMG submission 207663) | Wetland soil microbial communities from Old Woman Creek delta, Ohio, United States - OWC_soil_day5_noCT | ecosystem: Environmental > Terrestrial > Soil > Wetlands | place: USA: Ohio...
TCGTGTCGCCGAATTGATCGGCGACGACCGCGGGGATGCCGTCGCTCTCGCCGTGGACGAGGCGGATGCCGTTCGTGCGATCGGCGAGCGGGGCGCGGCGGGCGAGGGCGGTCTCGAGGAGCTTGGACACGTAGCTCGCGTCGGGTCGATCGGGGCCGCGGCGGAGGATGCGGATCGCGATCGCGCCTTCGGACTCGTAGGTGCCGTGCGCCACGACGGTGTTCGTCCCGTCGACGAGGCGCAACAGGTCGCCGTCGCGGAAGACAGAAGCGGCGGTGGACAGCTGCTCGCGGAAGATCCACGGATGACCGCGCGCGATGATCGAGACCGCGTCCTTCGTGAGCTGGTAGCGGCGCGGTTTCATCGCCGGTGCGCTGCCTGCATCGGCATGCGCTTGACGACGACGAGATCCGCGCGACCGGCGGCGATCGCCGCGTCGAGATCCGAGAGGGAGGCGTCGTCGGCTTCGACGCAGGTCGCGACGTGGAGCTCGTTGCGCAGCCGGTCCGCGAGCGGGGCCGCGGGGAGGCGCGCGTTGCCGTCGCCGAGCGAGGTGACCCACAAGAGGTTTGCGCCCGCACGCACGAGTTGAGCGGCGTGACCGACGACGGCCGAGCGCGCGGTCCGGCGATCGTCGACGACCGCGCCGAGCCAGCCGTCTCCGATCTTCGCGCGCGCGGACGCGAGCGCGGCGGGGAGGAGCTCGATCGCTTTTTCGTCGCCGTCGGGATCGAGCACGACGAGATCGAAGCCCGCGAATACGAGGCGCTCGAGCGCGCGCTCCGTCGGCAGGATCACGCGCGCGGCGACGAGGGCGTTCTTGCCGTGCGCGTAGTCGATGACCCGGCGCCACGCGACCGCCGCGTCGTCGGACTCGAGCATCTCGGAGCGCAGGGGCGGGGTGGCGACGATGCCGGCGCCGTCGGCCGCGGCCGCGCCGAGCGCGACGAACAGATCGTCGGCGCTCGAGGTCCAGGCTGCGAGCGGTGCGGCGATGAACCGCGAGCGCACGCGATGCTGCCCGCCGACGAACGGGAGCTGGGTGGGAGCAGGCAGGGAGGTCGGCCTGTCGGCGGTCGCGTCGACGAGCGCGGCGACGGTGGCGCGCGCGAGATCCGGGTCGCGCTTCTCCATCGACGCGTGCGAGACCCGCAAGCTGCGCGTCATCAGCGAGTAGGTGAACTGGACCGGCGACATCCGGAGATAGCGCTCGGTGCCCTCGAACCACTCGAGGCTCGCCTGGGCGGCGGCCTGCAGCGACTCGACCTCGGGACGGCGCCGCTTCTCGTAGGCCGCGAGTGCGGCGGGGACGTCGGCGTTGGCGAGCAGCTCGTCGCGCAGCGCGATCGAGTCTTCCATCGCGAGCTTCGTGCCCGAGCCGATCGAGAAGTGCGCGGTGTGTGCGGCGTCGCCGACGAGCACGACGTTGCCCGCGTGCCACTTGCCACAGCGAACCGTCGGGAAGTTGCGCCAGATCGAGCGGTTCTTGATCAAGCGATGGCCGGCGAGCTCGGCCGCGAAGATGTCTTCGAGGATCGCGACGGTGCGATCTTCGTCGGCATCGGCGAGCCCGGCGGCACGCCACGTCTCGTGCGGGCACTCGACGATGAACGTCGAGCCTTGCTCGTGATAGCGGTACGCGTGGACGCGGAACAGGCCGTACGGCGTCTGCTTGAAGAGGAACGTGAACGCGTTGTAGGGCACGGTGCAGCCGAGCCACACGAACTTGTTCGGCCGCACGTCGACGTTCGGCTGGAGCGCGTCGCGCAGCGAGTCCCGCACCCAGCTCGCGACGCCGTCGCACGCGACGATCACGTCGGCACCGCGCAGCTCGTCGGCGGCGAGCGACTTCACTTCGTGCTCGAACTCGACGCGGACACCGAGCTCGTTCGCGCGCGCTTGCAGGATCTGGAGGAGGGCCTTGCGCTCGATGCCGCAGAACCCGTGACCCGTCGAGCGCAGCACTTCGCCGCCGATGTGGACCTCGATGTCGTCCCAGCGCGCGAAGCGATCCGTGATCTGGACGTGGGTTTCGGGATCCGCGGCCGCGAGGTGACCGAGCGTCGCGTCGGAGAACACGACGCCGAACCCGAACGTGTCGGTCGGCCGATTGCGCTCGTACACGACGACATCGTGCTCCGGCGCGACGCGCTTCACGAGGATGCCGAGGTACAGGCCGGCTGGGCCGCCGCCGATGCAGGCGATCTTCACGCGGGGGACCCTACCAAATTCGACGAGACTCGGGGTTTCGCGGACCGAGCCCTCGCGCACAGCGGCGTTCATTCCGGGCGGGGGTAGCCTCGAAACATGGACACAGATCCCGCCGAGCCGACGATTGTCGTGCGTTCACCGGCGTTCGGCGCGAACGGGGCCATCCCGATGGAGTTCAGCGTGGAGGGCGACAACGTGCCGCCCCCGCTGGCCTGGGAACAGCTTCCCGAGGCCACGCAGAGCATCGCGATCGTCTGCGAGGACCCCGACGCTCCGGCGCGCACGTTCACGCACTGGATCGTCGTCGGCATCCCGCCGTCCGCGACGCACCTCGATCCGAGCGCGCCGCCGCGTGGCGCGGCGTTCGGCAAGAACGATCACGGCTCGCTCGGGTGGTATGGACCGAATCCGCCCAGCGGTCGCCATCGCTACGTGTTCAAGGTGTTCGCGCTCGACATCCACCTCGACAAGCCCGGGCTGTCGAATGCCGAGCTGTACAAGACGATGAAGCACCACGTCCTCGCGCACGGCGAGCTCGTCGGCACGTACGAGAAGAAGCGCACCAAGGGGCCGTCAGCGACGGGCTCGCACCACTAGCTAGCTACTGTGCAATGAGTACATCGATGAAGTGGGCGTTCGCCTTGGGCTTGTGCAGCGTGTAGTTGTTCTTGTTGCCGGGGTGCTTCTCGATGAATTCCACGACGTGCTCTGGCATGTTCGTGATTACGAGGTCGAATGTTCGTTTCTGCTTCTTCGCGGCCGCGACCATCCAGCTAAGTGTCGCCGTATCGGGGTTGTCATCGCGACCATTGGCGCTGATGACGTAGGTCTTCGCGCGGACCCGTTCGAAGAAGTCCGCCGTAACGTTGCGAGCGCTGCCATGATGGGGAAGTTTGAGCACGTCGACTTCGAAGTCACCTTCGTCGTCGAGCAGGTCGGCCTCTTCGAGCGCTGAGATCAAGTGATCGCCGCGTCCATCACCGGTGAGCAGCAGCGTCTTGTTGTTGCACTTCACGAGCAACTGGATGCTGCTGAGGTTCGGCATCGACGTGTCGGCCTTGATCGCGGCGTTCAGGTCGCCGTTCTTGATCCGCTCCTCCTGATCTTCGATCCAGTCGTCCCATTCCCTGCGGAGTCGAGCGAGGTTCTTCTCTGTGGGGCCGACGACCGTGATGTCGAGGTCGTGGTGCTGGAACGCGTTGATCTTGCCCGAAAGCCAGGGCTGCCCCTGCGTGTGGTTGTTGATCGTGATTCCGAGCTGTTTCGCGAGCAGGACGAGGCCGTGACCATGCTTGATGCCAGACAGCGCATCGGATGCGAGGTGCATCGAGCCTGCTGGAGTAACCGCCTGAAGAATATTGGCAAGTTGCACGTCGCGCTTCTTGTTGTCGGCGTCGATTGTCGTCCCGAACTCGTTGATCCAGAAGTCACCGATCGAGACGAGTAACGGGTCGTTATCGTCGGTCGCATCTCGGAGCTCCGCGAGCAGATCTTGGAGGCCCGTGGTGTGATCAGTGTCGACGTGACTCAAGCACACCACGTCGAGCCGGTTCGGCTTGATGTTCGACAGCACGGCCTGCAGGTGAGGTGCGAACGTGTTCGCCGGCCCGCCGTCGACGAGCATGTACTTGTCCTGGTTGCCATGAACCAGCAGGAGGCAGTCACCGAAATGTGCTTGCACGACTCGTAGGGTCAGCATCAGGGCAGCTCCATCAGTTGGTCCGAGGTAAGGGCGCCGGCAACGGCCAATGCGTAGTGCTGCGGCTCGAAGTTCATCGTCGCGGCGAAGATCGTGACGGTCCATGTTCCCGCGGCGGCATCATCGAGCTTGACTGTTTCGACGTTGTTCGTGGGATCAGGCAGGTTCGTCTTTAGGAGTTGCGGGAGGTCCGCGTTCGCGATCAACGGGGTGCCCTTTGGCGGCTCCAGGACGAGGTTCAGGTTGTTCTGGACGCCACGCGAATAGTGGTCCGTGTACGCGAGCGTCACGCGCAGGGGCGCCTTCTTCGTCGTCGTGAACTGGAAGCGTCTGCGGGTCTTCGAATCCTTCTTCATGAACGGCGGCTTGCCTTCCGACCACGAATCGACAAGTGCGAGCTCGAACGGCTTCGCCGGATCGATCGGGATGCTGCGCGAGAGATCGAGGCAACCGAAGCCTTGGTGCGGATTCGGGATCACCGGCGGGTTCGTCTGCGTCCCGGAGCCCGCGAGCGTACGCGTACCGTTGATCAAGATCGCTTTCATCAGCGCGGCACTCGGCTTCTGTACTTTGCGTTCGCGCACCAAGTACTCGCGGAGTAGCGCCGCGAGACCAGATGCGATCGGCGTTGCCATCGACGTGCCCGACATGTACCCGAACGCTCGGTTGGTGTTCGGAACCATGCCGGCGAACCGATATGACGGCGCGGTGCTCGCGCGTGGTGCGGCGATATCCGTTCCCGGCGCGACAACATCTGGCTTGATGCGCTGATCGTCCGAGGGACCGCGGCTCGAGAACGCTGCGAGCGCGGTTGGATCGCCCGAGACGGTATCCGCAGCCATGATCGCGGGTGGTGCGAAGCGATCGGGCCACACGTCCTTGAACGTGAGCTTGGCCCAACCACCCTGCTGGCGATCGCTGCGTGACGCACCGACGACGAGCGCGTTCTTCGAAGTCCCCGGCGCTCCGACGGAGAACCACTCGACTTCGCCGGCGAGGCTACGGCGCGGCCCGGCCGGTGGATCCGCGATCGAACCAGCGTTCCCGGCCGCGATCACGACGAGCATGTCGGGGTTTTCCCAGATGAAACGATCCACTTCGAACGAGCTCGACATGTACGCGCCACCGACGTCGGCACCCCAACTGTTGTTGTGAATGCGGGCACCAGAGTCGTACGCCTCCTGCAATAGTTCGATGAGATCGTCACCGATTCCCGTCAGGGAGCCGTTCTCGTCCATCACTGATTGAAAGACGAGCTTCGCCGCCGGCGCGATGCCTGCGAGGTTCGGCGGGTTCTTCGGATCGCCGCAGATCGTTCCGGCGACGTGCGTGCCGTGCCCGTGTGGATCGCTCGCGTCTTTCTCGCGACCACGCGCGATCAAGATGCGTTCCTTCGTGGCGAAGGCGACGTGCGTTTCGTCAAGTCCGCTGTCGCACACTCCCACGACGACCCCTTTCCCCGTCAGCCCACCGTTCGCGACCTGTGCTGCTGCATCCGCGCCGACAAGCGCACGCGTGCGATCGAGTCGCAATGTCGGTGCACGCCACGGCAAGACCGCGGCGACCTCGACGCGCTCGCCGCACGCCTCTGCGTCGTCTTCGCCGGCTTGGATTTGGATCTTGTGCGGTGTCTGCGCGATGACCTTGATGCCCTCGACGTCGAGGTACTTGCGCAGATCGGCGACGCTTGCTCCGTCGTGCAGCATCAAGTCCCAGCGGGCCGTGAGTGTGTTCGCCTTCGCCTTCGTCTTGAGTGTTTCCTCGCGGTCGAATGGCTTCACCTCCGTCACGAACGGCAGCGCCTCTAGCTTCGCGAGTTGCGCTTGATCCTGGACGCGAAAGACGTGACGACTGCCGCGTGCCTCTTGCAGTTGCAAGCCGGCGGCGTCGAGTTGCGCGTGATACTCGGGTAGCACCGGCTTTTGAAGCCACGCAGTGAAGTACGCCGGAAAACTCTGCTTCGCAGCACCACCTCCTGCACCCTGCAACACCGCGGTTGGCGCCGGTGGCGACTCTACCTCGGTGACGATCAAACCCTGCTTCTGCAAGTTCTGGATCGTCGCTTCGTCTGCATCCCCGACGACATAGCCATCTGTCGTCGAGTGATTGACCAACGCCGCCACGGCTTTCGCCCGATCGGTTTCGTGCATCGTGAACACCATCACGCGTTTCATCGCTCCCCCACCTGAATGTAGGCCGGCAGACTAACAGACACGACAGCGTGTGTGTGGGAGCTCGGTGTTCCTGTCGTGAACGATCAGACTCGACGGATTCGCACTAGCGCGAGCGCGAGCAGCGCGAACGCGAGGCCCGCGCGCCCGCCGTGCGTGCTGCAGCCGCCGGCATCGGGGTCGTCGCCGGTCTGCTCGCAGGTCGGCGGCAGGTGGCCGCACACCGGCACCGGTCGCACCGGCTCGATGCACGTCTCGGGCGCCGTGATCCGACCCATCGGTGTCGTCTCCTGGTTCAGGTACAGCTCTTCGCCGACGTTGCCGCCGACGATCGACACGCGAACCAGGTCGTATCCCTCGTCGCGCGTCGTGACGCTCGTGAGGACCTCGTGGCAGTCGTACTCGGGCCACTCGACGGCGAGCGTCGTCGCTTGGCGGTCGACCGTGCCCGTGACGTCGATGAACAGACCATCGCGCTTGACGAACAGCTTCGGCTCGAACGGCACAGCGGCTTGCTGCCAGATCACCACCTGACACCCGCTCGGGACATCGGTGGTGGCGAACGGTCCGAGAAAGCAGCCCGACGCAGCGGCCTCGGACGGCTGCAGCGCGATGACACCGATGACGACGGAGAGAACGATGGTTAGCGAACGCATGGCGCCCCGTTCAGCAGCAAGCGGACCACGCGCCGTATCGTGATCTCGCCGACTTGCTCCGCTCGCGTCGGCGCCGATCGCGGCACGAACGACATCACTGTCAGCTCCTCCGTCTGCTGTCACGCATGTGACCGTCGGCGAACGCGGCGGCTCCGCCACACGAGTTGCCGCTCGTGTGGCGAGGCCCCGCCGAGGATGATCTCATCCCGACAGCAGGGCGCGCACCAGCGGAGGGGATGGAATGTCGGCGGCTTACACGCGGCGAGATGACGGCAGCGAGACGAGGCGAGACATCGATGTCGCGCTCACTCCTTCACGAACCGCTCGAGCGCGAGCAGGGCGGCGGCGAGGTCGGGGCGCTCCGTCAGGATCGGCGCACACGGATCGCGCGGCCACTTCGTCACGCGGTCGAGCGCGTTGCGCAGCGTGAACTGCCGTGCGTCGAGGTCGGGCGTGACCTCGTCCCACGTCACCGGCATCGAGACCGGCGCACCCGCGACCGGGCGGACGCTGTACGGCGCGACGAGGAGCTGGCCGTGTGCGTTCTGGCCCCAGTCGAGGTAGACGCGTCCGCCGCGCGCGTTCGGGTTGCGGTTCGTCGTCGCCATCGCGGGGTGCTGCTTCTCGATCATGAGGCCGATCAAGTACGCGAGCGTGCGCGCTTGCTCGAACGTGCACTGACCACCGAGCGGGATGAGGACGTGGAGGCCGGACTGGCCGCTCGTCTTCACGTAGTTCGGAAGCCCGACCGCATCGCACAGCGCGTGGATCGCGAGTGCGAGCGGAACCACGTGCTCGCGCGGCGCGTTTTTCGGATCGAGATCCACGATCGTGTAGTCGGGCTTCTCGAGATCTGCGATCCGCGACGCCCACGCGTGGATCGGAATCGAGCCGAGGTTCGCGACGAACGCGAGCCCGTCGGCGTCGTCGATCAGGACGTAGTGCACTTCGCGCTGCGAGTGCTCGCTCCACAACGTGGTCGTGCGCAGCCACGGCGGCACCCAGTGCGGCATGTCCTTCTGGTAGAACATCTCGCCGTCGATGCCGTCGGGGTACCGCGTCAGGACCGTCGGGCGATCCTTGAGGTACGGCAGGATGTACGGGCTGACCGCGCGGTAGTACTCGATCAGATCGCCCTTCGTGATCTTGTCGTCCTTCCAGAACAGCTTGTCGAGGCGCGTGAGCCGCAGCTCGCGGACCGATTGATCGACCTCGAGCTCGGTCTCGTTTGGTTCGCGCGGAACGGGTCCCGAGTCTTCGCTCGTGTCGCGGACCGTGTCATCGACGACTTCGTTCGTGAACACCGCGGCGCTATCGGACTCGCCGTCGCCTTGCTCACCGGTGTGGCGGATCGGCATCCCGCACTCGCGCGCCGTCTTGTCGGGACGCAGCCGCTCGAAGACCGGGAACCGCAGCGCCGAATCGACCGGCCACTCGCGGTAGCGCACCTGCACGACGAGCTCGGGCTCGATCCAGCGCGCGTCGTTCGACGCCTCCGGGCGAGGGAACGTCGGCTTCCACGTCGGCCTCTCGTCGAGCACCTTCTTGAGGTCGACGAGTTGTTTGTCGTCGAAGCCGGAGCCGACCTTGCCGGCCCAGACCCAGCGTTCGTCGACCCACACGCACAGGTGGAGCGCGCCGAACCCGCTGCGCGAGTTCTTCGGCGCTGTGTAGCCACAGATCGCGAAGTCGGCCTCGGGGTCGGCCTTCATCTTCAGCCAGTCCTTCGAGCGCGACGACTTGTACGTCGAGGCCGCGCGCTTCGCGACGACACCCTCGAGCCCGCGCGAGACGACCTGGTGGAGGAGCGCCTCGCCTTGCACGGGGATGTGATCCGCGAACCGCAGCGGGCCGACCTTCGGCAGGATCCGCTGCAGCATCGACTTGCGCACGATCAGCGGCAGCCCGCGTAGATCGTAACCACCGGCCGCGAGCAGATCGAAGACGACGTACGTCACCGGTGCCGACAGCGCCGCGCGCTGCACCTCGGAGATCTTGTGCATCTGGCCGCGGAACGACAGCTTGTGAAAGTCCGGCTTGCCGTCGGCGTCGAACATGACGACTTCACCGTCGAGCACCAGGTCTTTGATCGGCAGCGCGCGCACGGCGCTCGTCAGCTCGGGGTAGCGAGCGGTCGGATCTTGCGACGAGCGATAGCGCAGCGCCGCGTGCCCGGCGCCGCCGAACGCGAGCATGCGAAAGCCGTCGTACTTGAGCTCGTAGATCCAATCCGGCGACGAGAACGGCGCATCCGCGGTGTGGCACAGCATCGGCTCGAACGAGCCCGGCGCGAGCACGCGGCGCGGCGGCTTCAGCTCGTCGAGCTCGGCGAGAACTTTCTGATGGTGCGGCGCGCCTTCCGCGAGCTCGTCGATCGTGAGGCCCGACAGCACCGACGCCGGCGACAGCGCTTGCTTGCTCGCGAGGTACGCCTCCGCATGGTCATCACGCTTCTTGATGAGCAGCCAGTGATCGCTGCCACGCCCCGACTCCTTGCCGCGCTTGCCCTTGCCCGTGTGCACGAGCGTGAACGCGCCGCGCAGCTTGTAGCCGTAGAGCTCGAACTTGATCTCGCCATCGAGCAGGCCCTGCGCGGGATCGATCAGCGGACGAAACAGGCCGCGGTCCCACGCGATCATCGGTCCCGCGCCGTAGTTGCCCTCGGGGATCACGGCCTCGAAGTGCACGTACTCGAGCGGGTGGTTCTCGACCTTGACCGCGAGCCGCTTGTCGTCCGGATCCATCGACGGCTCTTTCGGGACGGCCCACGAGCACAGGATCCCGTCGATCTCGAGCCGCAGGTCCCAGTGCATGCGCGTCGCATCGTGTTGATGCACCACGAACATGCGCGGCCCACGCCCCGTGCCGGGCGTGCTGGCCATGGGTTCAGGTGTCGCCCCCGCGACGCGCTTCGCCCGGTAGGCCTCGAGGCTGTCTTCCTTCGGATCGCTCACGGCTGCCTTGGGATCACTCTCGGCAAAGGGATACGATTATTTCATATGCCCGCACGTAGCATCGGTACGGCCACCATCTCGTTCGGCCTCGTCTCGATTCCGACGAAGCTCTACACGACGAACGAGACCTCGGGAGACATCCACTTCAACATGCTGCACGAGGCGGACGGTGCGCGGCTCAAGCAGCAGTACATCTGCACGAAGTGCAACGAAGTTGTCGACCGCGAGCACACCGTCAAAGGGTACGAGCACGCCAAAGGGCAGTACGTGATCCTCTCGGCGGAGGAGCTGAAGGCGCTCGACGCGGTGGCCACGCAGACCATCGCCCTGGAAGAATTCGTACCCGCCGCGTCGCTCGACCCGCTGTACGTCGAGAAGAGCTACTACCTCGGCCCGGACAAGGGCGGCGAGCGCGCGTACAAGCTGATCCGCGACGCGATGCTCGAGACCGGGCTCGTCGGCGTCGCCTCGTACTCGGCGCGCGGCAAGCAGTACATCGTCTCGCTGCGCCCGTTCAACGAGGGGTTGATCATGCACCAGCTGCGCTACGCCGCCGAGGTGAAGCCGTGGTCGGAGGTGCCGCTGCCGGATCTGCCCGAGCTCAAGCCGGCCGAGATCAACCTCGCGAAGCAGATCATCCAGCAGATCGCGCAGGAGACCTGGCACCCCGAGAAGTACAAGGACGACGTGCAGGAGCGCATGGCGGAGTTGATCCAGAAGAAGATCGAAGGCCAGGAGATCACGGTCACGCCCGAAGCGCCGGCCGGCAAGGTCATCGACCTGATGGAGGCGTTGAAGGCGTCGCTCGGCATGTCGAAGTCGGACGAGCGCAAGCCGGCGGTCGCGGCGGAGGAGAAGCCGGAGCCGAAGAAGAAGGCCGCGACCAAGTCGAAGAAGTAGGCTGAGCGTGTGCCGGAGCTGCCTGACGTCGCGATCTACGTCGAGCGACTGCGCGCGCTGACGATCGGCCAGCAGCTCGAGAAGATCCGGATCGCGAGCGTGTTCGTGCTGCGTACGTTCGCGCCGAAGCCGCAGGAGCTCGAGGGTGCCAAGGTCGAGACCATCGAGCGGCTCGGCAAGCGGATCTTGATCGGGGTCGAGGGTGATCGCTGGATCGTGATCCACCTGATGATCGCAGGGCGGCTGCGCTGGAAGGAGCGCGGCGCGAAGGTGCCCGGCAAGGTCGGGCTCGCCGCGTTCGACTTTCCGAACGGGACGTTGATCTTCACGGAGGCGTCGCCGAAGAAGCGTGCGTCGCTGCACATCGTCGCGGGGCGCGCGGCGCTCGCCGAGTTCGATCGCGGCGGGCTGGACGTGTTCGGTGCGAGCCTGGAGCAATTCGCCGAGCGGCTCACGAGCGAGCGGCACACCGTGAAGCGCTCGCTGACGGATCCGACGCTGTTCGACGGCATCGGCAACGCGTACTCCGACGAGATCTTGCATGCCGCGAAGCTGTCGCCGTTTC
>Ga0316601_100001618_pt1 | contig 11143 bp, 9 predicted proteins | sample OWC_soil_day5_no_FD_207663 | JGI IMG/M metagenome (GOLD analysis project Ga0316601, IMG submission 207663) | Wetland soil microbial communities from Old Woman Creek delta, Ohio, United States - OWC_soil_day5_noCT | ecosystem: Environmental > Terrestrial > Soil > Wetlands | place: USA: Ohio...
ATCACCGTCGCGAAGGGCGCCCGGGACGCAGGCCAGAAGAAGGCCTGCACCGCGCTCGCGCTCGACGACGAGATCGGCGGCGCCGAGCGCGCGTTCATCCGCGCGAAGCGCGACCTGTTCGATTGCCCCGGCAGCATCGATCAGCGGATCAGCAGCATGGGCAGCTCGCCGATGGTGGCGCTCGTGCCGTGGCTGGACTCGAGCGCGAAGGCGCCCGACGAGCTGGTGCGCCTCGCGTTCGTCTCCAAGGAGGTGGACGCGTTCGTGAACGCGAAGGGCGATTACCGCGACAAGGTGCTGCTCGGCTACGCGATCAACCAATTCGACTTCAAGGATCTCGACCCGAAGGCCGCACTCCACGCCGTCTCCAATGATCCGGCGCTGAAGGGCAACGCCTGGGCGCAGGTCGTCGTGAAGGAGACGCTCGGCCAGACCCGCCTCGCGATGATGGCGATGCAAGACGAGATCAAGAAGAAGACCGACAAGGATCCGGACTGGAAGATGCTGCTGATCACGGCGCCGCAGCAGGGCTACAACGACTGGCTCGCCGCGTCCGCGAAGTACAAGGCGGAGCTCCAGCGCTCGGCCGAGTTCGAACAGACCGCGTTCGGTCCGTCGAGGAAGGCGAACGCCGGCTGCCAGAAGGCGCTGAAGGCGGACCTCGTCCCCATCCTCAAGTCACTCAAGCGCACGACGGCCACCGAGTTCCTCGCGGAGATGAACAAGCACCCCGTCGCGGGGCTGTTGTTCCGCCGCCTCCAAGCGTGCGTCGCCGTCGACGGTGACAAGATGGCCGCGAAGGAGATGCTGAAGATCAACGGCATCCGCGTGATGCGTGGACCGCGCGTGGCCGCGTACTACGCCGTGATGGACGCGCTCGGAAAGATCCGTGCGGATCGCACGAAGTTCTCGGTCCAGGAGAGCGACATCCCGATCGAGCGCCAGGACATCCTCGAGCAGCTCACCTACGACCTCGCGCGCGACGCGACGCCGACGGGCTACAGCGTGTGGGACGGCAAGGGCGTCATCAAGACGATGAAGAAGGGCAAGGACGGCATCAACGTCGTGTTCGCGAAGGACAAGCAGCAGATCTGGAGCCAGTCGTGCAAGCAGCTCAACCGCATCATCATGTTCGCGAACGACGGCCGCCCGATCTACGACCAGAGCTGCACGGGTAAGGTCATCACGGCGGACGTCTCGCCGGATCCGATCAACGTGCCCGAGCACCTCGCCGAGGGCCTCGCGCCGGGCAGGCAAGTGTCGTTCGGCGTGTCGAACAGCCAAGACCGCCGCATCTCGATGCCGTTCGAGATCTACGCCGACAAGAAGGGCAAGAACCTCGTCGGCTACTACGGCATCGAGATCAAGTAGCGCTACTTGAGGCCGGCGAGCGCTTCGCGCGCGTCGTCGGCGTGGTCGCTCTTCGGATACTTCTCGACGAGCTCTTTCCACGTGCTCTTCGCGCGCTCCGGCATCGAGACCGCGACGTAGGCGCGGCCGAGCAGCCACAGCGCGTCGACGTCGTAGCCGACGCCGCGATACCGCTCGAGCAGGCGGCGGAGGCGCAGCACCGTCGCCATCGGCTTGCCGCGGTCCCAGTAGTAGCGCGCGACGTACCACTCGTGGTCCGCGAGCTTCTTGCCGACCCGGTTGACGATCTCTTTCGCCTTGCCGCGATACGGCGAGTCCGGGAACTTGTCGAGGAAGCTCTTGAGCTCGTTCGCCGCGTCTTCCGTCGACGATTGGTCCTTCTCGTACGACGGCGGGAACATCCAGAAGTCGCTCGGCAGCTGCTTGTAGTAGGACTCGCCGATCCGGAACTGGGCGTAGCCGTTCGACACCATCTCGTGGGTCGGGTGGAACTTGATGAACAGGCGATACGAGTCGATCGCCTCGAGGTATTGCTCGGCGCCGAACTCGGCGTCGGCGAGCCGCAGCTCGGCGAGCACGGCGTACTTCGAGTACGGGAACCGGCTCTTGATGAAGCCGAAGTACTTCGAGGCCGCGACCCAGTCCTTGCTCTCGAGCTCCTTCAGGCCCTTCTCGTAGTTCTTTTGCGCGGAGACGGAGTATTCGACCGAGCCGCCGCCCGACTTACCTCCGCAGGCCGCGCCGAGGGCCATGAAGACCGCCAGGACGGCGACGATCACGCCGGTGTTCACTTTGGAAATCATTGGGTTTGGCCGCGAGGTCGGGTGATACACGATGCCACCGGAGGGATCAACCGCGTCACTTGGACCGCTGGCGGTGCGATCGTGTTGCCTGCGATAACTGCTCGCCATGCGTAGCCAAAGCCTAGCGCTCGTCCTTCTCCTCGGCTGCTCGGGATCGTCGTCGCAGGTCAAGATCGGCCCGCCGCCGGACCGCGTCACGACCGGCACCCTCGCGGGCCCGATGTGCCAGGGCGACCAGTGCACGTGCGGCAAGACGTTCGACGAGGTCGGCGCGCCCGAGGGCAACAAGAAGCGGTTCGAGATCCGGCTCGCCTCCGCGCAAGAGCTCTGGGTCACCGTGCCCGGCCACCAGCTCTACAAGAATCCCGAGCGCGCCGAAGCGTGCTTCTACGTCGACCTCGCGCCCGGCCAGCACCCGGTCTCGCTGCGCGCGTCGAACAAGGACGGCGTCTCCGCGCAGCTGGAGATCTTCGAGCTCGGCGCGAAGGCGAAGACGAAGTACTCCACGTTCAAGTTCTCGTGCGGACACCCCGGCGTCTGCGCGTTCGACGATCTCGACGCCGCGAAGGTCAGCTACAAGGAATTTCACCGCGGTCTCCACGACGCGTGCGGCTCGACGAAGATCAAGGGCATCAACTGGGATCACGGCAAGGCGCCCGACGGCCAGCACCCGAGCGAGCTGCTCGTGCGCCTCACGCTCGACGTCTACACGTTCATGCCCGAGAAGGTCAGCGGCGACGCGACGTGCGGCGCCGGGGAAGGTGCGCGCTCGAAGCGCGACACCGCCGAGCCCGCGCCCGAAGACGCACCGTAACCCGCGGGACGCATCACGCCTCCTCCGGGCGACGTGCCGTCGCGCGATGCGCCGGTGATTCCAGCGACCTCGGGCGGGCACGCCGGCTGCTCGAGGTCGAGCCCATGAAGAAGATCGAAACCGTCGAGCTCGAGGCGATCACCGGCGGCATGAAGTGGCAGGGCATGCGGCAGTCCTACAACGTCGAAGATCGCCGTCCCGGTGCGCCCCCGCAGTGGAGGCAGACGATCAACACGTGGTGGAGCAACGTGAAGAACGGCTACCTCTACTGACGATTACCGGGTAGATAACCGGGTCGTGACGTACGAGTACCCGGACAGCTACGACGTGATCGTCGTCGGTGCGGGCCACGCCGGGTGCGAGGCCGCGCTGGCGGCGGCACGCATGGGCGCCCGCGTCCTCGTGCTCACGGGCTCGATCGACATGGTCGCGCAGATGTCGTGCAACCCGGCGATCGGCGGCGTCGCGAAGGGGCACCTGGTCAAGGAGCTCGACGCGCTCGGCGGCGAGATGGCGTCGGTCATCGATCAGACGGGCATCCAGTACCGCCGCCTGAACGCGAGCAAGGGCCCGGCGGTGCGGTCGACGCGCGCGCAGGCCGACAAGCGGCGCTATCGCGACGAGATGCGGATGCGGCTCGAGCGCTGCGAGGGGCTCGCGCTCCGGCAGGGCGAGGTCGCGCAGCTCGGTGTCGTCGACGACGAAGCCGTCGCGCGATCGGGTGTCGCCGCGACGAGCTCGCGCAAGCGGATCGCCGGCGTGACGACGACGATGGGCGTTCGCTATCGGGCGCGCGCGGTCATCATGACGACCGGCACGTTCCTCCGCGGCGCGATCTTCGTCGGTGAAGCGCGCGCGGCCGGCGGTCGTGCCGGCGAAGCGCCGGCGATCGGCCTCTCGCACTCGCTCGCGGAGATCGGCTTCCCGCTCGCACGCCTCAAGACCGGCACGCCGTGCCGGCTCGATCGCCGGACCCTCGATGTCGCGGGTCTCGAGCTGCAGCCCGGCGACGATCCGTCGCCGATGTTCCGGTGGTCGCGGACGCCGACGAAGCCGCCGCTTCCGCAAGTGCCGTGCTGGGTCACGTACACGAACGAGCGGACGCACCAAGCGATCCGCGACAACCTGCATCGCTCGCCGCTGTATCGCAAAGAGATCGAGGGCACCGGTCCGCGTTACTGCCCCAGCATCGAGGACAAGGTCGTCCGGTTTGCGGACAAGGACCGTCATCAGATCTACCTCGAGCCCGAGGGCGTCGAGGTCGGCCTCGGTGGGGCAGGCGAGGTCTATCCGAACGGCATCTCGACGTCGCTGCCGTTCGACGTGCAGCTCGCCTTCTTGCGCACGATCCCCGGGCTCGAGCGCTGCGAGATGACGCGACCGGGCTACGCGGTCGAGTACGACTTCATCGATCCGCGCGAGGTGCTACCGACGCTCGAGACGCGGCGCGTCCGCGGCCTCTACCACGCGGGGCAGATCAACGGCACCAGCGGCTACGAAGAGGCCGCGATCCAGGGCCTGCTCGCGGGCATCAATGCCGCCCTCGCGCTCCGCGGCGACGACCCGCTGATCCTGCGTCGCGATCAGGCGTACGCGGGCGTGCTCGTCGACGATCTGACGACGCGCGGCACGAAGGAGCCGTACCGCATGCTGACGTCGCGCGCGGAGTTCCGCCTGCTGCTGCGCGAGGACAACGCGGCGGATCGCCTGCTACCGATCGGCCGCCGGCTCGGCCTGATCGACGACGAGCGCTGGCGCGAGTACGAGGCGTGGCAGCGCGAGCTCGCGGGTGCGTTCGAGCGCGCGAACGCCGCTGGTGTCACCGGCACCGACGCCGTCAATGCGGCGCTCGCGAAGTTCGGCAGCTCGCCGATCGCGAACCGGCGCGCTTCGCTCGCGGAGCTGCTCCGGCGTCCCGAGCTGACCTGGCGCGCCGTCGAAGAGATCGCCGCCGTGGGCGGGATCGCCGCGCCGGAGGCGAGTCCGGCGGCGCTCGAGCGCGTCGAGATCGAGCTCGGCTACGAGGGCTACCTGCGTCGCCAGGAAGCGGACGCCGCACGGCTCACGCGCGTCGACGGCGTGATCGTCCCCGCGGAGCTCGACTACCGCATCATCCCCGGCCTCTCGAACGAGGTCGTCGAGAAGCTCGAGGCGATCCGCCCGCGATCGGTCGGACAGGCCTCTCGCATCAGCGGGGTGACCCCCGCGGCGATCGCCATCTTGTTGACTCATATTGGGCTATTCGAACGGAGAAAGTCTGAGGTACGGTCCCCGCCTCAATGAGGTGGCTACCAGCACTTGCCTTACTTCTTGCTCCTGAAGTGGCGTCGGCGGGCGGACTCTTGCTTCCCGGCTCGGGCGCCATCTCGACCTCGCGCGCCGGCGCCGCCGTCGCGTCGGTCGACGACGGCGAGGCCCTCAGCATCAATCCTGCCGGGCTCGCGAAGACCAAGGGCACGACGATCACGATCTCGGCCGCGATCATCGGCTACGCGATGGAGTTCCATCGCGCCGGTAGCTACGACGCGCTCGCCGCCGAAGATCGTCCGTTCGAGGGCCAGCGCTACGCGTCGGTGACCAACGATCCGGACCTGCCGCTCGGCATCGGCAAGTACCAGCCGGTACCCTCGATCGTGATCGTCAGCGACCTCGGCGGTCGCGTGAAGGGCCTGCGGCTCGCGCTCGGGCTCTACGCACCGCAGGGGTATCCGTTTCGCGACATGACGAGCGGCTACCAGTTCAACGGCGACTTCAACAAGGCGCCACCGCCGGTGCGCTACGACATCATGAAGCAGGAGGCGGCGATCCTGTTTCCGTCGATCGGCGCGTCGTACTCGATCCTGCCCGAGCTCGACGTCGGCGGCCGATTCTCCGTCGGGTTCGGCGACTTCGACTCGACCGTCGCGGTCTGGGGCTCGCCCGGCAACTACGAAGAAGCGGTCACGCACGACGCGGAGTTCAGGGCCAAGGCGAGCGACAACTTCATCCCGACGTGGGCGATCGGCGCGCTGTATCGCCCGACGCCGAACCTCGAGCTCGGCTTCAACTTCAACTGGCGCGCGGTCGTGCGCGCGCGGGGCAAGGCGTCGAGCAACTCGGGCCCCGAGGTGTCGTTCAACATGCAGCCGACGGTGATCGGCCCGGCGGCCAATGACTTCGCGCGCTGCGTTCCGACCCCGTCGGCGAGCGACGCCGGCACGTTCGAGGAGCAGAACGCGTGTGTCGACTTCCAGCTGCCGATGAACGCGCAGCTCGGCGGCCGCTACAAGTTCCTCGACGGCGAGGGCAACCTGAAGGGCGACATCGAGCTCGATGTCGGCTGGGAGAACTGGGGCAAGCGCTGCAAGGACAACGCGGACTTCGTCAACGGCTGCACGAGCCCGAGCCAGTTCCGCGTCGTCGTCGATGCCGCGGCGTACGTCGATTCGAACGCCGACGGCACGCTCGAGGAGTCCGAGATCGCGATCCACCTGAAGGACAACTACGTCGAGCACAAGTTCAAGGACACGTGGAACGTTCGCCTCGGCGGCAGCTACGTGATTCCGGTCGGCGGCCCGACGAGCGGCAACAGCATCATCGTGCGCGGCGGCCTCGGCTACGACACGCGCGCGGCCGAGGAGGGTTGGCTGCGCGCCGACATCGACGGCGCGGCGCGCATCACGACGACGGCGGGCGCCTCGTACCGCACGAACAGGTGGCAGGCGACGCTCGGGTTCGGCGCCATCATCGAGGGCGAGAACACGAACGGCAACGACTGCAACCCGGAGCCGACGGCCGCCAATCCGCAGCCCGGCTGCGGGCCCGGTGGTGTGCAGCAGCCGATCGAGGACCGCGAGGGTCCCGATCCGATCAACCCGATCGTCGTGCCCGAGCAGCAAGCGGAGAGCCCGGTGAACAAGGGCACGTTCAACTCGAACTACATCCTGTTCATGCTCGGATTTACGACCTGGTTTTAGTCGTCGCGCGTTCGGGGGAACGCCGCGAGAGGTACCTATGAAGCTTCGCAATTGGATGATTGGTGGAAGTCTGCTCGGGTCGAGCACGGCGATCGCGGGCGGCTTGTTCTTGCCGGGCTCCGGTGCGATCTCGACCTCGCGTGCGGGCGCGGCGGTGTCGTCGGTGGACGACGGCGAAGCGCTGTCGATCAACCCCGCGGGCCTCGCGAAGACGGAGAGCGGCTGGACCGTGACGGTGTCGGCCGCGATCATCCGCTACTACATGGAGTTCTCGCGGCGCGGCACGTACGACACCGTGCTCGAGTCGCCGCCGGACCCGTATACCGGCCAGCCGTACGAGTCGATCGAGAACGATCCGAAACCACCGACGGGCATCGGCAGCTTCCAGCCGATTCCGGTGATCGCGGTCGTCGCGAACCTCGACAAGCTCGGCTGGGTGCCGGGCCTGTCGGTCGCCGCCGGTCTCTACGCGCCGAACGGCTACCCGTTCCGCGACATGACCAACGGCTACGACTTCGTGCGCGACACGCAGACGAACACCGAGGCACCGCCGCCGACGCGCTACGACGTGATGACGGCGGAGAGCCAGGCGCTGTTCCCGTCGATCGCCGCCGCGTATCGCGTGATCCCGAGCCTCGACCTCGGCCTGCGCCTGACCGCGGGTCGGATCAAGAGCAAGCAAGTGTCGATCGTGCAGGGCACGCCCGGCAACGTGAACGAGTCGGTCCGTCACGACACGCAGTTCACCGGCGACGTGGCGGACGGCTTCGTGCCGACGTTCGGCATCGGCGCGACGTTTCGCCCGACGCCGTTCCTCGAATTCGGTGCCGTCTACAACTACTCGGCGACGATCCGCGCGAAGGGGACCGGCCAGAGCGTGAAAGGACCGAACGTCGATCCGGATCGCGTGATCGGCCCGATCCCCGACGCGATGAGCCGCTGCGAGCCGGGCGGCGACTTCGAGAAGCAGAAGGCGTGCGTCACGACGCAGCTGCCGATGAACGCGCACGTCGCGGGCCGCTACAAGTTCCTCGATGCGACCGGCGCGATGCGCGGCGATCTCGAGCTGCAGGTCGGCTGGGAGAACTGGGGCAAGAAGTGCGACTTCACGTCGGCGGCGCTGATCGCCGATCCCGCGGAGCGCGACCGCGCGATTCGCGCACTCGGCGACGACTGCGCCTCGCCGGGCCAGATCCTCGTGAAGCTCGACACCGGCCTCTACAACACGAGCGGTGAGTTCGCGCAGCCGGTCGAGGTGAACTTCGTGAACCTCGGACTCCAAGATACCTACTCGGTGCGCCTCGGCGGCAGCTTTCACATCCCGGTGTCGGGCGATCCGCTCGAGCCGAAGACGCAGGGCAAGAAGATCATCGTGCGCGGCGGCATCGGATACGACACCGCGGCGGCGCGCGAGGGCTGGCTGCGCGCGAGCTTCGACGGCGCAGCACGCGTGACGACGACCGTCGGTGCCGCCTTCCACACGAAGAAGTGGGAGATCAACGCGGGCGGCGGCTTCGTCTATGAAGGCAGCAACACGAACCCGGGCGCCGCCGCCGGCGGTCGCGACTGCAACCCGACGTCGGCGAACACGAACGACTGCGGCGACGGCACGCAGCGCCCGCTCGACGACCGGCAGGGCCCCGACCCGACGAGCCCGCTCCTCACGCCCGATCTGCAGTTCGAGAACCCGTTCAACCAGGGCACCATCAAGTCCAACTACTTGCTGTTCATGCTCGGCTTCTCGACGTGGTTCTAGGTGACGGAATTTTGCGTAGATTCCGAGCGTTTCTCGTGACACACACAAGTCATGAGCAAAGCGTTGGTAAGGCAGTCGAGCGGTAGCGGCGTTGTCCCGGCTGTCGCGAGCGCGCTGATTCCGGGCGTCGGCCAGCTGGTCAACGGCGAGGTCGACAAGGCGATCGGCGTGTTCGTCGTCGCCGCGATCTCGGGTGCGAGCTTTCTCGGCGCGATTCCGCTCATCGGATCGATCGCCGGCTTGGTGTACGGCGCGACGTGGGTCTACGGCGTCGCCGATGGCTATATCCAGGGGAAGAAGAAGTGATTCACCTCGCGTCGCGGACGCTCACGGATCGGTGGACGAAGGTTAGCTTCGCGATCGTCTGCATCGCGGTCATCATCGCGTTCGCGACGAAGCCGGCGGCGGAGCACCACCGTGGCCGCGTGATCGTGACCGACACGCAGATCGAGATCCTCCACGACGTGAGCTTCGTCGGTGACACCATCTCGACGCGCTCGCTGCGCACCTTGGACGCGCTCGCGGCCACGCTCGACGGCAATCCGACGATCCAACTCGTCGAAGTGCAGGCCAGCTCGCTGACCCGCGCGCGGGCGTGTGTCGACTATCTGATCGGGCGGGGCATCGCGCCGGCTCGTCTGACGGCTGGCTTGAAGGACGGGCCCTTAGCGTCGTTTCTGATCCTCGACCGCCGGGGCGATTAGCAACAGTCAGCCCTGACCGTTTTCTGCTAAGGTCTCCTCGATGGCTTCCGATGAGACCTTCGAACAGTTCCGCGGCACCGACAGCTACATCGTCTCGGACGAGCTGCGCCACGCCGTGAACGTCGCGGTTGCGCTCGCGCGGCCGCTGCTCGTGCGCGGCGAGCCGGGCACCGGCAAGACGCTGCTCGCGGAGAACCTCGCACGTGCGTTGAACCTCTCGCTCGTGCGCTGGCACGTGAAGTCGACGACGAAGGCGAAGGACGGCCTCTACGTCTACGACACGGTCGCGCGCCTGCACGACTCGCGGTTCGGCGGCGATGTCAAAGACATCGCGAAATACATCAAGCTCGGACCGCTCGGCGAGGCGCTCGCGTCGCCATCGCGGGTCGTGCTGTTGATCGACGAAGTCGACAAGGCAGACCTCGAGTTCCCGAACGACCTGCTCCACGAGCTCGATGCGATGCGGTTCCGCATCGACGAGACGGGCCAGGAGTACGCGGCGAGGGAGCGGCCGATCGTCGTCATCACGTCGAACAACGAGAAGGAGCTGCCGGACGCGTTCCTGCGCCGCTGCGTGTTCCACTACATCCAGTTCCCGGATCGGGCGCTGATGGCGGAGATCGTGAAGGTCCACCACCCCGACATCACCGACCGCGTGCTCGACAACGCGCTCGAGGTGTTCTTCGGGCTGCGCCAGACGCCGAAGCTCCGCAAGAAGCCCTCGACGTCGGAGCTGATCGACTGGATCTGCGCGCTCAAGAAGGCGGGCGTCGATCTCGCACGCGTCTCCGGCGGCATCCCGTTCCTCGGCACGCTGCTCAAGACCGAACAAGACGTCGAGCTCGTCGGCAAGCGAGCGAAGGCGTAGCAGTGCTGATCGATTTCCTGTTCGAGCTGCGCAAGCGCAAGCTGCCCGTGTCGACGCACGAGTGGATGGCGCTGATGGAGGCGATGGCGCTCGGCCTCCACGAGTCCTCGCTCGACGGCTTCTATCACCTGTGCCGCACGCTGTGCGTGAAGGACATCGCGCTCTACGACGCGTACGACGAAGCGTTCCTCGCGTACTTCAAAGACATCCACACCGACGCGCTCCAGCTCACCGAGCAGATCCGTGCGTGGCTCGCCGATCCGCGCAACCTCGAGGGCCTGACCGACGAGCAGCGCGCCGCGCTCGCGGAGCTCGACATCGAGAAGCTCCGCGAGATGTTCGAGCAGCGCCTCAAGGAACAAAAAGAACGGCACGACGGCGGCAACCGCTGGGTCGGCACCGGCGGAACGTCACCGTTCGGCACGAATGGCAACAACCCGACGGGCATGCGGGTCGGCGGCGGTGGTGGCCGCAGCGCGATGGCGGTCGCCGACGAGCGCCGGTTCAAGGAGTACCGCCGCGACGTCGTGCTCGACGTCCGCCAGATCGACGTCGCGTTGCGCGGCCTCCGCCGCCTCGGACGCGAAGGCGCGCAGGAAGAGCTCGACCTCGACGAGACCGTCGACAAGACCTGCAAGAATGCGGGCGACATCGACATCGTGTTCCGCCCGCCGCGCCGCAACCGCGTCAAGGTCATCCTGATGATGGACGTCGGCGGCTCGATGGATCCGTACGCCGAGCTCGTGTCGCGCCTGTTCACGGCGGCATCGCGCGCCGGCCGGTTCGCGAAGTTCCGCTCGTTCTACTTCCACAACTGCGTCTACAACTCGGTCTACGAGGACGCGCAGTTCCGCAAGGGCGTCCCGGTCGC
>Ga0316601_100001619_pt1 | contig 11137 bp, 10 predicted proteins | sample OWC_soil_day5_no_FD_207663 | JGI IMG/M metagenome (GOLD analysis project Ga0316601, IMG submission 207663) | Wetland soil microbial communities from Old Woman Creek delta, Ohio, United States - OWC_soil_day5_noCT | ecosystem: Environmental > Terrestrial > Soil > Wetlands | place: USA: Ohio...
ACGCCGCACATCCTAGCAGAGACTCCGTTGACCGGCTGTGGCCGGAAATCGGGATTCGAGCCTCGCGACCGGTAGCCGCATACTGGCGAGGTGTCATGGCCCTACCCCCCGTCATTCCTCAAGGAAACCATCGCGGCGCGGCGGTTCGTCGGCCGGATATACTCGAACGATGAGCGTTCTCCATCACGAGCTGGAGGTCCCGACCACCGGCCATGGGCAGGTGGTCGACATCACCGACGATGTTCATCGCTGGCTGGTCGAGATCGGGGGGGCGGAGGGCGTGGTCACCGTCTTCGTCCCCGGCTCCACCGCCGCGGTCACGACCCTCGAGTTCGAGTCGGGGTGCGTCCGCGACCTCGACGAGGCGCTGGAGCGCCTGGCTCCGTCCGACCGGCCCTACCACCACGACCGGTGTTGGGGCGACGGCAACGGCTTCTCCCACCTGCGCGCGGCACTGCTCGGACCGTCGCTGACGGTGCCGGTGGCGGCCGGCCGGTGCGTCCTCGGGACGTGGCAGCAGGTGGTGCTCGTCGAGTGCGATGTGCGGGCGCGGCGGCGGCGGGTCGCGCTGACCTTCGTCGGTGAGCGCAAGGGGGTGGACTGATGCCCCACATGGTGCTCGCCGGAGGGCTCGAGCTGGCGCCGGTGGCGGTGCCGGAGGAGGTCCACCGCTGGGGCCGAGCGGTGATCAAGACCGAGGGCAGCTGGCGGCGCTGCGCCGGCGAGGCGCTGCTCGTCGAGGGCGTGGTCGTGGAGTTCGCGCGGCCGCTCCACCCGGTGGCGCTGGTGGCCCCGCACCATGGCGACACCATCGTCCGGCTGTGGCCGGTGGCGCCGGTCGAGCGCACCCGAGCGGTCCAGCGGTGGCTGGGCCTGCTCGCGGGCGTTCTGCAGCGCCAGGGAGCGGGTCCGCTGAAGCTCACCAATATCCCGGCCGAGCTCTGGCAGGACATCGGACTGGCGGTATCGTTGCCGCTCGCCGAACCCTGAGCGCTCCCCGAGGGAGCCACCCCTGACGCTTTCGGACTCCAGGTCCTCCATGATTGGTTGCGAGGGGCAGGCGCCGAAACTGTCAGGGATGGCGCGCCCTAGGAGTTCGTATCGCATTGGCCTGTTCGGCGGGGGTGGTTGACCGAATCGTTGTCGGACGGCCACTGCGGTACGAACTCCTCAGGATGCGCGCAACGCATCCCGGGGAGCGTGTCGGGCAGAGGCCAACAACAATGGCCACGTCAAGCGCGCGCACAGGGGCCTATGCCCGACACGCTCCTAGCGGTTCATTTCGTCCTCGAGCTCCTGGGCGCGTTCCTGCTGGCCGGTCTGGAGGTTCTCGAGGCGGTCGCGAACCGCGTCGACCGGCGACGTCCCGACCGGCTCCCCAGCGAGGGCGGCCCGCGCCCGGTCGAGGTTGCGCTCGGCCGCGCCGAGCGATGCCGTCGTCACGCCCGGGCGATACGCACGCAGGTCGGCGGCGGCGCCACGGAGGGCGACCGCGACGGTCAGTGCGACGCTCGGCGACGGCGCCGCGTCGGCCCACGAGGCGGCGGTGGCTGCGATCGTCGCCAGCTCGTCCGTGTGGTCGGCGATCGCCTCGGGATGGTCGACGAGCAGCTGCATCGACGACGCCATCCGGGCGGCCAACTCGCCGTCGAAGGAGCGGCCGGTCACCCCTTCCTCACGAAGGTCGGTTGCGATCGCCCGCACCGCCTGGAAGCTCGCGGTGGCGGACTCCCGCTGCAGGAAGAGGACCGCAGCCAAGGCGATGAGGATGATGATGGCGAGCACGCCGATGACGCGCATGGCTGCCTCCGTGATGCGAGTATATCGGCTGTGGCCAGGGCGGGCAGACGGATCGGCGGCACCCTGCCTCCTGTCGCCTTCCTACCGCGCGGCTGCCGACTCCGCGCTTGTCCGGTCTCTCAGTGCGCGCGGGACGATGGACCGCGATGTAGCCTCGGGGCGACCAGGTCGGGCGACCGGCTCGCTGGTCCCCTTGCCCGCCGCCACGCCAACCGTGGACGCGACGGCGCCTTGATAGCTCGGGTCCCCGGTGGTCTGGTCGACCACCGAGGCGTACGGGAAGACCCGCGCGTCGTCCGGGCCGTCCACCAGGTAGAACACCAGGCTGCCGCCCTCGACGGCGGTCGGCAGCCGCTGCTGGACGTGGCCGAAGGGCGGCAACTCGAGCTCGTGGGTGGCGAGGATGTTGCCGGCGCTGTCCTGGACGTCCACCCGCACCACCGTCCAGTCGGCCGACCACGACGCGATCCCGATGTTGCAGCGGAAGTACACGCCATCATTGAGGATCCCGGCCGCGTACCCGTAGGCCGTCCAGTCCGTGCCGCGCCAGTAGTCGATGCCGGGCAGAGTCTGGCCGAACTCGCCGTCGTGGCTGCGCGGATCGAGGGTGTAGGTGCGGGAGGTGACAAGGAAGTGGCAGCGCTCGATCGGATCGCAGTTCAGCGTGGTGTCGGCGTAGACCATCAAGGCCGCGGTCCCGCGGTGATCGAAGAGGTCGGGGCCGAGGGCATCCCAGAGGTTCACGGTCTCCCAGGGCGCGAGCGTGATCTCGATGGCGTCTGCCTCCCAGTTCACGGTGTCGGAGGGGAGCAGCTGCACTACCACCGGGAGGTCGTACTCCTGGGGGTTGTGGAGGGAGAGGTCGGTCCTCCAGAAGGTTCCTCCGACGCCTCCGTTGTGGGCCGACGCAGCCACCATCCAGTCGGCGGCGAGCTGCGCGTGAGCGGGCATGGCGAAAAGCACGACGAGCGCCAAAGTCGAGCCGGTGCGTCGCATGGCGGCCTCCTCGCCCCGGGGAACTGCACGTGCCGTGCCAGCCGGGACCACGAGCCATGCCAGGTGCGCGAGCTGTGATGTCCTGTTCGGTGGACAGAGGGTCGTCCCGTCCCGGGGGCGGTGGGAGAGCGGGCCGCCGTCAGCTCGCGGCCGGGCGCGGCTCCCGCTTGGCGATCGTCTCGCGGACCGCGGCAGCCGCCTCGGCGAGGCTGCCGTCGGGCAGCATCGTGGCCAGCAGGTCGGAGTCGCCGGGCACGGTCGTGGGCCAGACGTGGGAGGTGGGCAGCGCGTCGCGACCGAGGTGGAGGCAGGCGCCGAGATGGGTGACGAGCGAGCCCTCGAAGAGCTGGCGAATGGCCGGCGGGAAGTCGGCCATGTAGGCGAGGCTCCTCCCCAGCCGCCGGGGCAGCTCGCGCACCAGGGTGCGCTGGAGGTGCGGGTGGGACACCGGCAGGGTCGACAGCACCCACAGCACGAGGTCGGTCGGGACCGTCACCAGATGAGCGGCGAGCCTGGCGGCACCAGGGGAGACGCCGCAATGCGGTGCTGCAGCGGTGGCCGCGGCGGACCACGACACGGCGGCGTTCTCGACCAGCTCGTCGATCCGGCGGGCGGACGGCCTCAGCCAGGTCTCGTTGTCGAACATCTCCTGCCACAGGTCGAGCTCGGCCGCGAACTGAGCAAGCTCGGGCAGAGTCTCCGGCGGCTGCAGGTGCGGGCTGCGGATGCAGCACGCCAGCACCATCTGATTCCAGACCGCGTGCGGAAGCCCTTCGAGGTCAGCCGGCTCCTGCGTGCCGAGGCGCTTCGTCACCCGGCTCGCCTGACTCGTCGGCAACGGTACCAGCCCCGGGCTCGATGTCAGCCAGTCCGCGAGCACGGTGAGGATGTTTCGGATCGCCGTCTGGATCTCGACGATCTCCTCGCCGTCGACGCGGTCGCCGTCGGAGATGCCGTTGCGGATGAGGTCCCAGAAGAAGGAGTCGAAGGCCTCGCCGGAGAACTCGGTGGGGAAGAACTCCTCCGGCGGCGCGTCGTGGCCGTTCTCGTCGGTCCGGCGGGCGGCCTCCAGGACCAGCGTGTTGGGCTCGACCTTCAACGTCATGCCAAGCAGCTGGGCGACCGGATACTCGGAGTCGAAGACGAAGCGGATCTGGCCGGCGGCGAGGACCCGGCTGGTGATCGTCTCCGCCAGCCGGGTGAGGCTGCCGCGCAGCCCGTCGACGGAGAAGCCTCCGCGGTCGATCAGCAGGTTGGTGAAGAGGGTGCGGCGCAGCAGCGACAGTCCGAGCAGCCGCCGCAGCTGCTCGACCGGCAGCAGGCCCTCGTTGGCCAGCCAGCTCGCCAGACGTTCCTGGGGCACCGAGGACGACACGTAGACGATGTTGCCGTCCAGGAAGTCGAGGTGGCGCTTGCTCTGGCGGCCGAGGAGCGTGAGTCGACCGTTCAGTCGGCCCAGCTGGAGCCACTGCAGCAGATCCCCCAAGTGGAGGCGGTCGAGATTACCTTGAATCACCAGCCACCAGTATACAAGTTCTTCGCCCGTGCGGCATGAGGTGTCGCACGATTGAACACCTCCAGGGGACAGCCCCCCAAACTACGGTACCATGGCTCGGTGCGATTGCTGCTGCTTACCGCACGGCCGGACACCGAGGCCAACCAGCGGCTCGTCGCCGCTGCTGGGGCTCTCGGCGTGGAAACCGACATCGTCGACGCCGCGACGCTCACCGCCGGGGCCGGCGGCCGGCCCACGCTCGAGCAGGGTGGTGTCGATCTGCTCGTTCCCTTGCCCGGGGCGGTGCTCGCGCGCGTCGGCAACTGGCGCCCGGACAGCGTGCTCGCAGCCCTCGAGGCGGCGGTCGATCGCGGGGTCGCGACCCCGAACCTGCCGGATGCGATCCGTTGCGGGCGCGACCACTGGCGGACGGTTCGAGCGCTGGCGGCGGCTGGGCTGCCGGTTCCCGAGACCCTCGCCGGCGCTGACCCGGAGTCACTGGCCGGTGCCGCTGAACGCCGGCTGGGTTTCCCGGTGGTGGTCAAGCAGCGCCGCTCCCGGATGGGGGTCGGCGTGATCCGCTGCGACGCCCGTGACCAGCTCGACGCGGTGCTCGACACGCTGTGGCGCCTCGGCGACGAGGTCATCGTCCAGCGCTTCCACGACTCCGGGGGCGTGAGCGTGAGGCTGCTGGTCGTCGGGAAGCGGGTCGCGGCGAGCGCGCGGCTGAGCGCTGCCCCAGGTGATTGGCGGTCGAACGCGGCGCGCGGCGGCCAGGCCGTCGGCCACCCGCCGAGCCCCGAGGAGGAGCGCTTGGCGCTGGCGGCTGCCCACGCGGTCGGTCTTGGCCAGTGCGGCGTCGACCTGCTGCCGGGAGACCGCACGGTGGTGGTCGAGGTCAACCCGACGCCCGGCTTTCGGCACCTTGAGGCCGCGAGCGGGGTCGACGTGGCGCGGGCCCTGGTCGAGGACGCACTAGGAGCGTGTGGGGCATAGGCCCCTGTGCGCGCTCCTGACGTGGTTGTTGTTGGTGGCCTCTGCCCACACACTCCTCGGGATGCGCTGCGCGCATCCTGGTGTTGTTTTCTCAGGCTATCCCTACAAGGGGAGCCGGCATGAGAGCGTCGGCCCCCACACCACCTCAAACGCCAAGAGCGCGCGCCCGTTCGTCATCTCCAACAATCGGTCGTCCTGTTATCAAACTCCAGAAGGAGTTCGTGCCGCGGTGGCCGTCCGACAACGCTTGGGTCAACCACGTCCACCGAAAGGGCCAATGCGGTACGAACACATAGGGGCAAGGATCTAGGGTGCGCCCCCCACCGCCACCGTTGCCCGTCTCCGCGCCCGCTCTCGTCACGGCGAAGCCAAAGGCGAAGCCGGATCCGCGCCCGTTGGCCTGCCCGATCGCTGCCGAGATGCAGCCCGCTTGTGCGCTGCAATTGAAGTCAGCGATACGGGCACTGGAGCTGCCGCCGGGATTCGAAAGCGGAAGCCGGAACATGAGCGGATCCCGCCCCGCGCGCCTCTCCGGGGCTTCACGCTGACGGCGGTGGCCGACTACTCTGCCGGCGCCGCGGCAGAGAGGGTTCGTCCGGCGAGCTCGCGGTCGAGCATGAGCAGGCCGTGCGGGCTGTCCTCCAACATCCGGACCTGATGGAACAGCGTGTCTGCGGTTGCCTCCTCCTCCACCTGCTCGTTGACGTACCAGTGGAGAACCACGGTGGTGGCATGGTCCTTGACGGAGTTGGCGAGGTTGACCAGCTCGTTGATTCGCGTGGAGATGTGGCGCTCGTGGTTGAGCACCGCCTCGACGGCACCTGACGGCGACGCCCACTCCCGCTGGGGCGCTTCCATCGCCGCCAGCTGGACCGAGCCGCCGCGCTCGTTGAGGTAGTCGAACAGCTTCATGGCATGAGCGAGCTCCTCCTGGGCCTGGATTTTCATCCAGTGCGCGAAGCCGTCCAGGCGCTGGGCGGAGAAGTACGCGGACACCGAGAGGTAGAGGTAGAAGGAGAAGAACTCGGCGTGGATCTGCTCGTTGAGCGCTTTCTCGACCTTGACGTCCATGGTGTGTCGTCCTTTCCTGTCGCGATCGCTCCCGCGGCGGTCGCCTGTCGGGAGCCGGTGCCGATTATAGCCGGCCGCCCGCCGGGCCAGGAGCGCGGAGGCCACAGGTCACAGCGGGCGTGGCTGATGACGGATGGGCAGCGGGGCCTGTGCCCTGCACGCTCAGAGGTGGATTCGCCGCGCGCTTCGAGCCCCTAGCCCCTAGTTCCCGGGGCCGGAGGGAAGGGTGGGATATCGGTGAGCGGGGCCGCGTCGATCCACGGCCTGATGTTGTTGGAGACGGCGGGTCGGGCCCACAGCAGGCCGGCCCTGTTGTCCGCCGCAAGCGGCCGGCCGGCGAGCCACACGATGACGATGGTCGCCGCAGCGACGGCGGCCAGCCGCACCCAGCTGCCGAGGGTGAGCCCGCGCAGGCGGTGGACGAACGGCGGTGGGTAGCCGAACCACGCCGTGCTCAGGGCGACGACCACCGCCGCCCCCATGACGAGGGTCGACGGCGTGGGTGGGGCTCCGGACACCAGCGTCGCCACCGCGGCGAATGCTGCCGTCGGCAGACCGAGGTGAACGGCCACCGCAGCCAGCCGCAGCGCCCGTCCGGTGTTGGGGCGTCCGATGCGCAGCAGCGCGAGCAGGCGCAGGGTCGGCGGGAGCACCGACGGAATCGTGAGCGCTGGGGCCAGCCAGATCAGGGGCGCGGGCAACCGCCACAGCTCGAGCCAGCGCGAGAGGTGGCCGTCCTGTGGATCGAGCAGCGGCAGCCAGGCGAGCCCGATCACGGCGCAGGCCCAGGCGCAGTGGAGCAAGACCAGCTCGGCGGCGAGCGACCGCGGCCTCGGCAGCAGGGCGATGGCGGCGACCGCGATCAGCAGCGGCAGCACCAACGAGCCCGACCAGTAGCCCAGGGACCGCGACTCGGCAGCGAAGGCCAGCGTCGGCTGGTTGACCAGGGCCCAGACCTGGCGGTCGAGCGGTGTCGAGACGCCGATCCAGCCGCAGCCGCCGAGCAGGGCGCCGATCCCCTGCCCCGCCACCGCGACGAGAAGCGCGCCCGGGAACGCGGCGACCGCAGCGAGCAGCCCGTACAGCAACCCCTTCGCGTCCATGACGTCGATCTCTCGCCGCATCCACGGCATGCTACCATGGGCCGGTTATGAGGCCACAAGACTCGTTGTTTCAGTCCTTTGTCATGATCGGGGCGGCTGTGGTCGCGATCCTCCTCGGCGCCGGCGCGGCGTCCGGGCAGGCCCTCCACAGCGAGCGCATGAGCGGCGGCAGCGAGCTGGTGTTCGTCACCCAGCCGTTGGCCGGCGCAACGACTTTGGCCTGGCCCGAGGCGGACGGCGGAGCCCACACCGTCACCCTGGGTCAGCTCAACTTGGTGGCCGATGCGCAGCGCGAGCTCGAGACGGTCGATCCGCCGCCCCCGGTCGTGGTGGTGGTCGGCGGCACCCAGCTCGCCGAGCTCCGGTCGACCGTCGAGCGGGCGCTGGCCGGGCGGACCGCCGCGGGCTTTCCGGTCGAGCGGCCGCTGCTCGACGAGGGCGGCATCGATCGTCGCCTCGGCGCCTCCGACGGCGACGCCACGGTGCGGATCGAGACGCCGCTTCCCGGTCCGGCCGACGGACGGCGCAGTTCGGTCGAGGTGCTGTGGGAGCTGATGCCCGAGCTGCTGTCGGCCGAGCACCCGGGCTTCCGGACCCGGGTGGACGGCGACCTGGGGCTGCTCGAAGGGACGGTGGACGCCGACCTCGTCGACCTCGTGCTTCGCCAGCTGAAGTTCGAGATCGCGCGGATCGGCGAGAGCGTGGTGCTCGACGGCGTCCGCGTCGAGGCGGCGCGGTCGCGGCTCGAGGTGCGGCGCCGGGCGCTGCTCGCCGCACATCCCGACGGAGCTCTGGCGGTGCTGGAGCGCTGGCAGGGCGGCGGTGTGGTCGGGGTGCGGGAGTTCGTGTTCGGCATCTCCGGGGTGACCGAGGCCACGGTCCGCGACGCAGCTCGGGCGTGGCTGCCCCAGCACCCGGGACGGGTCGTGCTGGTGCTCCCCCCACGCGTCTTCAACCCGAGGTTCGCCCCGGGGCCCGAGGTAGTGACCCTCGACAACGACGCCGTGGCGGCCATCCTCGAACGGGAGGTCGCCGGTCTCGCGGTCCTGAGCCTGCGCCCGATCGTGCTGCCCGACCTCGACGGTGCGGTCTCGGCCACCGTGCTGGCGCGGGTCGCGGCCGAGCTCCGCGCGTCGGAGGGCGCCCCCGGATGGGTCCGCGTGCTGAGTGGCCCTGCCGCCTTGGAGCTCGCGACCTCCCCGGAGGGGCTGCCCGAGCTGGTCGAGGTCCTGCAGGAGGCTCTCGATCGGATGGCGGCCGACGACCGTCCGCTCGGCCTCGACGACGGATCGGCGCGCCGGCGTGCCCTGGAGCTGATGTCGGGGGTGCTCTCACTCGACGAGGGCGGCGGGCTATCGCCGGCGTCGCTGCTGCGGCCGAGCAACCTCGCGGTCGGGGTGGTCGCGCCGGATGCCGAAACCGCGGTCGAGGCGATCGAGAAGTTCGGTCTGGGCGGCCCCGCGCGCTCCTCGACGCCGATCGGTCAGACGGTGCAGCCGGTCCCGAAAACCCGCGAGGCGGCGCCGGGAGGTGACTCTGCGCTGGCCGTCGCCATCGACGTGCCCGCGACGACCGACGACGTCTCGATGGCCATGGTGGCCGATCTGTTGGCGCGGCGGGTCGCGGCGCGAGGGATCGCGCGCGACATCGAGGTGCTGCGGCCGCTGGTGCCCGGCCGGCGGATGTTGGTGCTCTTGGTGCAGGCACCGGGTCCGCTCGACGACCTCGAACGCCGGCTCGAGAAGGCATGGCCCGGGCTCGTCTCCGCCGTGGGCGACGACGAGACCGCCGCCACCGGGCGTGCGCTGGCGGCGCGTCTCGCGGCTGATGGCAGCGGCCCGCTGGGGCACGCGCGGCGGTGTGCGGCGCTGGCGGCGGGAGACAGCCCGTGGCGGAGCACCGAGGACCTGGAGCTCGCGGTGCTCACGCTGTCCTCCGAGCAGCTGTCGGCGGCGCTCGGCCAGCTGCCGAAGTGGCAAGGGTTGACGACCACCGGTGCCGGGCAGCTGCCGGTGCCAGGTGCGCCGCGCCGCGAGCGCACCGCAGGGTAGGGTGGAGCAGCTGGCCCGAGTTACCATGATCCCTCGACTGGGCCCTCGGGGAGGCGATGTGAGCGACGGAGAGGTGCGGCGACAGGTGGAGTACCTGACCAAGGGGTGCGTCGACGTCATCCCGGTAGTGGAGCTGGAGGCGAAGCTCCGGCGGTCCCAGGCAACCGGCCGACCGCTGTCGATCAAGGTCGGCTTCGACCCGTCGGCGCCCGACCTCCACCTCGGCCACACCGTCGTGATCCGCAAGATGCGCCACTTCCAGCAGCTCGGTCACACCGTGGTGTTCCTGATCGGCGACTTCACTGGTTTGATCGGCGATCCGACCGGCAAGAAGGCGACCCGGCCCCAGCTGACCCGTGACCAGATCGAGGCCAACGCCGCCACCTACCGCCGGCAGATCTTCAAGCTGCTCGACCCCAAAACCACGGTCATCGACTTCAACTCGCGGTGGCTGGGGGCGTTGAGCTCCGAGGATTGGATCCGGCTGGCGGCCACGGTCACCGTCGCGCAGATGCTGGAGCGCGAGGATTTCCGCGGACGGTACGCACACCAGCAGCCGATCGCGCTGCACGAGTTCCTGTACCCGCTCGCCCAGGCCTACGACTCGGTTTCGCTTGCCACCGACGTCGAGCTCGGCGGCACCGACCAGCTGTTCAACCTGCTGATGGGGCGGCACGTGATGCGGGAGCGCGGGATGGAGCCCCAGGTCGTGATGACGGTGCCGTTGCTCGCGGGCCTCGACGGCAGCGAGAAGATGTCCAAGTCGCTCAACAACTACGTGGCGGTCGAGGACCCTCCGGTCGAGATGTACGGCAAGCTGATGTCGATCTCGGACGAGTTGATGTGGAAGTACTGGCTGCTGCTGACCGATCGCGGCGCGCACGAGATCAGCGCGCTCCAGGCCGAGACCGCGCGCGGGGCTCGCCATCCGATGCAGGTCAAGAAGGAGCTGGCGCGCACCATCGTCGGCGAGTTCCACGGCGGGGCGGCGGCCGCCGCCGCCGAGGAGGAGTTCGGGCGCGTCTTCTCGTCGCGCGACCTCCCGGCAGACATCCCGGAGGTCCTCGTCGCCGCGCCGGGTGCGACCGTCCTGCTGTCGAAGCTGCTGGTGTCAGCCGGGCTCGTGACCTCCAACTCGGAGGCCCGCCGGCTGATGGAGCAGGGCGCGGTCAGGGTGGACGGCGAGGCGTATCGGGACGCGAAGTCGGAGCTGCCGACCGCCCACCCCGAGCCGCTGCTCATCCAGGTCGGGAAGCGGCGGATCGCCCGTGTCCGATTCACCGCGTAGCAGCGGGCGCGCGGGACGACGACACCCTTCAGCCGATCAATGATGGAAGGACCAAGCCCTGCGGGAAGCGTCACCCGTCCGGGCGGGACTTCATGTTCGGTGTTTGCTTTCCTCTCGGTTCTCGGCCACAGGGCGAGCTCAGAAGAACGAGGTCTCCTGCTCGACCTTCTGGCCCTCGTCGCTCAACCCCTGGATCTGGATCGAGATGAACGACGGACGGAACTTGTGCTCCTGGCAGATCCGGCGTAGCCGCTCGTCGAGCTCGGCGTCCCAGAACTCGATGATCTTGCCGGTCGCCGTGCACACCATGTGGTGGTGGCCGCCGCCCGGCTCCATC
>Ga0316601_100001620_pt1 | contig 11137 bp, 17 predicted proteins | sample OWC_soil_day5_no_FD_207663 | JGI IMG/M metagenome (GOLD analysis project Ga0316601, IMG submission 207663) | Wetland soil microbial communities from Old Woman Creek delta, Ohio, United States - OWC_soil_day5_noCT | ecosystem: Environmental > Terrestrial > Soil > Wetlands | place: USA: Ohio...
GCGCTGCTTCCTTTTCCTTGTCCCAATCCGCGAGTCTTGTCTCGTACTGTAGTTGGAGCGACCGCGCCTGCGCCTCGGTCTCCTTGGCCTCCGCGAGGGTGCGCTCGATACCGGCGCGGCGCTGAGCTAACGTTTCCAGCACCGGCTTGTAGAGAAAGCGCTTGAGGATCCAGACCAGGGCCAGGAAATTGGTGATCTCAAGGAGGAAGGTGGTCCAGTCGATCTGCATGGCGGGCCTACTTGAGGAGGTATTCGAGCAGCGGGTTGCGGAACAGGATGATGAGCGCGACCACCAGCACGTAGATGGCCAGCGACTCGATCATCGCCAGGCCGATGAACAACGTGCGGGTGATGGATCGTTCCGCTTCGGGCTGGCGCGCGAGCGCCTCCAGGGCCTGCATGATGGCGCGGCCCATGGCGATGGCCGGGGAGATGGTGCCCACGGCGATGGCCAGCGCCGCCGCCACGGTGGAGATTAGGGCAAACCAGTGGATGTCGGTCATTTCGGGTTTCCTTTCCTTACTGCATCGGATTGTTCGCGCGACTGCATGCCCCCGGCGATGTAGATCAGGGCCAGCGTGCCGAAAATGTAGGCCTGCACCAAGGCTTCGACGATGTGCAGCATCAGCACCGGCACCGGCACGAGGAACCCCGCCACGAGCAGCACAAGCAGGGCCGCCATTTCCAGGCTCATGATGTTCCCGAAGAGCCGCACCGCCAGCGCGAGAGTGCGGGACAGTTCCCCCAGCAGGTGGAAAGGCAGCAGAATTGGGTTGGGGGACAAATAGTGACGCAGGTAGGCTTGCAGTCCTTCGCTGCGGATGCCGTACCAGTGCACCGAGACAAAAACCACGAAAGCGAGCGCGGCGGTCGTCGACAGGTCTCCGGTGGGCGAATGCAGCCCCGGCACAATGCCGGTGAGGTTGGCGACGGCGACGAACAGCCACAGGGTGCCGACGAAGGGCAGGAGCAGCCCCGCGCGGCCCGGCAGCACCGTCTCGATGGCTTCCTCGATGGCCTGCACTACGCCTTCGAGGGCGGTCTGGACGATTCCCGGATTTTCCGCGGAGAGATTCCGCGTCGCCAGCCAGCAACCCAGGCCGAACGCTAGCAGGATGCCCCAGGTCGTCGCCACGGTGGTGGTGATCCCGAAGGGGCCAAGAGAAAATAGGACGGCTAGGGCTTCCATTACCAGTGCTTGCGGATGAATTGGTAAACGTTGAAGGCACCCAGCACGATGCCGATGACGATAAAACTCGTCGTCCAGCGGATGGAATAGCCCTCGCTCAGGCCGTCCAGCCAGCGACCCAGATATGCCCCCGCCACCAGCGGCGCCAGGAACAGGACCGACAGAGTGCCCAGGAACACGGTCTGCGCGAGCAGCGAGCGGCGTCCCCGCTCGGCATCTTCCAGCCGCCGGGCATCCCGCTCCACGCCCTGACGCCACTTGTCATCGTTCATGCGTCCCACCGATCGAGTTTGCGCAAGCGCCGAAACAGCTCCTGTTCCAGCCGTTGCAGGTTGGCCTTGACGGTATGGAGCTCCGCCTCTTCTTTCGCCAGTTGCCCCGCCAAGAGCGCGGAGATGCGGCCGTAATCCTCGTCCCGCAGATAGCGCCGGGTGTTGAGCAACAGTTCGTCGTCGGCGAAGGTCAGCACCGCGCCGGGACAGGCCACATACTGCCACGGCCCGCCCGCCGTGCGGAAACGCGCCAGGCCGTATTCCAGCACGGTCATGAAGCGCGCCCGCCCGGAAAGGATGCCGAAGCTACCGGTGGCGTCCTCGCCGACAAAGCTTTCCACATGCTCGATGCGCTCGTAGCGGGCGGCGCTTTGCAAGTGGAGGGTGAAGCCGCTCATGGCGCGCTTTCCATGCTGCCGCGCATGTAGCAGCGGTCCTCCGGCAGGTCGTCGTAATCACCGCGCACGAACGCTTCGCAGTCGGCCAAGGTGCTCGCCAGCGCGACGGAGGCGCCGGGGATGCCGGTGTGGTCAGCGACCACAAAAAACGGCTGAGTGAGATAGCGCTCCAGCAGCCGCGCCCGGTGCACAATGCGTCGGTCGGTTTCCGACAGGGCCTCCAGCCCCAGCATGGCGATGACGTCCTCCAGGTCCCGGTAACGGGCGAGATGCTCGCGCACCGTTTGCGCCACGCGGTAGTGGCGGTCGCCGAGAGAAGTGCGATCCATCCTGCCGCTGGTGGAGGCGAGCGGATCCACTGCCGGGTAGATGCCCTTGGCTGCCTGCTTGCGGGAGAGAATCACCGTGGTGTCGAGATGGGCGAGGATCGCCCCCACCGCCGGGTCAGTCATGTCGTCGGCGGGCACGTAGACGGCCTCCACCGCGGTGATGTTGCCGCTTCGGGTGGAAAGGATGCGCTCCTGCAATTCCGCCACCTCGGAGAGCAGCGTGGGCTGGTAACCGACGGTGGCCGGCATCCGCCCCAGCAGCCCCGAGATTTCGCTGCCCGCTTGGACAAAGCGGAAGGCGTTGTCCATCAGGAACAAGACATCCTTCGCCACGTGGTCGCGCAGGTATTCCGCGTAGGTGAGCGCCGACAGCCCGACGCGGAAGCGCACCCCCGGCGATTCGTCCATCTGCCCGAACACCATCAGGGTGCGCGGCATCACGCCGGCGCTCTGCATGCCGCGCCACAGCTCGTGCCCCTCTCGGATGCGCTCGCCCACCCCGACGAATACCGACACCCCCTGATGGAGCTGGACGATGGCATTCATGAATTCCATGATGAGCACCGTCTTGCCCACTCCCGCGCCGCCAAAGAGCCCGGTCTTGGCGCCACGCACGAACGGGCACAGCAGGTCGATCACCTTGATACCGGTGGGTAGGATGTCGCCCACCCCGGCGGCATCCGTCAGCGGCGGCGGGGCGGCAACGATGGGGCGGAAGGCCTGCGGTTCGAGGGGCGGGCCGCCGTCCAGGGGATGACCGAAAACGTCCAGTAGCCGCCCCAGACAGTTGGGCGTGACGGGCACCTGAAGGGGGCCGCCCGAATCGAACACCGGCATTTGCCGTTTCAGGCCGCTGGTACGGTGCAGGGCGATGGCGCGGGCGCGCCGTTCGTCCAGATGGCCATAGACCTCGAAGGTGTAGCGCTCCTCGCCGGAACAGACGTACAGCTCCCGGTGCAGCGGCGGCAAGCGGGAACACAAGATGTCGATCACTGGTCCGTGCACCTCCTCGATGGCGCCGAGAGGCGGCGCCTCGGGTGCCGGGCACGGCAGGACATCGGGCGGTTCGGGGAAAGAGGGAGGGCGGGAGTTAGGCAACGTCAGCATTTCCGAGAGCGTGAACGCGCCGCCAGAGCTGCATCGCCGGACCGGCCGACGAACGGTGCATACAGGCCAGGTGTAAAGAACGCGCTGGCCAGCGTCGCCATGATGCGGCCGCAGATGGCACGGGCATCAGCTCGACCACGGTGACTCCCAGCTCTTGTAGGGAGGGAGATGGCGTCCCATTCGTGTGGCGGGCGAGCATCGCCGCAGTATGGTCCAAGCTGGGTGGAAGGAATATGGAGCGTGCGTATGGATCGAGGAGAATCTTCTGCGAGAGCACACATCGATTGGATTCCGACGAGTCGCCCCATCACCTCGGACGGTTGCTGGAAGTGTGGGCCCGACGAATCACCGGCGCAATATTCGTCGTCAATAAGAACATACGGATCGGGGCCGGCGGACTTGAACACGTCCGCGAGGATGGCATTGCCTCCCTGGCCGCAGAGTTGCGGGTGCAACACGCTGTACTGCACGTCGAGGTCGGACTCGACCGCGAACGGCAGCGTGTTCATGTCGGCTGCTTTGAACGGGTCGCACAGCCCCTTGCAGTTGCAGAGCAACACTTTGATGTCCATGACGCCGCCTCCTTTGGGCGGCGCTTATATTCGCCTAGGCAGATGCGCAAGCGACATGCCACCCGAAGTGGGCGCCGTTCCCGGCCCAGGGGGCGGACCGCGAGGCCGCGATCTTCTCAACCCTGCGATCGGCTGTTCCGCGGCATTCCCACGGCAGGGAACGGAAACCACGGCAACGCAAGCGGCTTGACCCGTGGAGCTTGGCACTATAATCGCTTACGCGAATATAGCGATGCGTCTCGTTACGAATGGAGACAGGCCCGTGCGCCGTCTCGCCGGAGCGCGCAGGGGGAACGCCGGTCCGGGAGTCGATGCGATGTTCCGCGTGCTTGCGGACCAGACACGCTTGCGGATTCTGCGTTTGCTCGAGGATGGTCCACTCTGCGTGGGGGAGCTGGTCGAGATCTTGCGGGCGCCGCAGCCGACTGTGTCGCGGCACCTCACGTACCTGCGCCGCTCGCGGTTCGTGGCGACGCGGCAATACGGCCTCTGGGTCTTCTACGAGCTGGCACCTCCGCAAAACGCACTGCATGGTAAGCTGCTGGACTGCCTCGCAACGTGCGACGGCCTCCTCCCGGAGGCCAAGGCCGATGGGGTTCGCGCCCGCAACCTCCTCCGCTCAGGCGGCTGCTGTCCAGAGGGCCGTCGGCTGATGGAGCAGCAGCGAGGAGAGGTCTGAGTCTGCTCATCCAGCCCTAATCGATTCAGGGAGATACATTATGGCGCAACACACTCACCTGCAAATACCCGACGGCGCAGTCCGGACGCTGTCCTTTCTCGACCGCTTCCTCACGCTATGGATATTCCTCGCCATGGCGGTAGGTGTCGGCGCCGGCTACCTGCTTCCTGGCATCGAGCCATTCCTCAATCGCTTCAGCGTGGGGACCACATCGATCCCGATCGCGATTGGACTCATCCTCATGATGTATCCGCCGCTGGCCAAGGTCCGCTACGAGGAACTGGGCAGCGTGTTCCGCAACTGGCGGATTCTGGGCCTGTCGCTGCTGCAGAACTGGGTCGTGGGCCCGATTCTGATGTTCGCCCTGGCAGTGATCTTCCTCCCAGACAAGCCGGAGTACATGGTGGGCCTCATCATGATCGGGCTGGCCCGCTGCATCGCCATGGTCTTGGTCTGGAACGATCTGGCGCGCGGCGACCCCGAGTACTGCGCCGGTCTGGTCGCCTTCAACTCCGTCTTCCAGATCCTCTTCTTCTCACTCTACGCCTACGTCTTCATCACCGTGCTGCCGGCCTGGTTGGGCCTGCAGGGCGTCACGGTGAGCATCACCATCGGGGAGATCGCCCAGAGCGTCTTTATCTACCTCGGCATCCCGTTCCTCGCCGGTCTCGTCACCCGCTTCTCGCTCATCCGGGTAAAGAGCAAGGAGTGGTATCACGCGCACTTCATTCCCAAGATCAGCCCGATCACGCTCATCGCGCTGCTCTTCACCATCGTGGTGATGTTTTCGCTCAAAGGCGAGGCGATCGTGCAGCTCCCCATGGATGTGGTGCGCATCGCCATCCCACTGCTCGTCTACTTCGTGGTGATGTTCGTGCTTGCCTTCTTCATGAGCAAGGCGATCGGGGCCACCTACGGGCAATCCGCCACGCTGTCGTTCACCGCCGCCTCGAATAACTTCGAGTTGGCGATCGCCGTCGCGGTAGCCACGTTCGGGATTCACCACGGCGCGGCGTTCGCAGCGGTAATCGGCCCTTTGGTGGAGGTGCCTGTGATGATCGCTCTGGTCAACGTGGCGCTCTGGTTCCGGCGACAGTACTTCCGCGACGAGCCGCCCGTGGTGGCAGCGCACGCGACAAGCATGGAGTGGTGAGCTGACATGGCGAAGCCGGAGGTGCTGTTTCTCGGCACCGGCAACTCCTGCCGTAGTCAGATGGCTGGAGGCTTGCTGCGGCATTTCGCCGACGATCGGATCGAGTCGATATTCCCGCGTGTTCGAGACGAGATCGGCCAACGGAGAGGATGGATTCGATGAGCGCGTTTCTGGAAACCACCGTCGACAAGTTTACGTTCCGGGTACCAACCGACCGTTTGTACACTGCCGACGGCATGTGGGTGCTCCAACTCGACCCGAAGGACAGCGTGCGAGTCCGGATCGGCGTGACGGACTTCATGCAGCAGCACAGCGGGGATGTCGCCTTCGTGACTGTCCGGCCGCCGGGCACGCAACTGGGACCGGGAGACGACGTCGCTGAGATCGAAACGATCAAGGTCAACCTCGCGCTGCCGTCACCCGTCGGCGGTTCAGTGGTGGAGGTCAACCCTGCGTTGAGCGCAACACCCGAGATCATCAACCAGGACCCGTACGGCGATGGCTGGCTGGCGGTGATCGCGGTGACGGACTGGGAAGCCGACCGCCAGGGGTTGCTCATGCCCGAGGCGTACTTCACGCACATGCAGCAGCAAGCGAGAAGCGAGGTCGAGGACGGATGAGCGACATTCGACGAAAGGTGGCGATCGTCCCGTGCAGCGGTATCGGCAAACCGTACGGCACCGTCAGCCGCGAAGCAGGGTACGATCTGTGTGAGGATCTCCGTCCCGACACCACGGAGTTGGTGGCTCTGTCGCGCCTTGTCATGGGCGATGAGACCGCGCGGCAGACGGTTGCTAAGTTTCCGGCCATTGCGATTGACGGATGCAAGCTGATGTGCGCCGCAAAAATGGTGAGGCAAAGCGGCGGCACGGTTGCGCAGGAAGTTGCGGTGCTCGATGTCTATCGCCACCACAAAGACCTGAAGCCCGAGGGGATCGCGGAGCTCAACGATGCGGGTCTGCAGCTGGCTCGGGTGCTCGCCGAGGAGGTGACGGAAAAGATCGACGAACTTGCGCCGCCAGACACGCGCCGCGGGGAAGGAGGTTCCCATGGATAGCCTCCCCAAGGTGAAGGTAGGCATCGTGGCGTGTTCCGGCGAGGAGCTCCCGGAGGGCACCGTCTCGCGTCTGGCCGCCCTGCGGGTGCTCCACGAGCTGCGGCCGCATGAGACCGTGACCCTCTGCTTGCCCCTCTTTCTGGCCGGCGGGGAGAGCGAACGTGCATTTGCGCGCGTGCATCCCACGATCACGGTGGATGGATGTGACCTCCGGTGCGCCGCCCGGGCAACGGAAATGTACTCTGCCACGCCGGCTGCGAGTATCGTGGTGAACGACCTGGTTGCCGAGGGCGGCCTTGGGAAACCGGAGGGCCGACGCCGATTGAACGAGGCCGGCAGGCAGGCCGTGGACGCGACCGCTGCCCATGTGGCCGCGCTCGTCGACGAGCTGTTAAACAGGACCCCCGGTGCGGCGACGTCCGGCGAGCAAGGCTCCGGGAAATGAGTCGGACGGCAACGTACCACACGACGGTACGGTGGACCGGGGAACACCGGGGCCAGGTGGTGATGGGCAACGGTCCCGAGATGGAATTCTCGGCGCCGCCTGATGCCCACGGACACGCTGGGGTACTCACGCCCGAGGACGCGTTCGTGGCCGCTGCCAACACGTGTGTCATGTTGATGTTCATCTGGGCGGCGGAGCGCTTCAAGGTCCGGCTGCTCTCGTACGAGTGCCGGACGGAAGGCACCAAAGTGATTGAGTTGGATCGCACGGAGATTTTCAGCCGCCTGGTCTTTCACCCGGTGATCCAAGTCGGCGCGGGCGATGAACCGTCCGCCGCGGTGGAGGCGCGCACGCGCCGCGCCCTGGAGTCCGCGCAGAAATACAGCCTCGTCGCCAACTCGGTGAAATCCTCAATCGAAATCGAGGCGGAGATCGTAGTGCTCCCGGGCACCGTCAGTGCTGCGCCCGTAGCGTAATGGAGGACGATGAGAGGGGGGGACGAATGCCCGCGACGTGCATGACGACCGTGATCTTCGCGTGCGTGCACAACGCCGGGCGGTCGCAGATGGCGGCGGCCTTCTTCAACCAGCTTGCCGATCCTGCCCGTGCCCGGGCGCTCTCGGCGGGCACTGAGCCGGCCACGCACGTGCACCCAGAAGTCGTGGCGGTTATGCGGGAGATCGGCATCGATTTGAGTACCGCGCACCCCACCCGGCTCACCGAGGAACGGGCTGCCGGCGTGCAGTTGCTCGTCACGATGGGCTGCGGCGCACACTGCCCGGTGGTGCCGGGGATCCGGCGCGACAATTGGGAACTGCCCGATCCCAAAGGACAGTCCATAGAGCGAGTGCGTGCGATTCGCGACGAGATCGAAGCGCGGGTGCGGCGATTGCTCGCGGCGGAGGGTTGGCAGCGGAACGCGGCATGAAGCGAACGCCAGCCAACGCCGTTCGCCGCGCACCCACTGCCACTTGCCAGACCTCCTCCGCTTGACATATATAGAAGTACGTCTATATATCTAGGCGAGAGAAGGGAGGTCTGGACTATGTTCGATCTGGCATTCGGATCCGCGTTCGCTGGCGCGCTGACAGGTGAACTCGAAGCCGCACCCGCACTGTCGCCGCTGTTGGTCTGGAGCACCGTCTGGGTATGGCTGGGAATTGCCCTCGCGCAGGCCCTGATCGTGACGATCTCGGCGCGCCGGCCCCGCCGTGCTGCTCTGCTGCGCGCGCCACGGACCCTGGGAACGGCGGGGTGCTGCTTCAGGCTTGCGCCCTGTTGTCCGCCTGGGAACAGCGGAAGGTGAGTAGTCCAGTGGCAGACTTCGTCCGCACCTTCCGCGCCCTTGGCGATCCCGCCCGCCAGAAGATGCTCGCCCTCTTGGAAGATGGTGGCGAGATGTGCGTGGCGGATGTGGCGCGCCACTTCACGATGACCCAGCCGTCGGTGTCACACCACCTGCGAATTCTGAAGGACGCCGGTCTCGTCACGGCGGAAAAGCGCGGCAAGGAAGTGTACTACCGGATCGAGCCGTCGGAGTTGCGTCGGTGCTGCGGTGCGTTTTTCGCCAATTTTGCGTGCTGCCAAGGGCTGCTGAAGGCGGCGAAGAAGAGGGGTCGTTAGTTGTTAGGTTGTTGGTTGTTATAAGGAAAGGCCCCACCCAGCAACGCAACGGCGAACAACCTAACATCCTGCCGTTAGAGGAGGAATCATGACCAGCACCAGCACAACCAAACGGGATGAGGAAATCCGGCGGATCGTCCGCGACCGCTACGCGGAGATCGCCCGTCGCGGCGGTGGCTGCAGCCCCGGCTGCTGCGACGCGGGTTCGACGGACGTGGTGGAGGAGATCGGATACTCCAAGAGCGACGTGAGCGCCGTACCCGCAGGTGCAAACCTCGGCCTGGGGTGCGGGGCACCGCTTACTGCCGCGGCCCTGCGTTCCGGCGAGACGGTGCTCGATCTCGGCTCCGGAGCCGGATTCGACGCGTTTCTCGCGGCAAAGGAGGTCGGTGAATCCGGGGGTGTCATCGGCATCGACATGACACCCGAGATGCTGGAACGGGCGCGGCGCAACGCTGAGGTCGGCGGCTACCGCAACGTGGAGTTCCGCGCCGGACGCATCGAGGCCTTGCCGTTGGAAGACGACAGTGTCGATGTGGTCATCTCCAACTGCGTCATCAACCTGGTGCCGGACAAGGCCGCCGTGTATGGCGAGGTCGCGCGCGTGTTGCGGCCCGGCGGACGCATGGTGATCAGTGACGTGGTCTTGGATGCACCCCTCCCGGCGGCGATTGCGGAGAACGTATTGGCCCTCACTGGCTGTGTCGCTGGCGCCGCGCTGCGACAGGAGTACCTGCACACCATCGCGGCTGCCGGCTTGACCGACATCGAGGTGGTAGCCGACCGCTGCTTTGGCGAGATCGCCCTGGCCGCGATTCCCCCGGAATTGCTGCGCCAAGCAGAGGCCGCGGGGATCGACGTGCCTGAGGTGGCACGGACCGTGCGGTCGCTCACCGTCCGCGCACGCAAACCCGTTACGGCACCGCGGGGTACTTCGGTCTAGCTCCTCAGGCGATCGAGGAACGATCCGACGGCGGCATTGAAGGCTGCCGGCTGTTCCAGGTTCGGGGCATGCCCGGCGCCTGGGATCACGTGCTTCGTGGCGCCGCGAATCTTCGTGGCCATGTCGTCCAGGGCCGCCAGAAAAGGGGCATCCTCGCGTCCCGCGATCAGCAGTGTCGGCACGGCGATGCGCGGGAGCGACGCGATTACTTGCGCGTCCCGTTGTGCCAGCATGCCCCGTGCAGCGTACGTCAATCCCTGCGCCGAGCGCGGCGAGGCCCAGGGTCTCGAACCGTGTGGCAGAACGCTCGGCGGACCGATTCCATTCGGCGCGCGGACCAACCTGCTTGTACCCGGGGCCGGTGCCGAACAGCATCAGTGCCCGCACCCGCTCGGGATGTACGAGATGAAAGAACAGCGACATAAAGCCGCCCAGCGACAACCCGCCGATGACCGCGCGTTCGACGGCGCAAGCGTCAAGAACCGCCGCCATGTCAGCGGCCGTCGCCTCGAGAGAGTAGACAGCCGGATCGGCCGGACTGTCGAAGCTGCCGTGGCCGCGCATGTCCCAGCAGATCAGCCGGTAGCGGCCGGCAAACGCCGCGACTTGCGGGTCCCACATACGTGCGGTTGCGCCAAACCCGCGCGTCAGCAGCACCGCGGGGCCGGCGCCGTGGTCTTCATAGTAGAGACGGACGCCGTCACGTTCGATGGAGGGCATGGGACAGGTCGGTCGAGCAACCCGAGTCGATAGTCATTAGTCGAGCGCTGATAGATTACCGGAACCGGATCATCCACCATCAGTTGCCGCCTGTAGATTACCTGCGAGAGCTGGCCGCGCTGACAAGGACACGAGGGCACGGCGGTCGGCGTCAGCGCGTGCTGGTGCGGCCCGCGGGCCGTTCGGCGGCCGCCGGCTGCGCGACCGGACGACCGGCGACGCGGTACGCGGCAATCAGCTCCTGCGCCGCAGGCGAGGTTAGCCAGCCGACCAACGTCATGGCGGCGAGATAATTGGCGCCCGCGTGCCGGTAGGGGTTGGTGGCCGAGACTGAGTAGGGATTCCGCAGTTCGGGTCCGCCGCCACACAGCACCTCCAGCGACAACTCGTCTGCCAGGGCGGCGAAGGTGCCGCGGTCGGTGAGGGTATAGCCATGGAGGCTATCGGTGCGGCGCAGCGACTCCGCCATGCCGCAGTGCCCGCGTCGATACCAGGCGCCAGGTGTGATCCCCGCGGCGTCAAACAGTGCGCGCTCGCGCTGGTGCGTACCGGACTCATCGCCACGCGAGAGAAACGGCGCCTGTACCGCGGCGATCCGCCGGAACGCGGCCCGGACCACATCGACGCCGCGCACCTGTGCCGGGTCATCC
>Ga0316601_100001622_pt1 | contig 11130 bp, 11 predicted proteins | sample OWC_soil_day5_no_FD_207663 | JGI IMG/M metagenome (GOLD analysis project Ga0316601, IMG submission 207663) | Wetland soil microbial communities from Old Woman Creek delta, Ohio, United States - OWC_soil_day5_noCT | ecosystem: Environmental > Terrestrial > Soil > Wetlands | place: USA: Ohio...
CCTGACGGCACTTTCCCCCTGCTCTGGTTCGGCATTTTCAGGGAACGTATGGCAAACCGGGACTCGTTTCCACCGCATTCGGAAAAACATCCCGGCTATGAGATTTCGGATGGTGAATTCTCTCTGTCACAACCCGATTATTGTAAATCAATAGAGCGCATCAAAGAGTATATTGCCGCTGGAGACACTTACCAGGTCAACTTCACCCTGCGTCACCGTTTCCGCTTCTCCGGAAGCGAAAAATCCTTTTACATCGATCTTTGCCGCTCCCAGAGAGCACCCTACTGCACTTATCTCGATGCAGGCAGATACTGCATTCTGTCGACATCTCCCGAACTTTTTTTCCGGATGCGGGACGGAATACTCACGACACGCCCCATGAAAGGAACGGCAAAAAGGGGCAGGTGGCCTGCGGAAGACTCGCAAATCATACAGAAATTGAGGACCGACGAGAAGGAACGGGCGGAAAACCTGATGATCGTCGACCTGCTGCGAAACGATATGGGAATGATTTCCGAAACAGGATCCGTCCGGGTAACCTCGCTGTTCGACGTGGAAACACTGGAAACCGTGCACCAGATGACCTCGACCATCTCATCAAGACTTCGACCAGGGACGGGGATTACAGAACTTTTTCAGGCCCTTTTCCCCTGCGGCTCGGTTACCGGGGCGCCCAAGAGGCGCACCATGGAAATCATCGCTGAGCTCGAGGACTCACCGCGCGGGATTTACACCGGATGCATCGGCTACCTGTCTCCCGGACCGGAAGCGGTCTTCAGCGTCGCCATCAGGACAGTCGTGATCGACCGTGAGAACGGCACGGGAGAGCTTGGGCTCGGCAGCGGCATTACCTGGGATTCCCTGCCCGCCGGGGAGTACGAGGAATGCCGTGCAAAAGGACGATTCGTCCGGGTCCGGGTGCCTGAGTTCCGTCTTCTGGAATCGATCCTTTTCGAAGAAAAAACCGGCTATTTTCTCCTGGATCGTCATATCCAACGCCTTTCCAGGTCGTCGGACTATTTCGGCTTTTCACCGGATATGCCCCGCATACTCGGTGAACTGCACGACCACTCTCTGTCCCTCCATGGATCACACAAAGTAAGACTCCTCCTCTCGCGCGACGGCTTCTTCAGCATCACCAGCGAACCAATCCCGGATAGCGCAGCAGACAAAGAGGCAATAGTCGGTTTTGCCGAAATGCGTGTCGACTCGGCAGACACATTCCTCTTCCACAAGACTGACAACAGGGCCATGTATAGCGAGGAGTTGGCAAAAAGAGCCGATTGCACCGATGTGATTTTTCTCAACGAGCGCGAAGAGGTGACTGAAGGGGCAAACAATAACATTGTCGTACGAATCAACGGGGAGTTTTATACCCCGCCCCTATATTGCGGGCTGCTCCCCGGTACGTTCAGGGAGGAACTTATCGACTCGGGTATCATTCGTGAAAGAACCATAACCAGATCAGAACTGGAGCGGGCGGAAGAGATATACCTGATCAATTCGGTGAGGCGATGGCGCAAGGCGCGAATCGTATAAAAAAAATGTACCCTATTGCCGTTGCCTCCATCCGTGATGGTGATGATATTTTTTGTTGACTTTTGCCGGCAGTTGAAAAATATTCAAGTGTTTACACTATTTTTTCCTGGAGAAACCATGACCAGCAGAAACCCTGCACATTCACCAAACTGCGCGGAACAGGATGTTCCCGCTCCACTGCGGCCTTTCCCGTCGAAGCTCTTCGTCGAAACGACAACACGCTGCAACCTCAAGTGCCAGATGTGTGTAAAGCATACCGGCGATAGTGATATCCCCGAAGGCGATTTGACCATGGATACCTTCACGGCACTGGAGCCTGCATTACCGCACACGGAGGCGCTGGTGCTCAACGGCATAGGCGAGTCACTTCTGCATCCAGAACTCGAAGATTTCATCCGCAGGGCGAAAGAACTCATGCCGGCGGGCAGTTGGGTCGGATTCCAGTCAAACGGCCTGCTCCTTGACGACATCCGGGCTCTGTCGCTTGTCAAGGCCGGTCTAGACAAAATCTGCCTGTCGCTCGACGCTATCTGTCCGGACACCTTCCGGCAAATCCGTGAGGGGGGAGAGGTGAAGGACCTGGAACAGGCATTTTCGGCCGTCAGGAAAGCAAACAGGCACCGCAGTCATGCACCGCTCCGCGTTGGGGTCGAGTTCGTGGTGATGCTCGAAAACATCCACCAGCTTCCGGACGTGCTGCGCTGGTCGGCGTCCCGTGGTGCATCCTTCGCCATCGTAAACCACCTCCTCCCCTATGACAAGAACCACGTCGAAAAGGCGGCCTACGACTCCAATACCGACGAGGCTATCCGGCTTTTCGAGAAGTGGCAGAAAAAGGCGCGTGTTGAAGGGATCGATATGGGCCAGTACTTCTACCTGAATTTTCACAAATATGTCCGGACCCCCGAAGAACAGCGCATCGTGGATTTTGTCCGCGAGATGATGGCCGAAGCACGCTCCCTTGACATTTTTCTCCATGTCAGGAATCTGCTGGACAGGGATATCTCCCGTGCAGAAGAGGTCGAGCGGGTCTTCGCCGAAGCGCGGGAAGTGGCCGTCGAAACCGGCCTTGACCTGAGACTCCCCGGTGTTGCCCCGACAAGCAACCGCAAGTGCGATTTTGTGGACGGCGGGGGAGCATTCGTTTCGTGGGACGGCAAAGTCTATCCCTGCTATTTCCTGTGGCACCGGTTCGCATGCTACTTTTCAGGAAGGAAGAAGTTTGTCACCCCCAAGGTTTTCGGCAATCTTGCGGACCGGGACATCGGGGAGATATGGAACGACCCTTCCTACCTCGCCTTCCGGCAGGAGGTTATCCGCCACGAATATCCTTTCTGCACGAACTGCAACCTGCTGCCGTGCGAATACCTCTATGCCGAGGAATTCGAACAGGACTGCTACACCAATACCGTTCCATGCGGTGACTGCTTCTGGTGCATGGGACTTTTCCAGTGCCTGCAGTAAGAACTCCTCCCATTCGGCAATAAACCTGAAAAAAGAGGGAACCCCGGCTTCAATGGGGTTCCCTCTTCGTTTTTCGCTACCGCACCGCAGCTCAGTGCGCTACTTGATGAAATATCCGGCCGCCTTCCAGGTGCCGTCCTTCTCCAGCACGAATGTCACCGTCTCGGTCGCCGACCTCTTATTTTCGAAAGAGGTGCGATACTCCATCACCACATACCGGCCGTCCGGCGCGCCGGGCAATTCCTTATACTGCCTGGTCGTCCTCAGTTTGCGGGACAGCACTCTGCCCAGGGGTTTGCGCACACCATCCAGAGAGGTTACCCAGGTATTCATGCTGACAGCACCCCGGAAATAGGCGGAAGCCTCCTTCCAGCTTTCGGCATATCGGTCCTTGTCTACAAGCGTCAGCCAGGACCTCGCAGCCGAACCCGCGGTTTTTTCGGTGTCGGCATGCGCCTGAGCACAACAGAAAACAGCGGCCGCCAACAGCCCCAGCACAACCAGAAAAGATGTGATTCTCATAGCCCCTCCCTGTCCAATGTGGTTTGTATCATCAAAGTGCATGGCCATACTTTATCGCATGCCCTTTCGAACCCTCGTATCAAAGCCCTCCCCCCATTTGCAAACAAATTTATTGCAAATGAAATATTTTACAGTATATTTAACTTCACTGAATAAACCATGCCGGGAAATTATACCGGTCCCCGCACATGAAAAAGCACACGGCCTCTTTGCCCTGCGGAATATTCATGCCGCAAAAGGCCAACGGTGCATGTATGGATAATGAAAACAAACCTCTGGTAGTGCGCCTGGCAATATATATCGTCTGCGTGACGGCATTTTACCTGCTGCTGCGCAACACACTGAACCCCCTCGTCCTGCTGCTGTGCGTGATGCTCATTCTCACCCGAACCGTCCTTGTGGTGCTTGTGGTGAACGCCGGCAGAAAAAGGAGACACACCTCACGGCGAGACAAAGCCGGCCCGTCGTGAAGATGGAGTCGTCAGCAGACCGGAAACCTCTCTCCGTTACAGCCGTATCACCGACCGCGCCTTGAGCAGACTTTCGGCAATGGTAAACATGTTCGTTACCGTGCCGGAGCGCAGTTTGTCCCTGAGGTTGAAAAAATCCAGGCAGACTCCGCACGATGCAATTTCAACTCCCCTGTTGCCGAGCTTTTCCAGCGCCTCCAGCACCTCGGAACCCTCCGTGGTGAGAAATACACCCGTATTGACAAACAGCATCCGGTCGGGAGTTTCGGCGACCTCAACCAGGGTATTGACAAAATTCTTCAGCAGCAGCCTGCCCAGTTCCTCCGAGCCTTCTCCAAGCATATCGGAAGCAATCAGCATTACGGTTTCGCCGCCCTTTTCCTTCCGTATTGCAATAGCTTCCCCGGCACTTCCGGAAATGAGGATAGCATAACCGTCATCCAACGGTGTTTCCTCAATGGTAAAACCCCTGTTGACGGCAAAACGGGCTACGTTTTCCCGTGGCGGCCCGTCATCGAGCAATACTGTCAGGGCCTGTCCAGGGGATTCCTCGAGGGCCTTTTTCACCGTCACCACGGGCATGGGGCACGTCATTTTCCTGCAATCTATGGTTTTCATGAAATTCTCCCTTTCACTGCGGATTTCTATGCACCAGGAGCATCGATACGAATGAACTCCTCGCCCTGCTTCCGGTATATCTCTTCCGGAAGAAGACCGGCCTCTCCGAGCAGTGCCTCGATCACCGGCCGGTCGGCCAGACAATACCTGATGGCAAGTCCGCAATCGGATTTCAATGCCCTGGGAGCCGGTATAAGGAGGATATTGAGGCGCTTTTCCTTCAGTATCTTTTCCGCCTTCATGACCCGGTGGACATTATTGAATACCGCGACATAATCACCGTCGTTTATCATCCGGAACCCCTTTCCCGTCTTTCTGAAAAAAATATTAGAGTATTGTACATATGGAAGCTTATTTTACAAGGATTAAGACTGTTGACAAAGTCTGCGTCTGCCCATACTATTCACTCAGAGGTAGACAATGACCAGTTCTCTTGCCCTCCTGCCGGCAGTCATCCTGCTTGCCGTGACCATCAACCTGCCGTTGGGCTATCTGCGCAGAAATTGCGAAAAATTTACCTTCGGATGGTACTTTTACGTGCATATTTCCATTCCGGCACTGATTTATATCCGGGTAAAAGCCGGATTCAGCTGGAAGTTCATACCCCTTACATTCGCAGGCGCACTTCTCGGACAGCTTTTGGGAGGCATGCTGAACAACAGGGGCAAAAAGGGTAACAGAGTATGAGAAAAAAGTCTCAGCCCGTGCCGATTTCCGGAATCCTCGGCAAGACCTTCAGCGGAAAACCCCTGGAAAAGCGACTCAGGGAAGGGGAAATATGGCAGGTATGGGATTCCGCCGTCGGCGAGCAGGTAGCGTCAAAAGCCCGGCCGCTCAATATCCGTGATGGCGTTCTTACCGTGGTTGTATCAAATGCCCCCTGGATGCAGCAACTGAATTTTCTCAAAAAGGGAATCGTGGCAAAGATCAACGCCGCAGTCGGCGAGGATCTCGTCACGGAAATTTTTTTGAAGGCCGGAAGGCCTGTTAAGCCCGAGCATGATTCACCGTCTCCGCGTCGGAGACCACGAACGCTGTCAGATGCGGAGAAAGAGCATATTGAAAGGGAAACCTCCTCCCTCGACAATCAAGAGCTTCGCGAAGCATTTATGAGTCTGCTGGCAAAACATCTCGCCAATACTCCCACAAAAAGCTGACCCCGGTCATACCGGAAAAACCCTTGAATGGCATCAGTCTGCCGTTCTCAGGATTTCCCGCATTTCTTCGCCATATTCCCCATGGTCATCATACACAAACAGTGGAGGCAGAACCTTCACATCGCCTTTCCGACCCTTGACCATTTCAACCACAAACATTCGCGCCTCGGCAGCCGCACTGCCATGGACCATGCGCAGCCGGAGCGGGGCAAGCTTCAGCACGGCCGCCTCCGCAAACAGTTCGGCAATTCGTGAAGGGTGATATATGAAACAGATTCTTCCGGAGACTTTTGCCAGGTATTTTGCCGCGGCGAGGAAATCGGGCAGCGATGCCGTCGATTCGTGCCGGGCATTGTCCCGGCCCGGCTTCGGACTTACCCTGCCGGTCCCGCGTTTGCGGTAGGGAGGATTGGAAATCACCAGGTCAAAGGTTGAGCCGGGAAAATACTTCTTCACCTCCGTCACATCCCCCTGAACAATGGAAATCCTGTCTGACAGATTATTGAGAGAGACATTCCGCATTGCCAAGCCGGCCATTTCAGCCTGCATCTCGATGCCGGTGATCAGGGTTCCCCCCGCCGACCGCGCAAGCAGAAGAGGAATAACACCACACCCGACACCCAGGTCGGCCGCCTTTTCTCCCTCGAGGATCCGGGCAAAATCGCAAAGGATAAGCGGGTCGAGAGAAAAGCGGTAGCCGTGGCGGGGCTGTATGATTGTCAGGTCATACGCCTGAAGCTTATCGATAGTCTCACCTCTCGTCACCCGTCGTTTCCTCTTTGCTTTCTCCTGTTCAGGAACTCCCTGGCGAGCAACACGGCAAAGAAGGCAAACGACCCCAGGGTAAGCCATTTGCCGATTTTGAAGGGGAGCGGATCGAAGACAAATTCAACCGTGTGCGTTCCGGGCGTCAGATACACCCCGCGCAGAATGTGGTTGACCGGGTGGATCTCCGTCCGTTTCCCATCAACGTATGCATACCACCAGCGGTAATATTTCTCCCCCAGTATCAGCAATGAGTTACGGGTGGCCGTCGCCATGACACCGATCCTGTTCGGCTCGTATTGCCGGACAATCGCACTTCCCGTTGCTGGCACCTGACCATAGGGGGCCATCGGCAGGGGGGGCGGACTCTCCACGAGACCGACCATGGCCGGTTTGAACCGGGGCGATGCACTCATGATCGCCAGACGCTCTCCGGCATCCCGCACAAGCGCCACGGAGGGGACCAGCCAGGCCTTGGGAAGAACCGTCCTGTTTTCCAGCAGAACCGACCCGGTTGAGGAGATGAAAGCCGGCGTGTATTTTCCCGACAGCGCGCCTTTCTGAACCTCGTAATCGGAAGGAGACATGACAAGGTACTTGAGATTCATGATGTCCGGCATCCCGCTCACGAGGGAGAAACGTTCCAGGAACTCTCTGTAGCGCTTTTCGCTTACGGTTACATATGCAGAGATATTGGGAAAGCCGTAGTCTGAATAATAGTGGGCATTCTCCGCATTGATCGGTTGCATCCGGTAATGGTCGATACGCGGCTCGAGGAAACGGACGATATCATTTGCGGCCGCACTGCTGTCGGCCTTGGGGGGGGTAGTGAGAACGAAAAACCTGTCGTTGACCCGCCACAGGTCCAGCAGCAGAATGAATGTGACGATGGGGAAAAGATATCGGGTCGGCAGCCATTTTCTGAACCACGCGGTAAAGACTGCCAGATAGGCGCACATGATGCCGAGGGCGACACCGGTTTCGCGGAGCATGTTGCCATAGCGTTCCATGATGATTGACGGTTCGGACTGGTAGCGGGTAGCCAGATTGATGACGCCATCCGCCAGAGAGAGGACCATTTGATCGCCGAAAGAAAGGAAGATTCGAAAAAGACCCAGCGCAGCAGCAAAACAGGCGCAGCCGAAAAGCCATTTCTCCAGACGTTTGCGATCGGTTGATGCATCGGCAAGAATATCGACCCCCCTCCCCATCAGCACGGCTGCGCCGAAGGCAAAGAGAAACAGGATCATTTTCGGCACGCGGAAGGTGGCAAAACCGGGGATGTAATCGAACAGAAAGCGGTAGACGAAGGTATATTTGCCGAGCGCCATCATGAGGCTGGCGGCCATGAGCGCGGTGAAAAACCAGGTGTAGCGGTCGCGGCGGAAGATGAGCGGCAGGGGGAGCAGCAGCCACGGTAAAAGGCCGAGGTAGTCGCTCGTCTGGGTAAAGCGCATCCTTCCCCAGTAGTACACCTGCCCTGCCTCCGGGACATCCCCGGCCTCCTGTCTCGAAATTCCCACCAGGCCGGGCACGACCCAGGTGAGAATCTCTTCCGGCGGCATGGACCAGCTCATCCCTTCCTCCCGGGTCATCCCCCCGCCCCTTTCGGACTGCTCCGACCAGCTGAACAGCGGCGCGAAGGACATGGCAATGGTGGTAAAGAAAAGCAGCACCATTACCGAGGCGAGCAGGGTGTCTTTCCTGAACTCCCCGGCGTAACCTCCCCGTTCCTCATGGAATCTCCAGGCGACATGGGAGATCCAGTACGCCCCAACAGCGAGGCAGCTGTAAAAGGATATCTGCCAGTGCATGTTGAAGAACTGGATGCCGAGAAGGCAGGCAGTCATTGCATAGTGGTAGAGCCTGCCGCTGCGCAGGGACTTCTCCAGGAAAAGGAAGACCCAGGGAAACCAGCCGATGGTTTCGATTTTCTGGATATGCCCCGCATTGATCAGGGAGGTGTTTTCCGTGCAGAGCGCAAACAGAAGTCCGGCGGCAAAGGCACCGAAGCGCCCGATTCCGATCAGCCGGCAATAAAAATAGGTGCCGAAGCCTCCCCAGAGGAGGGAAAGGACCGCCAACCAGGCAATGCTCGCGGGAAAGGGAAAAAAGTGCTGGATCAGGTACCGGTGAAACAGCAGGCCGATGGCATTCCATCCCCCCTCCAGGGTCCGGCCGCCGTCACTGAGTGGCTCCCAGGCGGCCCGGAAGATAGCGGGGACCGACTTCAGATACTGGACAAGCGTCTGTTCCTGGACTCCCTTTGCCCCCCAGAAAAACTGGGTAATCACGTCCGAGGCCCGGATGATCTGCTCCGTAAAAAGGATCCGCTGGCAGAAGAGTATGGTGATAAACCCCATCAGGGCGAGCCAGAACCAGTCCTTGCGGAGAAAAGATCCTCTTTCTTTTTTCACTGCTGCTCCTTCTGCGCATCATTGCAAGGCTTCCCGGCAAGCACGTCGCGATATATCTCTTCCAGGCGCGTCATCATCCTGTCGATGGTGAATTGCCCAATGAATTCCCTTCCCTGCCGCACGAGCTGCTCCGACATTTCCCGGTTGGTCAGGCACTGGACAAGCCGGACCGACAGCAGTTCAATATTGTCCAGGGGAAACAGGAAGCCGGTTTTACCGTCCTGCACCAGTTCTGGATGGCCTCCCACATGCGACAGTATCGGCGTCGCGCCTGCCATGGTCGCCTCGGCAACGACGATCGGAGTCGCCTCGATCTCCGAAGGGAGCACCATCACCTTGCAGCGGGAATAGGTGCGATACACTTCGCTGCGCGGCATGCCGTAGCGGAATTCGACCGGCAACCCCCGGGCGAGAAACCGCGCCAGGGCCTTTGCGTACCAGTAATCCCTGCCAATCACCATGAGTCGGGCATCAGGGACTTTCCCGAGCACCTGCGGCAAGGCCCGCAGCAGCCGTGGCAGTCCCTTGCGGAAGAAATCCCCCCCGACGAAAAGGATCAGGTTTTCCCTGTCCGGCCATGGCTTCGTGTCAATGCCCGTGTAATCGAGGCCGAAGTAAAAACTCAGGTATTTATGGGGATGGTCATAGAGGTCGTAGAGAAATTTCCCGTGCAGGATGATGCCGTCGATCTGTTTGAAGAGAAAATGATATTTTACCTTACGGTATTTCTGCGCGAGAAAGCGCAGGGGAAAATCAAGGCAGAAAAAATGGTAATAGCGAATCCAGTAGTAATCGTGGGCATCCACGACGAGCGGGCAGCGCAGCTTCCTTGCGATGGAAAACGTGAGATGCTTCAGGTCGGTGCAGTGGGCAATGTCCCAATCCCCTTCCAGGTCTTCCGGAGACTCGAAGACTTTTACCTGGTGACGCTTTGAAAGCTCCCGAACCAGGTTCGCCTCGTAGGTCCCCGCCCCGGTCAGCGATTCCGCTCTTTTGGCTATGATTAATATTTTCATCTATAATTTCAGCATCCTTTGGAAAAAAGTGAGGAGATTCATCCTTTTCGCCAGCTTATACGGCCAGGAACCGGTAATGCCGTAGTACATTCTGAGCAGCGGCATGATATTGGCAGCATATAATTCCCGGTGATTCTGCACCAGCTGCATGTGCATATCCAGGCGCTTTTCACGATCCATGGAGGTATTCATGGATGTATCCTTGATCCGGTAATAGAAAAGAACCTCCGGGATCCTGTAAACACTTCTCCCCAGTTCGATGAGCGTGAGCCAGAAATCCCAGTCTTCGCACCCGTGTACCATGTTGGCATTATAGCCGCCCGACCTCAGCCAGTCTTCCCTCCTGAACAAGGCCGAAGCAAAGACGAGATTTGTCAGCAGCATTTTTCTGATCGAGAAATCCGGGGCAGGGATTACCCCTCTTTTGGCTCCGAACAGTTCTCCCCGGCAATAGACGATACCGATGTCAGAATTTTCCTCCAGCACCTTGACCGCCTTCTCCAGATAGGCGGGAGCGATCCTGTCATCGGCATCGAGGGGGAGAATGAACTCTCCCATGGATTCGCGGATGCCGGCATTCCTGGCCGATGCCAATCCTCCGTTCAAGGTAGAGAGCACTCTCGTTTTTTCCATATGGTATGCCGACAGGAGCTGGTTGGTAAAGACATCGGTCGAACCGTCATTGACGATGATTATCTCGAAGTCCCGATATGTCTGGTTGAGAACGGAATCTACGGCTTCATCGAGATACTGCCCCTGATTGTAGCAGGGTATGACGACACTGACTTTCGGCATGGTTCTCCGGAAAAACTTTACTCTTTATTCAGGACAAGTCTTCGCCAGGCGATGCAAAACTGCTCGGAACCGAAGCAGGCGCGGGCATGCTCGAAAGCCGCCCGCGACATCCTTTGCAGCGTGTCCCTCTCATCGGACAGACGCTGTATCGCTGCGACGAAAGTTTCTTCTATCTCGCATTCTCCGCCGTTTCCCACCAACAGACCGTTGGCGTCATGGTGCACATGGGCGGCAATACCGCCCACATCGGTGCAGACCGGCACGACCCCATGGGCCATGGCTTCCATGACGACCAGCGGAAATCCTTCACGGCTGGAGGTGAGGACGAGGATATGGGCATGGTCATAGATTGCGGACATCACGGCAG
>Ga0316601_100001623_pt1 | contig 11124 bp, 9 predicted proteins | sample OWC_soil_day5_no_FD_207663 | JGI IMG/M metagenome (GOLD analysis project Ga0316601, IMG submission 207663) | Wetland soil microbial communities from Old Woman Creek delta, Ohio, United States - OWC_soil_day5_noCT | ecosystem: Environmental > Terrestrial > Soil > Wetlands | place: USA: Ohio...
GTCGAGCGAGCAGGCCGCGGCTGACCTCGAAGCCGCCGGGGCGGATCTCGACGATGTCCTCGTCAGCGTGCTGGCAGAACTGGCACGCAACTACGTGGAGTTTCGATCCCTCCAGGCGCGCATCGCGATCGCCGGGGACAACGCGCGCAGCCAGGCCGGGACCCTCGACCTGACGCGGTGGCGCTTCGAGGCGGGCCTGGTCGGGGCACTGGACGTCGAGCAGGCCGCGTACAACCTCGCGGAAACGCGATCGCGGATCCCCGCACTCGAGACCCAGCGTGTCGCTGCGGCCAATCGCATTGCCGTGCTCCTCGGGGTCCATGCGGGCTCCCTCGACGCCGAACTGGCGGCGGTTGCCCCGGTGCCGACGCCGCCGGCCAGGGTGGCGGTCGGATTGCCGACCGACCTGCTGAGGCGGCGTCCCGACGTTGCGGCCGCCGAGCGACGCCTTGCCGCCGCGACTGCCGCGATCGGCGTCGCGAAGGCCGAACTCTATCCCAAGCTCAGCCTGAGCGGGACGTTCGGCGTGTCGGCCACCGACTTCGCCAAGCTCGATACCGGTGCGGCGCGTGGTTACACGGTGGGGCCCACGCTGACCTGGAACCTTTTCGATGCCGGCCGCATTCGCAGCGTCGTCAACCAGCGCTCGGCCGAAGCCGACGCGGCGCTGGCGTCCTGGGAGGCCACCGTGCTGGCCGCCTTCGAGGAGGCCAGGAACGCACTCGTTGCGTTCGCGCAGGAACAGCAGCGGCGCGACCGCCTGGCCGAGGCGCGATCGGCTGCGCGCAACGCACAGGAACTCGCGCGGTTGCAGTACGAGAACGGCTTGCTGGATTTCCAGCGCCTGCTCGAAGCCGAACGCGCGACTCTCGTGTTCGAAGAGTCGTTCGCGGTGAGCCAGGCGAACGTCACGAGCGACCTGGTGGCGCTCTACAAATCTCTCGGCGGAGGCTGGGAAACGGTGAACTGCTCCGACGAAGGCTGCCGCTGACGCGGGAGGATCCCGCGAGCAGGCTCGTGGTTTTCCTGGTTCGGCGGGACGCGCGGCTCGTCGTCACTTCGGTCGCGCGGGCACCACCTTCGCGGGCGGCTCGTCGGTTTTGCCGCCATCGCGGGCCTTGCCCGTCAGCGGCACGAAGCGCACCGGAATGACCATCCGTCGCTCGACCTTGCCGTCGGCGCTCTTGGAGAGGACCAGCAGATCCTGGTAGCCGCCGGAGTCCACGGGGATCACCAGGCGCCCCTCGACCGGCTTCAACTGATCGATGAGCGGCTGGGGCACCTCGGGTGCGGCTGCGGTGACGACGATGGCATCGAAGGGGCCGTGCTCGGGCCAGCCGGCGTAGCCGTCGCCGATCCGCGTGACGACGTTGTCGTAGTGGAGCCGGGCGAGGTCCGCGGCGGCTTTGCGCGCGAGGGGCTCGACGATCTCGATCGTGTAGACCTTGGCCACGAGTTCGGCGAGTACCGCCGCCTGGTAGCCCGAGCCGGTCCCGACCTCCAGGACGACGTCGTCCCGATCGGGCGCCGCCAGCGCGGTCATCAGCGCGACGATGAACGGTTGCGAGATCGTCTGTCCCTCGCCGATCGGCAGCGGCCGATCTTCGTAGGCCTCGCCGCGTCGCGACTCGGGCACGAGTTCGTGGCGCGGCACCTTCGCGATGGCCGCCAGGGCGCCTTCATGGGGTGCTCCAACCGTCGGCACCTGCCTGGACAGCTCGGCCCATTCGCGGCGGATCGACTCCACCAGGGCGCTGCGCCTGGCGTTGTAGTCGTCGGTGCCCGAGGCGCAGTTCGGGGAGGATGCCAGGGCCAGCAGCAGCGTCGCGATCCAGTTCCGGCGAGCGCGTCTCGCCCTGCCCGGGCGGGTTTCTCCTCGCGCGCGACCGAAGCGGCTACTCCGGGCGGCCCTGTGGGTCTCGAGGGGCGGCATGGCTGGTGCGCCCAGAATACCAATGCGCGCCGAGACGATCGAATCCACGGAGGACCGTGCGCAAGCGTCGGTCGAGGTCCGATTCGCGCGTCCGCGAAGGGTTGGTGGCCGGCGGTTTCGCACGATCCGCCCTCGATGTTCGGGCTTCCCGGTGGCGCGATCGGGGCCATGGGTCGGTGCAGGCCTGCACCGGCGCTTCGGGGGCGGGTCTATCCCGCCGCGACGATCTCGGTCCGCGTCGCGAGGCTTTCGACGACGGCTCCCCTGGCCTCGAGGGCTGCGACGCCGTCGTTCTCTTCGCGGTCCACGACGGTCACGATCAGTGCCACCTTGCCGCCGGCGGCTTCGACCGCGTCGATCGCAAGCAGCGTCGATGCTCCCGTCGTCACCACGTCCTCCACGAGAGCGATGCGGGCATCGGCGCGAAAGCGTCCGTCGATCTTCTGCGCGGTGCCGTGGTCCTTCACGTCCTTGCGAACGAAGAAGCCGTCGAGGTCGTAGCCGCGACCGGCGGCCGCCGACAGCGCGATGCTCACGAGAGGCACGGCCCCGACGGCCATTCCGCCGACCAGGGTGATGCCGTGGGCCTGCAGACGATCGCAGAGGAGTTCGCCGACCGCACGCGAGCCTTCGGCGCGGAACACCGTCTGCTTCACGTCCACGTAGAAGTCGCTCTCTCGCCCCGAGGCGAGGCGGAAGGTGCCCTTGCGGTACGAGAGCTTCGCCAGGAGTCGCACCAGCGTTTCACGATCGACAACGGCCATCATCCCTGTCTCCTTTTCCGGCTCGACGCGCGTGCCGCGCGCGTTCAGGCCGTGATGCCGAGGAAACGGTGCAGCTGCCCCGTGAACTCCTCGAAGCGGTCGTGGTGCACCCAGTGCCCGGCTTTGTCGACCTCGACGTAGGTGTAGTCCTTGAAGTGGCTGGCGCGGCCGTCGGTGACGGGATTCTGGGCCCAGCTCTGTGCGCCGCGTACGAGCAGCACCGGACAGGCGACCAGGCTCCACAGGCGCCTGACACCCTCGACGTCATAACGGTGCGGGCCCCAGACTCGAACATAGTTGTCGAACTTCCAGACGTAGTTGCCGTTCTCGAGCCTCATCACGCCGTGGATGGTGAGGTGCTTGGCCATCTCGGCCGACAGGTGCGGATTGGCGTCGCGCATGCGGGCCTCGGCGTCGGCGAGTGCGGCGTACTCGCGCGGCTTGCGCGCCGGCAGCGCCTGGGTGCCCGAAATGTAGTCCCGCATGCGGTCCTCGATCTGCTTCTCCTGCAGGCCCTTGAGCATCTCGGGGGGCGGCCCCATGCCCTCGATGGCGCAGACCTTGAGGACGTTCTCGGGATAGACGCCGGCGTAATGCAGCACGATGGCGCCGCCGAGGGAGTGGCCGACCAGCGTCACCGGGGTTTCGCCGACGTGGCGCAGCAGCTGGGCGAGGTCGAGTACGTACTCGGGGATGCCGTAGTTGGAACCGATGGCCCAGGCGGAGTCGCCGTGGCCGCGAAGGTCGGGCGCGATCACGTGGTAATGCTCGCGCAGCGTGGCCGCCACGAAGTCCCAGTTGCGGCAGTGGTCCTGGCCGCCGTGCACGAGCACGCAAAGGGGCTTGCCCTCGTTGCCGTAGTCCACGTAGTGCAGCCGCAGGCGTTGTGAGAAGAACCAGTGCGAAGTGGGGCCGGATGGCGCGATGCTGATGGTGGACACGAAAGCCTCCCGGCCGTGAAGCCGCGGCATCAAACCGGAAAAGGGTGACGCAGTCCAAGGCCGTCGAGCGGCCGTGGCGCGCACGTTGCGCATGGCCATCGGACGGCGCGCCACGCGCGGGCACTGGACGGCGCGCCATGCGCGCCTTAGGCTCCCGCGCCTCCATGCGGTACTTGCGACGAAGCGACCTGCTGCTGGCGGTGGGGATGGTGGCCGGTGCCGGGATCGCCGGCGTCGGCCTCGTGGGCGACAGCCCGGTCATGCGCCGCGCGGTGCCCGACGACGCGGTGGCAGTCGTGGGGGGCGAGCCAATCTCGAGGGCGTCCTTCGCGACAGCGATCGGACTCGTCGAAAGGGATCGCGGCGATTCGCTCACCGGGGAGGAGAGAAGGCGGATCCTCGAGCGCCTCATCGACGAGGAGCTGCTGCTCCAGCGAGGTCTGGCGCTCGGTCTCCCGCGCTCGGATCGCAAGCTCCGAAGCGATCTCGTAGCCGCTGTCGTCGATGCGGCGACCTCGGCGGCGGACGATGTCGATCCCGCGCCGGCCGAACTACGCGCATTCTTCGAGCAGAACCGCGGCTTGTTCGAGGGCCCGCCGGACCTGCGTGTCGCGCAGGTATTCGTGGCGGCGCCTCCGCGCACCGACGAGGAGGCCCGAGGGCGGGCCCGCGAGGCCGTCGAGCGTCTGCGGGCCGGGGCGGATCTCGTCGCGGTGCGACGGGAGCTCGGCGATCCGCCAGCCGTGGAGATTCCCGCCTCCCGCCAGCCGGCGAGCAAGCTGCGCGACTACATCGGGTCGGCGGCGGCCTCGGTTGCTCAGGCGCTTCGCACGGCCGAGATAAGCGAACCCCAGCGCGGGCCGGACGGCTATCGGGTGCTCGTGATGCTGGAACGTGGCGAGGAATCGTCGTCCACGTTCGACGACAGCCGGGCCCGGGTCCTCGCCGAGCTGCGACGACGCGCCGGGGAGCGGGCGATTCGCGACTATCTCGACAAGTTGCGCGCCACGACGGAGGTGATGCTGGCCGAGCCCCTCGCGGAAGCAGCGCCGTGAATACCGGGCTCCGGCCGGTTCGCGTCCGCGGCCTCGCGGGATGCGTGCTCGCTGCTGCGATCGCAGGATCTCCCCTCACGGCGCGCGCCCACGAGCGCAGCGCGAGCTACGCCGAGTTCCGCGTCGACGCTGCCGGCGCGGCCGTCACACTGCGCATCGAGAGCCGCGATCTCACGCGCCTGCCGGAATCAGCCGAGGCCGGCCCCGGCCGCGATTCGGCCGTGGGCGATGTGATTGCCGCGGCCCTGATCGCCCGTCGCGGCCAGGTCGCCTGCACGCCCTCCACCCCCGTCGTGCGCGCGGCGACGTCGGGCGGACGCGAGACACTTCGCTGGCGGGTCGAATGCCCTGGCGACGGGTCTTTCGGGGTCGAAAGCCGCCTGACACAGCTGCTGCGCGCGCCGCACCTGTGTTTCGTGATGGTCCGAACCCCCGCAAACGGCGACTTCGAGGTCGTGCTTCACAGCGAACGGGCGCAGTGGCAGCAGCCCGAAGCTGCGGAAGCCTCGGGGCAGCGCGCGTTTCTGGAATCCTTCCGCCTCGGAGTCGAACACATCGCAGGGGGCGCCGACCACCTGTTCTTCGTGTTCGGCCTGGTGGTGGTCGCCGCCACCCTGTCGGAAGTCGCGGTGGTGATCACCGCCTTCACGCTCGCCCACATGCTCACGCTCGCGACGGCCGCGCTCGGACTCCTGCGTCCGGCTGCGGCGCCCGTCGAGGCCCTGATCGCGGTGTCGATCGCGCTGGTGGCGGTCGAGAACCTCACCCTGCGCGCGGAATCGCGCGAGCGCGGCCGCCGACATCCGTCAGCGGCCGCGGCCCTGGTGCTGGCTCCGGCGCTGCTGGCCGCCGCGGCGCAACTCGGGCGCGTGCCGGCTGCCCCGCTGGCCGGGACCGCCGTGTTCGCGCTGAGTTACCTCGCGTTCGCCGATAGACGGCCGACCGACCGCCGTGTGCGCTGGGTGGTCGCCTTCGTTTTCGGCCTGCTCCACGGCTTCGGCTTCGCCGGTGTCCTCGTCGAAGCGGGGTTCTCGGGCGCCGCCGTCGCCACGACCCTCGTCGCATTCAATGCCGGCGTCGAGATCGGCCAGCTCCTGTTCGTCGCGCTGCTGTGGCCGCTGCTCACGCTGCTGCGGCGTCGAGCCGGTGTGGAGTACACGAGACTCGTCGTCGAGCCCGCGTCCGTGGTGCTGCTGGCGGCGTCGGTCGCCTGGTACGCGGCACGCGCGTTCGGTTGACGGGGCGCGATCCCGGGCATTCGCCCGCCGGGAGGGCCGGTGCTACAAGGCGCGCGATGCTGGCCTTCGTCATGAGGCAGGGAGGCCCGCGGCTCGAACGCGAGTACGCGGCGCCCACGATCGATCCCGAGCCCTTGCCCGGCGGTCGCGAATTCGTTCGCGTGCGCACGCTGGTAGCGGGCATCTGCAACACCGATCTCGAGATCGCGCGCGGCTACATGGGCTTCCACGGCGTGCTGGGTCACGAGTTCGTCGGGGAAGCGCTCGGTGGCAAGTGGAAGGGCCGCCGCGTCGTCGGCGGCATCAACTTCGGCTGCGGCACCTGCGGGTGGTGCGCGGCGGGCATGGGGCGACACTGCCCCGGGCGGCGGGTGCTCGGCATCGTCGGCATCGACGGCGTGCTCGCCGACGAGTTCCTGATCCCCGAAGAGAACCTGCTCGCCGTGCCCGACGCGGTCGGCGACGAGGCTGCGGCCTTCGCGGAACCCGTCGGAGCGGCCTGCGAGATCCTCGAGCAGCTCGGCCACATCGAACGCGCCGATGCACTGGTGCTTGGCGCCGGCAAACTCGGCGCCGTCATCGCGCAGGTGCTCGCGGTGAGCGGCTTTCGCGTGGACCTGGTCGGACGCCATCTCGACGGCCTGCAGTGGATCCGCCAGCGGGAGGTCCGGCTCGTCGAAGGTGCCCCCGACCGACGCGACTACGGCCTTGTCGTCGAGGCGACCGGCACCACCGAGGGACTTCGCATTGCGATCGATTGCACGCGGCCACGCGGGCACCTCGTCCTCAAGACAACGGTCGCCGGGGAGCACCAGATCAACCTCGCGCCGGTCGTGATCAATGAAATCTCGATCGTCGGCTCGCGCTGCGGTCAATTCGCGCCAGCGCTCGACATGCTCGCCGATGACCGCGTTTGCGTAGCCGGGCTCGTGGAGGCGCGCTACCGGCTCGAGAACGTCGAGGCCGCCTTCGAGCACGCGGGTCGCCGCGGAGTACGCAAGGTGCTCGTGAGGGCGAGCTGATGGACTTCTCCTATACCCTGGAGCAGGAGAAGTTTCGTGGCGAGCTGCGCGGCTGGCTCGAACAGAAGAAGGCCGAAGGGGCCTTCGGCGGGCACCAGCACCGCAGCCTCGACGAGGTGGTCAGTGCTGGCAGGCGCTGGCAGGGCACCCTCTACGAAGGCGGCTGGTGCGGCATCCACTGGCCGAGGGAATACGGCGGCCGCAGCGCCGGTCTCCTCGAGCAGATCATCTTCCAGGAGGAGCTCGCGCGTGCCGGCTCGCCGCAGCTGATCAACCTGCTGGCGCTCAGCATGGTGGGCCCGGTGATCATCGCGTATGGAACCGAGGCGCAGAAGCGGCGCTACCTGAAGCCGATCCTCACGGCCGAGGAGATCTGGTGCCAGGGCTACAGCGAGCCAGGCGCCGGTTCCGACCTCGCGGCGCTCTCGACGCGCGCCGTGCTCGACGGCGACGCCTACGTGATCAACGGGCAGAAGGTCTGGACCAGCTACGCGCAGTACGCCGACTTCTGCATCCTGCTCGCGAGGACCGACCCCGACGTGCCCAAGCACAAGGGCATCACGATGTTCATCATGGACATGCGGGTGCCGGGCGTGGACGTCAGGCCGCTGCGGCAGATGAACGGGGACAGCGAGTTCAACGAGGTCTACCTCGAGGACGTTCGTGTGCCGCGTGAGAACATCGTCGGCAAGGAAGGCCAGGGCTGGGACATGGCCGTCGCCCTGCTGATGCACGAGAGGGCGACGCTGACTTTCCAGCGCCAGCTCCAGTCGCGCGTCGCGCTGAAGGACCTGATCCGCCTCTCGAAGGAATGGGACGCGCTCGGCGAGCCCCCGATGAGGGATCCCATCGAGCGCCAGCGCATCGCCCAGGCCTACATCGACAGCGAGGCGATGCGGCTGACGGCCCTGCGCCATCTCACCCGGCAGCTGCGCGGTGGCCACCCCGGCCCGGAGGGGTCGATGGAGAAGCTGTTCTGGAGCGAGATGTACCAGCGCATGCTCCTTGGTGCGGTGGGAATGCTCGGGCCTTACGGCAATCTCGCGCCCGGTGACGGACACGCGCCGGAGGACGGCCGCTGGCCCCACCTGATGCTCTACTCGCGCGGGCGAACCATCGCGGCCGGCACGTCGGAGATCCAGCGCGGCATCATCGCGCAGCGCGTGCTCGGCATGCCGAAGGACCGCTGACGCGGGACGGGCGACCTTCGTCGCGTCACCGCTGGCCCGGCCCCAACCCTCCCTGCTTCCTCGCCGACGACCGGCCGCGGAGCCGGGTGTCCTGCCGGCAGGACACCCGGCCTTCGGCCTGTCCGCTGCCGCGGTCGCTTTCTCCCGGGTACCCGTTCGCCGCCATGCTCTCGCCAGGTCCGTCCAGGAGCGAAAGGGTGGGGTAGCGAAAGGGGATTCAGCCCGATTGTGTGACGACTTCCACTCCGCGTCGGGAAGTGGCCCGATCGTTGCTCTTAGGGTGCGCCGTCAGCCTTCGTGCCACGAGACACGGGCCGGCGATGGAGCACATCATGAGCATCACCACCGCGTTCGATCATCACGCCAGGCCGTTCCTGGTCACCGTGCCGCCGCCGGCCCCGGTCGCGTCCCCTGCGCTGACGCGCAAGGTGGAAGCGCTGCGGAACCTGGACCTTTTCGCGGGCGCGGCGGAAGCCGACCTGCTCCGCCTCGCGGAAGCATCGCTGCTGCGGCGCTTCGAGCGCGGCCGCACGGTGCTGCGCGGGGGCGCGACCGAGGACTGCGTCATCCTCGTCCACGGTCGGGCAAAGACGACGATGCCGCGCGGCGTGGCCTGCGGCGAATTCGCGCTCTGCCTCGTCGAGGCGGGAGAGATCGTCTCGGAAGGCTGCTGGGCCCGCCAGCGAACGCCCGAGCCCGGGGAGACGGTTGCGCTCGAACCGAGCAGTGCGCTGTTCCTGCCCCGTCGCTCGCTCGATGTCCTGCTGTCGCGCAACGCCTTCGTCGCGGTGCAGTTCATGACGGCCATCGCGACCAAGCTCCGCCGCGTCATCGAACTCGCGGCGCAGAACTCCTGCCTCGAGGTCGGTGACCGCCTCTATCGAAAGCTCGTCGACCTGTCGGCCTCGCGTGGCCGCGCGGTGCAGGGCGGCGTCCTGATCGAGCACGGGCTCTACCAGAGTGAGCTGGCCGCCGGCATCGGTGCCTCCCGCGAGGCTGTCAACCGCCAGCTTGCGGCGTGGCGTGACCAGGGATTCGTCGAGCCGGGCCGCCGTGTCGTGCTCGTGAAGGATCCCCTGGGACTCTCGATGGCGGTGTCGGCTGCGGTGCGGGGGATGGGCTTCGGGGATTCGCAAACCCTGCCGCATTGATCGCTGCGCCTCGGCGGGTAGCGCCATGAAGGAGCGGCCCGCCCGCATTTCCGCTTCGCCAGAGCCGATGCCTTCCGGTAGAAGCCCGGAGGCGATGCTGGAAAGCGGCCTACCCGACGACATCGAACGCCTGCGGCGTGAACGCGACCTCTATCTGAGGATCCTCGACCTCGGAGCCAACGACGACCTCGAGGGGTTCCTGGCGGAGGTCCTGCGGTTGCTGGTGGAACTCACCAACGCTGCCCGCGGGTACATCGAGCTCTACGGCCCCTCCGGCATCGACGCCGGCGTGCGTTGGGCGATGGCCGAGAAGTGCACGGATGTCGAGGTCGCCGAGATCCGCCGCATCCTCTCGAAAGGTATCATCGCTGCCGCCCTCAACTCCGGGCGCACCATCATCACCCCGTCGGCGATGCTCGATCCGCGTTTCCGCGAGCGCGAGAGCGTGCGCGGCGCTTCGATCGAAGCGGTACTCTGCGCGCCAGTGGGAGCGGAAACACCCGTCGGTGTCGTGTACCTGCACAGTCGCAGCGGCGCTCCGCCCTTCGACGAGAACGACCGCGTACGCGTGGAACTCTTCGCGCGGCACGTCGCCCCCCTTTGCGACCGGCTGCTGGTGCGCCAGCAACTACTGGCCAGCAACGACGCCACCAAGCCGTGGCGTGAGAAGCTCAAGGTGAAGGGGATCGTCGGCCGCAGTCGTGCCCTTGCCGACTCGCTCCAGGAAGCCGCGGCAGCCGCGCCGCTTCGGGACGTCACGGTTCTCCTCACCGGCGAGTCCGGCACCGGCAAGACGCACCTCGCGCGAATCATCCATGAAAACAGCCCGCGCGCGGGCGGCCCCTTCGTCGAGGTGAACACGGCGGCGATTCCGGAGGCACTGGTCGAGAGTGAACTCTTCGGTGCAGTTGCCGGCGCGCATTCGGCGGCGATGCGCGGCGTCACGGGCAAGGTCGCCGCGGCACAAGGCGGCACCCTGTTCCTCGACGAGATCGCCGAACTTCCATCCTCTGCCCAGGCCAAGCTTCTCCAGCTCCTTCACTCCAAGGAGTACTACCCGCTCGGCGCCTCTCGCTCGCAGCACGCGGACATTCGAATCATCGCGGCGACCAACGTGGACCTTCGTGAAGCGGTCGCTGCCGGTCGATTCCGCGAGGACCTCTACTACCGGCTTGACGTGCTGCGGATCCGCACCCCCGCCCTCTCCGAGCGGCGCGAAGACATCCCCGAACTCGCCCGCTATCTCTGCGAGGAAGCCTGCCGGCGAAACGACCTGCCGAGGATACACCTCTCGAGCGCTGCCGTCCTGGCCGCCCAGGCCGCGGAGTGGCCGGGCAATGTGCGTGAGTTGTCGAACGCCGTCGAGCGGGCGGTCGCGAGAGCGTCGGCAACCGGGTCGCCGGTGGCCGAATACCGTCATTTGTTCGGCGAGGACGGCGGCGACGATGGCTCGACCGGACCGCTTTCGTGGCAGGAGGCGACGCGGCGCTTCCAACGCGAGCTACTCACGAAGACGCTGAAAGAAACCGGCGGGAACGTCAGTGAAGTGGCGCGCCGTCTCGATCTCGTCCGATCCCATGTCTACACGATGATGAACGCGTTCGGCCTGACCAAACCGACGCAGGACTGACCGGGCATCCGCGCGGCGCGTGCCGGAGCCGGGACCCCGGTCGGTAATCGCGCGGCGACGACGGCGGTGTGAGCAAACTCACTCGCCCCCGCACCTTCCGCCACAACCGTCCCGGTTTTGTGACGATTCGCGGCTTCCCGATACGGCCGCGGGACGACGTGGGCTTGCGGAGTGCAGAAAGCGTGCACGAAACGTTCCTT
>Ga0316601_100001624_pt1 | contig 11119 bp, 10 predicted proteins | sample OWC_soil_day5_no_FD_207663 | JGI IMG/M metagenome (GOLD analysis project Ga0316601, IMG submission 207663) | Wetland soil microbial communities from Old Woman Creek delta, Ohio, United States - OWC_soil_day5_noCT | ecosystem: Environmental > Terrestrial > Soil > Wetlands | place: USA: Ohio...
ATTAAATGTATACATTTCCTTTTGAACAACATCAGTAGTCTCTCCAACACTTCTAGTAAAAAGATCAGTATGTTCAAAGATAGGAGTTCTAATTTCCCTACATCCATAGGTTGCAGCGATACCCCTAACCTTATCCTCTATATATTGCCATCTATATGCATCTTGTGGTAATAAGTCCTTTGTTCCCTTTGGTGCTTGAAATGACATAAAATCCCTCCTCATAGGTGATAAACTATATAATATTTTTCTAATTATATAAGCTTTCTAAAAGCTCAATCTTCTTCATAACCATTTCTTCTATTCTATTTACATACTCTTTTATATCCTTTACATTTGCAAATCTTTCAATTCTATTCTCTTCAATAAAAACTATTTTAGATACTGCATCTGCACCTAGCGCAATAATAGTTTGAGTATCCTCAATCATCTGTATATTGTATATACCTTCTTTATCAGACTTGGCATAGCCCACATTTTCCATGTTGCCCACCATATTCTTTTGTCTATACATATAATAAGGCTTCATGTGAAGTTTTTTTGAAAGTTCTGAAGTTACATGATACATTTCATTGATTTCACTTTGGGAAAGCTCTTTTAATTTATAATTATCTAGAAGCTTTTCATAAAGCTTTGAAGCTCTTTTTACTGACATTCCATGTACTGTTAAATTTTCAGGATTAAGAGCAAGTATTTCTTCACAAGTATTTTTCACATGGTCAATACTTTCACCAGGAAGACCAATGATAATATCCATATTTATATTGTGAAAACCAAGTTCCCGAGCTAGGTTAAAACAATTCTTAACATCTAAAACACTATGATTTCTGCCAATTGCTTTAAGAGTATCATCATTCATGGTTTGAGGATTAATGCTTATTCTGCTTACTAAATATTTTTTCATTGTGTTTAGTTTGCTTTCAGTAATACTGTCGGGCCTACCACACTCAACAGTAAACTCCTGAATTTTTCTACCCTCTACAAAGGTAGTGAATATTTTCTCCATTACACCTTCAAATTGACTGTCGTTAACAGAAGTGGGAGTTCCTCCTCCAAAATAAACGCATTGTATATTTAAATTATGTTCATTTATAAACTTTCCAAGCTCTTCAATCTCATAATTAAGCGCCTGTAAATAGCTCTCTACTAAAGCCTTATTTCCCCCAATTGGATTTGAGGTAAATGAGCAGTATAAACATCTAGTAGGACAAAATGGCATACCTATGTAAACACTAATACTGTTTTTACTATTAGTTACTGTTTCCATCTCATTTTTAGCCACTTCTATGCATAGCTTAGCTTTTTCTTCACTAGCAAAATAATGTTCATAAAAATACCCTGCAATCTCTTCCTCAGTCTTTCCTTCATTAAGTAAGGAAGTTGCGATTTTACTTGGTCTGATACCAATTAATGTACCCCAAGGCAATTCTTTACCTGTAAGGTCTTTTAAAAACTGAAATACTGACTTTCTAATTTGTTCTTTAACAGGCACTTCCTTAAGCATATTATAGCTTTTAGAAATTTTTTTATTGTTAATAACAATATTCTCTAAACTTATATCTACTTCAATATCATAATCTTCTTCTACAAAGTCAATATCATTAAAACTGTAAAAAAGATTTAGCATTTGATATATGTCATATCTATATTTTAAATCATTTAACCTTACCTTTGTCATGTCTGCTCCTTTTCATAAAAAAACAACAACTAATGTTGTTTTTTATCTAAGAAATGTGTTGCGATTTCTTTCGTATCCTATAGTACTACTAGGGCCGTGACCTGGGTAAATCACTATACTATCATCATTTATAAGTAACTTATCCTTTATGCTTTTAATTAACACATTGAAATCTCCACCTGTAAGGTCTGTTCTTCCTATGGAACCTAAAAACAATGTATCTCCAGTTAAAATTTTATCTTCTACCTTATAACTCATTCCACCTGGCGTATGGCCAGGGGTTTCTAAACACTCAATGGCAGTTTCGCCAATTTTAATAACATCATTATCATTAACATAAACGTATTTACCATTAAAATTAAGATTGCCAAACAAATACTCATTGTTAGACATTAAATCCCAATCTTTTTTATTTACATAAACAGGAACATCAAATTTATTTACAAAGTCCCTTACTGCTCCAGTATGATCTAAATGACCATGGGTTAATACTATATGTTTAACTTCAGCACCCATTTCTGAAACTGCTTCAAATAAATCATCTGCATCTCCACCTGGGTCTATAACTGCTGACTCTTTAGTAGCTTCATCTACTAATATATAGCAGTTTGCAGCATAAATCCCTGCTGGAATTCTTTTAATAATCATAGTTCTTCACCTCTATTAAAAATTCTTCTTGCTGTCTATTAAAAGAGTAACTGGTCCATCGTTTTCTATTGTAACTGCCATATCTGCTCCAAACTTGCCAGTTTCTACGTTGCCAAGAACCTCTTTACATTGATGAACAAACTCTTCATATAATAGTTCTGCTTTTTCACCTGCTAATGCTTCTACAAAGCTTGGTCTTCGTCCTTTTCTGCAGTCACCATAAAGAGTGAACTGGGAAATAACAAGAAGTTCACCCTTCACATCTAATAAAGACTTATTAAGCTTTCCATTTTCATCTTCAAAAACTCTTAAATTCAAAATTTTATCCTTAAGGTATTTTATATCTTCTATATTATCCTCTTGTGAAATACCTAGAAGAACATTAAATCCTTTTCTTATTTCGCCTATAATATGTCCTTCAACCTTTACACAAGAATAAGTAACTCTTTGAACTACCGCTCTCATAATATCACTCCAAATTGCTTAATTCTTAGTTCTAAATACATCAACAACACCAGGTAGTTTTCTAATTTTCTTCATTAGATCCTTCAAATGCTCAATGTCATTAATTTTTAGCTTTACATTAACAGTTGCAACTCCTGTTTTGGTAGTACTTGCATTTACTGCGCATAAATAAGTTTTTGTATTTGCTATAAGTTCCATTACTTCTGCTAATATTCCGCCTCTGTCTTCTGCTTGTATTTGCAATTCTGCAATATACTCTCTGCCTGCCGCTGTACCCCAGCTAACATCTACCACCTTGTTTTCTGCATTTAAAAGTAAGGTTTCAACGTTCTTACAATCCTTTCTATGGACAGAAACCCCTCTTCCTCTTGTGATATAACCAATAATTTCATCACCTGGAACTGGATTGCAGCACTTAGCGAATCTAACTAGTATATTACTAATACCTTTCACTACTATGCCCGGATTCCCAATCTTCTTTAAAGATTTCTCCGCTGCATTATGTTTACTAATTGCCTTATTAATTTGCTCTTCAACATTTTTAAGGTTTACTGCTTCTACATTATGACCTTTAAGATATGTTTCCTTTAATTTAACTACAGTAATAGATGCTATTATATCTCCCATGCCAACAGCAGCATACAAGTCATCTATATTATTCATATTATATTTTTTAAGGAGGTTCTCTATTGCATCTCCTTTAGCAATTTCACCAAAATTCAATCCCTGCTTTTTCGTTTCCTTTTCTAATAGTTCCTTACCTTTATCAATATTTTCTTCTCTCTTCGCCTTTTTAAACCATGCCTTAATTTTGCTCTTCGCTTGGTTACTTTTAACCATACTTAACCAATCAATACTTGGCCCCTTTGGCGCTGAGGAAGTGAGTATTTCAACTATCTCTCCAGTTTTTAAATGGTAATCCAGTGGTATCATCTTTCCATTTACCTTAGCCCCCATACACCTATTACCTACATCTGTATGAATCTTGTAGGCAAAATCAATAGGTGTTGCTCCGCTAGGAAGATTTATCACTACTCCTTTAGGAGTAAAAACAAAGATTTCATCAGAAAAAAGGTCTATTTTAAAGCCTTCCATAAACTCTTCAGCATCGGAAGTTTCTCTCTGCCACTCTAATATATCTCTAAGCCATGTGAGCTTTAAATCAACATTTCCATCAGCTGCTTGACCTGGTTGTTCTTTATATTTCCAATGAGCAGCAATACCATATTCTGCAGTCTTATGCATTTCAAAGGTTCTAATTTGTATTTCAAAAGGCTTTCCCTCAGGTCCTATAACAGTAGAGTGAAGTGATTGATACATATTAGGTTTAGGCATAGCAATATAATCCTTAAACCTTCCTGGTATAGGCTTATACATTGTATGCACAATTCCGAGAGCTGCATAGCAATCCTTCACATTATTAACAAGTATTCTTATAGCTGTTAAGTCAAAGATTTGATCAACCGTTTTGCTCTTGCTAACCATTTTTCTATAAATACTATAAAAATGCTTTGGTCTTCCATCTATATCAGAGAATATATTGGATCTCTCCAAATTTTCTTTTAATTCTCCTACTATTTTGTTAATATATGCTTCTCTTTCAACTCTTTTAGAAGAGATTCTATTTACTAAATCATAATAATCATTTGGGTTTGTATATCTAAAGGCTAAATCCTCTAGTTCCCATTTTATTTTAGATATACCAAGTCTATGTGCTAAAGGCGCGTATATGTCAAAGGTTTCCTTAGCCTTCTCCTTTTGTTTCTCAATAGGCATATATTTTAATGTTCTTAAGTTATGAAGTCTATCTGCCAATTTAATTAAAATAACCCTAACATCTTTTGCCATTGCAAGGAGCATCTTTCTAACATTGTCAGCTTGTTGCTCTTCCTTAGTCTTATACTGTATCTTTCCCAGCTTTGTTACACCTTCAACTAAATTAGCTACTTCTACATTAAACTCATTAACAATATCATCATAGGTATATTCAGTATCCTCTATTACATCATGGAGCAACCCCGCAACAATAGTATTTGTATCTAAACCCATTTCTGCTAGTATACAAGCCACTTCCAATGGATGGACAACATAAGGCTCACCAGATTCTCTCTTTTGATCCTTATGGGCATTGTAAGCAAAGTTATAAGCCTTAGCTACTAACTCCATATTTACATTATTACAATTATTATCTATCTTATCCATTAATTTATACAGCATCTGGGTTACTCTCCTAAAATCAAAGGCTGGTTATATAAACCAGCCAGTATTTTTTATTAATATTATATAATATGCTGTAGAATTTTGCAAATTAAACTTGGTAAATTTTTAATGATTTATATGTCATATTCAACTAAGGACATCACATCATAACCAGCTAATTTATCTCTTCCTTTTAACTCTGTTAGCTCAACTAAGAAGTTAATTGAAACAACTTCTCCACCAACTTGCTCTATAAGTTTTGCAACAGCACCTATGGTTCCACCAGTTGCTAGTAGATCATCAATAACTGCAACTCTTTGACCAGGCTTTATAGCATCTTTATGTATTTCAAGCTCGTCGCTGCCGTACTCTAAGTCATACTTTACACTTATAGTATCATAAGGAAGTTTTCCTTTTTTTCTTACTGGTACAAAACCAGCTCCAAGAGCATAAGCAACAGGAGTACCAAATAAGAACCCTCTTGCTTCTGGTCCTACAACGATGTCTATATTTTTATCCTTTAAGTACTCAGTAAAAGCATCTATTGTATATTTTAAAGCTTCTTTATCTTGAAGTATAGTTGTTACATCTTTAAAGCTAATTCCTGCCTTTGGAAAATCCTCGATAATTCTTATGCTATTTTTTAATTCCATATTATTTTCCCCCTAAATAGAATATTTACGAACATTTAATATAAATCTACTTTTTTTATTCACCTATATATTATATATGATTATTATAAAAATATTCAAGTAGAATAAAAAAAATAACCAGAGATTTATTCTCTGGTTATTATAAATTAACTATTTAGCAATTGCTGCTTTTTTCTTGCCTCTATTCTTAAATATTACATAGAATGGAGATGCAATGAATATTGATGAATAGCATCCTGATATTATACCTACTAAAAGAGGTTCTGAGAAGTTTCTTATTGAAGGTACAAATATGTAAACTGCTACCAATGTAATTAAAACTGTCATAACAGTATTAATTGATCTAGCCATTGTTTGTGTTAAACTAGCATTAGCTATTTCAGTTATAGATGCTTTTCCCATGTATTTTTGATTTTCTCTTATTCTGTCAAAAACAACGATTGTATCATTGATAGAATATCCTATAACTGTAAGCATTGCTGCAACAAAGCCTAAATCCACTTGTTTTCTAAATACAGCATAAAAAGCTACTGTAATTAAAACGTCATGTATAAGTGATAGTACTGCTGCAGTTGCAAATTTAACCTCAAAACGGAAGCCTATATATATAAGCATGAATACAGTTGCAAGTGCTAAAGCACCAAGTGCCTTCCAAGTTGTTTCTTTACCAACTGTTTTACCTATTTCATCTTGGGTAGTTACTTCTATTTCTTTTCCAAACTTTTCTTTAAGTTCAGCAGTCATAGTTGTAACTTTTCCACCTTTAACTTCTTCTGTTGTTGCTTTAGTTTTAATTTCTAATTCTTTAATCATAGTATTACTTTCAGTTGGAGTTTCTGCTATATTGGTAGTGGCATCTGGAATATGTTTTTTAATAATTTTATCTGCCTCTACTTTATCATCGTTTGAGAATTTAGTTGGTACTTTTAGACGAATAGTGCTGCCCCCAGCAAAATCAATACCTAACTCTAATCCCTTATTGGAAATCATAAAAACAACACCAATTAGAATAATAATTAATGATATTGAAAACCAAATTTTAGTTTTTTCTATAATCTTTAGCATCTCACCTTACCCCCTTTTGATTCCAACAACCCAGAATGTACCGATAGTCCATTCTTTATTAAACCAGCCCATATTAGCAGCAAGCTTAACTAAGAATCTTGTTACGGTAAGTGCTGTAAACAGATTAATAATACAACCGATTATTAAGGTAAGGGCAAAACCTTTAACCGGACCACTTCCTAACCAGTAAAGTACTACACCAGCTATTATAGTAGTAATCTGTGAGTCTAATATAGAAGATAAAGCTCTGTGGAAACCCGCATCAAGAGCTGATCTTATTGATTTACCTGACTTTAACTCTTCCTTCATTCTTTCGAATATAAGAATGTTGGCGTCAACTGCCATACCTACTGTTAAGAGGAATGCAGCGATACCTGAAAGTGATAAAGTTACATCTAATAAAACGAAAGCGATTAAAACTAATACTGCGTAAAGAATTAATGCTATATCTGCTAATATTCCTGGAACTCTGTAATATATCATCATGAATAACAATACGATTCCTATTCCAATTAATCCAGCTTTAATACTGTTTGGAAGAGCAGTAGCACCTAATGTTGGTCCAACAACCTTTGTAGAAACTGTAGTAAGAGTTACAGGAAGTGCTCCTGATTTAATCATATTAGCATCTGCCTTTGCTTCCTCAAAGGATTTGCTTCCTTCAATTATTGCATTACCATCGGTAATAACTGCATTAACTGTTGGGTTTGTTACCAATTTATCATCCATATATATAGCAATTGGTTGACCAATGAATTTTGCAGTTGCTGCTGCAAACTTCTTAGCACCTTCAGTGTTAAGTTTTAAAGTTATAATTGGTTTACCATTTTGATCCAATACTGCAGTAGCATCCTTTACATCGTTACCTGTAAGAATCTCTGATTTATCTGGACCTTCAAATTTTAATGTACCAGGCTTAGTAACCTTATCTTCTACTTTTTTCAAGTCGAATTCTCCTGGTATATCAATTCTGATTCTGTTTGTTCCTTCTTTAGTAATAGCTATTTCACTTACCCCATTTGGGTTAATTCTAGCTTCTAACAGTCCCATGGTTCTCTCTATTTTACTTTCTTTGTCTCCCTTACTTATGTTAGTATCCTTGACTTCACTTAAAATAGAAATACCACCTTGTAAGTCCAATCCTCTTTTAATCACATCCCCGAAGGATTTTACTCTGTAACCACCAATTTCTAAGCCATAAGCTCCGATATAGGCTGTTAATCCTATTAATATTACAACAACGCTGAATATTAATGCACTAATGCCTTTTCCTTTTGTTTTCATTCTTATCCCCCTCTGCTTAATCTTTTAAAAAGTTTTATACTTAAGGTTTATTATATTACTTTTCCTAAAATTAGTCAACTGAGTATAAAAGATGCAGAGTGTCTTTTACTCCTCCATTGTTTTAACTTTTAAAGCAATGGCACACTCAATTCTCTTCTTTTGCATCTCACAACCAACCTCATAAGGCACATGCATATCTCCATTAAAATTAAAGTTATTTGCTTGGCATCCTCCACTGCAATAGAATCTTGCCCAGCATTCTTTACATTTAGGTTTGTTATATATATGAGCCTTTTTAAATGTATTTGATAGCTCTTCATCAAAGCCTTCCTCATATATATTTCCTAGCTTAAACTCTTCATTACCAACAAACTGATGACAAGGATAAACCTCACCATCTGGTGTGATTGCAACATATTCATGCCCTGCACCGCAGCCAGAAATTCTCTTATATACACAAGGTCCACCTTGAAGATCTATATTGAAATGGTAGAATTTAAATTCATTTCCCTCTTTATGTCTCTTTAACATTTCCTCATATAATTTATCATATTGATCAAATATAACAGGCAAGTCTTCTCTTCTTAAGGAAAGTGAATGTTCATCTGGAAGAACTACTGGTTCCACAGACACCTCTTCAAAGCCTAAATCTGCCAAATGCTTTACATCTTCAAAAAAGTCTGTGTTTTCTCTAGTGAAGGTTCCTCTAACATAGTACTGCTTAGATTTATCCCTCATCTCAACCATCTTTTTAATTTTAGGTAATATACTGTCGTAACATCCACTGCCGTCACATCTTACTCTTACCTTGTCATTAACATCTTTTCTTCCATCTATGCTCAGAACTATATTTCCCATGTTTTTATCAATATATTCCATAATTTCTTCATTTAATAAAGTAGCATTTGTAGTCATTGTAAATCTTATATTTTTATTGTATATCTTTTCTTGCTCTCTAGCATAATCAACTATTTCTTTAATGGTATTAAAAGCCATAAGTGGCTCTCCACCGAATAAGTCAACCTCTATATTTTTTCTTGGACCTGATTTTTTAATAACATAATCTATAGCCTTTTTGCCAACTTCTGCAGACATTGTTTTTCTACAGCCTTTATATTCCCCTTCATCAGCAAAACAATATTTACATTTCAAATTACAATCATGTATTATATTTAAGCATAAAGCCTTAATAAAAGACTTTGAATTATCTCTTACAGCTATCTCCTCATATAAATCCTTTGAGTAAAGCATCTCTTCATTTATAAGTTCTAATAAATCCCCATAAACTTCTTCAATTTCTTCTACTCTATATTTATCTTTAAAAGCTGTTATAAGCTCTTCTTTGCTTTGCAGCTTGTCCTCATCTAATAAATCATATACTAATTCATCTACTGCATGAACTGCTCCAGAATTTACATCTATTACATAATAATCATTGCCTTGTTTAAATTTATGAATTAATGCCAATTTTTTTTCCTCCCTATTAAATTTAAAGCAGTAACAATATGTTACTGCTTAGGTTTATATTAATTTTCACAAGCTAAGTTAGCTACTGTACAAGATGTCTTACATGCTGATTGACATGAATTAGCACACTCTTTACATCCTGGTTTCTTTAAGCTATTTTTGATGTTAGTCTTGTTGATAGTTTTTATATGTTTCATGATTACTCCTCCATTCGTAAAGTTTTCCGTATTATTTTAACACAATTTTATTATAAAATAAAGCATTTCTAAAGATTTATTCCTAACATTCCAGATAATGCCCCTACTCCCATAGCAAGACCAAACTTAATTAGGTTATCCAAAGTAAAACTTCTTTCTCCGCCAGCAAACAATGCTACTAAATATACAATAGCAAAATATATCACTGCTATTAATAAACCTACTAGCCACCCTCGTTTGTTGATTTTTTTAACTGCAAATATTGCAGCATACACAATACTTACTAATGTAATAACCATAAGTGTAGTATTCGTCACAGCACTACTAAAAGTATGAAAACGAATAATTGCTGAGTAGATAAGTATAGCTATCAAGGTTAAAATAAACCCTCTAAAAACACCTTCTGCTATGTAAACATAGCTACCTTTTTCAGTCATTAAAATACACCTCCTATCTAATATTATTTATGTAGAAAAGAGGTGTATTATGACTATTTGTCCTTTTTCTCTTCTATTTTTTCCTCAGTAACGGTATTAAGTATTGAAGCAATACCGTTTTTATCAAGCTTGAATCTTGCTTTATCTGGTCCTGATTGAATAATAAAATATGTATCTTGTATGTTGACAATTTTGCCTATAATGCCGCCTCTTGTCATTATTTCATCATTAACCTTAATATTGGTTAACATTGCAGCATATTTCTTTTTTCTTCTATTCTCAGGAATAAAAATCATTACATAAAACAGTCCTAGCATTACAACCAAAACAATAAGTTGTTGTGACATACTGTTCCCTCCTTTCAAAATGTATATTAATAATTATAGTGATAATTATATTAATTTATACCAAAAATAATACATCCACAATTATAACCCTTTATGGACTTATTGTCTATTCACTATTTAACTAATAATTAAGCTCTTCCATTCCATTCAGATAATTTTTGCTCTTTAAACTCTTCAAAATAATCTCCATCAATTGCAGCCCTAATATCTTCCATAAGCTTATTATAAAAATACAGGTTATGAAGTACGCACAATCTCATTGCAAGCATCTCTTTAGCTTTAAATAAATGTCTAATATAAGCTCTTGTATAATGCTTACAAGCAGGACATTGACAGCCTTCATCTATTGGACTGCCATCTGTTTCAAATTTAGCATTCATTAAATTAATCTTGCCTTCTTTAGTAAATACATGGCCGTGACGACCATTTCTAGCAGGAAGCACGCAGTCAAAGAAATCAACACCTCTAGAAACTGCTTCTAAAATGTTGCTTGGAAGACCAACGCCCATTAAATAAATTGGTTTATCTTCTGGCAAGTACGGTACAACTGCATCAATAACTCTATACATCTCTTCGTGAGTTTCGCCAACAGCTAATCCGCCAATAGCATATCCGTCTAAATCCATTTTTGAGATTGTTTTAGCATGCTCAATTCTTATATCCTCATAGGTTCCACCTTGAT
>Ga0316601_100001626_pt1 | contig 11111 bp, 6 predicted proteins | sample OWC_soil_day5_no_FD_207663 | JGI IMG/M metagenome (GOLD analysis project Ga0316601, IMG submission 207663) | Wetland soil microbial communities from Old Woman Creek delta, Ohio, United States - OWC_soil_day5_noCT | ecosystem: Environmental > Terrestrial > Soil > Wetlands | place: USA: Ohio...
GTCCTCGGAGTGCGCCAGCATCTGATCGTGGAACGCCCAGTACTTGCCCTGCGCCTCCGCCGCGAGCGAGGCCTCGGCGGCGAGCTCCGCGGTCTTGTGGACCGGCAGCTGCTTCATGACCAGCCGGAGCTTGTTCGGGTACTCGTCGAACAGCGCGTCGAGTGAACCGTGCGCCTTCTCGCAGTACGGGCACTTCAGGTCGCTGAACATCACGATCGTGACCGGCGCATCGGCCGGGCCGCGCGCCGGCCCGCGATCGAGCCCCAGCCGCGCCACGGTCGCCCGATCGACCACGGGCGCCGGGTCGGGCGGCGGGGCGACCCGATCGGCCGCCGGTTGCGCCGGCGCAGCGGCCGGTGGAGGTGCGGCCGACGCCACCCGGCGGACCGGTGGTGCACTCGGCGGTAACTCGATGTGCGCGCGCGCGGGCGCGTGGGACACGGTCATGATGGCCGTGGAGGGGGACTCGGCGGCCGAGTCGTGGACGACGTAGGCGGTGGTGCCGATGGCGGCGATCGAGGCGGCGGCGAGTGCGAGCTTGAACATGTGTCCTCCGTGCGAGCTAGGGGATGCTGCTTCGACACGGGACGGAACGATCATCGGCAACGCCGCGACCACACACGCCGCGAGGTTTCGCTTCACGCGGTGGCCGCGAAGCGAGGTCTCGACGAGCGAGGTCACACCATCCGCGAGGTACTGGCGTCCGCGCGTGAGCCGCTGGAGCGCGGCCGCCTCGGAGATCCCGAGTGCCTCCGACACCTCGCGTACCGACTGCTGCTCCCGGTAGTAGAGCACCAGCACGTCACGATAGGTCTCGGGTACACGCGCCAGCGCCTCGCCGACGACGCGCTCGGCCTGAGCCGCGCACGCCGCTTCGAACGGGTTGCCTGTCGCGCCACTCGCTGGTTCGACCAGCTCGTCGACCAGCGCCCCTGGCATCTCGCGATCCGTCCGCTTCCTCGCCTTGCGAGCGAGGTTGCGGGCGATCCCGCAGAGCCACGAGCGCAACCGCCCGGGCTCGCGGAGCTGATCGAGCTGACGCCAGGCCGCGAGGAACGTCTCCTGCGCGACGTCTTCGCTCAGCGCTTGATCGCGCGTCCGGCTGTACGACACCGCGGAGACCATGCGCTGGTAGCGCGCGACGAGCGCACCAAAGGCGGCGCGCTCGCCGCGCTTGCTCGCTTCGAGCAGCTCGGCATCTGTCGAGATCGCATGTCCCATGTCGTCTACCTGTGCCGCCGGAGGGCCGGAACATGACAGGAAATCAGCACGGCTCCTACAACCGTAGTAGTTGATGAGGCATTCCGCGGATCTGCCGGGCGCCACGGGCGGGCGCCACGGGCGTGGGCGACGATGTGATCTGCACCGCGAGCACGTGGACCCTCGGCCGCAGTTCCTTACGGTTGTCGTGGACATGCGGCGGCCGCACAGGTCAGATCATATGGATGTCTGGCCAATCTGATGATGAGTGCGGCGGCTGTTCCCGACGCACGCTGCTCCAGGGGCTCCTGGTCTCGCTGCCGGTGATCGCCGCGGGCTGCGGCAACGACTCCGAGCTCACCCCCGATGCCGGCACCAATCCTGACGGCGGGGATGGCGCCGGGTTCGAGCTGTGCGGAACGGACCTCTGCATCGACCTCATGCATTCGACCAACGCCGGCCTGAGCACGGTCGGCGGGAACCGCGTCTTCACGACCACCAAGGACAAGATCATGGTGGTGCGGTCCACCGCCACCACGTTCACGACGCTGTCCGCGCTGTGCACCCACGCCAAGTGCACCGTGAGGTACGCGCTGGCCACGGACAGCTACGCGTGCCCCTGTCACGGCTCGAAGTTCGACAGCACCGGCGCGGTCACGCGTGGCCCAGCGGCGAGCCCGCTGAAGCACTACACGAACACGTTCGACGACACCGCCGCGACCCTCACCGTCAAGCTGTGACGGGGGGCCCGAGCCGAATCGATCGATTTCGGTCCGCCCCTGTGGGGTTCACTGCCGCTCGAGCGTGACCTCGAGCTCGAGCTTGTCGTCGGGATTCGCGTTCGGGATCGCGATCCCCGCGAGCCGCTGGCGGACGCAGCGATCGGCCTCGGCGTCCCCGGTCGACACCGTCTTGATGCTCGCCTTGCCGGCGCGCAGCTCGACCCCGACCTTGCTCAGCGCAGCCTTGGCATGTCCGTCGAGGCAGGCGAGCAGGAGCGCCTTGCGCGACCGCACCGTGGTGGTCAGCGCATCGCGCAGGCCCTGCTCGCGCGACAACGCACCCTTGTCGGTCAGCGGCGCGAGCGGCTCGCCGGGCGGCATGATCGCGAGCTTCATCCACAGCGCGGACTCGGGCGCCGGCAGGGTGACCGTGTCGATCGCCTTGGCGACACAGGTGTCGTAGGCGGGCGTTCCGGACCGTACGATCGCCTTGCCGTCGTACCAGACGATCGCCTCCGCGGGCGCGGCCGAGCTGCCACGCCTGGGAGCACACGCCGCGATCGCCGTGCTCGCGCCATCGAGCGCGGCGGCGATGTCGGCGGCGCGATTCGCGGTGTACGCGAGGTGGTTCACCGTCAGCTGCCACTTCGCGTCGTGGGCCGCGACGAGGACGGAGGTGGTCGACTGGCGGGGCGTCGGCCACAGGCCCTCGCCGTCGCGCAGCTTGAGATCGATGTGGCCGGCGAGCACGATCGGCGCCGGCAACTTGGCGACCGGGGTCTTGCGCAGCGCCGCCGCGAGGCAGGTGTCGACCTCGGGCTTGCCCGAGCCGTGCACCCTGGCAGCCGTGATCGCTCCGCTCCGGCTGATCTCGAGCCAGAACAGCGCGCCGCTCGACGGCTCGATCGCGGCCGTACATCTGGTGATCGCGGCGGCTGCCGGGTTTCCGAGCAGTGGGTGGTCCGGCTGGAGCTGGGTTCCGAGCGCCGCGTCCTCCACGAGCTTGAACGCGGGGGGCGGATCGGCGGCCGCGATGGCAGGGATCGCAAGGCTGAGGATCACGAGGGTACGCACGCTCGATAGATACCGCACCAGGGCCCGAGCCGGATCGATCAACGCCGGTCCGCAGCGAAGCAGGATCGGCGTCCCCTCGCGGAGAGGGTCCCCCTTGGGGGGCCGGACGTTCGCGGCGAGCCCGGGGCGAACGTCACGCCGCTGCCGCAGTGGCGAGCCGTGCGCGCTCCCGGATCCCCGCGGCTGCCGGCCTGGCACGTCGCGACCCGCTGCGCGTGCGACCTCGCGGAGTTGCGCGTGTCCGTGGGCTGGCGCGTGACTTGTTAGTGACGCGAGCCATGTCGATCCGACGTCACGCCACGCTGGCAGCCTTGCTGTTCACACCCGCGCTCGCGTTCGCGACCCCCGCGCCCGACAAGCCAACCGATCTCGTGGTCGGTGAGGACGAGCAGCTCTACAGCTGCAAGAGCCGCACGGGAGAGGCCTCGGTGACGTTCAAGCCCGAGACCGACGTCAAGGAGCTGATCACGTGGGTCATGGGCTTCACGTGCAAGAACTTCGTCCTCGATCCGCGGATGATCACCACCACCAAGAAGGTCACGATCGTCGCGCCCAACAAGCTCACCGCGAGCGAGGCCTACCGGGTCTTCCTCGTCGCGCTGGCGACAGTCGACTACACGATCGTGCCCAAGGGCAACATCCTGAGGGTCGTCGAGTCGGCGAGCGCGAAGCACCAGACCGTGCCGCTCTACAAGAACGGGGTGCCCGACAGCTCCGAGCAGGTGGTCCGGTACGTGTTCCGACCGACGTACGTGCAGCCCGACTCGCTGCTCGCCGGGTTCACCGCGATGAAGTCCGATCCCGGGGATCTCCAGGTGATCGGCTCGATGCTGCTCATCACCGACTACGCCAGCCACGTGCGCGACATGATGTCACTCGCCAAGCTGATCGATGTCCCGCGGGGCAGCGACGGCATCTACACGATCCCGGTGCTCCACGCCGACGCCGCGAAGGTCGCCGAGGAGCTGACCGGCATCCTCGGCCTGCCGCCACCCGGTGCCGGAAGCCCTGCGAGCGCTCCGCCACGGTCCGGCGATCCGGGCAGGGGTGCGCCGGTGGTCCCGGCCGTCGCGGCGGCGGTGCCATCCAAGATCCTGGTCGACGCCCGCACCAACACCCTGATCGTCGCGGCCAGCGAGGCCGGCTACCACCGCGCCAAGGCGCTCGTCGAACGGCTCGATATCCAGCTCGAGATCGAGGGCGGCACCACGTTCCACGTCTACCGGCTCGGCAGCGCGATCGCCGAGGAGCTCAGCAAGACGATCAATGACGCGATCCAGGGTCAGGGTCAGCGCAGCACCACGGCCGGCAAGCCCGGCGCGCCGGCTCCGCCGCCGTTGCCCGCCGTGGAAGGCCTCGGCTCGGCGATCGAGGGCCAGGTCCGGGTGATCGGTGACAAACCGACCAACTCGCTGATCGTGATGTCGAGCGGCCGCGACTACCTCGCGGTGAAGGACGTGATCAAGCAGCTCGATCTGCCGCGTCGCCAGGTCTACATCGAGGCGCTGATCCTCGAGGTGCAGATCGGCGACTCGCTCGATGTCGGCAGCAGCTCGCACTACGGGATCCCGACCGACCATGGTGCGCTGATGCTGGGCGGCGTCCAGATGCCGCCGCTCAACTCGAGGAACCTGGCCAGCCTCGACAACGCCAGCGGCCTGATCGGAGGGATCCTCGGGCCGGCGCTCGCGAAGTCGGCCCTCCTCGGTACGAGCATCCCGTCCTACGGCCTGCTGTTCCAGGCACTCGGCAAGACGTCCAACACGAACATCCTGTCGGCTCCGAGCATCATCGGAGTCGACAACGAGGAGGCGAAGTACAAGGTCGGGGTCAACATCCCGTACAAGCGAGGCACGACGTTCAACGCCACCACCCCGGTGCAGAACGACCAGATCGAGCGCAAGCCATTGCTGCTCGAGCTCAGCATCAAGCCGCACATCTCGATCGACGACTCGGTGCTGCTCGAGGTCAAGCACGACTCCGAGGACCTCCAGGACGACGACAAGGTGCTCGGCCCGACGTGGACGACGCGGAGCTTCGAGACCCGCGTCGTGGTCCACGATCAGCAGACCGTGGTCGTCGGGGGGCTGATCCAGGAGCGCACGATCTCGAGCATCGTGAAGGTCCCACTCCTCGGAGACATTCCGCTGCTGGGCTTTCTGTTCAAGTACTCGACGAAGGCCAAGCGCAAGACCAACCTCGTCATCCTGCTGACCCCCTACATCGTCAAGGACCAGATGGACCTGCAGACGATCCGCGAGCGCAAGATGCGCGAACATGACGAGCTCGCGCGCTCGCTCGGCACGCTGAACGGCATGAAGTACAACCCGAAGATCGACTTCACGCGCAAGCGGGGCCTGGTCGAGGAGATCAATCGCTCGATCCTCGCGATCGACGAAGACATCGCCGCGCGCAGCGCGTTTCACAAGCAATCGCCGGTGGAGACCGGACCGCTCGAGTACGGCACGCCGTCCGAGGGCGACGCGCAACCCGCGAAGCTCTAGCAGGGTTGGCTCGAAACCCTCGGTTTCTCTACGCCCTGCCAGGTGGGCGCTGGGGACCCCAGGGGGATCAAGCCGGCGGAACGCACGTGCCTCCGCCAAGCACGCTCGCGTTGCAGTCCCCGCTGGCGCAGTCGCTGTCGAAGTCGCAGCGCTGGCCGAGGGCGCATCGGGTCGCGCACGGCCCGCCGCAGTCGACGTCAGACTCGAGCCCGTCGAGCACCCCATCGCTGCAGCTCGCGGGGCGACAGACGCCCGCATCGCACAGGGTGCTCTGGCAATCACCCGGAACCTGACAGCCGAGCGCCGACGCACACGGAAGACAGCTGCCTCCGCAATCGAGATCGGTCTCGTCGCCATCGAGGATCCGATCGTGGCAGCGATCGGATGGCGCGCCGGAATTACAGGACCCGCTCTCGCAGGCGACGAGGTGAATGCCAAAGCCCGCCGACAGCGCGTCGCCGCGCTGCGTATCGTGGGTGGGTGCGAACGTGCCGTCGTCGGCCCGCAGCCGGAGGTCCGGAACCAGCAGGGACCGGAACAGCGCGCTTTGCTGGAGCTCGGCGAGCGTGATGACGCCGTCCTGGTTCGTATCGATGAACGAGGTGAGCACGCGGTGCGAGCCGGGGTCAGCGTCGATCATCTGGACGATCCCCGGGAACGCTCGCACGAAGACCTGGCTGGCGGGCAGCCCGCCGCGCACCAGCCCGTCGTACCCGCCTTGCCCGTCCGGCACGAGATCGAGCTCCATGCCGAGCAGGTCGATCTCCGTCGGATCGGCATCCCGGAAGATCGGCAGCCGGAGCGAGGCCTCGCCCGGCACCGCCGTCGACTGCGTGCGATTGGAGCGGAACGTGCCGTCGATCAGCGTGCCTCCCATCGCGGTGGCCGGATCGCCATCGGCGCCGTAGAACGTGGCCGACACCGTGCCATCGTTGGTGAGCTCATCCGCCTGGAGCTCGACCACCGAGGCCAGCGCGCCGGCCGCGATCATGTCGGCCGCGTGCTCGGTGGTGTCGTCCTGATTGGCCAGCGTCGCGAACACCATGCCGAACTGGTTGTCCACGTAGCCGTCGCCGTCGAGATCGTCCCCGAGCTGCAGCGCTGCCGCGTTGTCAGTCGAGAACGTGAACGAGTCGACCACGAAGCGATGAACCGGCCCGGTGAACGGACCGACGACATCGCCGGCTCCCCGGTCTTCCCCACCACAACCAGCCAGGGCGAGCGCGATGACGAGGCACTTCATGGGCTCGACTCTACGAGCAACCCGGCGACACCGCGCCGGAAAGCCGCGGCAGCGAGCGGCTAGAACCGGGGGCAGCGATGAGCCGGGCGGAGGCGGCCGTGGTCTGCGGGAACGTCCGAGCGGAGTTGCTGGTACGTCCGATGCAGCCCCTGGCGGCATGCGTCGCCTGCGACGTCACCCGATCGCGTGCTACCTCGCCATCACGTTTGCCGTGACCTGGGGCGCGTGGATCCCGTTCGCGGTCACCGGTCGCGGCGTCACCCTTGGCTTCACGCCGCTCTACTTGCTCGGCCTGATCGGGCCCGCCGTCGGCGCGGTGATCACGACCGCAATCGTTTCGGGTAGCGCCGGACTGCGCGCGCTGGTTGCGCGGATGCTCCGGGTCCGGACCGGCGCGAGGTGGTGGGCGATCGCGCTCGGCGTCCCGCTCGGCATCGCCCTCCTGGTCGGCGCGGGAGCGGTCCTGATCGCGACGTTTGGGATCGCGGGCCTCCACCCGTGGGCCGACTTCGGCGCGTTCAATGGGTTCGCGGTCGCGAGCCCGGTGGTGCTGTGGTTGATGCTGGTGATCGTCAACGGCCTTGGCGAGGAGACCGGCTGGCGCGGCTACCTGCTGCCGCACCTGCAGCGGCGCTGGTCACCGCTCATGTCGAGCCTCATCGTCGGAGCGGTGTGGTGCGCGTGGCACGTGCCCGCGTTCTTCGTCACCGAGACCTACCGGCAAATGCCGCCGGCGATGATCCCGGTGTTCTTCGTCGGCGTTGTGAGCGGATCGGTGTTCCTGACCTGGCTCTACAACCGCGGTCGCAGCAGCATCCTGCTCGTCGCGGTATGGCACGGCACTTACAACTGGCTGAGCGGCTCGGTCGGCGCGCGAGGCGTGCTCGCGGCGACCGAGAGCACGGCCGTGATGGTGATCGCGGCGATCTTGCTGATCCAGGAACTGCGCGCGATCCGGCGCGAGCACCGTGGACAGCCAGCCCACCACGTCATGGCCCCGACCGGGATCGCCGTCCCGCGTGCGGTGTGGTGAGACGCCAGGAGGTGACCCGCGCTAAGGTCCGCGCGTGCGAACACCAATCCTGTCGATCTGTTTGGGATCGTTAGTCTTGCTTGCCTGCGGACGCACCGACCGACCGCCCGGCGGTGGTGGTAGCGGTAGTGGCTCGGCGGTGGCCGGGCAGCTCTCCGGCTCGGCCCAGGGCAGCGCTGGCAGTGCCGGCACGCCGTCGACCGACAAGGATCTCGACAGCAAGGACATCCTGGCCCGGACCGAGACCACCCCGAAGGTCCACGTCAAGCACGTGCTGCTCGCCTGGAAGGATCTCTCGACGGTCTACGGCGACCAGCTGGATCCGCGCGCCGGCAAGCGCACGAACGAGCAGGCCGCGACGCTGGCGCAAGACCTGCTCGCCAAGCTCAAGGCGAACCCCGACGCGATCGACGCGTTGATCAAGGAGCACTCCGAGGATCCCGGATCGCTGTCCGGCGATCCCTACCCGGTCACGGCCACGTCGCAGATGGTGCCCGAGTTCGTGAAGCTCGCGCTCCGGCTCAAGCTCAAGGAGAGCGGGATCGTCCGCACGCGGTTCGGCTACCACGTCATGGAGCGCGTCACCCCGCCGATCCCCGATCCGCTGGAGTCCGCTGACATCCTGGCGCGCCCTGCCGAGACGACCGCGAGGAAGGTGCAGCACATCCTGATCGGCTGGAAGGAAGCGCCCGGCAGCAGCGATCCGCGCGCGAAGGCTCGCACCAAGGCCGATGCCGACAAGCTCGCGCAGGAGGTGCTCGCCAAGGTGCGGGCCGGTGGTGACATGGCCAAGCTGATGAAGGAGCTCTCCGAGGATCCCGGCTCGAAGGACAACGCGCGCGCCTACGATGTCCCGCCCGATGCCGGGCCCGACGAGCCGTTCCAGAACTTCGCGCTCCGGCTCAAGATGGACGAGGCCGGCCTCGTCAAGACGCCGTTTGGCTGGCACATCATGAAGCGAGTCCCGCCGCCGCCCCCGCCGCCGCCGGACACGCTCGAGTCCGCCGACATCCTCAAGCGCGAGCCGACCACCCAGAAGGCGAAGGTCAAGCACATCCTGCTCGGCTGGAAGGACGTCCACGCCGAAGACAAGCGCGGCATCGAGCGCAGCCGCCCCGCGCTCGAGAAGCTCGTCAAGGAGACGGTCGGCAAGCTCACCAAGGGAGCCAAGATCGAGCCGCTCATGAAGGAGCTGTCCGAGGATCCGGGCTCGGCCGCCTCCGGGGACGGCTATGACGTCACCCCCGACGCGGGCCTCGTGCCGCCGTTCAAGAACCTGTCGCTGCGGCTCAAGCTCAACGAGGTCGGCGTCGTCAAGTCCGACTTCGGGATCCACATCATCCAGCGCGTCGAGTAGCCGTCGAGTCGCCGTCGTCCAGCTTCACGAGCTGCACGACAGCATCGAGCACCCGGCCTTGACGCGCGCCCACTCCGGGCGCTTGCCGGCAAACCGCTCGCGTCCCGGCTGGTCGTCGTACGGCCGGCGAAACACGTCGAGGATCTCGGACAGCGCGTCACGGTCGCCCGCCTCGGTGGCCTCGATCACCTGCTGCAGCAGGTAGTTGCGCGGCACGTAGAGCGGGTTGACCGCGTCCATCCGGCACCGCCGCTCGTCGTCGTCGATCCCTTCGAGCCCGGCGCGCGCAGCGTAGCGCTCGATCCAATCCCCGAGCTGTGCGCGCAACGTGGCGGTCAGCTCGTCCGGTGCGTAGTACGCCTCGCGCAGGACGTCGAACGCGGCCGCGCGCGTCGCGCCGCGCGGGACCCGTGCGAGCCGGCGGTAGAACACCGTCATGTCGGTCTCGACCTCGACCAGCAGCTCCGCCAGCGCGTGGAGCAGCTCGTCGTCGACGCTGGTGTGGTCGCGATGGGCGAACAGCCCCAGCTTGCGCAGCATCATGTGGCGCATCTGCGCGGCAAACTCGCCGGGGTACACCGCGAGCGCGGCGTCGAGGGCCGCACGATCCCGGACGATCGGCGCGAGCGCACGCGCGAGCTGCGCGAGGTTCCACTGCGCGACCTGAGGCTGGTTGCCGAATCGGTAGCGCCGGCCCGACGCGTCGGTGATGTTCGGCGTCCAGTCGAGATCGTACGGCTCGATCCAGCCATATGGCCCGTAGTCGATCGTGAGGCCGAGGATCGACATGTTGTCGGTGTTCATCACGCCGTGCACGAAGCCGACGCGCATCCACTCCGTGACCATCCAGGCGGTGCGGCGGACGACTTCGAGGAACCAGCCCACGACATCGAGCTGGTCGCCGGAGACGTACTGTGGATAGAACCTCTCGAGCGTGAACCGCACGAGCGTCCGGAGCGTCTCGTGATCGTCGCGCGACGCGTGGATCTCGTAGCTACCGAACCGCAGGAAGCTCGGCGCCACGCGACACACCACGGCGCCCTGCTCGTAGGCCGGATGGCCGTCGTAGAGGATGTCACGCTGGATCGGCTCGCCGGTGGCGACCAGCGAGAGTGCGCGCGTCGTCGGCACGCCGAGGTGAAACATCGCCTCGCTGCACACCAGCTCGCGGATCGACGAGCGGAGCACGGCGCGGCCGTCTGCCCGGCGCGAGTACGGCGTGGGGCCGGCGCCCTTGAGCTGGACCTCCCAGGTCTCGCCCGCCTGGTTCACGACCTCGGCGAGGGTGATCGCGCGGCCATCCCCCAGCTGCCCCGCCCACTGGCCGAACTGATGCCCGCCGTAGCAGGCCGCGTACGGCGCCATCCCCGGCGCGATCCGGTTGCCGGCCAGCACGTCGACGAGCTCGGGCGTCGCACGCGGATCGAGCTCGATCAGCGCGGCAACCTCGGGCACGAGGGCGAGCAACTCGGGCCTGGGGACCGCGGTTGGTTCGACTCGCGTGTAGCAGGCGCGCATCACCTGGCGCGTCCGGTTCTCGCGCGACGGATCTCCCGGCACGCCGCGAACGAATCGCTCGGCATACTGCAGCTCGTCGATGGTCCGGGTGCTCGACGACGGCGTCCGGAGGGCCGGAGGGAGGATCACCGGCTCACTGTGGTCTCCTGCGGGCGGGGCCGCAACCTCCGCCCGGTTCGAGATCCTCCAGGGGCCGTTGACTTTCTGGCTTCCGATCGACGCGTCCTCGCATGTACGCTCCCCCACATGGGCAGGGTCGCACTGCAGAGGGGCGAGCTGGTGGCCGGGAAGTACCGGCTCGAGCGCCAGATCGGCAGCGGCGGCATGGGGGTCGTGTTCGCGGCGATGCACGTCCAGCTCGAGCGGCGCGTCGCGCTCAAGTTCCTCCACGAGGATGCCGCCCAGAGCGCCGAGACCGTCGAGCGGTTCTGGCACGAGGCGCGCGCTGCGGTGAAGATCC